>WNGE01006779.1_pt1 | contig 12668 bp, 11 predicted proteins | sample 5400651 | NCBI WGS metagenome assembly WNGE01 (sample SAMN13153370, study PRJNA577476) | soil metagenome | isolation source: 60 cm soil or saprolite under grassland replicate 2 | place: USA:California | collected 2016-06-15 | reverse complement strand
TCCTGGGCATCGCGATCGGGCTGCTGGGGTCGTCTCCGAAGGGGTGCTTCAACGGTGCTGGGACGAGAGCTGGAACGCATGCCACCATCATCTCAGGAATCGGCGACCATGTCACTCCCTTACGCGAAGCTCTTTAGCTTTCGCAACCGCGACGCTCAGCGCAGCCGACTTGCGACACATTCGCGACAATGCACCCTGGATCGAGCCGTTTGCTTCAGCAGCGGGAGGAACGCTCAACGCAGCGTACATAGATCCGGCCACGAACTCTGTTGTGCTTGGCGTCACACAGGTCACTCCGCCGATAGTGGCGGCAGCAGAAACGAGCTTTGGAAGTGCCGCGCGCATTGTCCAGGCAAGTACCAACCAAGTGTCAGATCGCAACCACGATCAGGCGCCTTGGACGGGCGGCGATTCAATTTCGATTGCCGGCGGCTGCACCTCCGGTTTTGGAGCGTGGGACGCGGGCACAGGAGCCCACGGCTGCGTCACCGCTGGACACTGCTCAACATCTCAAAACCTCACTGCCACGCAGGGCACCACGACAATGGGCCACGTGACATATCGATCCAACGGTAGTGGAGGGCTCGACGCATCATTCGTTGATACCACGTGGGTTAACTTCGGCGACGATCGGCCGTATGTGTTCAGTCACGGCAGCTCTCAGAGGTCGGTTAGTAGTGTTCGCACCGCACACGGAATCCTAGGACTCCCCATCTGCACCGACGGCGTCAATACACAGGAAAACTGCAGCGGAGTCGTGCAGCAGGAAGACGGATGCTGGACCTTGAGTGGCAACTACGACTGCCACCTCACATTTGCGACTGACAGCAACGGCTCCCAACTGACCATTGCCGGTGACAGCGGCGGGCCTGTCTATGAGACTCAGCCAGATGGCAGCGTTCAAGCGTGGGGGATCATCAATGGCTGCAATGGCAATTGCAGTCTCGGCGCGACAAATGTGTACTTCACGTTGTTACTTTGGTTGCCGGCGCAGTTCAAAGTCATGACCACGTCCTCGGCGACACCGACCATGTCGAGCACAATCCGGACGCAATGGAATGGGCGCTGCCTGTACGTTTCCCAGGACGGAAGTAACGGCAGCCCGATCCTGCTGTTTGACTGCTACTCCGGGTGGCTGAGTCAAACATGGTATTTCCCCGGCGATGGCACGATCCGGTCAAGCTGGAATGGCCACTGCCTATACGTTTCCCCGGACGGAAGTAACGGCAGCCCGATCCTGCTGTTTGACTGCTACTCCGGGTGGCTGAGCGAAACATGGTATTCCCCCGCTGACGGTACCGTTAGAAGTTCGTGGAATGGACGCTGTCTCGACGCCACGGCCGCATACGGCGGCGGCAACGGAAATCCGATTCAGCTCTACGATTGTCTCGGTGGCAGCAACCAGGCTTGGTATGGAGCGATTCCGTAGCCATGCTTCTACGTCGTGTAGGGCTGGCGACCGCCGTTCAATCAAGCTGCCCGTTGGTAGATGTGGGCGCTCACGAAATCTGAACAGACCTGATCACGAAATCTGATCAGGTCCGGGGCCAGGGCCCAGATCGTTCGGGTGGTCGTCAGCCAAAGAGGTCCCCTGCCAACCTGTGGGTGTTCAAGTCCACGTCGCAGCAGGAGACCCCGCCTTGCAGTCCGGAGAAACCCAGATGGAGTTGAAAGCCATGCGCCGTTTGGCGTGGCCGTGGCCGCGTGCGTTGTTCTCTGCCGTCTGCTCGGAGTGCTGCCTAAGCTTGCCGGCCCTAGCGGGCCAAAACAGAAGGGGAAGGTCGAGCGCATGGTCCGGGAGCTGTAGGAGAGCTTCCTGCCCTGGCTGAGCGGGCAAGCGCTTCCGAGGTACCCGACCATCGCCAACTACTACGCCATCGGCCGAATCTGGATCGAGCAGATCGTTGCCCGGCGCGGCATCGCAAGCAGATCGTGGGCGAGGCGTGGGTGCGCATTCCGATGAATCCGGCCGGTCATTCCGATGAATCCGGCCACCCCCTGGTCGGAGGTCGCGTGAGCGACCGACGCAAGGGCTCGTTTACCCCTTGATGATCACCTCCTCGTAGATGGTCTCCGGGTAGTCTCGCACGGCTCCGGTGGACAGGTGCTGGGAGTCGCGCCGGCTGCTCATCGGGCCTCTGCGGGCGGGCCCCCTCTCAGCGCCTCGTTTTTTCGGCCGGTCGCCCCGCAGCACGGTTTCGGGGCCGACCAGGTTCGCCAAGAGCTCATCATTGCCAACGTCCGAGTCCCCCAGCATCGGAAGTCAAATCCAAACCGCCGAGCCTCCGGGAAACTCAGGGCGATTCAAAGTGTGGAGCACCAAACGTTCGCTTGTTCGAACCTTGAGGCTGTCCGCGAGCAGCTCGCCGATGCTGGGCGCGGCGGCGGTGCGATCGCGACCCTGACCGGCTGGTGGTGGGTGCAATACGCGGCGGCGCTGGCGCTGCTCTGGTGGTTGGCGCCTGCGACGCGCGAGGCGATCGCCGCCGCGCGCGAGGGCCGGACCTATTGCGAGTGTGACTGAGGGCGATCGAGGGAGCCCGTCAACCGCAGGGTGGCGAGCATGATCGCGATGCCCGACGCCAGGTAGGCGGCGTTGAGGGCGGCGCGGGCCTTAACAGGCCAACGTGACGTCTCATGCGGACGGCCTCGGAGATCACGGCTCCAACGCCGAGGCCGTGAACGCGATGGTGGCACTCGGCGGCAGCCGCCGCCGAACCATCACGAGTGTGTCCAATGCCTGCTGACCTATAGATTGCATCCTGAATTCACTCGTGAATCCTCGATAGAGCGACGGCACGCCAAGCAGACTACTGCACCGGAAGCTCCGCTAACTAATCACAGAGGCGGACGCGGTGCGGGGGCAGACATCGCCCCCGACCGCGCCCATTGTTGCTGCTACGAGGGGACTCCCTGATTCGACCACGCCCAGCCATTGGCGTAGTAGTTTGTCTCGAGGTTGCCGGCAGAATCCATTAGCCAAGCGTAGACATTCTGCGCTGGACCGACCGGGTAGGTCACATCCCCCAGACCCCGTGTCGCGGATCCACCCGCTGGTGCACCCTGGTCAGTCCACGCCCAAGCCGATCCATTCCATACGTTCAAAACCAGGTGTCCAGAGGTGGTCCAGATGAAGTTGTGGATCCACCGCACGTTAGCGGAGATGTAGGTGTCCGTACCGACGCGACCGCTGATTGCTCCGCTCGGGGATGCTCCAAGGTCCGCCCACTGCCACACGTAACCCCCCACCGAACCGGTGTAGTAGCTCAACCGGAGGTGCCCGTTCGCATCTGAGAAGTAGGCGTAGAGCCGCTGGTCGCTGCCCTCGTAATATGTGACAGTCCCCAATCCTGTTGTCACGGAAGAGCCTGGATTGCCAAGTGTGCCCCAATTCCACGAGCCATTGGTCGGTGAGTAGTAGAACACGTAGAGGTTACCGCCACCGATGACGAAGGAGTAGATGTGGAAGTTGGCCATGGTGGTGCCGGAAGGATCCATGTACGACAGAGTTCCGCTGGCGTCCGATATGGACGTGGGGGCACCAGCCACGGTCGACATGTCCGACCAATGCCACGCAGTGCCGTCCCAGTAGAACAGCCATAGCGATCCATCGCTCAGCCGGGTGAAGGCGTACATCTTCTCAGTGGACCCATCGAGCAACGCTGACGTCCCAACCACATCAACGACGCTGGCAGTTGGAGCTCCTGGGACGTTGTATGCGTCTCCCCACTTCCAATAAGTCGTGGTCGCATCCCAATAGGGGATCTCAAGATGCCCGACCGTGGAGGGCAAGAAGGCGTACAGCCTCCGATTGCCGGAGTTGTCTACGTACGTGACCGTGCCTATCCTCGACTGCGGGAAACTCAGTCCGCTTGGAACCGACAAGTTGCCCCAGTTCCGAGAGGTCCCGTCCCACCAGCGCACATGCAGGACTGAACTGGCGACCTGGAAGATGTATTGCTTCTGAACACCAGCCGCTAAGAAGGTGATCGTTCCATCATTGGAGGCCGAGGTGTCTGGTGGTGGACCTGACGGCTGGACTGGTGGCGCACCAAATACGAGGTTCTGTGACGGGACGGCGTTGTACGAGTAACTACTCGAAGCGCCTGAGAGGGCACGAGTCCCGTAGGCGCCGGGCGTAGCGAAGTTGTATTCCTCGACATTTAGCGTTCCGTTTGCGAACGATGTATCGTAGGCTACGTGGCCCTCGTCCCAAGCCGCGACCGCGCCAGCGACTGGAGTGCCGCTAATAGGGATACCGATCGCGCGCGCATTACTGGCCCACGTCGTGGCGTTGCCGAAGTGACCTCCGTTCATATTGTTGGACATCGGGTGTCCATCGCGCTCCATTCGCCAGGCGGCGAATGAGGTGCACTCGCGATTGTAGAAGCCCCAGCGATCCACGAGGCAGTCTTGGCAAGCATTCTTGTACTCGCTCGGGTAGTCGTCTCCGCTCGCGCTAGCCGTCGGAATCACCATCGTCGAGCTTGACTGCGCGGTGCCGGATGAAGGAGCAATCCCACCCGTGATTAGCGACGTGCCGTCTGCAAAGGTGGTGACCGACATCGCCATCATCTGCGAGGTGAACGACGCGGGCGCGGCCTGATTCGTCGACAGGTCGATGACCTCAGCGTCGGCACTTGATCCGTCCTTCGTTATGCCGCCAATGATTGCGATCCGTGCCGGTCCATCCGGGGCGGCGGCGTGCAGGCTCCTTCCCTGCATGAGCCTTGGCCCTGCGGCCCAAGTCCCCGTGCCGGGGCTGTAGATCTCGGTGACCGTGGCGCCGCCGGTGCCGCCGACAACGAGCACGCGTCCATCACTCAACAAGCTGGCTGTCTGGCCGACACGCGCAACCGATAGGGGTGATGTTGATCGCCAGATGTTGCTCGCGGGCTGGAACAGCTCCGCGGATGTTGTTGGACCCGTCGTGCCAGACCCTCCTACCACCAACACATCGCCGTTAGATAGGCGGGTCGCCGTGTGGCCCGCGCGAAAGACCGTGGGCTGCGGAATCGTCTGCCAACCTGCCGTATCTGGGTCGAATACCTCGGCCGTCGTAGACACCGGACCGTTAACAATGGCGCCTACGACCAGCACCCGACCATCGGTCAAGAGCGTGGCTGTGTGCAGGGCCCTCCCGCTTGCCATCGGCGCGACCGCGGACCAACTGTCAGTTTGAGGCCTCCAGAGCTCGGCGCTCGCCAACTCCTTGGCGTTGTTGTTTCCGCTGATCGCATCGCCAAAGCCTCCCGCAACGAGCACGTCCCCATTGCCCAGCACGGTGGCGGTGTGCCCACTCCGGGCCACCAGCATCGATGGCCCAGCGGTGAACACTCCCGCCGACGGTGAATAGAACTCAGTCGAGCTTAGCCGGCGGCCATCACTGCCCACGCCACCTGTAATCATGACCCGGCCATCGCTCAGCAGGACCGCTGCGTGCTGGTAGCGAGCCGTCACCATGCTTCCCGTCGTGGATGCTGTGCTTGAAGATGCGGCAAGCAGGAATGATGTGCCAACAGGCTGCGTCGGCGGAGTGTGAAGTCTCAGCATCGAAGTTCCGAGACACAACGTCGTAACGACCATGACGATTGAAAGGAAGCGGGTAATGCAGCGCGCGACTGTCAAGGACGTGATCTCCTGATGGGCGACCAAAGACGCCGCCTTGAGCTACCTGAATGCGACCCGAGACAGTAGCACAATGGTATGAGCAGTCGTTGCAGCAAGCGTATGCAGCGATGTATTGCCGCCTCCACGCACAATGAATGTAAATGCGTCGCGACAATTTGACCGAAGTCTCACCAAAAGCGGAATCCAAGGGACGATTGGGTATGCTGACGGTCATGTGTTTTCGAAACCCGGTCCTTGGATTCGCTTGCGCGCTGCTTCTAACTGGCGCTTCCGGTTGCGGTCTCGCCCAAGGTCCCACACCGGCGAGTTCGGCCACCCCATTGCCAGTGGCTTCGTCCCCACCGTCGCCGACGCTGAGCCCTCCGGGCCGGCAGGCGAGCGAGGCTGACCTTCCGAAGATTGTGCTGCAGCCCTCCCAGATGGTGCCGTTTCAAATAGCCTCTCGACCTGACCTCACGGGCCCATTCCACGCGTCGGACGTCGCTGACTCATCGGAGAGCAGCGAGTTGACAACGCTCGGTCTTGTTTCCGGTTACAGGCTTACGGCAGGCAATCCCGGTGGGTCAGGCGTCTATGTGCTGCAGGTGGTCACCGAGGTCTTTCCCTGGAGCGGCGCGGCCGAAGCGGCTTTGGCTTATTACGCCCCTAGGTACGCACAGCGCGGCTACAACACGATGCTTTCATGCCGTAATCCTTCGCCTTGCTTTGAGCAGTCGGGGAATAACGTTGTTGTTGTAAGCAACCTGGCAAACGGATCCACCGCACGGGCTACCGCAATAGGATGGACGCGGTCGAATTTGCTCATGATCGTCCAGGCTGGGGGTGACTCTTCGGCGACGCCGAGTATGGTCGAGGACTTAGCTGGTCGCGTCGAAGCAAATGCGCAGAGCGTGCTGTCGTAACTACTACTCAGGGGATGCCGGGCGCCCGCGGAGTTGGGAACCAAATGTGCTCAGACGAGGCGCCGTTGATGACTGCGAAGACTGAGCGCGGACAGTAGAAACTCCCCGCTGGCGGACACGGAATTGCGGGTCTCCTGCACCTTGTGTGGGTAGGGTGACCGTCTGACCGAATTGGGGCGCACGCCGCTCCGAATACGATCCCGATCGATGTGCTTCGGTTCGGATTCGCAGAGGAGACGACGTGCACTACACCAGAGTATGGGCGCGCCTGCTCGGCATCGCAGGCGCGATCGTGGAAGCAGTCGGGTTCGAGGGCAAGGAACTGGTGGTCCGGGTCCGCCCCGACCGGAGATGGCGGCGGCGTTGCGGGATCTGCGGGAAGCGGGCGGCCGCCTACGACCAAGGCCGCGGGCGCCGGCGCTGGCGGGCTCTCGATCTGGGCTCGTGTGAGGTACAAATATCACGTCAGGCCGCATCGAGATCGCGGTAGTACTCATGGATGAGGCCGCCCAGCCGCAACCGTGATCTGACAGGCCCATGCCCGACGGGCTTGCAGACTCCCGCCGGCGGCCGAAGATTGCAGGAGCGGTGCGGACGCTCCTGGTTGTAGTGCCGCACGTACTCGGCCAGAACCACCTCTTAGGTGGCGCTGGCTGACGATCAGCATCCAATCCAAGCACTCCTTTCGGGCGCTGCCCACCCAGCGTTCGGCATGAGCGTTCGCCTTCGGGGCCAAGAAGGGCGTCAGGAGCACGCGGGCGCCTTCCGACTCGAAGACGGTATCGAGCCCAGGCGCGAACTTACGGTCGCGATCGTGGATCAGGACTCCGATCTTGATCGGTTCGGCGCCCAGCTCCATGAACAGGTTGCGCGCCTGTTGAGTCACCCACTCCCCGCTCGGCTGCTTGGTGCAGGCTGCCCAGAGAATGCGTCGACTGGCCAGGTGGATGAAGAAGAGGACGCAGAGCCGCTCCAGGAAGACGGTGTCGACTGTGAAGAAGTCGGCCGCCACCAAGGTACTGGCATGGGCGGCCAGGAAACGCTTCCAGGTCAACCCCGAGCGTTTTCCAGCTGGCGGGATCTGCGATCTTCGCAGCACCGATCGGATCGCAGTTGCAGAGACGGTCTGGCCCAGCTTCAAGAGCTCGCCTCGGATCCGGAGGTAACCCCAGCTCGGGTTCTCCTGGGCCATCCTCTGAATCAGCTCCCTGCACTCCAGGGTGAGTGGCGGGCGCCCAACTCGAGGCCGGCCGCGGTAGGCCGCCCAGCGGCGACGAACCAGCTCCCGATGCCAGCCCAGCGCGGTCTCCGGTCGCACCAACAGGGCCGCCCAGGCAGATCGTGGCAGCCGTTCTCGCAGCAGGGCCAAGAGCAGGCGATCACTGGGCTGCCAGCGCACCCGCTTCACCTGGCGCTCGAGCACCTTCACCTGCTGGCGCAGGACCAGCACCTCCGCCTGGAGGGCACTCGCCTCCTGGCCCCGGAGGTCGATCAGGTCCAGGATCAGGCGCAGGCCTGAGAACAGGGCGGCGAAGAGCACGACGCCGCCTGATCGTAGCGGGTCATGGCTGGCTCACGCCGCGGCCGCCGAGGGCGTGGCTGAACTCGACGAGGTATTCGCACCCCACACCTGTGAGGTAGCCGGCGCTCGTGAGAGACGGACCCTGGTTCGGCCCTGATTAGATACCAGCAGTAGATGGCCGAGAAGTCCACGTCAAAAGACACGCCGACTTTCGGCGAGTACCTGGAGCGCCGCCTTGGGCCCGGGGGCCTGGGTCGGTGGAATAGGTTCTTCGTGTATCCGTTCACAGCGCCCTCCTTCGCCCAGTTCTGGCGCCGCTGGAATCCGGTTTACGGATACTTCCTCGCGTATCACGTCTACAGGCCGGCCGCGCGGCGCGTCCCCCGATCGGTTGCGGTCATGACGACCTTCGTCTTCGCAGGCTTGGTCATGCACGACCTCCCGGCCTGGGTCGTGACGCGCCGCGTTCTCCCGCCCGGCGGCACCATCGCCTTCACGCTTTTCGGCGCCGGGCTTCTGGCCAGCGAGCGCGCCGGGGTCGACATGTCGTCCAGGCCGGCGTGGGTTCGCGCTTCCATCAACGCTGCCTACCTCGCCAGTTGCACGGGCCTGATGCTGCTCATCGCCCGACGCCTCGCACGCCGGTGACCTCAGGCGCGCTGGCCGATTGACTTGCGGCTCGGGTCGGGCGATCGGGCCGCTCAGAGTGGGCGCCCGTCGGCACCCCGCCTCCCCTTCACCGAAGCAAATAACTGGAAGTCTGAAACTCATAAGTCAGGCCTCGAGCCACGTACAGGCCAGATGAAGCGCCACCCGCCCGCAGCGCCTATAGCAGCACCCAGATCGTCTTGGCAGCGGGGCCGAACCTCCCGGAACGCGAACGCTGGCCCGATCCTTGAGGTGGAGCCCGTCGGGCTCTGAGGCAGACCGCCGGCCCGCTACAAGACGAGCACCGCGGCGCCGTTGGGCTGCCTTAAACGCCGGCGGCGGCCAGCGGCTTCCGGCAATTCTGACCACCCTCGACCCTGAAAAAAGCGACCGCCAGCTTTCGGTGATCGCCCACCCCACTGCTTGAAGAAGAAGGCCACCCCATTCAGCTGGCACAGATCGCGGAGCTCGAGCAGCCACTCCTCCCTGACAGGGCGATGACGGTGGCCTGATTCTCCTCCGGCTATCAGCCAGTCGATGTCCGTGAGGTTGAGATCCTCAAGAGGCCCCAAGAGTGGCTCGGCCGAGATGAAGCGGATCGCGGCAGGCACCGATCGCAGGTAGTCGGCGCGTTGGACAAACCGTCGGTTCTCGATCGAAACGCCCATCCACACGTTCGCCGGCCAATCCAGGCGCGGTGCCAGTTCGGCCAGCCTTTGATGGCGTTTGGTAAGGATCTGGAAGGTGTGCCAGTGCGCCAATGCCATGACGTCGAAGATCTCTGTCACGTACTCATCCGGGATTTCCTCGTGGAAGAGATCCGACATCGAATTCACGAAAATCATTCGGGGGGTCTTCCAGCGGAGGGGCATGCCCAGGCGCTCCGGCCAGAGCTTCAGATCGAAGCCTTGCTCGTAGGGATGGCCTAGAACTCCGCGGAACCTCTCAGCAAACGTTGCTGCATAGCAATGGGCGCAGCCCGGGCTGACCTTTGAACAGCCCGTGACCGGGTTCCACGTCGCTTCGGTCCACTCAATGCGGCTGCGATCAGGCATGCGGTGTAGGATGTGCGCCGAACGAGCGTTCGCTGCAGCCTACCATGCCCTTGGCCGCGGCGTCGCACTCCCGCAGATGTCGAGTCGTAACCGCTTTCGTTTCACCGCCCAATCGGACGCCTCATACCAGCCGCCTGCGTATCGGGGGTTCCCGGCGACGGTGCCGTCGCCTACTGACGATGGTCGTGAGATCATGCCAGTCGAGCCCCACAGCCTGGAGAAGCATCGCGAGTTTGGGCGCGTGATGAACGCCTTCGCGCGCGTTGCCAAGAGCTTCGGGCCGACCTATCTGGACCTTTACGCCGGGCCAGGAGTCGTTCGGTGTCAGGGTCGCGTCCACTGGGGCTCGCCGATGCTGGCCCTCCAATGCGCGGATCCGTTTCGGCGGCTCGTGTTCATCGAAGACGACACCCGTAGCTATGACGCGTTGGTGGCCCGCGCGCAGGCGCTTGCTCGCCGCGGGGAACGCGTGTCGATCTTCAACGGCGGTGCCGAAGAGTGCCTCGACGAGGCGCTGGCCGAGTGCCCGAAGCAAGGCCTGACGCTGGCGGTAGTGGACCCATTCCGGCTTGACTTCAGCATGGACTCGGTCGTGCGGCTCGCGCATTACCTAGCCAGGCTCGACCTGCTGCTCCTTTTCGCTGAGGACATGGACCTGACACGCAACCTGCAACAGATGCTCGCCGATCCCGCTAAAGGCCGGCGGGTGGATTCGGTGCTCGGTGACGGCAGCTGGCGGGAGCTGTACGACCCGGCCAAGCGTGACCAGCACACTGCTCGCAGGGTTCGCGAACTCTACGTGGACCGACTCAAGACCCGCGCGGGGTTCAAGTACGTCGGGGAGCCCTTCCAGGTACGTAACTCGAAGAACGTGCCTTTGTACGTCCTGCTTTACGCGACGCGGCACGATCTGGGCCTGAAACTCTGGACGGACATCACGAAGCCGGATCAGCTGTCCTTCAATCTAGCCAGGTAGCGCTCGGCTCGCTGGACAACAGTGTCAGACCTCAGCCCAATCATCGAATACTCGTACCAACGCAGCCTGGTGCGACAGTTGCAGCGTCCAGCCTGGAAGGCGTTCGAGCCACATGTCCCCCAACGCTGTCTGCCGCACCTTTCGGCGGAGCGGCGCCCTTCGTCGGCACTGACCAGCTCGGCAATGAGGGCGGGCCGCTCGGCCAGCCGCGCCAGCTCCTCCAGGACCAGGTCTTCAAAGAGCCCGCTTGGCGATCGACGCGTAGACGGGGTGGTTGGAGCCGTCCGGCGTCAGTTCCTGAGGGCCGCCTCACCGCCCAGGGTGACCGGCAGACGGCGGGCGCCTACATTGTCTCAAGGCTGGTCTACCACCACGAGAGCGAAACGCCCTTCAAGGCGGCCACCACCAAGACGCTGACCAGGCGGCATTACTACTACTACAACCGGACCTGGGGCAACGCCCGGCGAGTCCTGCACGCCCACCCGTCGCGCCCGTCGGATCCCGATGAAGGCGCTCGCGGGCCAGGTAGCTCCCGCCGTGCGAGCTTAGGCGCCATCCAGGAAAGAGATGACGGTCGGCGCCAACGCCGGTGCCACGTGCATGTCGTAGTGGGTTACGCCGGGCAGGATCGCTAGCCGGTGTGGCGTCATGCCCGAGCGGTCCCAGCCGGCGTCGCGCTTGCCGCCGCCCAGGAGCTCGAAGAACGCCACGGCGTGTGAGGGCGGCAGGCCGTCGGCGTCGCCGGCGACGATCATCACCGGCATCCGGAGGCCTGGGATCTCGGCCGACCAGTTGTAGTCCTGCTTCAGGAGCGTGGTCAGCTCCTCGACCAGCACCGGCCAGTCGTCTACGTTCGGAGCCACCTGGCGGTAACCCTCGTACATCGGAGTCTGCTTGAGCGGCTCGGCGACGTGCGGGCCCATGCTGTCCATGCCGTCGGTCATCTCGCTGTACCACCCAGCCCGCTTGAAGGGCGTGGAGACGAGCACCAGCCGCGTCACCACCTCCGGGTGCTGGATGGCCGTCCGCAGCGCGACGCCGCCGCCTAGTGAGAAGCCCATCACGGCCGCCTGCTCCAGGCGGAGCGTGCGGATCAGTTCCGCGATGGCGTCGGCCATGTCCTCGAAGCGCATCGGCCGGTGGGCGGCCGGCGAGCGCCCGTGCGACTGCAGGTCCACGCCGAGCACCCGGCGCCCGGCCGCCAGCGCCTCCAGGTTGGGGCCGAACATGTCGGCGGTGCCGAAGCCACCATGCAGCACGACGAGCGGCGAACCGCTGCCAACGTCCTGGTAACCAAGCTGTACTCCGTTTACGGTCGCGATCATCGAGTCAAGCGGCCTCCTGAATTGGAACGATCTCGATCACCTCGACCGGGACCGTGAGAGGCCGTAGCGTCCCCCAAGAGATGCACAATCGTGGTGGTCACCACGACCGCTGACTCGAATCATGCCAGTCGTCGACGGCGAACGCAGCCGACCGCTATCCCGCTCACGAACGGATGTGCCTGCTACATCCGTTCGTGATCGATAGCTGTGACGTTTGCAGGTAGCAGGGCCAGGAACGGGCCCACATCGACACTCCCTGGCTCCGAGCATTCCGGTGGCGCCGGCCAGCATCAGGAGTCCAGGCTGGCTTGCCACACCGAGGTCCAGACCCGTGAGGGCCATCAGCACGCCGATTCCGGCAAGGACTGCTCGCCGGCCAATCCGGGCTGCCAGCGCGGCCATGGGCAGTCCGTAGACGGATCCAGTCAGGAGTCCAAGAGCCAGAACCAGCCCGATTGCCGGCGGGTTCAATCCATGGCGCTCGAGGTAGATGGCGAGGAGGACGGCGATGAATCCGAACCCGAAGCTCCGTAGCACGCGAGGCGAGAAGGAGTCGAAAGTCGCGCTCCGCAGGCGGCCTCTCGGATGTCGCCTCCACTACGTCGGACG
>WNGE01026559.1_pt1 | contig 12669 bp, 9 predicted proteins | sample 5400651 | NCBI WGS metagenome assembly WNGE01 (sample SAMN13153370, study PRJNA577476) | soil metagenome | isolation source: 60 cm soil or saprolite under grassland replicate 2 | place: USA:California | collected 2016-06-15 | reverse complement strand
CGTAAAGCCCCGGCATTCCGGTGAACCCGTGCATGTCTGTGTGCACGCCGCCCATCATGTAGTGCTGTCCCGGTCGTACGGGGATTGGCTCGTGCTCAGGGTCTATTCCGAGGTATTTCTCGGCGAGCTCCTTTACGAAGGGTAGTTTGTCCTCGATGGTTATCTTGCCTAGGTGTGTGAGGTCGAGGTTCACGTAGCTGCCGTAGGATCCCTCGAATCCTCTACCCGCGTTAATCTCGCTCATCTCAGCCCGTGAGAGTATATCGCGTGGACCGAGTTCCATCTTGTTCGGGACGTACCGTTTGAGGAAGCGCTCTCCATCCTTGTTTACAAGATGACCTCCTTCTCCCCGAGCGGCTTCCGTGATTAGAATGCCGGTATTCGGCAATAGGGTAGGGTGGTACTGGACCATTTCCATGTCCTTCAGTGGGACCCCCGCCCGGTAGCTTAGTGCCATGCCATCACCGGTCTTTATCCATCCGTTGGTCGTGAACTGGAAGATACGCCCGCAACCTCCCGTCGCGATGATTACGGCTTTACCGAGGATTGTTACCAGCTCTCCCGTCCGTATTTCTATGGCGGTTACTCCCTCGACTCTGCCGTGGTCGACCAGTAGAGATGTTACGAACCATTCATCGTAGCGGCGGATATTCTCATACTTCAAAGAGGTCTGGAATAGTGTGTGGAGGAGGTGGAAGCCGATCTTGTCTGTTGCGAAAAGCGTCCTCTTGACGCTCATTCCACCGAAGGCTCGAGAGCTGATTCGTCCGTCGGGGTCTCGACTGAACGGGCATCCCCAGTGTTCAAGCTGGTAAGACTCGCGGGGGGCTTCCTTTACGAAGAACTCGACTGAGTCTTGGTCGGCGAGAAAATCGCTCCCCTTTATCGTGTCATAGGCGTGCGAGTCAAAACTGTCGTATTCACGCGTGACGGCGGCCATTCCCCCCTCTGCGGAGACGGTGTGGCTGCGCATCGGGTAGACTTTCGAGACGACCGCAACATCCAGCTTGGGCTCAAGCTCGACAGCGGCTATGGCCTGTGATGCTCCAAACCCGTACGTCCCTGCTGGATCTTCCGGGGTTAACCAGTTGGACCGTACTTTAAAGGATCTAATTAGATGCACGATTGTTCGACTGTTTCAGTCAGCTAAGACGAGGACTATTTGGGCAGCTGATTGGCAGGGACTTTGACGGCCATAAGGCCCTGATTATCTAATCTCAACTGAAGCGCGAACGCTCCGTGGAGCGCCCCCAGGAATCTAGGCTCCATAGTGTTGACGTTAGCCAAGAACAGTGCTGTGGCATTCGGGACGCTGAGCAGATCAATTAACTGTTTGATTCCAGAATAGACTTGTTCCCAACGCTCGCCCCTGATCAGTTCAGTGATGCTGTCAAAGACGAAGCTAGCTCCAGAGTTCTTGCTGTTGTCTAAGAAGTCAGATAATACTGCTGCAACGAGTCCAAGCTCTTTGTCTGGAATTTGCATTTCACCATCAGGTAGCTCGTCGGGGACAGAGATCAATGAGGACGCGGCGATGATCTTGATCATTCTTTTTCCTTTGATCGCTCTGTAGAGTTTGCTGGACTTGGTTGTGAAGAGTACGCAGAGTTCGGCGTTGCTTATTCCCTCGGCGAGGAATTTGTCAACTACTCCCTCGTAATCGGAGTTCGTGTCGTATTCTAGCAGGACGATTGATCCCCGTATTTTCTGATGATCGAGCTCGACCATTGACGAGAACGGATCTGTAGATTCAGAAAGATTCAGAAGCTCAATGCCGATGTTGCGGCGCAGGAATTCTGTGAGTTGCGGTCTAGGGGCCTTACTGCTTTCTAGTAGAAAGAGCTCGGCCGGGTCCTGATGTTTTTCGCCTGTTCCACTGTCTAGACGTGAGACTGTGCCTTCCAGATTGTCTTGGCTCAGCTCGTTGACGAAGACGGTTGATGTGGGGCCGTAGCTCAGCCTGTCCGATAACCCTTCACGGGGGAAACTGTGTCCGACCCAGTTCTCCGAGACGACGAGTCTTCCGTTCTCCTTCCACTCGCTAAAGTGAGATTCGTGCTGTGACAGGTTTCCCACGAGCCATCCACTACTGGATGCGCTGATTACGACTCTTGCGCCGGAGTCAATTAGTCCCTTGAGCGTTGACGAGAGAAACGAGATTGCTCTCTTTCCTGAGTCGTGAAGTATCAGGTATCGATGCCCGGGCTTGACGATGCTCTCAGGAAGAAGCTGTCCTGATGAGAATCTTACGGTGCTTAGAGTGAACGCGTCGGTCGTCGACATCAGGAAGAATAGTACTGAACCGGTGATGAACGCTATCTCCCATCCGTACGGCAGAGATATCGGGAGGACTGGAGGCTGTGCGCCGAGTGTGAACAAGACTGTGCCTACTGTTACAAAGAGGGCCCATGTTACCGAGAGCATGGCCAGGGAATTCTTGACATGAGACGGTTTCGCTCGTCTACGAGCAGATAGGAATAGGCTTGTTGGGTAGACCATTGCGGCTGAGAGTAAGACTATGGTGAAAGGGAGGAACAAGACGGGAAAAGATAGGTTTAGCCCTACCCAGGTGAAAACTACTCCTTCATAGACGAGAATGGATCTGCGCGATTTCAGCTTTGACCAAGCTTCTCGAAGGGTATTGCACTCCGGGCAGAAGTAGAGGCTTGCAGCGGTTAGCCCGATTACTGCGAAAACCAAGCCGGAACTGACTTGGCTGCCGTAGTTTGCCCACGCGTAGCCTAGGTTGCGAAATATGTCGAAGGTGACAGAAAATAGAAAGTAAATGTTGAGCCGAACTAGGTTTCCCGCTCTTACTCCAGTTATGGATGCTTTGTGATGGAGAAGGCGCCAGAGTCCGATAGAAGGAAGAATTAGCGCCGCAACGTCAAGGTAGACTTCGATGTACGTCGGGCACTACACTCCATTTGAGAGATTGTAGTGTTACGGACGCCTGCTGGCGGTTTCAATCTGGCGTAACTGTCAGCACTTGTTGAACGGTACTGTTCGACGAAGAAGACGATCTACTTGCTATCTTTCGAGCTGAGATTGAACTTGTTTCACAAGGCTCTCGTACTCTTCTCTCACCAGCCTTTTCCTGCGTATGGACCCTGTCCATATCGGTCGTCCCCACATGGGGTCAGTCTTGTATCGTGGAACTAGGTGCCAGTGAAGATGAGGCATTCCATTACCAAGCAATTCGTAGTTCATCTTGTCAGGATTGAAAGTCTTGGCGAGGGCTGTTGCTACTCGGGACATGTCTTCGAGGAAGCTCCTTCGATTCCTGTCTGTCAACTGGTAAAGCTCTTCCTCATGCCATTTCAGAGTGACAAAGGAATAGCCTTTGAAGAACTGGTCAGGATTGATCTTTCCTACAGACGTGTGGGTTTCGAAGAAGACTAGATGTGCTGGTTCGCGTAGGGTTTTGCAGATCCAACAATCTTGTCTCAGTTCACGCAATGACGATCCCACTGCTCCTCAATGATTGAATAAACATGCTCTGCGACAATGGGGATGCCTGAATATACTAGCGAAAAGGGGGCTGGTCCAATTCTTCACTGGTCGGGATTAGGTCCACTTGTAGGTTCCACTGCGTCTAACGGACCTAAGTCCGTATTCAAGGGCAACGAGCCCTATGATTAAGAGAATCATCGCGTAGATGGCGAAAATGGCAAGCAATTCCAGGCAGGATCTGCACGGGGACAAGCATGTTTCCTATCATGCCAGAAAGCGAGTAGAATACCCAGGATATCACATAGGTTTGTTTGTAGACTAACCGAAAGCCAAGACCGATAAAGCCCAACCCGATGGAACTCAAAATGCCTAGAGCGATTACCAACACGAGTAAAGGAATATGATAAGAGTAGGTGAGCCCGAAAAGGACGATGCTTAGGCCGAATAGAAGAATTGAGCCTGCCAGAGCTGTGAATATCTCGAAGAACGAGGATAGAACTAGGAACTCCCGGAAATTCACTGGCGTAACTAAGACTTCTTCGATCTGCGATTGGTTGCCATGCTGATAAAACATGGCGAGTCCGTTATTCACAATGAGGCCGAAAGCCACCCCGGACACGAGGAAAGCTGCAAGGCTCATTCCATATGTTTGTGTTGTTGTTGACACTACCGCAGCGTTGCCCAGGAACCCATAGGAGAGCAATCCGGCTACAGCATTGACTACTGTCAGTGTGGCTGTCATGCGATAGGACATACTGATCTTAAACTCTCTTTTGAAGAGGACGAGTACTCTTTCAAAGACGGGTCCAAGCCTCAACAGCTTAACTCCTCCTTAATCGCGGATTCTGAGAGTACCCCATTTTCAAGTCTGAATACTCGTCTGGCCAGAGCACGGGTTTCTGTGAGACTGTTTGTGGTACAAAGGATCGTCTTGCCTAACATCACATAGCTTCTCAGCTGTTTGTGGATCTGCTCCATGGTCCACGGGTCAACTCCGAGGGTAGGCTCATCGAGCAGCAATATCTCCGGATCCGATAACAATGCTCTCGCCAAGGCGAGCCGCCTTCTCATGCCGGAAGAATAGCTCTGGATCTGATCCGAGCCTCTGTCCGCAAGCTGCAGATCCTGAAGCCAGCGTTGAATTCGCCTGTGAGCTTCTTTCTGTGGGATGCTGTATAGAGCCGCGTACCATTCTAGGTTGGTAAGCCCTGAGGTCCGAGGCTGAAATCCCGTATCCCCCGCGTTCAGCATCACCCCGATTCGTCGTCTTACTTCCCGCCCCTGCTTGACGACATCAAACCCACAAATTCTAGCCTGACCATTATCCGGTTGAACGAGTGTAGACAGAATTCTCATTAGCGTCGTTTTACCGCTACCGTTTTTTCCAATAACGCAAACACACTCTCCAGATTCAACTTCGAGAGTCACATCTTTCAAGACTGCTCGACGGGCTCGCCTTGCCCTCAACAGGCCGGTTTCCGCTTTGCGAGCAAAAGCTTTGGAGATGTGGTTAAGAATGATTTTCGGCTCGTTTACCGTTCTGCCGGAAAAATCATGCCGGACAGAAATCATAGAAAGAATGATAGATGGAAAGTCTTTTATAAGTTCTATAAGTGGAAACCTCCTTTCCGAGGAACAAGCGAAAAATGTTCTTCCCACAACAAGCAGAAGTCGAAACATTTCAACCATGCTGCAAATACTGCGTCGACTGCACATGCCCTCGTTTCTGCGGTCCGTGTCCCTGTTAGGTAAGAAATAATGTCCGACTTCCGCGAGAAGGGTCCAGTCCTCGACTACCTTCTCAAGGAAGTCTCGCTCAGCACTTGCGACAACAGTTTCTTCGGCGAACTAGAGAAGGAGATGCTAGTTCCGAACAACATCAACATATACGGAAAGATAACTGGGGCAACAAGTAGTCTTAATGACTATGAACTTCGGCTAGAGTTTCCAGGCGAAACAGCGATCGCCTACATCAAGCAACCGTCTTCGAATACCATCGAAGCCGACAGACGAGTCCTTACCTACCCTCTTAGCGAGCTAATCAACTTCGATGATTATTGGTGGCTTCCACTACATGGAGAGACCGAATTCTCGTTGACGCTCAATCTACTTCCACCATTTCCTCGTCTCAACCCATTGGACATTGAGATCTCTTGTAGGCCAGATATCGCTGTCGGACTCGAAGCCAACGTAACAACCACTGTTAGACTCCAAGCCGAGGAACGCATCGACAGTCTATATGTAAGACATGCTATTCCAAGGTTCGTCAATCCGGGTATGTCCATTGCCATAAGCCATTATTCTGGCGGCGACGACGCAATTGGACCTGGGCAAACATTGACCATACCCAAAGAGAGATTCCCATATGAACCTCTACGACTCGCACCAGGTCAGACAGCCGAGTACAAAATAGACACGAAGATAATTGCGAGTCCAAAGAACATGACTTTCTTAAAATGCCAGCAAAGTATTCTCACATCAAAGGTCGTCGCCTTGACCGACTCTACGCCTCGCGACCCTCCCTGCAGCATTAGCATTAGGGACTCAAATGGATTGGAAATGCCAGTCAAGAGAACCCTAAGGTCGACAATTCTCCAAGCTAGCGCTGAAATAATGTACTCTCCTTTTTCAGTTCAGCGAGACATCAAGCCAGCAAACCCACAGGTAATAGTGCAGGCAGTAGCATAGAAAGATCCCCCCCTCCCCTTTTTTTGGACCTGTCATTTCAGGATCCAGGCCGACGTTTATCTAGCTCTAGTCCTCAAAACAAAACTGTCTAGTTGGGTACAGAGGGAGCGCCTCCAGTCTGCATCAGGAACTCATCCATCAAGGCACCCAGATATTGTATGATCAGTCGGGTCGGGCACAATCGAGCTTTTGGCGGGTCTGGTGACAATTTACAGGCGAATCTTTAGTGCGACCACAGGCTTGTGGCAGTACGTCTACGTATTTCCGTCCGATGCCGGGTGAATAGGATCAAGGATATCACGAGTGCTGCCGAAGAAATCGCCGCAGCTATTGGTAGCAATCCAAGAAGACTTGTCTCAGGCACCTGTTGAATGCTCGAGACGACATATATCAATGTCACAGAGTGCGACAGTGATCCGCTAGTACCGGTCACGGTGATGTGAAAAGTTCCTTCCACCGGAAAATTGCACGAAAGTGTTGTATTGCCGTTGGTCGTCTCGACTGGCGCGGCGCCGCAATAGGTGTTGTTGATGGTCATGACTACAGTTCTAGCGAAGTGATTGATTGATGAAATGCGAATGCTGGAAGCTCTCGCTTGGTTGACACTAGCATGAAATGCTGTCGAGTTCGATGCTATGGTGAAGTCTTGAACCTGAGCTGTCAGCTTCAGAGAGTGAGTTAGTGTGTTGCTGGTTGCGGTGACATTGGCAGTGTAATTGCCAGCTTCTGTAGCACTAAAGGTTAGGGTCGCGATGCCTGAGCCTCTAGCGACGCTTGAGGGTGATACTGTCGCCGTGAGCCCAGTGGAAGCCTCGACCTTGACCGAGACCGTCCCACTGAACTCTTCCAATGGTACGATCGTAATTGTGGGAGCGCTTGTTGCACCCGCGTCCACAGTCAGTATCGTTGGGTCGGACGTTATGGTGAAGTCCTGAACGCTGTAGGATACGCTCGAAGAACGAGATGTAACTCCATTAGTCCCGGTAACGGTCGCAACATAAACGCCTGCGCTGCCTCTGCACGAGAGCGTCGCGGTTCCACTTGCACCCAACGTGATGCTTGTAGAGCTGAGTGTACAGTTGAGACCCTGTGAGGTTGACGCTGACAGGTTCACAGTACCGGTGAATCCATTTATCGATTGGAGAGAGATGGTGGAGTTTCCTGCCACGCCTGCGAGCATAGTTATTGAGTTGGGGCTGGAAGCAACCAGGTAGTCAGGTACTGCAACGTCGAAGGTCACTATGACTGAGTGGACTAGAGAACCATTTGTGGCAGTTACGTTGACTACAAATTGACCAGAGGATGCAAAGACGCACGACAGGGTCGAGACTCCGAGGCCCATTAACACAGTGGGACTGATAACGCACGATGTGCTGTTGGTCGCTAGGCTGACTGCTCCATCAAAATGGTTAACACTTCCAACGGCTATTGCGGACGTTGCCTGTGTATTGATTTGAGCAGGCACTATGGGTGGGTCTGCCGTGGTCGTAAAATCTCCAGCTTCGATTGTTACGTTCAGAGAGTGCGATATCGGACCACTCGTCCCGGTTACGGTCGTGGTGTAATTGCGAGAATTGAGCGCTACTATGGTCAATGTAGCGGTTCCGGAGGCACCACCTATGCTTGGAGGACTGATGGTAGCTTGAAGCCCGCTGGAGGCTGTGATGGATAAGTTGACTGTTCCGGTGAACGAGAACAATGGATGGACCGTGATGGTTGATGTTCCCATCGTTCTCACGGTAGTCGCAAGTGAGGAGGGAGCAGCAGACAAGAAGAAGTCCGGTCGAATCACGCGGATCGTCCCGTACATTGAATATGGATGGTAGCGGCATTTGTAGGTCCAGTTGCCCGCCGAGGGAATATTCTGCCCAATGGTCGGAGTGAACGTGAAAGGGAGCGCTTTGGTGTTCGGCGAAAAATCCGGAGAACTTGTTTCGTTGGTATCAGGTTGGGAGTTATTGTTAACATCGATGTACCAGTTGTGACTCAGAAAGTCAGTTGCGTTAAGGAGCAGGTTGACTGTCTCTCCGCTCACTACGGTAATTGTCGGTCCCGGACTGGTGTCGTTCCAGCCCGGGCGTGGGCCGACAGCGTCGCCGTTCAGCCAGATGTTCACGTCGCCGCTGGATGGGGAAGAGGGCGAGGGTCCCGTTTTGGAGTCGGGCGCGATGCTGACCATCGTCATTAAAACAATCAGAATAGCCAATGGTAGAGGATTGGATAAGAAGCGATTTTGGGAGCGAAGGCGACCAGGATTCATCTATTCATTCGCGACAAATTGCAGTTAAGAACCTATCGTTGTAGTGAGTAAACGGGCTAGCTCCCTTGCGGCTGTAATGAGATCCCCATGTGAAACGCCTTGCCTTCAATCTGCCAGTCTTCTTCGAGTTTTGCCTCTGGTTTTGCTTGGTCAGGCCTTAGGAGAAGAAGCGTCTTGGCCCGCAGTTCACCCATTAGGTAATCTTTCTCGTCCTCCAGCCATTCGAGCCGTTCAGGGGATTCTCCGGTATCTCCTCTTTCAAAGAAATCATTTCACTCGTAATCTTCTGTTCCTTCCCATCCAGAGCAACGTCATAATGCCCTTCTTCCTTGAGGGCCCGCATTAGCTGTCGACCGTCTAGTGAGCGGAGTTTCTCGGCGATTCGATTCGCTTCTCCTCGAGATGCTGGGCCGAGGGCTTTGAAATTCGGCTCAACAATCAGCTTCTTCAATCGCTCTTCCTCAGTCAAACTAACTAGCCTTACGTCTTTCGCGTTGGTCTGTTGAAGCAGAAGCTCGCGGAGTGTCCTGATTGAGCGTTTCACTATCGGCTTGTCAGCGACGATAAGAATCGTCGAGACGGGTTGACGGAGCTTGATCTTCTTCGACTGACGTGCCGAAGCTGCGGCGTCGGCAATGTGCTGTACGATACGCATTTCCTCTTCTAGTCTTTTGTTGATCCACTTCTTGTCCGTGCTGGGCCAGTCGGTCATGTGTATGCTTTCGGGATTCAAACGTTCAGCGCTTCTGAATGCTTCTCGGTAGATTGTCTCCGTGAGAAATGGCATCGCGGGTGCTGCGAGTCCCAGCCAACTCCTGAGGGCATGATAGAGAACAGCGTAGGCGGCGAGCTTGTCTCGGCTTGTCTTCTCTAGCCAGAATCGTCTACGGACGAGTCGAATGTACCAGTGGCTGAGGTCTTCAATAGCAAACTCTCTGAGTGCGCGAACTGCCAAGTGAATCTCTAACCGTTCTAGGTATTTCGAAACGTCTCTCACCAAGGTCTCCGTCCTTGAGAATAGCCACTTGTCTTCCGGGTGGAACGACTTCGCTAGTTTTCGTACTGTCGATTTGTTACTGGTGAATTTGTCGAGGTTCATGTAGAGGGTTGCGAAGGAGAAGACGTTCCAGACAATCTGTAGATCTCGGGCAGCAGTCTCCACCGCGTTCCACGAGAATCGGAAGTCGTCCCAGACCGTGGTCTGGAGAGTGTAGAATCGGAGAGCGTCTCTGCCATGCTTTTCGATCACGTTTTCTGGGCTGACGAAATTGCCTTTGGACTTGCTCATCTTCTCTCCTTCAGGGTCTAAGGTGTGTCCATGCATCAGCACCGCTTTGTACGGTGACTTGTTGAACACTAGAATGCTGGAACCTAGCTGATTGTAGAACCAGCCCCGAGTCTGGTCGTGAGCTTCGACGATCGCGTCAGCTGGCCACCATACTCGCAGTTGTTTGAGGTTAGGTGGATAGTCTAGTCCTGCCCATGAGGCTACGCCTGAGTCGAGCCAGCCGTCGAGGACATCGGGCTCTCTTTTCGTTGTGCCGCCGCATTTGCATTTTGTTTCGATTTGGTCCACGCCGTTTCTGTGGAGTTCGAATTTTCGTGGATGTCCAACGGCTATCTTCTCTAGTTCAGCTCTGGAGCCTACAACTGTATGTTCTCCGCATTCTTGGCATGTCCAGACGGGGAGTGGGGTTCCCCAGTAGCGCTGGCGGCTGATGACCCAGTCGCGAGCACCAACAAGCCATGTGTGGAATCGTTTGGACCCTGCCCATTCCGGGGTCCATCGGACTCTCTTGTTCTCCTGGATCATTTTCTGCTTGAACTTGGTGACTTTGATGAACCATTGGTCCGTGGCTCGTAGTATGAGCGGAGTTTTGCAGCGCCAGCAGTGTGGATACGAATGTTCGATTGTCTCTTCTCTGAAGAGCAATCGCTTAGTTTCAAGGTCTTTGACAATTACCGGGTTTGCGTCTCTGACGTAAAGTCCGGCGTATTTTCCTGCGTCTGACGTGAAGTGTCCCGATGCATCTACGGGAGACAGTATCGGTAGGCCGTTTCGCTCGCCTACCTCAAAATCTTCTTCGCCATGTCCAGGAGCCATATGGACTAGGCCAGTGCCGTCGGTCATCGTAACGTACTCAGAACTCAGGAATACTCTGTGAAGTTTCCCACCCGTCTTCTGATGGGTCTCTTCTAGCAGTGGCGGGACGTAGGAGACTCCTTCTAGGTCCTGACCTTTCATCTCCTCAAGGATTTTGTACGGTTTTTCCTTGAGTACTGGTGATAGTCTATCTTTGGCGATTATCAGCTTCTCGCCGTCGACTTCTACGACTGCATAGATCATGTCGGGGTGAATCATTACCCCTTCGTTCGCCGGTAAAGTCCATGGAGTAGTGGTCCAGATTAGGAGGAATTCTCTAGGTTTGCCGACGATGGGTAGTTTCACGTAGATGGAGTAGTCTTTGATGATGCGATACTCGTCGGTGACTTCGTATCCTGCTAGGGCTGTTTCGTCGTGGGGGCACCAGTGGACGACTCTCAATCCCTTGTAGAGCAGTTTTTTCTGGTGCGCTTGTTTGACGGTCCACCAGACCGATTCGATGTATCTGTCGTGATAGGTGACGTATGGATGGTCCCAGTCCATCCATATACCTAGATCTTTGAAGACTCGCGTTTGAGCCTCTATGTTCACGTCAGAATACTTCTTGCATTCAACGATGAAACGGTCAATCCCGAATACATTCTCAATGTCTTTCTTTGATGTGAGATTGAGGCTCTTCTCAACCATCAACTCTACAGGTAGTCCATGACAGTCATAGCCGGGTTGATCATGAACACTGTACCCGTTCATTCGGCGGAACCTTATGACTACATCCTTCAGCGTCTTGTTCCAGCCGGTTCCCACATGGGGCGGATTGGTTACGAACGGTGGGCCGTCTAGAAAGTAGAACTTGGGCTTTTTCAGGAGTCTTCTTTTTGTCTTCTCGTAGGCTTGGCTAGTCTTCCACCAGTGGAGAACTTCTTCCTCGGTCTTTGAGGGTTTGTACTCGCGGCTGATCTTGCCTACGGTTTTCGTCGTCAATTGTTCTCCTTCCTCGGGAAGGAGTTTCTGGAATCGAAGATCTCCGGCCTCGCTCTCGGCCGACGATTCATGTTCCCTAAAAAAGTTGAGGGAAGTAGCTCGATCGAATTTGATCAGAATTATGAAACTTATTACCGTCTCAAGAACGCTCTGAGGTGCACTGACGTTGATTTCGCTAACGCTTCTCAAATCTACTGGTTACGGTGCACCTGCTCAGACTGTGAGTGTCTTTCCTGATAAGGTTCAGGAAGGCGAAATGCTCTGGGTCGACGCTGAGAGTCCAACAGCCAAGGAGCTTGCTGATCTAAAGAGCAGATTTGACCTAGACGAGTACGCCATCGAGGATGTTGTTCACAAGAATCAGAGACCGAAGCTCGAGGAGTATGGGAAAAATGTCTTTGCAGTAATCCATGTGCCTGACGTAAAGAGTCACAAGAGCGGAATAATCGAACTCTTCGTCTTCTTCCAGAAGAACTGGATCATAACCATTCATTCAGATGATTCGGAATTGATCCATTCAATGGATTCAAGGAACCATACATTCAGATGATTCAGAACTGATACATTCAATAGATTCCAGGATTAGAGCTAGGGGTCTCTCTCCACTCACAACCTCCCCCTCACCTGACCTGTTCTTCTACGTCTTTCTTGACTTCGCGGTTGACGCGTACTATCCAATTTTGGATGAGGTGGAGGAGCGACTTGAGGATCTTGACAAACAGGCAATTACGACCTTCAAGACACGAGTCAGGAGAATGGAGAACGTAGTCTCCATCGTAACCACGATTGGTGGGGTACGAAGAAAACTGATGAATCTTCGACGATCTCTTACCCCGACAAGAGACATGCTAGGAATGGTCATGCGTGGCGCAGTGCCGTTCGTCGCTGACTCTAATCTTAGAAGCTTCAGAGATGTTTACGACCATTCCTTCCAGCTTTTGGAGACGATCGACAACGACAGAGACAGAACTAGTGACGTCCGAGACCTCTACATCAGCCTACACTCCGCCTCAACCGACAACACGATCAAGGTGCTCACGCTTTTGCCACGATATTCCTTCCGCTCACTCTTCTTGCTGGAATTTACGGAATGAACTTCAGTCCAGGGTTCTTCCAGCCTGGAAGCAGTGATCACTTGGATTCTATGTCATGATTCTTGCGATGGTCATTATATCATCGGGGC
>WNGE01015002.1_pt1 | contig 12669 bp, 8 predicted proteins | sample 5400651 | NCBI WGS metagenome assembly WNGE01 (sample SAMN13153370, study PRJNA577476) | soil metagenome | isolation source: 60 cm soil or saprolite under grassland replicate 2 | place: USA:California | collected 2016-06-15 | reverse complement strand
CGCAATGCCGACGTCCTCGATTTCGTGGGCTGGCTACGCGAACACAACGAGGCTGTGTCGCCCGCGACGAAGGCCGGATTCTACGGCCTCGATCTCTACAGCCTGCATTCCTCGATGGAGGCCGTGCTGACTTATCTGCACAAGGTCGACGCGGACGCAGCCCGGCGGGCGCGCTACCGCTACTCGTGCTTCGATCATTTCGGCGAGGACACGCAGGCGTACGGCTATGCTGCAACGTTCGGCCTCGCCGAATCATGCGAGGAAGAAGTGCTCGGGCAATTGATCGAGCTGCAGCAGCGTGCCGTTGCCTACGCAAGTCGCGACGGCCGCGTCGCCGACGATGAGTTCTTCTTCGCCGAGCAGAACGCCCGGCTGGTGAAAAACGCCGAAGAATATTACCGTTCGATGTTCCGCGGCCGCGTGGAATCCTGGAACAGACGCGACGCGCATATGGCGGAGACGCTGGAGGCGTTGGCCGCGCACCTCCAAAGCCGCGAACGCGAAGCGAAGATCGTGGTCTGGGAGCACAACTCGCACTTGGGCGACGCGCGCGCAACCGAGATCGGCGAGGGCGGCGAGTTCAACGTCGGTCAACTCGTGCGCGAACGCTATGCCGGCGAATCGGTGCTCGTCGGCTTTACCACCCATCATGGCACGGTGACCGCGGCTTCGAATTGGGACTCGCCCGCGGAACGCAAGCGCGTGCGCCCGGCGCTCCCGGGGAGCTATGAAGCGCTGTTTCACGAGGTGGGCATCGGCCGCTTCATGCTCGGTCTGCGCAGTGGCGCTCCCATGGAGGGCCTGCGCGGACCGCGACTCGAGCGGGCGATCGGCGTTATCTACCGGCCGGAGACCGAACGGATGAGCCACTACTTCCATGCAAGGCTGTCCGATCAATTCGATGCCGTGCTGCATTTCGACGAAACGCGCGCCGTGGAGCCACTCGAGCGCATCGCGGCGCCGAGCGGCGAAGTCGCGGAAACATTTCCCACGGGTGTTTGAGAGGAGCGCACGTGCCGAGCCGGGACATCCCACGCGAACAGTGGGTGACATTCCTGGACAGCTTCAGCCGTCAGCACGAGGGGTGGCTGGTCAACGTGGAGGTCGTTACCAACGGGCTCGGCGTACACAAGGAGATGCGGGAAAAACGTCTGATCGGAGTCAGCGCGGACCTTAAGAGCCGCGGCTCAAATGCCATTTCGGTCATCGCCGGAGATCGGTCCGACGATCACTTGAATCACATCATCAACGGCGCCACCCGCATCGCGCTCGAGGAGACGGAAGAAGGAGCGCACAAAGGGCTTCGCATCGACGCCGCCGATGGTCAGACGACGCTGCTCCTGTTCCGTTCACCGGCTTTGCCCGAGACGGTGGATGGCGTTCTCCCGCGGTAGCGGCGCGAGCCCGCAGGTTCAAGGAGGCCGAGGCGCCAGAGCTAATCGCTCACCGCAGGTATGCCAGCAGGGGCGACCTCGCCTGCCGCTTGACGAGCGCACTTTCGGCCTCGCGCATCTCCCGCGGCTCGAGCTCCTGCAGCCACTGTATCTCGCCGGCAACCAGCGCTGCTACCGCTACTCCATCGCGGTAGAGGACGCGATTGTTGGTCAGGGCGGGGACCTTGGGACCCGGCATGATGCTGCCGATCAGGTTCAGTGGGTCGGCAGCGGAGAGCGAAATCCAGGCCGGTGACGGCGGCGCGCGGCGCATCTCGCGCATCAGGCCGACCGCTTCGGGCAGCGCAAACTGCTCGCCCGTGATGCCCGCCACGAATCGGCCGCCGCGTATTTCGCCGCGCGCTTCCAGACGTCGCAGCACGCGCAACAGCTCGCGCCACGGTGGAAGCCACGCCGCCTCGCGTTCGAGCAGGCGCCAGAACACGACGCCGTAGCGACGCAGCAAGGTATCGGCGATGTGTTCGACGATTTCGTGCTCGGGTTCGTAGAGCGCGCCGGTGGCCGCGAGTCTCGGTGCGGGCCGCCGCACGAGCGCCCAGCGTCCCGCGTCCTCGATGCCGAAGAGTGCCGTGCGCCGGCGCCGTTTGCCCTTGGTGAGCGGCTTGCGTCGATCGGAAGGCGTGAGCAGCGCCCGCAAGCCGGCGAAGCTGTCGGAGTGCACGAGCCCCAGCACGACGAGCTCGGCGAGGGCGTCTTCGACTTGCGTGCGCAGCATGCCGGTCGCCTCGACGATCTCGTCGAAAAAACAGGCGCCATGATGCTTCAGATGTTCGACCACCCGTTGAGCGCGTGCACTTACCAGAGAAGGCTCGGCCGGCGCGGGTACCGCGCGGTTCCACAGCCCCAGGTTGCGCCTCGGCAAGAGCGTGACCGGGGTCGTGCGGATCGGGCCGGCGTTCCTGGCAGCGACGGTCGCCGGCGCCGTGAGGCGCGTCCATACTGCACGCCCGGCGAGACACAGATCGTCGAGCCATGTGAAGTCGTAGTTGTCGAGCCGCGCCGGCAGGATCTCGGCCTCCCACGCCGCCGCAGGGGCCTCGAAGCCCTCGAGCTGCGTGATCATCGCGGCCAGCGCATCCGGGCCCTGCCGCCGTTCGCTCGGAATCACATGCTGCCAGCGACCAAGAAAGCGCATGAAATCCTGGCTCGATACCGGCTCGATTTCCTGCCGCAGCCGCTTGACGGTATAGCGATGGATGCGGGCGAGCAGCGCCCGGTCGCACCATTCGGACTGACTCGTGCCTGGCGTGAACGAACCGCGCATGGCGAAACCTTCCGCCGCGAGCTTCGCCAGCGCCGCTTCGACGTCCGCGAGCGGCAGCGCCATCGAGTCGGCGAGCGCGTTGGCGGTCACCGGTCCCAGGCCTTCGAGCCGGCTGCGCACGATTTCGATCAATGCCTCTGCAGCAGGCCATGAACGCGCCGCAAACTCCGCCGGCGCAGCGATCGACGGCGAATGCCGCGCGTGCGGCAACACGGAGGCGAACTGCGGCAGGCGCTCCGCGGCGATCCATAACGCTGTCTCGCTTGTCGCCGCCGCCGTTGTCACGGGTGTTCGCACGGTCAGGCGGGTGACTCGCTTGGCCTCCGCCAGCGCCGCGAGAAAGTGTTTCCATTGATCGTCGCGAGCGACCTCCTGCTCGGTGGCAAAGGCTAGTCCCAGCAACGCGTCATGCAACTCGTCCGCGTTGACTGCGCTGGGCCACGCTTCCGCCCGCACGCGTTCGATCGCGTCGGGATCGAGTCGGCCCAGACCCGCAGCGGCTTCTTCGTCGAGCCAACGGCGGCTCATCACCGCGCGGGTGCGACGCTCTTCCAGCGGCGCGTCGTCGAGAAACGCGTACGGACGCGCGCTCAGGATCTCCAACGCCAGCGGCGAAGGCTCCGTCAGGTCGCGGTGCTCGATGCGGATCTGGCCGGATTCGATCGCGCGCAGCAGCCGCTCCAATCCGTCGATGTCCATCGCCTCGTACAGGCAATCGTGAACGGTCTGATTCACCAGCGGATGGTCGGGTAACTCGCGCTCGCCGACCAGATTTTCGCCGCACGCCACCTGATCGGGAAACACCGCCGCGAGTAGATCCTCGGCCGCCATGCGTTGCAGCTGCGGCGGCACCTTCTTGCCCGAGCGGAAGCGTGGCAGCGCCAGCGACGTGGTCGCCGTCCAGCGCCAGCGCGCCGCGAACATCGGCGCATCGAGCAGGGCCTGGATCAACAGGGAGCGCACGCTGCTCGAATGCAGATACCGCGCCACCTCGTCGAGCGGAAAGCTGTGGCTGGTCGAGAGCGAGAGCACGATCGCATCTTCGGTGGCCGCCGCCTGCAGCTCGAAGTTGAACTTGCGGCAGAAGCGCTTGCGCAGCGCGAGACCCCAGGCGCGGTTGATGCGGCTGCCGAAGGGCGAATGAATCACGAACTGCATGCCGCCGGATTCGTCGAAGAAGCGCTCGAAGACGATCGTCTTCTGCGTCGGTATCGTCCCAAGCGCAGCGCGCGCGGCGGCCAGGTATTCCACGAGCTGTTCCGCGGGCGAGACGCCGAGCCGGAGGTCTCGTGTCAGATAGCCGAGCGCCGAAACGTCGGCGAGCCGCGCCACCACGTCTTCGCGCAACCGCGACACCGCCTGCGAAAGCTCATCGGTTCGCCCCGGCGCTTCGCCCAGCCAGAACGGAATGCTCGGCGGCTGACCGTGCGCGTCCTCGACGCGCAGCCGCCCCGCCTCGACGCGCAGGATCCGGTACGACGTGTTGCCCAGCTGGAAAATGTCGCCGGCCAGGCTCTCGATGGCGAAATCCTCGTTGACCGTGCCGACGAGCTGCGCCGCGGGCTCGAGCACGACGTCGTAGTCGGCGGTGTCGGGGATTGCGCCGCCCGAGGTGATCGCCGTGAGCCGTGCGCCGCGCCGCCCGCGCAGGGCGCCATTTACCGCGTCACGATGCAGGTAGGCGGCGCGATGACCACGGCGCGTGCTGAACCCTTCGCCTAGCATGCGCACGACGGCGAGATATTCGTCGCGCGTCAGTGTCGCGTAGGAGTGTGCTCGCGTGAAGGCATCGAACAACGCGTCTTCGCTCCATTCGCGCGCCGCCACCTCGGCAACGATTTGCTGGGCGAGAACGTCGAGGGGCTTGGGCGGTATCGCTACGCGGTCGAGCTCGCCGCGCCGCACGGCGTCGAGCAATGCCGTGCACTCGACCAGCTCGTCGCGCGACAAGGGGAAGAGTCGCGCCTTGGGCTGTCCGCTGACGGTGTGATTGGCGCGCCCCGCGCGTTGCAGAAAGGTCGCGATCGAGCGCGGTGTGCCAAGCTGACAGACCAATTCGACATCGCCGATGTCGATGCCGAGCTCGAGCGAAGCGGTGGCCACGAGCGCCCGCAATTCGCCGTTCTTCAGACGCTGCTCGGCCGCAAGACGCCGCTCCTTGGCGAGGCTGCCGTGGTGCGCAGTGACCACATCCTTGCCGATGAGCTCGGAGAGATGCCGCGCCACGCGCTCCGCCATGCGTCGCGTATTGACGAAAACCAGCGTCGTGCGATGCTCGCGCGTGAGCTCGGCAAGTCGCGCATAGACCGCTTCGAGAGGGGAGGGTGGAACCTCGAGCGCGAGGTCCCGCTCGCGCACGTGTCCGGCGTCGACGATGGTGCAGCCCTCGGCGGGTGTCTGCGTCCCCACCAGAAAGCGCGCGACTTCCTCGATGGGCTTCTGCGTGGCTGACAAGCCGACGCGTACCGGTGGCGCTGCGGTCAACGCGGCGAGCCGCTCCAGCGACAACGCGAGATGGCTGCCGCGCTTATTCGGCGCGAGCGCGTGGATCTCGTCGACGATCACCGTGCGCGTCGTCGAGAGCATTTTGCGTCCGGAATCGGAGCCGAGCAGCACGTAGAGCGATTCCGGAGTCGTGACGACAATATGCGGCGGCCGGCGGCGCATGCTCGCGCGCTCGCTCTGCGGCGTGTCGCCGGTGCGCACCAGCGTGCGAATTTCGACGTCCGGATAGCCCAGAGCCGCGAGCTCGGCACGGATGCCCGCCAGCGGCGCTTCGAGATTGCGCCGGATATCGTTGGAGAGCGCCTTCAGCGGCGAGACGTAGACGACGCAGGTTTCGTCCGGCAATGCAGCTTCGACACCGCGGCGCACGAGCGCATCGATCGCCGCGAGGAACGCGGCCAGGGTCTTGCCCGAGCCGGTCGGCGCCGCGACGAGGACATGGCGCCCTGCCTGAATCGCGGGCCACGCGCGCGCCTGGGCCTCGGTGGGCGAGGGAAAGGTCTTGCGAAACCAAGCTTCGACGGCGGGGTGGAACACTGCGGGCTGTGTCATCGATCTAAGATAATGGCAGCCGGGGCGAATTGCAAAGCCTGGGTTGCAGCTACGGTGCAGCCGTAGTGGGGTTGGTCCGGCCGGACACGGACTCGACCGCCAGGTCGATGATACGCACAGCGCCGGCTGCCCATGCGATGTGCGGCAAGAAACACTGAACGATATCCAGATCTTCGACGCTCCTGCCTTGCCTCACTTCCTCTGAAGCCGCGCATACACCTTCCGCGCATTGTCCTCGAAGACTTTTCTCCTGTCCGCGTCGCTCAGCCAGTCGACGGAATCGACGTAGCGTCGAGTGTCGTCGTAGTGGTGACCGGTTTCCGGATCGACGCCGCGAACTGCGCCGACCATTTCCGACGCGAACAGAATATTGTCGACCGGAACGACCTTGAACAGCAGCTCGATGCCCGGGCGGTGGTATACGCAGGTATCGAAGAACACATTCTTGAGCAACAGCTCCGAAAGCGGAGGCAGCTTCATGTCCTGCGCAAGGCCGCGGTAGCGACCCCAGTGGTAGGGCGCCGCGCCGCCTCCGTGCGGAATGACGAACTTCAGCGTGGGGAAGTCCTTGAACAGCCCCGACGTCAGGAATTGCATGAAGGCGGTCGTGTCGGCGTTCAGATAATGCGCGCCGGTGGTATGGAACGCGGGATTGCACGACGTACTCACGTGCACCATCGCCGGGACCTCCAGCTCGACAATCTTCTCGTATAGCGGATACCACCACTTGTCGGTCAGCGGCGGCTCCTTCCAATACCCGCCCGAGGGGTCGGGATTGAGATTGCAACCCACAAATCCGAATTCCTTGACGCAGCGCTCGAGCTCAGCTATGCATGTTTCCGGCCGCACACCGGGCGACTGCGGCAGCTGACAGACGCCGACGAAGTTGTCCGGATAGAGCGTGCAGCAGCGATGCACGAGCTCGTTGCAGATCTCCGACCACACGCGACTCGTCTCTCCGTCGCCGATGTGATGCGCCATGGAGCTCGCCCGCGGCGAGAAGAGAGTGAGGTCGGTGCCTCGCAGGCGCTGGAGCTTGAGCTGCGCGCCCTCGAGACTCTCGCGAATCTGATCGTCGGAGATGCGGAGTGAAGCCTTCGCCGGCGCCTGCGAAGGATTGCTCAGCGCCTGCACCTGCAGCTTGCGCCACGCCTCCGCTTCTGCGGGTGCCGTGGTGTAGTGGCCGTGACAGTCGATAATCATGCGAACAGCTCCTCCACCTCGAAGCGCCTCGGAATCATGCCCTGTCGGTACACGCAGTCGATCGCGACCTCGAGGTTACGGCGGTTCGTCTCGTGTCCGACCGGGTTCATGTCGAGCGCGTCTGGGGCAGGCAAGCCTGCAGCGCGCTTGCTCTCCGAGAACAAACGGAGGATCTCGTCCACCGGGTGGGAACGGTCCTTCGCCAGCGCTTCCCTGATGACCAGCATGTGATTGACCTGCAGCGCGCCCGTGCGCTGGTGCCATGCTTGCGCAGCGGCTGCGGGATCCGGAATGACCGGCACCCACCGCGAATCGCTCGGCTGCTCGCCGACGATGGCTGCATCGAGCGTACCTTCGCGCAGCATCGAGATCATGTCCTTACCTAGCGGCGCCCGCTCGACATTCGGCGGATCGCGATACTCCGCGACGTGCGGCTCCTCGAACGTGACCCAGTTCACCCGCTCGAGCCCGACGCCGTAGTCGTCGGCCAAAACCGAGCGGACCCACGCGGCGGTCGTCACGGAGTAGGAGCGCAGCCCGACCCGGCGCCCCGGCAGATCTCCCGGCGCCAGGGGGCCGCGCTCGGCGTCGCATATGAGGAATGGATGCTGGAACCGTGCGGTGACGACGGCGGGCACAAGGGAGAGCGGCTTGCCGTGTGCTCTCGCCACCAGGAATGTAACGATGGCGAGCTCGGCGACGTCGAACTCGAGATCCCTGACCACTCGCTTGAAGGCGGTGTTCGGAACTTTCACATCCGCAAAATCGAAGATGAGACCGGCCGAACGGATCTCGCCGCTCTTCATCGCACGGGTGACGCTGTGGTCACCGAGCAGAGTGCGAAGCTTGGCGGCCACGTTAGTCGAGTGGACCGTCGACGTATTTCAGGCCTTTGTCGTCCAGCGCGCTACGCATGCCGTAGATGTCGAGGCCGAGCTCGCCTTTCTCCAGGCGAACGCGAGACACGGCTTCTTTCTTTTCGCGCTCCTCGCCCGCCTTCGAGACGGTCTCCGCGTCGATGCGTCGGACGATCGCTACGCCATCATCGTCCGCGACCACGACGTCGCCGGGATCGACCTGAACGCCAGCGCACACCACCGGCACGTTGACCGAGCCGAGCGTCGCTTTGACCGTGCCCTTCGCCGATATCGCACGCGACCAGAGCGGGAACTGCATCGCGGTAATCTCGTGTGCGTCGCGACACCCCATGTCGAGCACTACACCTTTCGCGCCACGCGCCATGAGCGAAGTTGCGAGCAGCTCGCCGAACGCGCCATCGGTGTTTTCGCTCGAGCATGCGACGACCAGGACGTCGCCGCGCCCCAGGACTTCGACGGCGACATGGATCATCCAGTTGTCGCCGGGATGGCACAGTGCAGTCACCGCGCTGCCCGCGATCCGTGCGCCGTGCCACAGCGGTCGCATGTACGGTTGCATGAGGCCGGTTCTCCCTTGTGCCTCGTGGACGGTGGCGACGCCCAGACGGCCGAGGGACTCGATGATCACTGCGTCGGCGCGTCGGATGTTGCGCACTACGATCCCGTTCACCGGTTTACCTCCTTTCAATCAGCGACGGGTCGTTCAGCTGCACGCTCTGGCCCGGCGGCGGATTTTCGAGAGCGTCCTCGAGCGTGTGTGCCTCGCGCCATTCGCCCTTGGGGCGGACGCGGCCGTCTGCGCCGACGCGGTCAAGCCCCCAATAGATTTCGAGGTGATGTGCATCGGGATCGAGGAACTCCACTGCGATCTGCACGCCGGCGCGCCGGCGGCCCTCGAACACGATCGGCACGGCATGCTCGCGTAGGCGCTTCCGCGCGAGGAAGACTTCGTCGAGCGTATCCACCTCGAATGCGAAGTGGTGCAGCTCGCGCTTCTCCGAAGGTCCAGGCATACCGCCCACGAGTGCAACGCCGTGGTGGTCCGGGTTGCAGCGCATGAAGACCATACCGCCCGGCACCATATCCTCGGGATAGATGTCGGATATTGCGAAGCCCAATACCCGGGTATAGAACTCGACGGACTTGCGCAGGTTCCTCGCTCGCAGAACCACGTGACCGATCTTGCGGATGCGAAACGGAACATCCCGCGCGGTGCGCAACCCGTCGACCTCGGCGGGATTAAATGTCATGGCTCCCCGCTCCGCGCAGGTGCTGGTCTTGTCGGTGCAATCCGTCTTCTCCTCAGATCAAACCGAATTATGATTCAGTTGACTTAAGGACACCAAGCCCAAACAACGCCTCGCTGTCACCCGCCAGGAGGGACACACAAGCTCGTCGACATCCCTGAGACTTCACCGCGCAGCCTTTCCCGGTGCGGCGCCGCATCGCCGGCGGATCGCCTTTCAGCTATCGACGCCTCTTTTGGTGGTCACGCTGATTGCGACCGCGGCGCGCCTTCCGCGCTGTCGCACGGGTGTTCGCGGCAGAAACGACAAGGCCGATGGCGAGCCGTCGGCCTTGAAGATTGGTGGAGACGAAGGGGATCGAACCCTCGACCTCGGCATTGCGAACGCCGCGCTCTCCCAGCTGAGCTACGTCCCCAGAGGGGCAAAAGTATAGCCATCCGGCGCTGCGGCGTAAACTCTCGTTTTTCGTCGCGACTAAGCTCTGGGCCCGATGTTATCGGCGCCGAGGTTGAGAGCGGCGTCAACCGCCCCAATAACCAATAATCCGGTGTCGGCTCGACGCGAGGTGTATTCGTGGATCATCTGATCGCGCTTATTCAGCAATATGGCTTGGGCTTCGTGTTCCTGAACGTGCTCGCGTTGCAGGCCGGCTTGCCGCTGCCTGCCTATCCGACGCTGATGGTGGCCGGCGCGCTGGCCGCGGCCGGGGGAACGCCCATCTATCAGTTGGTCGGCGTTGGCGTGGTGGGAGCGCTCATCGCGGATACCGGCTGGTACTCCGCGGGGCGGACCTTCGGCATGCGCATCCTCAGCACCTTGTGTCGCGTATCGTTATCGCAAGATACCTGCGTTCGCCAAACCGAATCGATCTTCCAACGCTTCGGCCCGTCATCGATGCTGTTTGCCAAATTCGTCCCGGGGTTCGCGTCGGTGGCGACCGCGCTGGCCGGTGCGATTCGCCTGAACTACTTCAAGTTCGTCGCCTTCGATGCCGTGGGCGCGGCGCTCTGGGTCGGCGTGGGCGTCGGGCTCGGCTACCTCTTCCGCGACGCGATCGCCGACGTCATGGCGAAGCTCTCTTCGCTCGGCAAATACGGCGTGATGCTGGTGGTCTTGGGTTTCGTGCTCTGGGTCCTCGTCAAGTGGTTTCGGCGCTACATTTTCATCAAGCAGTTGCGGATGGATCGCGTCACGGTCGACGAGCTGCGCCAGCTGCTCGACGAGGACAAGGTGGAGGCGCTCGTCGATGTGCGATCGCCGCTTACGCAAGCCGCGACCGGCCGCATTCCGGGTGCCCTTGCGATCGACATGCAGAAAATCCGCGAGGGCTTCAATGGAGTGCCTGTCGACGGCGAAGTCATCGTCTACTGTGCCTGCCCGAACGAGGCCACCGCGGTGAAGGTCGCACAAAAACTCAGGAAGGTCGGCTTCAAGCGCATTCGCCCGCTGCTCGGTGGCATCGATGCCTGGATCGAGGCGGGGCACGAAGTCGAGCACTGACGACGAGTACCACCTGCTCGCCGTGCTACATTCGCGGCGAGGAGGCTCCATGACCAGACAAGCGATTCACAGCGCCGCCGCCCCCGCGGCGATCGGACCGTATTCGCAGGCGATCCGCGCCGGCGATACGATCTATCTGTCCGGGCAAATCGGGCTCGACCCTGCCACCGGCAATTTGCGCGACGGAACCGAGGCGCAGACGCGCCAGGTATTCGCCAACCTCAAGGCCGTTGCAGCAGCGGCGGGCGCGACGCTGGACGACATGGCGAAAGTCACGCTGCTGCTCGTCGACATGGCCGACTTCGCGCAGGTGAACGAGATCATGGCGAGTTTTTTCACCCAACCTTATCCCGCTCGCGCGACCTACCAGGTCGCCGCGCTGCCGAAGGGCGCTCGGGTCGAAATCGAGGGCGTGCTCGTTCTCCGTTCCTAGCCCGGGTTGAGCGCGCAGCGCGATGCCCGGGAGCGACACGGCGATCAACTACTGCCCCCGGGCTTCGCTGCGCTCAACCCGGGCTACGCGCGAAGCGCGATGCCCCGGGGCAGAACGCAGTCAACGCGGCCACGCACGGCCTTGTCTCACATGGCGAGAGGGAAGAAACCTGCGGCTGAACCCAGGGCCGGTAATACGCTCGCAGACAAGCTCGCGCGGCTGGGCATCGTGCGCGAACAAGACCTGGTGCTGCATCTTCCGCTGCGCTACGAGGATCACACGCAGCTCTGTCCGCTCGCGGCGCTCAAAGCCGGGCAGGCGTGGCAGGTGGAAGCCACCATCGTCAACACCGAGATCCAGTACCGGCCGCGGCGGCAGCTGGTTTGTCTGCTCGAAGATGGCGAAGCGCAGCTGGTGCTGCGCTTCTTTCACTTCTATCCCAGTCAGCAAAAGGCGCTCGCACCGGGGAAGCGCGTGCGCGCGTTCGGCGACGTCCGTGAAGGCCATTTCGGGCTGGAGATCGTGCATCCGAGCTTTCAGGTCGTCGCACCCGGCACGCCCCTGCCGGACCGACTGACGCCGGTGTATCCGACGACCGCCGGCCTCGCGCAGGACGCATTGCGCAAGCTCGTCCATCGGGCGCTCGTGCGCGATCCCGCATATCTCGCCGAAACGCTGCCGCCCTGGACGCGCGAGCCGCGGCGGCTGTGGGGATTCGGTGAAGCCGTGCGCTACCTACACGAGCCTCCCACCGACGCCTCGCAAGCAGCGCTCGACGAGCGCACGCATCCGGCATGGACGCGGCTCAAGTTCGACGAGCTTATCGCGCAACAGCTTTCGCTCAAGATCCACCGCCGTGCGCGGGCGCGGCGCAGGGCACCCCGTTTGCCGGGCGATACGACGCTCACTCGCGCGCTCTACGCGCGGCTTCCGTTCACCCTGACCCGGGCGCAGCAACGCGTCATCGCGGAGATCCGGCGCGACCTCGCGAAAGGCGAGCCGATGCAACGGCTCCTGCAAGGCGACGTCGGCAGCGGCAAGACGGTGGTCGCGGCGCTGGCGGCGCTGCAGGCCATCGAGTCGGGCTATCAGGTCGCATTCATGGCGCCGACCGAAATCCTCGCCGAGCAGCACTATCGCAAGCTCGCGGCGTGGCTCGACGGCCTGCCGCTGAAGATGGCTTGGCTGTCGGGCGGCCTTCCCGCGAAAACCAAGAGACAGGCCAAAGCGGCGATCGAAAGCGGCGAGGCGCAATTCGCGATCGGCACCCATATGCTGTTCCAGGACGAGGTGACGCTGCCGAGACTCGGGCTTGCCATCATCGACGAACAGCATCGATTCGGCGTCGCGCAGCGGCTCGCGTTGCGGCAGAAGGGCATCGGCGATGCGCACCAGTTGATGATGAGCGCCACCCCGATCCCACGTACGCTGGCGATGAGCTTCTACGCTGATCTCGCTGTTTCGGTCATCGACGAGATGCCACCCGGGCGCACTCCGGTCGCAACTCGACTCGTCAGTCAGCGCCGCCGCGGCGAGATCGTCGAGCGCGTGCGCAAGATCTGCAGCGCGGGCCGGCAGGTCTACTGGGTCTGCCCTCTGATCGAGGAATCGGAAAAGCTCGAGCTGCAGACCG
>WNGE01016729.1_pt1 | contig 12670 bp, 11 predicted proteins | sample 5400651 | NCBI WGS metagenome assembly WNGE01 (sample SAMN13153370, study PRJNA577476) | soil metagenome | isolation source: 60 cm soil or saprolite under grassland replicate 2 | place: USA:California | collected 2016-06-15 | reverse complement strand
GCAGCTTCTCGTGCTCTCTCAGCTTGGCGACGATCTGCTCCACGCTGTATTTCTTAGCTGCTGCCATTTCCCTCCACTGGTCCTCTCACGTTTTCAGGAACTCTCATAGAAAATGGACCAGTTTTCGGGGGGCCGCACACTGCGATAACAGAAGACACCAGCCTCCCGCTGATGGTCGCTCGCGGCCAGCTCGCCTATGGCATCTGGCTGCGACGCCAACGGCGGGTCGCCGAGTCACGTGCGCCGCTGCGCGCCGCTCGAGACGCATTCCTTGCGATCGGCGCTACACCGCTGGCCGAGCGCGCCCGACGCGAGTTACGCGCGTCGGGGGAGAACAGTCCGCGTCGCTTGCCGAGAGCTTCTGATCGCCTCACACCCCAAGAGCTTCAGATCGCTCAGATGGCCGCCGGGGGGATGTCGAACCGCGAGATCGGGCAGACCCTGTTTCTCTCGCACCGCACTGTCGGCTTCCACCTTTATCGGCTGTTTCCCAAGCTCGGCATTACCTCGCGCAACCAATTGCGTGGGGCGCTCGAAATCGAGGAGATGACTGCTTAGCCTGCGGGACTTGGGGCCATCGGCTTCGCTACGCGCGCAGCGGATCGCAGAGCAATTCCCCTGACGATCAGCATCAACCCGAAGAGGACCAGCCAGAACCCGAGGAAGATCGTAAGGAAGGACAGAGACGACACCGGAAAAATCACCACCACCCCGCCGGCAACGATGCTGAGTATGCCGGTGATCGCGATCCATGGCCGCCATCGGACCTCCGAATGTCCGATGGCACGGTCGGGGCTCCATGGCCCCAACACCAAGGATGTCGATTGCTTAGTCTGCCGGGAGCGTCGCTCGCAGTCGCTGGGTGACGGCGTCGAGGATGCCGACGGCGATGTCAGCGTCCTGCCCGAGTACGTCGCGGAATTGCTTGCGAGCGAGGACGAGACAGCGCAGTGGTGAGATCGACGTTACAGTCGCCGTCCTCGGACCGTGATCGATAAGCCCGATCTCGCCGAAGAAGTCGCCAGAGCCCATCGTGCGCATCCTCTCGCCATCGCGCTTTGCTTCGGCCTCGCCATCGATGATGACGAAGAATTCATCTCCGCGCTCGCCCTCGGTGCATAACCTTGCTCCCCCTGGATATTCACGTCGCTCGACTCGCGACGCGATGAACTTCAGCTGTTGGGGGCTGCACCGGGCGAAAAGAGGGATCTTCGAAAGGACTTCTTCGGTCTCGTGGATGGGCACATCCTTCAAGCCGAGCAACGCAAGCGGCGGAGCGAAGTAGAAGGCTCCGTTGACCGGGCGGCTAAAGTCAGTCAGTCGGTCCCGCTGCCCGTCGGCTAGGCCGAAGATCCGAGCGAGCATGCGCTCGAACCGATTGCAGTCGGCCGAGAACGCCACGAAGTAAAGACCGTGTTCACCGATGGTGCCGTAGGGCACGCTTCGGCGGTAGATGGGAAGCTCGTCACCATGCTCGTCCTCGATCTCGACCCGCGCAATGTGGGCGGTGACGGGCTTTTGGTCATCGTCGAGCTCCAGGCTGTCGATCTTGGTCCGGCCGAATACGCGCTCTTGTTCGGTCTGCGCGAGTGCCTCGAACCCAGATAGGTCGTGGACCCAGCGCATCACCAGAACATGGCTTCCTCCAGCACCCGGCTCACCGTTAGGAATGAGCGCCGCAAGCGGCGCCTCGAGCAAGTTTGGATTCTTGGTTCCATCGATGAACCCCATGAGGTCTCGGCTATCGCGGTGGACGAAACAGGCCTGTTCCGTAGCGATCACGGCGACGTCAGCGATTGCCATTGCGGCGATGCGGCTGTGCTCGAAGACTACGTCGCTCGAGCTGCCGCTGATCCAGACGAAAACATCATGCTGGGTTGCCGGTGCGCGCTTCCCGTCGAGGCCGACGATCTCACGGAACGCGCCGAGGCCAGCCGGCATTTCATCTGGCGCGAGGCGTCGCCAGAGGTTGGCACCGAATGCAACTACGAGGTTCACACCGCCAGCCGAAACGGCCGGTTGCTCCAGCTGCCCGATCAAGCGACCGGCGTAGACGTCATCGACACCCGGACGAAGGTCAAACTCGATGAATTCGTGCGCGACCGTGCCATGAGCGAAGATCCCGAATTGCGGTAGTCGCATTTCCGTTCCTGGTCCATCCCCGGCCTGAGTCAGGCCACTCCGGTTGACACACCTTTCTGACCGGCTCGGGTGGCGCTGCCGAGCAGGACGATGCTGACCGCGACAAACCAGACAACCACAGGCGTGGCGCCGAGGATGATCGGCAGCAGCCCGACGGGTCCGTTGTTGCCGGTGCCCCCGAAGATTGTCAATGCGGCGACCACGTCGAGAACGGCGGCGGCGGAGCTCAGCCAACCCACCCAGCGCGGCAGTATGCCAGCGCGGAGCACCGCGTACGCAGCGGTCCCAAACGCTATTGCGGCCGGAAGATAGACGAACGTGAGCACCATCCAGGCCCCGGCCCAGGCCGCGCGGACGATCGTGGGATCGGTCCCGGACCCGCTTACAAATACTGCGGTCGCTTCACCGGCGGAGCCGACGATCAGGATCGCGGCCGTTACCAAACCGGCGCCGAAGAAGAGGGCGGCCGCCCACTCCCAGTCTTCACCCGCACCTCGAATGACCGCACGAATGCCTGTGAACTGCATGAGTAGGACAGCGGTGGCGACATTGGTCAGGAAGGCGTCGCCCATAAAGAGGCCGCCGTTGGAATTGATCCAGCTGGCGTACTTGTTGGCGTCTCCGAAGTCAGGAGGGTTGCCCGCCACCAGGAAAAGAACGAGGGCGGCCCCCTGAATCACCACATATACGAGTCCGAGGACACCGGTCCACCGTCGCCAGTCCCAACGGTTCACGGTTCCTCCTTAAAAAATGCAACCAATAGCGCGCAGCCAGTATGGACGCCGATGCCGTGCTGCCGATAGCCGGCGATCATGCCTGGGACTGGGCGGGGAAGACCGCGGTCGGGTCGACGCTGCCGGCGCTTACCGGCACGACGCCGTGGATCCGGGTTCCGCGTCCGTCTGATTCCACTCGCAGGGTGCCGCCAACCGCTCCCAGGCGGTCGCGCATGTTGGTGAGGCCGGCGCCGTCACCAAGCCGACCGGCTTCAAAGCCCGCGCCGTCATCGCAAACCTCGAACAGCAGACCGCCCGCGTCCTCCCAAATCCTTACTCGGGCAGTGGCCTCAGCGCCTGCGTGCTTGGCGGCGTTCTGCATGGCCTCGAGGCAGCAGAAATACACAGCCGCTTCGATCTCGGGTGCGTACCTGCCGACGCCATCAGCCTCGAGACTGGCCGGAAGCGGCGCCCGCCGGCACGCGGCACTCATCGCCACGCCGAGCCCGGCGCTGGAGAGCAGCGGTGGGTAGATTCCATGCGCCAGCGACCGGAGCTCTTCGATGGCCGACCTGACATCATCCTGGAGCTGGTTCATCAGCGACCTGGCCCGCTCGGGATCGCGCTCGGCGAACTGCTCGAGCAACCGCACCTTGACGGATAGGGCCACCAGGTGCTGCTGTGCGCCGTCGTGAAGGTTGCGCTCGATGCGTCTGCGTTCGGCGTCGGCGGCGGCGACCAACCGCCCCCGCGACGCCTGCAGCTCGGCCGCCTGCCGGCGGAGCTGTTTGAGCGATTCCTGCAGCGACGAGTCCAGGCGCGCCTTCTTCAGCGCCACGCCCAGCTCGCGTGCCACCTCTTCGAGCGTGACGTCGACTTCGGCAGCAAGGCTTTCGCCTTTGCGTGACCGCTCGGCGACGACAAGGCCGAAGAGCTGACCGCTGTTGCTGACAGGCGCTACTCGCAGAATCGCCTGGTCCCTTCCTTCCAGGAGGGCGGGCAGCCAGACCCTGGCCCAGCTGGCGCTCGAGACGTGCGCATTGGCGGCGATGGTCTCCTCGGCGGGCGTTATCGGGATGGCCCTTAACTGCGCGCGGGGCTCTGGGGCCGCCAGTCGCAGGCTGCCCCCCTCGCAGAGCCAGAGCTCCGCTGCATCCAGCTTGAACCCATCCCGGAGCGCCTCCACCATCTGAAGGAAGAGCTCGTCCATCGGCACGCCGCGACTCAGCTGGCTGGCGAAGGAACTGCGCACGAAGTCGATGGCCGAGAGGCTGGCCACGTCCCGACGTCGTCGCGCCAAGGCCGTGGCAGCGCCGGTGGCCAGCGCGATCACCAGGATCGCCACCACCAGGGCCCCGAGAAGAATGTTCGGGCCGAACTGGCTCAGGTCAGGCACGTCGGGCTGTGCTGTTCAGTCCTCCAGGCGCAGGGCTTCGACTGCGGGCAGGCGGGCGGCGCGGAGCGCAGGCGCGATCGTCACGGCCAGCACCGCCAGATAGAGGATGCCGACGATGAGCCCGAGCGATGAACCATCGATCTCAAGGCGGGCTCCCGGCAGATAGCCGTTTGTCATGACCGCACTAATCGGCACCCCGACCCCGATCCCAACGAGTGCGCCACACGTGGCCGTGATCAGCGCCTCCGAGACCATGCCGGCGAGCACCTGGCCCGGTCGGTAGCCAAGAGCGCGGAGCATGCCGATCGCGCGGCGGCGCTCGATGACCGCCCGCAGGGCGAGAATACCCAGGCTCAGTACCCCAACGAGGAGTCCGACCCCCATCACCAGCCGGATCATGTCCGTGAACGCCTGCCCGGCGCTGGACGAGGAGTCGTACATCTCCTTGACGGCCGTCGCTTCCGCCCCCTGGCTGAAGACCTCCCGCTGGATCTGCCGGGCCACAGCCCCCGCATCGGCGCCGGGCCCAGCCTTGGCCAGGATGGTGGTTCCGACCGGCAGGGTCGCGAATGGTGACATTGCGGCCTCGGAGCCGGCCAGGCCCCAGAGCCCGATTGTCCTCACAACGCCGGCCACGCGGAACTGCACTGGTCCGTCCGGTCCAACCAACCTGACAGTCATACCGGGAGTCGGGAAGGTGGGCGTGACCACCAGGTGCGGATCCTCGGCGAGAGCCCGCCAGACCTCGGCGTCGCTCTTGAAGCGGCTCTCCTTGGCAATGAGCTGGAAAGGTCCGGCTGCCAGCTGGGCAGGGCTGAGCGAATAGAGGGGCAGGTATTCATCCTTATTAGTCAGACCCTGGGCGGTCACCTCCCCGCGATAGGGCCGGGTCGGCATCGCAATCTCGCGTCCGACGCTAAGACGCACAGAATCGGGAAGCGACAGACCGGGGCGGGTCGGTGCGTTTACCCGGATGTCGTATTCATTCAGGCCACCGAGGAACTGGCTGTTGAAGGTCGGGATCATCACTGCGGTCATGGTCAACAGGGTCAGCACGAGCGCGAATGCGCCGGTGGCCAGGCCTGCTCGGAGAGGCCGTCGCGTCAAATAGGCAAGGGAGGGTCTTAGTGTGGCCCTGGCGCCGCCCCGAAGCCAGCCCAGGGGAATCTCCAGAGCGCGCAGGTTCGAAGCCACGACAACGCTGAGCCCGAAGACTGCCGCGACGACGCCGAGCACGATCGTGATGCCTGATTCCGGCGTCGTAACGTCCTTGATCGTGGCCACGTTGGCGGCCGCCCACGCTGTCAAGGCAGCTCCGGTCAAGGTCGCCCTTAAGCGGTCTGAAACCCGGCCACCAACCAGCGCCGCCGCCAGGATAATAAGGCCGACTCCGCCCCCCATTCGGATCGGCAGATCGCCCATAACCAGCGCCGCGAGCGACCCTAGAGCGAGAGTGGCCAGGAGCACGGACATCCAGGCGGATCGTTTGCGCCGACGGGTTGGCTCGGGCAGGTTCCTGATGGCCGAAGAGATCTGCATTCGGGAGGTCCGAACGGAGGTGGCGAAGAGCGTCGCCAGCACGATCAAAGACCCAATCGCGATTGAGAGAGCCACCGCTTCGGGCGTGACGGCGTACTGCAGGGGCGCGGCGCGGTTCTCCACCGCCACGCTCTGCACGCGGACATATACGAGGGCAACCAGCCCGATGCCGAATAGGGCGCCCGGAATTAGGGCGATCACGGCGGCAGCCAAGCTGTAGAGGGCTCCCTCCAGCATGGACAGGCCGATCATGCCGACCCGACCGAGTCCGAGGGCTCGGAGCACGGCATGCCGCGGGCGCCGCTCTTCAGCCAAGGCAAGGCTGAGGTTGACGACCAAGGCTATTCCCGTGAGGGCGACGAAGAAGCTGAGTGATGTGTACAGGCCTCGAGTTGTCTCGACCTGCTTCACGTGGGTTTCCAGGTCCTCGCGTTTCGACTCGCGAACGGTGAGTGCCGGCCCGCCGGCTAGGGCGTGCAGGGCCGTCCGCACCCTCGGCGCCAGGTCGTGGGCTCGGTCCAGCTCGGCACGGCCGTCTCCAGAAGCCGATAGCCGGATCACGTTGATGCCCTGGTCTCCGATCAGCGGCCGCAGGTTGGCAATTGGAGAGAAGAGAGCCGGCCGGAGTGTGTAAGCGCCCGGGCCGGTCGCCTTGGCGATGCCCGCAACACGAAGCTGCACCACCTGCTGGGGACCAACGGAAACGCTTAGCCTGTCACCCGAGTGGGCCTCCAGGGCGTTGGCCAATGAGGCTGAGATCAGCACTTCGCCTAGAGCCAGGTCCTGTCCATTCGTCGCCTTACCATCGGTAAGTCGGTAGCTGCCGAAGGCGGCCTGGGTTGCCGGGTCGAACCCTACGAGCACGACCAACGGCTTGACGTTGCCGCGGTCGATGTCGGTCACCGAGCTGGGCAGTTCGACGCCCGCCTGCACCCCGGCCAGCGACGGTCGCAGGCCCGGATCGCCTGACAGCTCGGAAGCCAGAGCCGGATCGAAGAAACGGCCACCGTCGGCGGCAAGCAGGTCGACGCGGCCCCAGGCGAGGAACGCGCCGCGTGTCTGGGATTCCAGGAAAGAGTCGCCGAGCACCTGCACCGCGAAGATGGCCATCGTCCCGATCATCAGACCGAGCACGCCGATCACGATCGCGGCCAGGTTCATCGGACTGCTACCGCGCGCTCTGTGCTGGCGGCTTCGATGCGCCCATCACGCATTCGCAGGGTTCGCCGGGCGCGCTCGGCGACCTGCGGGTTGTGGGTCACGAGCACGATCGTCTGCCCGTCCTTGTTCATACGCACCAGCAGCTCGACGATGACCTGCGTGACCTCGGTGTCGAGATTGCCAGTCGGCTCGTCCGCCCAAACCACCGCGGGTTTGTGAACCAAAGCCCGGGCAACCGCCACCCGCTGCTGCTCGCCACCGGAGAGCTGGTCCGGTCGGTGATTGGCGCGATGGGCCAATCCCAACGCCTCCAGCATCTCCAGCGCCCGCCGGCGGGAGTCACGCGAGCTGAGATTCTGGAGCAGGAGCGGGATCTCCACGTTCTCGACCGCCGAGAGCACGGGCAGCAGGTTGAAGGCCTGGAAGACAAAGCCCATGTGGTCGCGGCGGTAGGCGGTGCGGGCGCGGTCGGACATGGCGGAGAGGTCCTGGCCGTCGACAATCACCTTGCCGCCATCGAAAGCATCCAGGCCGGACAGACAGTTGAGAAGGGTCGTCTTGCCGGAGCCGGAGGGGCCGACGATGGCGATCATCTCGCCGCGCTCGACCTCGATGTCGATGCCGCGCAGGGCCTCTACCTCGTTGGCGCCCCGGTAGACCTTGCGGAGGCGCACGGCCTGGACGATCGAGCCGTCCATGGATTGCCGCATTATCAGCCCTCTTCCCGCCGGTGGCCCAGCGCGATCTCCGAAAGCTCCCTATCGTCCGTGTAGCGGCGCGGCACGGAAGCGACCCGGCACGCTGTGAGCGCGCGAAGCGTCGCCGTCCGCGAGCCTTGCTCGACCACCGCCCGCTCACCGACGATGGCGCCCGGACCGACCTGTGCGACCGGCTGTCCGTCGACCTCAACTGCGAACATGCCGTCGAGCACCAAGAACATCTCGTCGCCCGCAGCGCCCTGCTCTATGAGGGTGTTGCCCTTCTGGATTGCGCGGCTTTTCTCCTTCGCGCCGCCGACGACGAGCGCCGCGAGCTCTCGCTCGAGCGCACTTTCCACTGGCTGGACCATGGCCGGAGAGTCGTATGCACCCCACGGCGTGCGCTCACCGAACGCGTCGTTGATCCAGGTACCGAAGTCGGTCAGCCCCGTTTGTGTGACAAGGTCGCCGGCGTCATCGTAAATCCAGTGACGCGGAAAGCAGCTGGCTCCGACGAGCTCGCGCTCGGAGTGGCCGTCGGCATGGATCGTCAGCGAGAGAGTCGTCCACGCAACCGCGGAATCGATCTGAAACAGAGGCTTGCGGCTGACAGGTCGCGGAGCCGGCACACCGGTGCGGCCACCGCAGGTCTGGGTAAAGCGGACATAGGTTTCTGTCACGACAGGCTCGGGACGGATGTCAGGCATCGACTTGGCCTTGACCGTCAGTGTTTTTGGACCGATGCGCAACCGAGTCACGCCAATGCGCCCGCCGCCGTGTTGTCCCCAGGCGGCGATCTTGCCGTCTTCGACCTCGATCCAGCCCTTCAGCTCGTTGCACTCGCGGAACAGATCCTTGCGATGCCACTCGTCCAGGTCGCCGAGCCGGGCCGGCAGAGGCTCGTCGTAGTGGGCCAGGCCCATGCCGAAGGGTACTGCGAGGAATCCATTGACAGCCTCGAAGGGAATCCAGGAAACCGCGGTAACCGAACTTTCAAATTTCATTTGGTCAACCTCCGTCCCGCAACGTACGGCTGCGGGCCGGCATGGTCGATGGTGTCGGCTGGCGTCTTTGGCGGCTGCCAGCCGTACCTATGCGGTGGTGTTGGCCCCCTTGCTGAGGCTCGCCTCGGCACGTCGAATACCGCCATGGGACGGATCAGCGTGCTGCTGGCCGATGACAGTCTGATCGTGCGCGAGGGGCTGCGCGCATTGCTGGGCGTGACGGATGACCTGGACGTCGTCGGCGTGGCCGGCGACTACGACGAGTTGGTCGCCGGCGCAGAGACCCTCGCGCCACAGGTGATCGTCACCGACATCCGCATGCCGCCAACGTTCCAGCGCGAGGGTATCGATGCCGCTCGGCTCGTACGCAAGCGCCACCCCGGCACCGGGATCGTGATCCTCTCTCAGTTCGATGATCCCGAATACGCCGTCTCTCTGCTGAGCGAAGGCGCCGCTGGCTGCGCATATCTGCTCAAGGACCGGGTCGCGGAGGGTGATCAGCTGGCACGAGCCATCCGTACGGTGAGCAGCGGGGGCTCGGTGCTCGATCCGAAGGTGGTGGAGGCGCTGGTACGGCCGATCGACGACCGCGAGCTGTCGCCGGCTGAGGAGGAGCTGCTGCGTATGGTGGCCGATGGTAAGCCGATCAAGGCCATCGCGGTGACGCGCAGGACCACCGCTGCTGACGCCGCGAGCTCGGTCGAGCAGCTCTTCCTCAAGCTGGCGCATCAGGCGAGCCGAGGCGGCGAGTCGGCGCTGCGCAACCTGCGCGGGCTGCACTCGGCCATCGTCGAACGCGAGGAGCAGGGACAAACTCTCAGCCGCCTGCTGCCCGGCGGCATCGCAGACCGCGTGCGCCGCGGCGGGCGGGAAATCGGTGAGACCGCGCGACTGGTCGTCACGGTACTTATGTCCGATGTGCGCGACTACTCGGCGATCGCTGAGGTCTCTGACCCCGGTCGCCTTGCGGGTCAGTTGCAAGAGCATCGCACCATCGCCAGCGACGCGGTCCTGGCCGAGCGTGGCACGGTCATGCAGTTTGTGGGCGACGCGGTGATGGCGGTGTTCGGCGCGCCCGAGCCACAGCCTGAGCACGCCGACTGCGCGCTCCGCGCCGCCAATGCCATGCATAGAGCCCAGTCGGAGATGAACCGGCGATGGGTGACGGCGGGACTGCCACCCTTCGAGCTCGGCGTCGGCCTATCGACCGGACTCGTGGCCGCGGCGCTCATCGGCAGCAGAGAGCGGATGGAGTACTCGCTGGTCGGCGACGCTGTCAACCTCGCGCAGCGACTCCAGCAGTTTGCGTCAGGTGGCCAGACCGTTCTCAGCGAGGCAACCTTCGCGGCGTTGAGCCGCTCCCCTCAGGCCGAGCAGATCGGCCCGGCGCTCGTCAAGGGCCGTCTGGGTCTCGTCACGGCCTTTCGGGTTCCCGCTCTTCAGCCAAGTAGAGGAGGGTCGCCTTGACCCGGCGATGCACAGCCTGTTCCTCGGTCAGCGAAAGCTTGGAGAAAATCGAGTTGATGTGCTTCTCGACCGCCCGCTCGGAGAGGTGGAGGTGGCCGGCGATCGCGGCATTGTTCTTGCCCTCGGCTACTGCGACCAGGACTTCGCGCTCCCGTGGAGTCAGATCGGCCAGCGCCGAGCGCCTGTGCCTGGCCCGGGCGCCGATGAGGTTCTCGACCACCTTGGCGTCGATCACAGAGCCGCCGCGTGCGACTTCGCGGATCGCGTTGACGAGCTGGTCCAAATCCGAGACGCGCTCCTTGAGAAGGTAAGCGCGGCCGGTGGCGCCCTTGTCGAGAAGCGCCAATGCGTACTCGGCGTCGGCATACTGGCTGAGCACCACGACGCCGATCGATGGCGCCCTCTCTCGCAACTCCTGTGCCATACGTATGCCTTCATCGGTGTTGGTAGGCGGCATCCTGATATCGGTCAGGACGACGTCGGGCCGATGTTGCTCGACCGCTGCACGCAGTGACTCGAGGTCAGAGCACGTCGCCACAACCTCGAACTCGTCGACGGACCCGAGAAGCTCCCGGATCCCTTCGCGGACGATGAAGCTGTCATCGGCCACCACCACACTGATCGGCATCGCGCCAAGGATAGGGGTGGCCTCACCAATCGGCGTGGTGCAGGCACCCTTGGGCGTGCGCGGCACGCGGGCTAACCTGCGATAGAGGCATGGCAGTGAAGGTGTTGATCGTCGACGACCAGAAGGCGTTTCGCGTTGCGGCGCACGAGGTCGTGACCGTGACGCAGGGCTTCGAGGTAGTGGGTGAGGCCGAGACGGGCGAAGACTCGATCCTGGCCGCGAGACGCCTGCACCCTGACCTGGTTCTGATGGACGTCAACCTGCCTGGCATCGACGGCCTCGAGGCAAGCCGCCGAATCACGGCGGAGCATTCAGAGGTGGTCGTCCTACTTCTTTCCACTTACGACCCGGAGGATTTCGCGCCCCGGATCGCGGGATCTGGAGCCAGCGCCTTCATCGCCAAAGCAGTGTTTGGACCGGACACTCTCTTGGATGCATGGCTGAGCTCGGGTAACACACCAGAAGGGACCCTGATGCGTTCTCGAATCCCCGTCCGAGCAGCACCAGGACGGCGACACCGAGCCCGAAGGCCAACTCGATGACCGAGCGCGGTCACGGTTCCGGCGTCTGCCGAGGCGCCAAACGGATCACCCGATGCGGCACCGGCGGCTGACCGGGTTGCGGTCCACGCCGTGGCGCTTCGGGCATTGCTCACCGAGGCACCCAGCGTTCGTCACCTGCAGAGCGACAGCTGCTCAACGATTGGCTTGACCGGCTGGCGACGGCGAGGAGTCACGTCTGATCCACGCGAGCCGTCGCCTTCACCACGATTCGAAAGCAGCGCGTCGATTCGACTGTCGATGCCACCGTCACCGCTGCCAGTCCAGAGCCTCACGGTCCTGCCCTGTGCGTGCCCACGCCCCTCCCATTTTTGAACCGGGTGGCTCACGGTCCTGCAGAACCGCCACAAATGAGGCCCCACGTTGGCCTCCGTTGCGTGAAGCACAAGTTCAGATCGCCTGACCGCAGCCATCTTCTGGGGCTGTCGCCGTATCAGTTCCTGGAGAATCTGTGCCCCGGCGGCGTAGCGGAGCAGGCAAAAGTGTCGATTTTGAATACTGCGAAGATCCCTCTGGTGGTTGCTGCCACAGGGTTGACCCCTTTGAATACAGGCTTCGTGCCCTTGAATCGATCTGTCGCCTTGAGGTCAGCGACCACCGCGAGAAGACGGCGCCGAGCGAGCAGTGACCTGATAGGAGGCTGGTAAGAGCCCCATCGCAGTAGTGTCCGCGCGCCCGGCTGCCGACCACCAATCCATCCAGCAAAGGAGGCCGATGGCAGCACTGAGTATCGCAGACGTTCCAGCCAAGGTGACCATAGGAGTCGACACCCACAAGCACTCGCATATCGCCCGGGCGAAGGATGGACTGGGCCGCCACCTCGGCCAGCTCGAGATCGAAACCGACCCACAGGGCTACGCCGGCCTTTTGGCCTGGGCGCAAGGATTCGGGCCAGTCGTGACCTTTGGGATTGAGGGCACCAGCAGCTACGGCGCTGGCCTGACCAGATTCCTCCGAGCCCACGGCCAAGCGGTCATCGAGGTGCTCCGTCCGGTGCGCCGGGATCGACGCTTTGGAGGCAAGTCCGATCCCATCGATGCCGACGTCGCCGCGGGTGCGGTGCTATCGGGCAAGGCCACAGCCGTACCCAAGGCCGGCGACGCTGGCGTGGAGATGGTCAGGGCACTAAAGATCGCCAAGCAGACTGCAATCAAAGCGCGAACTCAAGCCGTGAACGCAGTGAAGGCCATGATCGTGATGTCGCCCGACCCAGTTCGTGAGCAGCTGCGCCACCTGAAGACGCCTGCACTAACACGGACGTGCTGCGCCTACCGAGTCGACGGAGTTTCTGACCCAACCTCTGCCATCAAGCTCTCCCTACGCTCGATGTGTCGACGATACGTTGCGCTCGACCACGAG
>WNGE01032524.1_pt1 | contig 12674 bp, 15 predicted proteins | sample 5400651 | NCBI WGS metagenome assembly WNGE01 (sample SAMN13153370, study PRJNA577476) | soil metagenome | isolation source: 60 cm soil or saprolite under grassland replicate 2 | place: USA:California | collected 2016-06-15 | reverse complement strand
GGTAGCGCGTAGTTAGAACCCGAACGGGTTGGTCGGCCGTGAGCCCGTGTACGTGACGACGGACTTGGTCTCGAGGTAGAGGTCCAGGGTCTCGAGCGCCAGCTCGCGCCCGAAGCCCGACTGCTTGTAGCCGCCGAACGGGATGCCGGGGAAGGCCGTGTACGGCATGTTGATGCCGACCGTGCCGGACTTGATCCGCGCCGCGACGCGGTGCCCGCGCGCGGGATCGCCGGTCCAGACCGTGGCCATCAGCCCGTACTTGACGTCGTTCGCGATCCGGACCGCCTCGGCCTCCTCCTCGAACGGGATCACCGTCACGACGGGGCCGAAGATCTCCTCCTGCGCGGCCGCCATCCGGTTGCCGGCCTTGGCGATCACTGTTGGCGGATAGAACGCGCCCGCACCGTCGCCGATCGCGCCACCCGTCGTCACCTCGGCGCCCTCCTCGCGGGCGCCCTCGACGAACCCGTGCACCTTCTCTCGGTGGGCCGGCGAGATCAGCGAGCCCATCTGGGTCTCGGCGTCGAGCGGGTCGCCGACCTTCACCCGCTGCGCGAGCTCGGTCATCTGCGCGACGACGTCGTCATAGATCGACGCCTCGACGAGCAGGCGCGAGCGCGCCTCGCACGACTGGCCGGCCGAGTAGAAGATCGCCCACGCGCTCGCGGGGATCGCGTCGGCGAGATCGGCGTCCGCGAAGATGAGATTCGGGCTCTTGCCGCCGAGCTCGAGCGTCAGCCGCTTGATCGGGTCGGAGCACAACCGCATGATCTCGCCGCCCGTGCGGGTCGAGCCGGTGAACGCGACCTTGTCGACGCCCGGGTGCTTGACGAGGTACGAGCCGGTGGTCGGCCCATCGCCGGGAACGATGTTGATCGTGCCGGGCGGGAAGCCCACCTCGGTCGCGAGCTCGGCGAGGCGAAGCGCGCTGAGCGGTGTCTGCGGGTCGGGCTTGAGGACGATCGAGCAGCCGGCGGCGAGCGCGGGCGCGAGCTTCCACGTCGCCATCAGCAGCGGGTAGTTCCACGGCACGATCTGCGCGCAGACACCGACCGGCTCCTTCAGCGAATAGAAGAGCAGCGAGCCGCCGATCGGGTTCGAACGGCCGGCGATTGTCGCGATCGCGGAGCCGTAGTAGCGGACGTTCTCGGTCGCGCCGGCGAGCTCGGCCTTGACCGAGGAGATCGCCTTGCCGACGTTGCGGCTCTCGAGCTCGGCGAGCTCCTTGCGGTTGGCGACGATCGCGTCGGCGAGCGCGTGCAGCAGGCGTGAGCGCTCGGTCGCCGGCGTCTTGCCCCACGGCCCGTCGAGCGCGGCACGCGCCGCCTCGACTGCGCGGTCGACATCGGCTTCGCCCGCCATTGCTGCGCGGGCGAGGAAGTCGCCGGTCGCAGGCTCGCGCAGCTCGCGCAGCTCGCCCGCCGCGGCGGCGGCGCTCTCTCCGTTGATGGAGAGCCCGTACTCGCTTCCGGTCGCGACCGCCATCGAGCTGGAATCTAGCGCGCCAGGTCGGAGACGCGGACGTTCTCCGTCAGGAGCCGCTTGAACTTCGCCGGGTCGCCGCCGCTGTACGCACGGACGAGGTCGCCACCCGCCGAGTAGGTGATCACGTACGCCCGCCAGGTCGGATCGGTGACGAAGCGGACGCTTTGCCGCGCACGCTCCTCCGCCATGACGCCCCAGCGCATGAGGTAGGCCTCGGCCTCGGCGACGCTCGCCCCGTCCTCGTGGACCATCAGCGCTGCATCGAGTCCAAGGGCACGCAGCGGCTTGAACGCGTCGCGGATCGCACGGCTGCGCTCGGCATCGTGCTCGATCCCGTGGCGGCGCAGAACCGCGAGCACCGCCTCGCGTGCCTCCTCGCCGAGGATCTCGGGCGCCGTCTCGGCGATTCCTTCCGCGAGCACCGACTGCGGCGTCGGAACCATGTTGATCGTCTCTTCGAGCTGCCCGCGCTCGCGCACGAGCGCGACCTCCTTGGACGAGCGCTCCGTGTGATGTCCGGGATACCCCTCGTGCGCCGCGAGCTCCAGCACGTCGTCGAACGTCGTCGGCGAGTCGACGTTGATGACGACCCGGCTGCGGAGGCCGCCGAGGTAGTAGTTGAACGCCCACCAGGGCTCGTCCATCACCTCCTCGACGAAGAGCTCCTCGCCCTCCGGCAGGCCGAACAGACTCGCGGTGCACACGCGCAGCTCGGCGAGCACGTCGTTCAGCACCGGCAGCAGCTTCTCCCGCGGCATCAGGTTCGCCTCGCGCCAGTCCTCGCGACGCTCGGTGAGCGTGCCCTCGCCGGGCAGGAGCTCCTCGAGCCGCTCATGGACGGCCTCGTAGTCGCGCGTGTCCGACCGCTCGGGCCGGACGCCGTAACACGCCTCGACCTCGTCGGAGTAGGAGATGGCCTCGCCTGCGACAACGCGCGCGTACGTCGCGAGACCCTGGGCAAGATCGCGGAGCCAGCCGTCCTCGAGCTCTGCGAGCAGCGCATACCCCTCGGCGACCAGCTCGGCCGGAGGCACCGGGTCGCCTTCGTCGGCCTCCTGCTTCAGCTCGTCGGGCCCGTAGTACGAGTCGACGATGCCGTCGACGTGCCGTCCGAGCCGCAGCCCGAGCAGGATGTAGCGCTCGGCCGGGGTCACGCGCCGCTCTCGAAGAGCGCTGCCTGACCCTGTCCGACGCCGACGCACAAGGTTGCGACACCGTAACGGCCGCCGCGCCGACGGAGCTCGTGCAGCAGCGAGACGACGAGACGCGCGCCGCTCATGCCGAGCGGATGGCCGATCGCAATCGCCCCACCGTTGACGTTGACCTTCCGCTCGTCGAGGCCGAGCTCCCGGATCACGGCGAGCGACTGGGAGGCGAAGGCTTCGTTGAGCTCGACGAGGTCGAGCTGCTCGACGGCCACGCCCGTGCGTTCGAGCAGCCTTCGAATCGCGGGCACCGGTCCGATCCCCATCACCCGCGGGTCGACGCCGGCAACTGCCGAACCCGCAAACGAGCCGAGCGGCTCGAGTCCGAGCGCGCGCGCCTTCTCTTCCGATGCAACCACGATGGCGGCTGCGCCGTCGTTGATGCCGGACGAGTTGCCTGCGGTGACCGTCCCACCGAGACGGAACGCCGGCTCCAGCGCCGCCAGCTTTCCGACCGTAGTCTCGGGGCGCGGGTGCTCGTCGCGCGTGACTTCGCCGACCGGGACGAGCTCGTCGTCGAACCGTCCGGCGTCCGTCGCAGCCGCCCAGCTTTGCTGCGAGCGCAGCGCGAACGCGTCCTGATCCTCGCGCGAGATCTGCCAGCGCTCGGCGACGTTTTCGCCCGTCTCGCCCATCGCCTCCAGCGGGAACATCGCCTCGTGCCTCGGGTTCGGGAAGCGCCAGCCGAGCGTGGTGTCGTACAGGACGCGGTCGCCCCGCGGGAACGCGTGCTCCGGCTTCGCCGTCACCAGCGGCGCGCGCGACATCGACTCGACGCCGCCAGCGGCGAAGAGATCGCCGTCCCCGGCGATCACCGCATGGCAGGCGCCGACGATCGCGGCGAGGCCCGATGCGCAGAGGCGGTTGACCGTCACGCCTGCGACGGAGTCGGGCAGCCCGGCGAGCAGCACGGCCATGCGGGCGACGTTGCGGTTGTCCTCGCCGGCCTGGTTCGCGCAGCCGAGCCAGACGTCCTCGATCTCCGTCTCTGGGACGCCCGCGACGGCGGCACGGATCGCAAGAGCGGCAAGGTCGTCGGGGCGGACGTCCGAGAGCGCGCCGCCGTACCGCCCCACGGGTGTGCGAACCGCGGAGAGGACAACCGCGCGGGTCACACGATCTCGGGCTCGCTGCCGAGCAGGCGCGTCAACGCCTCGCGGCCGCGCTCGCCCATGTCCTGCGTCAGGTCGTTCACGTACATCGCGACGAAGTCGTCGGCGGTGGCGGCGTCGATGCCGCGGCCGAAGCCCATCGCGTAGCGCATCGCGTCGTCGCGGTGGTCGAGGCCGGCCTGGATCGCGTCGCGCAGGACCGCCGAGACGTCGTCGAACCGATCGAGGTCCCGTCGCGCTGCAACAAGCCCGAGCGGCAGCGGCAGGCCGGTCTCGTCCAGCCACCAAAGACCGAGGTCGAGCACCTTCTCGAGGCCGGCATCCGCGAACGTCAGCTGGCCCTCGTGGATGACCAGGCCGGCGCCCGCGCCGCCGGAGCGAACCTCGTCGACGATGCGGTCGAACGGCAGCTCGCGGACGCGCAAATCCTCGCCGAGCGCGAGCTGGAGAACGAGGTAGGCGGTCGTCAGGCGGCCGGGAATCGCGATCTCGGTCGCACGCAGCTCGTCGAGGGTGAGCGCGGCGGGCGCGACGACGATCGGGCCGTAGCCCTCGCCGAACGACGCCCCGTGCGGCAGGAGGACGTAGCGGTCGGCGACGTGCGGGTATGCGGCCGCCGAGATCGCGGTCACCTCGAGGCGGCCCTCAAGCGCCCACTCGTTCAGGGTCTGGATGTCCGAGACGACGGGCTCGAGCTCGAGGCCACGGGTGTCGACCTTGCCCGCCGTGAGCGCCCAGACCATGAAGGCGTCGTCCGGGTCGGCGCTGTGTCCCACGCGGATCGGCACGCGGCGGACGTTACCCTGCTCAGGGTGACCAAGGCGCCGCCCCTCTCAGAGGCGATCCAGGACTATCTGAAGAGCGTCTACAAGCTTCAGTCGGAGGAGGGCCACGTGACGATCGGCGCGCTGGCGCGCGACCTGTCGGTCTCGCCTGCGTCGGCGTCGGCGATGGTCAAGAAGCTGGCGGCGCTCGAGCTGCTCGAGCACGAGCCGTACCGCGGCGCGCGGCTCACGGACGCCGGCGAGCGCGTCGCGCTGGAGGTGATCCGGCATCACCGTCTGCTCGAGCTCTACCTGGCTGAGACGCTCGGCGTGCACGTCGACGAGGTGCACGACGAGGCCGACCGGCTGGAGCACGTGATCTCGGAGGAGCTCGAGGCGCGAATCGACCGCGCACTCGGCTTTCCGACGCACGACCCGCACGGTGATCCGATCCCGGACGCCGACCTGAAGTGGCCCGATTAGCGGCCGAAGAAGAAGCGCTCGAGAGGAGCCAGGAGCTCTTCGCGGACGAACGGCTTCACTCTCGGGCCCTCGCCGTCGTCCTCGGAGACGACGACGTCGTCCTCGAGGGCGTCGTTCGCCGCCTCGAGGCAGTCGTCGAGCTCGAAGCCCTGCCAGAGGTAGTCGTCCTCCCGTGGGGCCTCGGTCGTGCGGTGCTGCGGGTTGACCATCCTTCCGACTGCCCACACGGCTCCGGGCCGCCGCTCGATCCAGATCACGACCCGCTCAGGGCGGCCCGCGTCGTCGCGACCGGCGACGATGCGTTCGGCGAAGCGCCCGTCCTTCGCAGGGGCCTTCACGGGGCCGACTATACAATCGCCCCGCAGTGAGCTGGCTCGATTCCCTTCGCTCTGCGTTCTCGTTTCTCGGCAGCCGCAACCGCGCCGAGGAGGCGATGGCCCAGTACGTCATCCGCGAGCACAACCACGGCCGCCCGGTCGGCGAGATCCTCGCCGACCCCTACGTGGTCAACCGCTGCAGCCCGGAGCAAATCAGGCGCCTGCTCGACCGCCCCGAGGTCGTGCACGCTCTCGGTGAGGGCGTCGTCGCCGAGGCGAAGTCCACCGCGCTATAGCTCGCGGCCGACGCCGCGCTCGCGCGCCAGCTCGACGACCCGCGCGCCGGCGGCTAGGTCTCACGCCGCGATCCCGTTCGACTTGAAGAGGACGATGTCGTCGTCGGCCTGGCGACCGCGCAGCTCGCCGGCGACGACGTCTTGCAGCTCATGCACTTCGAGCCAGTCGAGGACGCCGCCTGCGACGGGCTCGATCAGGTCGCCGGACTCCCGCTTCGACTGCTCGCGCGAATCGCAGCAGACGAAGCTCGCCCGCTCGAGCACCACGTTGTCGAGCTCGCGTGCCTGCGGGTCGTTGGCGCCGACCGCGCAGACGAGCGCACCCGGTGACAGCCATTCGCCGCGCAGCACCGGGTCCTTCGAGGTCGTGACGGTGACGACGACGTCGCATTCGGCGGCCTCGTGGTTCGACTCGGCCGCCTCGCAACGGTGCTCCTTGCAGAACTTGGCCAGTCGTTTCTCGTTGCGGCAGTAGACGACCGTCTGCTCGATCTCCGGCAGCGCCTCCCGGATCGCCGCGACCTGCGACGCCGCCTGCCACCCGCAGCCGATCACGCCGAGCGTCGTCGCGCCCTCGCGCGCAAGGTGCTTGGCGGCGACTCCCGACGCCGCGCCGGTGCGGAGCTGGCCGAGCTTGTCGGCTTCGATCACCGCCTCGACCCGCGAGTGCTCGAGCGAGAACAGGATGACGAGGAAGGGCGTGCCGCCGGCGGTCCACGCGTACGTCTTGAGCCCGGCGAACCCGAGCTCGCGATCGACGCACGGCATCACCGCGAACTGACCCTCCGGCAGGGGCAGGCGCTCGCGGGGCCGGTTGTCGACCTCACCGCGCGCGAGCCGTTCGAACGACGCCTCCACCGCGGCGATCGCCTCGGCGGGCGTCAGCAGCTCGGCCACCTCGGCCTCCGTCAGGTACAGCGGCATTGACGGAGCTTACGAGGACTTCTTGATGAAGCTGATCGTCGCGCCCGTCTCGAGCACGGCGAAGCGCACCTCCGACAGATGCCCGATCTCCGGCTCGGGCGGCGGCTCCCACGAAAACGCGCCGGAAATGCGTAGCGTCCGCGCATGCATCGCAACGGCAGGCTGCTGCCTCTGATCGCGGCCGAGCGCGCGCTCCGCGGGCTGCTCCTGCTCGCGGCGAGCGTCTACCTCTTCGCGCAGCGCAACTCGGACCTCGGCGCGACCGCAGAGCACATCGCGCGCACGATCGACATCGACCCGCAGCACGGGCTGCCGCATCGGCTGATCGCGAAGCTGCACACGCTGCATGCGCATCAGCTGAAGGTGATCGCCGCGCTCGCGCTCGGTTACGGCCTGCTCGAGCTCGTCGAAGGAGTCGGCCTCTGGTTGCGCAAGCGCTGGGCGGAGTGGCTGACCGTGATCGCGACCTCGGCGCTCGTGCCGTTCGAGGTCTACGAGCTGATCCACAGGGCGAACGCGCTCAAGGCCGGCGGCCTCGCCGTCAACCTGCTGATCGTCGGCTACCTCGTGCGCGTGCTACGGCAAAACCGCCACAGGCACGCCTGAATGCGCCCGGCATGATTCGAACATGCGACCTCTGCCTCCGCAGGGCAGCGCTCTATCCCCTGAGCTACGGGCGCGCGCGGAACGGTCAGTGTAGCCGGGCCGCTCGCCCACCGATCTCGAGCGTCGCGTCGTCCGGCACCTCGACGCGCACGTAGGCGAGCGCGAGGCCAGGGACCGCGCTCGTCACACGGCCGACCTCCTTGCCGCCGTGCACGACCGGCGTCTCCGGCTCGGGCGCATCGCCTTCGACCTCGAGCACGCGCAGCTTCCGGTTCACCTTGCCGCGGTGGTGCTGACGCGCAACCGGCTCCTGGCCCGGATAGCAGCCCTTGCTGAACGAGATCGCCCGCTCGTCGAGGCCGGCCTCGGCCGGCAGGACACGGTCGTCGATCTCGCGGCCGAAGCGCGGCGTTCCCGCTTCGATCCGCAGCCGCTCAAGCTCCCCCTCGTCGAGGGTCGGCTCGATCGCGGCGTCGAGCAGCTCGACGGCCGGGCGGCCGTAGTCGCGGTTCGGGATCCCGCCGGCATCCTCGAAGACGATCGTCGACGTGTGCTCCTCGAGCTCGATCTCGCACTTTGCGGCGAAGCGCATGCGCGTGAGCTGCGTGCGCACGACGTCGCCAAGCTCCGGCTCCGTGAGCAAGAGAAAGTCGTCCTCGCCGCGCCGCCAGACGAGCACCGGCGCGATCACGCGTGCCTTCGGCGTCAGCAGCAGTGCGTCGACGCTCTCCGCGACGAGCACGTCGTTGGAGAGCATGCGCTGCAGGAAGTCGGCCGCGTCCGGCCCCATGACGCGAACGTACGCGCGCGGCCTGCGTGCTGCGGTCGGCGTAACGGTTGCCATGCCTCCCTAGACTAGACAGTGTGTTCAGGTCGAAAGCCGAAAAGAAGGTCGTGGAGCTGGGTTACGACCCAGCGCGCCTACCGCCGGGGCAGTACCTGACGGAGAAATGGCCGGTGCTGCACGCCGGCTCGGTGCCGAGCTATCCCGAGTTGTCGACGTGGACACTCCGCGACGCTCGTCGAACGTGCAGGACATCCACTGCGTCACGCGCTGGTCGCGCTTCGACACGCAATTCCAGGGCGTCCACTGGCGCGAGCTCGCGAGGCTCGTACAGCCGAAGCCGGCCTCGCGCTTCGTGATCGCGCACGCCGAGCAAGGCTTCACGTCGAACGTGCCGCTCTCGTTCCTCGAGGACGAGAACGCGCTGCTCGCGACGCACGGCAACGGTGAGCCCCTCGCGCCCGAGCACGGCTATCCGCTGCGGCTGGTGATCCCCGGCAAGTACTTCTGGAAGAGCGCCAAGTGGCTGCGCGGGATCGAACTCTCGAGCGTCGACCAGCCCGGCTTCTGGGAGCGCTACGGCTACCACAACGATGCCGACCCCTGGCAAGAGCAGCGGTACGGGTTCTAACGAGCATGCGACTGAGCCTCACCGGCACCGATCGGTGGTCGCGGGTGTTCTTGGCAGCGCCTGACGGGAATACGCTGAGCGGCTCTTGGTGGGGCAAGCAAACGCGAAGCTCAAACGACGAGGGCGCCGGCTTTGCCGGCGCCCTCGCTGGAGCAAGCTCCTGGCCTCCAGTCCCTCTCGCATCGTTGCGGCCGTTGCCGGCCTGCGACAGGAAGAAGGGGGTCCACGGGGGAAACATGGTTTCCCCCGTGCTGGTTACATCATCCCGCCCATATCCGGCATGCCGCCGCCCATCGCGGCGCCCTGCTTCTCCGGCGCCTCGGCGACGATCGCCTCGGTGGTGAGGATGTTCTTCGCGATCGACGCGGCGTTCTGCAGCGCCGAGCGGGTGACCATGGTCGGGTCGATGATCCCGGCCTTCACCAGGTCCTCGACCTCGCCGGTGTCGACGTTCAGGCCCTGGCCCGGCTTCGCCGTGCGAACCTGGTTGACGACGACGGAGCCCTCGAGGCCCGCGTTCGCGGCGAGCTGCCGCAGCGGCTCCTCGAGCGCCCGGACGATGATCTGAGCACCCGTCTTCTCGTCGCCCTCGAGCGACTCGATCGCGGTCTTGACCGCAGCCGCAGCCGACAGGAGCGCGACGCCGCCGCCCGGCACGATGCCCTCTTCGAGGGCCGCACGGGTGGCCTGCAGCGCGTCCTCGACGCGGTGCTTCTTCTCCTTCATCTCGGTCTCGGTGGCAGCGCCGACCTTGACCACGGCAACACCGCCGGACAGCTTCGCGAGGCGCTCCTGGAGCTTCTCACGGTCGAAGTCGGAGTCGGTGTCCTCGATCTCGGACTTCAGCTGCTTGATCCGACCCTTGATCGCGTCGGACTCACCGGCGCCGTCGATGATCGTCGTCGAGTCCTTGTCGACGACGACGCGGCGGGCGCGGCCGAGCTGCGAGAGCTTCGTGTTCTCGAGCTTGAGGCCCAGCTCCTCGGTGATCACTTCGCCACCGGAGAGGATCGCGATGTCCTCGAGCATCCGCTTGCGGCGGTCGCCGAAACCGGGCGCCTTGACGGCGACGGCCTGGAACGTGCCGCGCAGCTTGTTGACCACGATCGTCGCGAGCGACTCGCCCTCGACGTCCTCGGCCACGATCAGCAGCGGGCGGCCCGCCTGGATGACCTGCTCGAGCACCGGCAGAACGTCCTTGACGGCTCCGATCTTCTGGTTCGCGACCAGGATGTACGGGTCCTCGAGGACGGCCTCCATGCGCTCGGCGTCCGTGATCATGTACGGCGACAGGTAGCCCTTGTCGAACTGCATGCCCTCGGTGAACTCGAGCTCGAGGCCGAACGTCTGGCCCTCCTCGACGTTCACGACGCCGTCCTTGCCGACCTTCTCGATCGCCTCCGAGATCACGTCGCCGATCTCGCGCTCGCGCGACGAGATGGTCGCGACGCGGGCGATGTCTTCCTTGCCGTTGATCTCCGTGGACTGCGACTTCAGGTTCTCGGTGACCGCATCGACGGCCTTCTCGATGCCGCGCTTGAGCCCCATCGGGTTCGCGCCGGCCGAGACGTTCTTCAGGCCCTCGCGAACGATCGCCTGGGCGAGCACGGTCGCGGTCGTGGTGCCGTCGCCGGCGACGTCGTTCGTCGCCGTGGCGACCTCGCGCACAAGCTGTGCGCCCTGGTTCTCGAACACGTCCTCGACCTCGATCTCACGGGCGATGGTGACGCCGTCGTTCGTGATCGTGGGCGCTCCGAACTTCTTGTCGAGGACGACGTAGCGGCCCTTCGGGCCGAGCGTCACCTTGACCGCGTCGGCGAGGGTGTCGACGCCGCGCTGGAGCGCACGCCGGGCATCCTCGCTGAACTTCAACTCCTTGTGAGCCATGTGTTTCTCATCCCTCCCTACGCGACCGCTGCGCGATCGCCGACGACCTTTGCGAGCACATCCGACTCGCGCAGGATCAGGACCTCCTCGGTCCCGAGCTTGAGCTCGGTCCCGCCGTACTTGCTGAAGATGATCTCGTCGCCTTCCGCGAGATCCATCGGCACGTGCTCGCCGTTCTCGTCGCGCGAGCCGGGGCCGACCGCGAGGACGCGGCCGCGCTGCGGCTTCTCCTTCGCCGTGTCCGGCAGGACGATCCCGCTGAACGTCTGCTCCTCTTCCTCGAGGACCTCGACGATCAGACGGTCGCCAAGCGGTTGTAGATTCATTCGTAGACCTCCACCTTGTGACAGGCTTGTGCTTGCGGTTGGCACTCTACCTCTCCGAGTGCCAGCCGGGCAAGTGTAGCGGCTCGGATCTGAGCCGCTCACGCTAAGATCCTCCGATGCGGCGTGAATTCTCCGCCGGCGCGGTCCTCGTCCGCAGGCTGCGCGGCCGCTGGATGGTGGCCGCGATCCGGCCCGGCGGCAAGCCCGAGGGGATCTGGGCGCTGCCGAAGGGCCGGATCGACGAGGGCGAGAGGGGTGAGGCGACCGCTCTGCGCGAGGTCGCCGAGGAGACGGGCGCGCACGGCCGCTCCCTCGGCAAGCTCGGGGATGTCCGCTACTGGTTCAACTGGGACGGCGAGCGCGTCTTCAAGGTCGTCTCGTTCTTCCTCGTGCGGTACCAGGGCGGCCGGCTCGACGATCTGCCGCCGGAGCACCGGCACGAGGTGGCGGAGGCCCGCTGGCTGCCGCTCGAGGAGGCGCCGCGGCTCCTCACCTACCGGGGTGAACGGGAGATGGCGGAGAAAGCCCTGGCCGTTCTCGCCGAGCACGCTCTATGATCGGCGGCCTCGTCGGGAGGGAAACCTCCCGGTTTCCCTCCCGATGCCCTCCCTTCCAGGTCGCGTGCCATCGCGACCGGTTATGGGCCTCCCGCCGGGCCAAGCCCGGCTCCGACCGCGAGATGCATGCGATTTTGCAGCCGACAAGAACGCGACGGTCGCTGCCGAAGGCCGGCTTGGCCGGCCGAGAGGCACGCTGCGGCCGGCTGCGAACCAACGCAAGGGAAGGGAGGCTCGTGGAGGGAAACCGTCGGTTTCCCTCCACGCTGGATCTATGATCGGCGGCCGTGCCGTCGTTCGCGCTCAACTTCTACTCGCCGATTGTCGAGCAGCAGCTGAAGTCGCACCGCAAGTCGGCCACGATCCGGCTCGGCGACAAGTCCCGCAAGTACCAGAAGGGAATGATCGTCTCGGTCCTCTGCGGCGCCCGCTTCGGGCCCCGGCAGCATGTCTTCGACGCGGTGATCGACAAGGTCGAGGTCAAGCGGCTCGGCGAGCTCTCACCGAACGAGATCGAGCACGACAATCCTGAGCTCCGCCACGCCGAAGAACTGGCGCACTTCCTCAGCCAGCTCTACAACCGCGATGTCACAGCGGACGACACCGTGACGCTGATCCGCTTCTCGGCGATCAAGCCGACGTACGGCTTTTAGCGGTTCTGCAGCGTGTCCAGGCCGATCGCGAGGGCGATCGCCAGCCGCCGGTCGAGCGACTTCTCCGGGTCGCCGGAGAGGTCGAGCACGTACTGGTCGCGCAGCTTGAACTTCCGGTCCATGCGCCCGATCACACGATCGCCGCTCGAGATGTCGAAGTTGTAGGGGATCGGGATCAGGCCGCCGTAATCCGGGACGAAATCGATCACCCGGCGGAGGATCGCAAGCACCGGCGAGCGCTCCCGCGCCACCGCGACCTCCTCGCCGGGCGCGTTCGAGATGCGCCAGGTCGAGCGGAAGAGCGACTTGCCGAAGACATGCTCGAGGAGGCCGATGGTGCCGTCCTGCGCATCGACGACGTCGTACTTCGAGCCGCCCGTGTCGAGCCATGTGCGCGCCTGGATGTGGAAGAGCTCCTGGCTCTCGTTCTCGTCGGCGCAGAACCGGATGCGCTCCTTGATCGCCAGCTTCTTCTGGCGCACGTAGACCGCGGGCGGGCCGGCAGGCGTCTCGCCTGCGGCGAGCGGCGTGACGCGGTAGAGGTTCGCGATCGGCCGGAACAGCTGGTCGACCAGGTACCGGTCGTAGTCGAATGGGCCCACTACTTGCCCGGCTTGCGGATGCGCATGCCGAGGAGCTCGGGC
>WNGE01020189.1_pt1 | contig 12675 bp, 9 predicted proteins | sample 5400651 | NCBI WGS metagenome assembly WNGE01 (sample SAMN13153370, study PRJNA577476) | soil metagenome | isolation source: 60 cm soil or saprolite under grassland replicate 2 | place: USA:California | collected 2016-06-15 | reverse complement strand
ACTCAAGCCTGGCGGATGTCCTCGCCAAGATCGAAGGTGGAAGCGCGGTGCTCGATGTGTTGCAGCAAGCCCGCGCCGAGATCGCCCGCACTGGAGCCAAGGGCCGCGCTGCTCTTGAGCTCGTGATGCAGCTTTTCTCGCTGGACCGCTCGACGGCGCCCGTGAATGCGGTGCTCGGTTGGGTTGGCGGATGGGAGAAAAAGGCAATCACAAAGACCGGAGAGCTTGGAGAGTTACTCGAATATCTGGACTATTTCCGGGAGGCCGATGGTTCCATCCCGATGCCCTCGCGAGAGGAGAATGCGGTCCGGCTGATTACGGTGCATTCTGTGAAAGGGCTCGAGTTCAAGCACGTATTCATCCTCCGAGCGACCCCGCCCTCTTTTCCTGCTTCGTACAAGGAAGCGTTGTTCGGACTTCCACGAGACCTGCGCAACCCAGATTCTCTAGCGGAAGATGACGGAAAAGAATTGTTCAGCCAGGAGGAGCGGCGTTTGTTCTACGTCGCCATGACGAGAGCCCGGGATTCGCTCACCATTTATGCTCGGCAAGGGGAGGGAACAGATTCGACACCAGCTGGATTCTTGCGCGATCTGCTCAAAGATCGTTCGTTAACGCCCTGGTTACGTAAGCGCCACGCCCGTCCGTTTCAGACGGATATGTTCGCCGAGGCTTCCGCGGCGGCAGAATCGCCAACCACGCAGTGGCTGAAGCTTCCTCCAGCTTCGGACTTGAGCAGCAGGCTTAGCGCGACCGCGGTGCAGAATTACGAAATGTGTCCGCTGCGATTCAAACTGGAACGCGAATGGGGCCTCCCGCGTGAAGTTCCCGCAGCCATGCAATACGGCGCGGTGATGCATCGTGTGCTGCGAGCCTATTATGATTCGGTACGATTCGAGAGGCCGTATTCCGACGAGGCTTTGATCAGCCTTTTTCGATCTGATCTAGCCGACGCGGGCATCCAGGATCGCTACCAACATGAGCTTTATGAAAAGCAGGGAATCGCACAGTTGCTGGAGTTCGTCGCAGCTTCTCGCCGGGTTCCTTTCCCGAACGTGGCGCACGCGGAGGAATTTTTCGAGGTTCGATTTGGCAAGACAGCCGTCGTCGGGCGCATTGACCGCATTGATCGTACAGGTGATGGCGGAGTTACCATCACGGATTACAAAACCGGCAAACCTCAATCGCAAGAAGATGCCGATGAGAGCTTGCAGCTTTCTATTTACGCCTTGGCAGCGCGGGAGAAGTGGGGATACCGCGCTGAGCGCCTCGTTTTCTATAACCTTGAGGAAAACGCAGCAGTAATCACTACCCGCAGCAGCGAAATTGAAAGTAGAAAATGTGGCCGAGAATGTGGCCGCCGGAAACTTTGAGCCCAAGCCTGGTTTCTATTGCAGCTTCTGTTCCTACCGGAATCTGTGCCCTGCGACGGAGAAGCGGGTGTACGCGCCAACTCAGCGCAAGAAAGCTACTCACAATTAAAAGCGGAACTGCAGATTCCTCGCTTTGCTCGGAATGACAGTGGTGGTTTGCAGACTGTCCGCTGCAAAAACTTAGGGGACGCTTTGCGCGTCCCCTCGTTTGCTTCTTGCTCTTGCTTTAGTGTTTCTTTTTCTTCTTGGCTTTCTTCTTGGTTGCCATGAATCTATTCTCCCTTTCCATTTCTCATGGATAGCAACGGTCTTCTGTTGCAACTGATTGAATGTATAGAGACAATAAAAAGTGATGTCAAGAAAAAAATGACGCGCGCGAGCGCTGTCACCCTGCACCAAAGTCACCAGAGAGCGTTGCGATAGAAATTTTTCTCTAATTTTTCTCTCGCTCGAGCAAACTTTTGTTGTTTGGAGGAGCGAAAGCACGCGCTACAGCCTCTGTGCTCGTGGCAATTCGTCGCAGTATCAAGACGCGTAGATGCTATCCGTCAAATTGACGACCAGCTGCGATGTCGAACTTTTTCCAATCACGCGCATCTATAATTGAAGACAACGAACTTCACAGCAGGAGCACATAAATGGCTGCTTCGGACGATGTCGTCATCATTTCCGCGTGCCGCACCCCAGTCGGAAAATTTCAGGGGAGTCTCTCTGATTTGAGCGCGCCCCAGCTCGGCGCCATCGTTGTGCGCGAAGCGGTGCTGCGGGCCAAACTTGATCCCAAGCAAGTGGACGAATGCATTATGGGGAACGTCGTGTCCGCAGGCTTGGGTCAGAATCCGGCGCGTCAGGCAGCAATTTTCGGCGGCTTGCCTCCAGAAGTAGGTGCCATGACCGTCAACAAGGTTTGCGGATCGGGACTGAAAGCAGTCGGGCTGGCGGCGCAGGCATTGAAAACAGGAGATAGCTTGATTGTGGTTGCCGGCGGGATGGAATCGATGACGAATGCGCCGTATCTTTTGCCGCAGGCGCGCAAAGGTTATCGCCTCGGCAATGCGCAGATCATCGACTCAATGGTCCATGACGGCCTGTGGGACATTTACAACAACTACCACATGGGAATCACCGGCGAGAATGTGGCGGAGAAATACGGCATCACGCGCGAAGAACAGGATGAGTTTGCGCTCAACTCTCATCGCAAAGCCGTCGCGGCAACGAAAGAATGCCGCTTGAAAGCACAGATTGTTCCCGTAGAGCTTCCGGCGCGCAAGAAAGGCGAAGCTCCAATCATTTTTGATAAAGACGAGTCGCCGCGCGAAGACACAACGATTGAGATTTTGCGTTCGCTGAAGCCGGCCTTCAAGAAAGATGGAACGGTCACTGCAGGCAATGCGCCCGGAGTGAACGATGGCGCGGCGGCAGTTGTGGTGACGAGCGCACATCGCGCGCAAGAACTCGGAGTGCAGCCGATGGTCCGCATTGTGGCTCAGGCAACGAGCGGTATCGATCCCAAGTGGGTAATGATGGCCCCGGTGAGCGCGGTAAGAAAAATCTGGCAGAAGACCGGATGGAAAAATGAAGATGTGGATCTCTATGAGCTTAATGAAGCCTTCTCAGTCCAGGCGCTCGGTGTGATGCGCGAGCTCGGCCTCGATCCCAACAAAGTGAACGTTAACGGCGGAGCCGTTGCCATCGGCCATCCGATCGGAGCCAGTGGGGCGCGGGTCCTGGTCACGCTGATCTACGAGATGATCCGCCGTGATGTGCATCGCGGTATCGCCGCGTTGTGTCTTGGTGGCGGGAATGCGGTTGCAATGGCTGTCGAGCGGTAACGTATCAAATCACGAAGCCGCCGCTGACGTTGAGCGACTGCCCGGTAATCCAGTGCGCTGCTGGTGAGCACAAAAAGAGAACCACGTCTGCGACCTCATCGGCGTTCCCTAGACGCCCGAATGGGCTACGTTCGATAGCCCGACGCAAGCCCTCTGGATCAGAACAATACTTGGAAGTCATGTCGCTCTCGACGTATCCGGGTGCCACAGCATTTACCCTAATCTTTCGAGGAGCGAGCTCCAACGCCCAGCTTCTTGTAAACGAATCAACCGCAGCTTTCGTCGCGCCGTACAAGCTGCGCCCAGCAGCGATTCCAATTCTGCCGGCCACAGACGAAATGTTAACGATGTTTGCGCCATCTTGGAGATAGGGCAAGGCAGCCTGAGTAATCCAGAACAGTCCTTTCAGGTTCGTATCGAGCATCGCGTCCAGTTGCTGGACTGAGGTTGATCCGAGCGGAGTCGGCCCCCAAACGCCTGCGTTGTTCACCAGGATATGCAAGCGCGTCCCTCCGAGGCTTTCAAACATCGCGTCGATATTTTTCGGCAACCCCAAATCAGCTTTCAGCAAACGTGACTGTCCAGAGATCTCACGGCCGACCGATTGCGCGGCGGCTTCGTTTTGATGGTAGTGGAGCAAGATCTCCGCTCCCGCGTCCGCAAGCTTCAGCGCGATGGCACGACCGATGCCGCGCGAGCTGCCGGTGACCAGCGCAGTTTGTCCTTCCAGCAGGCGCATGGCCTGTCATTATATGTGCAGATTATTTGCTGGATGGAACCGGCAGCGTGACCGTGAACAGGGCGCCTCCGCCGGGGCCGGAGGAAGCTTCTATATTGCCCGAGTGCTCGCGCAAAATCGCTTTACAAATGCTCAAGCCCAGGCCTGTTCCGCGCCCCGGCCGCTTAGTCGTATAGAAAGGGTCGAAGATGTTGGGCAGGATCTTCACCGGAATGCCGGGACCATCATCCTGAAAAATTGTGGAGACCGAGTTGGTTCCTTTCTCCAAACGAACTCGTAGCGTGCCACGGTCCCGCACGTCGCGCATGGCCTGTTCCGCATTCAGAATCAAGTTCAGAAAAACCTGCATGAGCTGATGGGGATCGCCTTCGAGCGGTGGCAGAGATGCATCCGGCAGAAAATCAACCGTGATGTTGTTCTTGCGCAGGGAATAGGCATGCAAGTGCAGCGTCCGCTGGACCAATTCCCCGAGATTGATCGTGCCTTTGCCAGGAGATGGCGGGCGGGAGAAGTACATCAGATTTTGCACCACGTCGGCAGCCCGGCGTGCCTGCTGCTGAAGCATGGCCAGTTGTTTGCGAAGCGGCTCGGAAGACTCGTTCTCTTGCAGCAGCTCGGCGAGTCCCATGATGCTGGTCAGAGGATTGTTCAGTTCGTGGGCAAAGCCGCCAATCATCTGTCCCATAGCCGCCAAGCGTTCGCTTTGGATGATCTGCTGCTCCAGTTTCTTTTCCAGGGTAATGTCTCGCACAGAGACGATCACGCCATTCACTTTATTGTCGGCATCGAACAGCGGGCTTGCCGTTGCCCGCATGGTGCGCCAGCTTCCATCACGATGCCGCGCTCCATACTCGCTGAAGCCGAACTTCTTGCGGCCCGTACTTACGTCCCGATAGAGCGCGACTAGCTCGGGAGAGTGGTCCTGCAGATCTTCGAGCTTCTTTCCCAGAAAATCTTCAGGGTGGTAGCCGAGCAGGTCACGAATGCGCGAGCTGACAAAGCTGTAAGTTTCGTGCAGGTCGATGACCAGAATCAGATCGGGAAAGCTTTCGAGCAAATATCGCTGGAACTCTTCCTGGCGGCGGAGCGTTCCTTCCATTTTCCGGCGTTCGGTGATGTCAACCAACGTACCTTGATAGCGGATGATCTCGCCCGTGGTATCGCGGACGGCGCGGGAGGTGTCCTGAAAAATGCCAACGGCTCCATCTTTGCGGCGGAGACTGATTTCTCTAGTACGTTCACCTCCGCGATCTCCGGCGCTTCTGCCGAGAACTGGGGCGGCGCTGGGATCGGAATTTAAAGCGGTAGCAGCTAGGGCCCGTAGCTCGTCCTTGCTGTTGTAACCGAGCATCTGAACGAGCGCAGCGTTGGCCTCGAGCAGGTTGCCCTCCGGCGTGCTGAAGTACACTCCTTCCTGGAGTGTTTCAAACAGTTCGGTAAAGCGCTTCTCCTTTTCACGTTCTTCGGTGACGTCGCGGGCGAGGGCGCTAGCGCCGACGACTTGATCATCATTTACGATCGCATTGAGCACGCACTCGAAATAGAGCACTCGGGAGCTGTTCTTTAGTCGGACCTTCACGACTCCCGACCACCGTCTTCGCTCCAGAAATCTTGCCAAACCATTCTCAGTATCGTTCAGCTTTGGCTCGAGGATAAATTCGTCGGCCTTGTGGCCCACAATCTCGGAATATGAAAGCCTCAGCAATTGCGTGACACGCCGGTTCACGGTGCGAAGAGTGCCGTCCAGGGAAACTGCCAAAGCGAGATCATCGAAAGAATCAATCAGCTCCTTAAAGCTGCGCTGTGAACGGGCCAGAACCTGGCTGAGCTGGTCCAGTTGCTCTTCGGATGGGGCCATCCCGCCCCGTTTTTCCAACCCATCCAGCAGGTTTCGCAGCTCTGAAACTTGCCGGCGCCGGCCATAGACATAGACGGCAAAGAGCACCGCAACTGCGACCAATCCAAGGGCTACAAGGCCAAGATGGTAGGGAAGGTTCTGCAGCCGCTCCCAGGCAAGCGCCGCAAAGCCGATGGCGAGCAGAACGAGAAACCACAATGCCAGCCGCCAAAGCCGGATCTCTTCCTTTTCCAGGTGGCCGGTTTGATGCCCGGCCGGCTTGTCTTCGTGTGGCATAAATTCACGCCAGTCCGCTGCGGACAGGGAAGAGCAGTGGATTTCACCCGTGTTCTCGAATCGTAGTTCACTGGGAGGGGCCGTACAACGCAACGCGTGTTAGAAAGTTGGTTCGCTGGCCGAGCTGAAATGGTCGCTCGTCACTGACGGTTGTGACATCCGTCACAGCGAATTTGTGATCCTGGCAGTAATGTGGATAACGCCCTCCCCTCTCGCATACGGCCGGGTGTATCCCACTAATGCTCTACAAGACCTTAAGCGCCGCAGTCTACGGCATCGATGCCAACATCATCGAAGTCGAAGTCGACGTTTCCGGGGTCAAGACCAATGAAGATCATTTCCACACCGTAGGTCTGCCAGACGCGGCGGTTCGGGAAAGCCGCGACCGTGTGCGAGCCGCTTTGAAAAATTGTGGGTATGACATCCCCCTGACCCACATAACCATCAATTTGGCTCCCGCCGACATTCGCAAAGAAGGCTCCGGCTTCGATTTGCCGATGGCGCTGGGAATTCTGGGCGCGTACGGGGGCCTTAATAAGAAAGAAGTTCCTGATTGTCTGTTCGTGGGTGAATTGTCGTTGGATGGCGGCGTGCGTGGCGTTCGTGGTGCCCTCCCCATTGCCATCGAGGCGCGCGGCAGAAAGATTTCGCGCCTCATCGTGCCCGAACTGAACGCGCGCGAGGCTGCCATGGTGGGCGGGGTAGAGGTTTACCCCGTCCGCTCCCTACTTGATGTCATTCGGTTTGTAAATACCGGAAACGGAGTTCAGCCGCTCAAAGTTGATGGTGACGGTCTGCTGAACGAATCCCAGCATTATGTGGTGGATTTAAAAGATGTTCGCGGGCAGCAAACAGCCAAGCGAGCTTTGGAAGTTGCTTGCGCCGGCGGTCACAACATTCTGATGATCGGGCCTCCGGGCTCGGGCAAGACGATGCTGGCGAAACGCATGCCGACCATCCTGCCTCCATTTTCTTTTGAAGAGGCGCTGGAGACGACAAAGATTCACAGCGTGGCGGGAGTGCTTGATCCGGGCGCAGGTCTCGTGGGAGTCCGGCCCTTCCGGTCGCTGCACCACACAATTTCTGACGCCGGTCTCATCGGCGGGGGTGCCGTGCCGCGTCCCGGCGAAGTTTCGCTCGCACACAATGGCGTGCTGTTCCTCGATGAGCTCCCCGAATTTCCGCGAAATGTGCTCGAAGTGATGCGCCAGCCGCTGGAGGATGGCACGGTGTGCATCGCGCGTGCATCAATGTCTCTGACTTTTCCTGCGCGATTCATGCTGGCAGCGGCGATGAACCCGTGTCCCTGCGGATATTTCAACGACCGCTCGCGCGATTGCCATTGCACTCAACCGATGATCCAGCGCTACACGGCAAAAATTTCCGGGCCGCTGCTGGACCGCATTGATATTCATATTGATGTTCCCGCCGTTAACTACAAAGAAATGCGCGCTGGCTCCGAGCCGGAGAATTCAGGCCCGCGCCACATCCGTTCGTTTTGCGAACTCTCCTCCGACTGCGAACGCCTCCTGGAGCGTGCTATGACCCAGCACGGCATGACGGCACGCGCCCATGACCGGATACTGAAAGTAGCGCGGACGATTGCCGACCTGGAAGGCGCTGCCGCGATCGAGCCTAAGCACATTGCGGAGGCGATCCAGTACCGGACGCTGGACCGGACGTTCTGGGCGTAAGAAGCAGCAGTGCTTGGTGTCGTGCTGACTGGTCCGTGTTCAACGATATGATCCGGGTAGCCCGACGCAAGGCCGGGTAGTTGCTGGAGGTGAGCTATTGGTAAGCCAAGCGGATCTGGGCGCGCTGCCGCACGGAAGGCGCGAAGGGATGCGAGAGAACGAAGCCGAATCCGCTATCGCGAACAGTGCTTGGCGTTTCGCGAAGTCTCGCGGGCTTCTCCAGCGAGGAGCGCGGCAAGGGGGCGTTGCCCCTTCCCCCGCCCCCCATTCCCAAAACTGGGCCGCAGCGTTGCTGCGTCTCCGCATCATCCTTGGAGAAAAGGCTACGGGAACATGCGTACTCCTGCCTGCTCTCGCCGCCTGCTAACCAGGGGACATTTCTATTGTGGGCAAACCAAGTTAAATCATTCGACGCTGCGGCTGTGGGATAATGAAGCTCTGCGGAGTCTTTCCTGACCTCCCGGCATCTAACCAACGTGGACAAGAACAAATTTTTCTTCGAGCACTACGGCCTCACTGAACGCGATCTGGAACGCTACCTCGCTGCCGCCCTTTCTGCCGGCGGAGAATACGCGGACCTCTACTTCGAATATCTTTCAGCTACTTCTCTGATGGTCGATGAATCCATGGTGAAATCCGCTTCCCAGGGGATTTCAGCAGGATGCGGTATTCGCGTGATTGCCGGGGAGCGCACCGGATACGCCTATACCGACGACCTTTCACCCGAACGCATTCTACACGCCGCGCGTACCGCAGCGTTGATTGCCAGCGGCCCGGCGAAGACGCCGACCATGGGCTTTCAAGAAAAGCCCGCGCGCAGTCTCTACCCGGTTGCCCTGCCCTCGGTTGATGCGGAAATCACCGCCAAAGTTGAACTCGTGATGCGTGCCGATCAGGCTGCGCGAGCCTATGATCCCCGGATTAAAGAAGTTCGGGCCAGCTACGCCGATGAACTACGCAACATTCTAGTTGTGGGGTCCGACGGAACCTTCGCTGAGGATTCACAGCCCCTGGCGCGCTTGAACGTAGGCTGCATTGCAAAAACAGACAGTAATTCTGCTCGGGGCAGCGCCGGTGGCGGTGGCCGCGTGGCGCTGGACTTCTTCTTCGGCGAAAAGACTCCAGAATATTTCGCCAAAGAATCGGCTCGGCAGGCGGTTCTGCAACTGGACGCCCGCGAAGCTCCGGCCGGAGAAATGGAAGTTGTTCTCGGTCCTGGATGGCCCGGCGTGCTCCTACACGAAGCGGTCGGTCATGGACTGGAAGCCGATTTTAATCGTAAACAGACTTCCGCCTTTTCCGGACTCGTCGGCAAACGTGTCGCTAGCGAAAAATGCACGGTCGTTGACAACGGCACTATGCCGTGGCGCCGCGGTTCGTTGAACGTAGATGACGAAGGCCAGCCGACGCAGAGTACAGTTCTGATTGAAAAAGGAGTTCTTAAGGGATATCTCAGCGACAAGCTTTCAGCCAAGCTGATGGGAATTTCCGATACCGGCAATGGACGCCGCGAGAGTTACGAGCATATTCCCATGCCACGCATGACGAACACCTACATGCTAGCTGGCGAAGACGATCCGCACGACATCGTGCGTTCGGTGAAGCGTGGCGTTTATGCGGTCAATTTCGGCGGCGGTCAGGTAGATATCACCAATGGGAAATTCGTATTTTCTGCTTCGGAAGCTTATCTGATCGAAGATGGCCAGATCACCGCGCCGATTAAGGGCGCTACGTTGATCGGCAACGGCCCAGATGTGCTCACGCGGGTCTCCATGGTCGGCAACGATCTCAAACTCGATGAAGGAGTCGGCACTTGCGGGAAAGACGGCCAGGCCGTTCCGGTCGGCGTTGGTATTCCAACAATAAAAGTTGATCGCCTGACGGTCGGCGGCACGGCGAAGAAGGCCGGCGGCGTCTTCATGCAGTAAAGGCAGGAGTCTGAGCCACGGATTTACACGGATCAGCACAGAACCTTATTAACTTGTCATTCCGAGCCGCTTGGAGTCGCGCCTTGCGCGGCGAAAGGGTGCGAGGAATCTGCAGTTCATAGTCAAATTCAAATGTCTTCGATTGAGCTCGAAACTAGAAACGCGAAAACCGAGACGGACTTAAGAGAACTCGCCCAGGACATCGTCCACCGTGCGATGAACGGCGGCGCAACCGCGGCGGAGTGCGCTATCCGCGAGGGCGATGAGTTCTCGACATTGGTTCGCCTCGGTCAGGTTGAAACTCTGAAAGAATCCGGCTCGAAGGCGATCGGCGTGCGCGTGTTCAATGGCAAGCGTGCCGCGAGCACTTACTCCAGCGACTTCTCGCACAACGGCCTTGATCGCATGCTGAAATCGGCGCTGGAACTGTCACGAATTACCTCTGAGGACCCATACGCGGGCATTCCAGATCCAGACCAGCTTGGAAGCCTCGGCGGTAATCTCGATCTCTACTCGGCAGATGTCTATTCCCTGCCCGGACACGAACGAATCAGCTACGCTCGACGCGCAGAAAAGGCCGCGCTGGACTACGATGCGCGCATCAAGAATTCAGATGGAGGTTCGTTCGACGCCGCCACGGGGCGCAAAATCCTTGCCAACTCGCACGGCTTTGTTGGCGAATATCAACGCTCTTATTGTTCAGTAGCTGCTGTGCCGATCGCTCAATCGGAAACTGGCGCTATGCAGCGCGACTACTGGTTTTCCGTAGCCCGTAGCTTGACCCGGCTGGAATCGCCCGAGCACGTCGGCAGAGTGGCTGCCGAGCGCACTCTGCGGCGCTTAGGCGCAAAGAAGGTTAAGACGGCACATGTGCCCGTGGTATTTGATCCGCTCGTCGCCACCTCGATTCTCGAGCACATTTTTGAAGGCGTGAATGGCGATTCGGTCTATCGCGGCGCATCTTTCCTGGCTGGCAAGTTGGGGCAAAAGATTGCGAGCGAGAACGTTAATGTGATCGATGACGGCACCATGCCCGGCGGCTTTGGGACCGCTCCGTTTGACGGCGAGGGAATTCCCACGCGCCGTACCGTCGTCATTGAAAACGGCGTGCTCAAGTCATATGTCCTGAATACGTACACGGCGAGAAAGCTGGGCTTGCAGACCACAGCCAACGCGTCGCGAGGCCTGGCGGGCACTCCTGGAATCGGGCCAGGAAACTATTTCCTGCAGCCGGGCACGAAAACGCAGCAGCAGATCATCGGCGAAATCAAAGAAGGTCTGTACGTCACCGAATTCCTAGGCCATGGCGCGAATCTCGTCACTGGTGATTATTCTCGTGGCGCATCCGGCTTGTGGATCTCTGGCGGCGAACTGGCCTTTCCGGTCGAGGAGATCACCGTCGCAGGTAATTTGAAGGAAATGTTTCTGAATATTTCCGAAATCGCCAACGACCTTGAATTCCGTGGAGCAGTAGCTTCTCCCACCATCCGCATTGATGGCCTGACTGTCGGAGGCGAATAAGACCAATCTTTCTCTGTGTCCTCGGTGGTTAATGAACCCCTTTGACCACAGAGGACACAGAGGATCACAGAGGCTACAATCCCTCCATGGGCGGATTGATCCAGCCTGCTCCCTCAACCGAACAGAGCGAGTCCAACTGGCGACCCATTCTGCTTGGGGTGGGCCTTGTGGTCATCGTAGTTGGCGCAATCGCCTTCTTCCTGCGGGAGGCGCCGAAAAATGGAAATACACCCCATCCCTACGCTGCGAACATCAAACTCTCAGATCTTAAGATGAGCGCCGCCGAGAATTTTGTGGGAGCCAGCGTTACCTATCTCGATGGCACCGTCACCAACTCTGGCGATAAGACTCTAACTCACGCCATAGTGCACGTGACCTTCAAGGATTCACTTGGCCAAATTGTTCAGACTGAAGACATTCCTCTGCACGTTCTTCAGACCGGTGGGCCGTATCCGGAAGCAGTCGATCTCAGCAACTCACCTCTTGCGCCCGGCCAAAGCAAGCCCTTCCGCCTCACGTTTGAGCACGTCAGCAATGACTGGAATCATGAATATCCCGAGCTGCGGGTAACGGACGTGAGTGTGAAGTAAATCTGCGAAACGCAATACGCTGCCGACAATGTGAAAGAGATTGCGCTACAAAGTCGGTGAGGAGCTGACAACCTGTTGAACGCGTTCACTTGCCGAAGGAACTTTGATTGCGCGCTGCCTCGCGGTCCAGAACGCTGGACTCGGAGGTCCCCCGCATGTGCACAGCAGTGTGCTCCGTCTGCATCCCTGACTCTTGTCTTTACCCTTAGTTCAATCTCCGCCAGGGCAGACAGCTTCAGTGTCACCGGAACCGGAAGTTCAAGCCCGACTGCCCAGTCTCTCATTTTTTCGGGAGCATTAAGCGGTACGACAACTACTCCGGACGGCCCTTCTCAAGTGGGATTCTTTGACCAGGGCAGTACCGTTCATCTCTCGCTTGCAGTAAGCATATTCCCTGAGCTTGGTCCGGGATTTGTTTTGTTCACTTTCGGCGGAAAAACAAGCGACATCGCTCAGGGCGCATTGATCTTCTCGGGAACGTTTACGGTTCCCACAGGTCCTCCCGGAGCTGGAGTGAGCGTCACAATTCCAGTGTCGATGATCGGTAACGTAATCGTTTTTCAGGATTTGACCTTGGGGCAAGGCATTACAACTCAGGGACCACAAATTCTTGATCTTCATTTCACCGGCTCTGGCACGATGAGGCTCGATGGCCAGGTGCTGGACGATGGGCAGGTGAGGCTTGATGCCGCGGACATTTCTTTTAGCGGTTCGGTCACAACCGTCCCTGAGCCCAGTTCCACGATTCTGCTTGGTAGCGGAATTATGTGAATTATCGGAGCCCGTCGCCGGTGGCTCCGTCAGGGGATTCGGAGTTGAGTTTAGAATGGCCGTGTGCCCGAAACTAAGCCATTCCGGCTGACG
>WNGE01006771.1_pt1 | contig 12675 bp, 17 predicted proteins | sample 5400651 | NCBI WGS metagenome assembly WNGE01 (sample SAMN13153370, study PRJNA577476) | soil metagenome | isolation source: 60 cm soil or saprolite under grassland replicate 2 | place: USA:California | collected 2016-06-15 | reverse complement strand
CGTTAGGCCGCCCCGGTAAGGATCAGCACCATGACTGCTGCCTATCCAACTGATACGCAAGTTCCTCCTCGATCGTCCTTCGTCACAGTGGTTGCTTGGATCTTCATTGTACTCAGCGGATTTGCGACGCTTGTCGGTGCTCTTCAGAATCTGATGATCAGATTCATGCCGTTCGATCAGGTCGACAGTGTGCTCCAGGATTCCACCACTGCGACTCAATTCCCACCCGCGGCGCGATTCATGTTCTCGCATTTTCGTCTCCTTTTCCTCGCCACTTTCCTTCTCTCGCTCGTAATGTTGGTGGCATCGTGGGGACTTCTACGTCGTCGCGACTGGGCGCGGGTCATCTTCAGCGCGATGCTAGTGCTCGGCATTCTCTACATGATCGGCGGTTTGTTCATCCAACAATCCCTTATCTCGTCATTTGATACCTCATTTCGCGGCGCGGCTCCGCAAGATTCTGTCTTTCGCGCCAACGCCGATCAATTCAGGGGTATGTTCACGGCCATGCGGGTAGTCGAGACAGTTTTCTCGTTGGGAATTGCGGGGTTATTTGGTTGGATAGTGGTGAAGTTGTCGTCCCCCAGAATTCGAGCCGAGTTCAGTGCACGGGCGGCCTAACAAGCGCTTGAAGCTGGCGGCGCGCGTAGATTAGGGAATGAATCTTTCTTCAGCGCGCCGCAGCTTAGGCGCGATTCGTTAGGCAGCCCGACCATGACTCCCAGGCGAACTCGACCAGACCGCATCGAGCGCCAGGCCGCCCGAGCGATCAACCGGCTCGGCAACGTGCCCGCCAGTCGTCGGTGGCACCGCGCTGACTGGACCCGTGCCGTCAAACGCGCGGTCGCTAGCCTCGGCAAACGCCACGGCTACTATGTCTGTGTCGCTGGTGTTCAGGGAGCTGACTGGGGGGAATGGCTATACGACCTCTGCTGGCTCCAGATGGATCGCGGCGACTTTCTTGCCCGCGTCCCGCTTGTCTTAGAATGCGAGTGGCAGGCAAATGAGGTTGAGAACGACTTCCTTAAGCTCGTTCAGGCGCGCGCGCACCACCGTGTCATGGTGTTCTATCCGTACGCGCGCCGCACAGCTATCACGAGCGCTCACGAGCTCATGGAGAATGCTCAACGGTTCCGCCACTCTGACCCGGGCGATCGCTACCTATTTGGTTATTGGAACGACGACCGGCTCCGCTTGGAGTGGGTTGCTTACGTGCTCTAGACCCGGGCTGCCTAACAAGCGCTTGAAGCTGACAGCGCACGTAGGGGTAATTGATCTTTCACCAGTGCGCTGCAGCTTAAGCGCGGTCCGTTAGGCGGAACGCGGAGGACGATCTGTGAGCGAGAGAGATCAAACCGGCGTCCGCTCCGCGAAGTGGTTTGCGGTGCCCCTGGGGTATCTCTGTGGTTTTGGCGTCTTCATCACCGCCTTACTGATCGCCTTTGGAGCCGTGGCTGTCGTGCTCGGGGGGCTTGCCGGCGGTGTGTTCCCGTCCATCTCAATTGCTCGTCGGGGCCTCGGCCTGGCGAGGGTCCTCCTCACCTGCAGTGGGGCGCTCACGGGTGCGATCGTGGCTGGACTCCTGGTAGGCTCAGAGGCGAGCCTCGCTCGCGTTGCCGTTTCCCTAGTCGCGGGCCTGGCAGTCGGCTTGACGCTGGTGCTTCTCGCCGTGTGGCTTCACGTGCGAACCTGGTTGAGGAAGGCGTCCGCCTAACAAGCGCTTGAAGCTGGCGGCGCGCGTAGATTAGGGAATGAATCTTTCACTAGCGCGCCGCAGCTTAAGCGCGGTCCGTTAGGCTGCGCATCCCACCACAAACCAATTCTTTTATTGAGAACCCACCTGGTCGGTCTCGATGTCGCTCCCGGCATCCGTCGGGCCGGTTTCGGTTCGATCCTAAAGCGCTACCCAAGTGAAAGTCCCGTTGCGCGCGGGGCGCGGCGCGGCTGGTGGGTTCGGAGCATCAGTCCATTCGGCATCACAGTCCCGGTGCAAGGGCGGGGCCGGTGAGTGCCCCTCGGTGCTCCCGGCAAGGGACGGATCGGAGCTATGACTTGTGGTGCGCAGCCTAACAGGCGCGTGAAGCTGCCGGCGCCCGCTCTCGTCGGTGGCGGATTTCGCCCCGCTGTACGGTTTGGTACAATTCCGTTGTGAAATCTTCTAGCTCGCGCCGCAGCTTACGCGCATTCCGTTAGGCGGCATCGAACCATGGGTATACTCGATCGCTTGTTCGGCAAGAAAGCGCCTGCCGCATCTCAGTCACGTGCGCCTCAGCACGCCGTCGTCGTGTATCTCGATGGCGCTGGTTTGCCAGCCGAGGTCTACCAACGCTACGACCTTTCCACGCTGGAGGACCAGCTTAGGGCTGTGCTCATAAGCCCGGCCGTCGGCGAATACGACGGTAATGAGGTCCGCGAATCGACGACGGTCCTATACATGTACGGTCCCGATTCTGAGCGCCTCTTTGCCACGGTGGACGCAACGCTCCGGGCATATCCCCTCTGTAAGAATGCCCGCGTCCTCATTCGCCCCGGCCCACCTGGTACGCCGCCCCGCGAGCTGCGGTTGTGATGCCGCCTAACACGCGCTTGAAGCTGGCGGCGCGCGTAGATTAGGGAATGATTCTTTTTTCAGCGCGCCGCAGCTTAAGCGCGATCCGTTAGGTGGCCCCGCCCTCTCTTTGCCTGTCTCGATCTCGTCCCCATATTGTGTCGTATGCCCAACATTAAGAAAGAAGCGCGGCGCCTCGTTGAGCAGCTCCCGGACCATGCCTCGTGGGACGATCTGATCTATGAGATCTATGTTCGCCAGGCCGTCGAGGCGGGGTTGGCCGATGTCGACGCCCGCCGGCTCATTCCCCATGACGAAGTGTTGAGCCGAGTCCTGCCAACCAAGTGAAGGTCGTTTGGACAGAGACGGCAGTCGCTCATCTCACCGCCATCCACGAGCATATTGCTCAGACCTCGCCCGTCTACGCACGACTGATGGTGCAACGCATCTGGGAGCGGGCAGGGAAGTTGCTGCCGTTCCCTCACGCGGGTCGGGTCGTTCCTGAAGTCGGATACGATGTTCGCGAGGTGCTCGAGCCGCCCTACCGTATTATCTACCAACCTGGTTCTGAACGGGTCGCGATCTTGGCAGTCATTCACGAGCGTCGTGGCCCGACCGCGCTCGACGATGTTGCGTCTGGGCGGGCCACCTAACATGCGCTTGAAGCTGACGGCGCGCGTAGATTAAGGAATGAATCTTTCGTCAGCGCGCCGCAGCTTAAGCGCGATTCGTTACCCGGCCTTCTCCGATTAAGAGACCATGCCCTTCCGGATTGTCTGCCCTCCCGAACGATTCAATCACCTCAGAAACGATCCGGCCTTCCACCGCCTGATGATCGCGGGGAAGATTGCCAACGCTCTACGCTTTAGCATTGTGGCCGCAAAGGCCGCCACTGGACCGGTCACTTACACATCGACAAGAACTCGCGCGGCTAGCTTTCACTACGTCAGCGCCCTACTGCAGGAGGCGCTCCGCTTCCTGCCGCGATTGGGCCAGTACTATTCTGGCTCTCGGGCGTTTCGGGAGGAATTGGCACCCCTACTTCGTGACGGGACCGTAGCCTCACTTCAAAATGGCCCATTGGATCGGTTACGTGATCACGCGGTGTTTCACAACGACGACGTTGTGATGGCCCACGGGCTCCAAAGCGTTGCACTGGATGAATATGTGCTGGTCGCTGGTGACACTCCGCTGGCAGGAGATGTCTACTTCCCGCTTTCAGATATTGCGATTGTTCACCACGCGCTCAGCACCGACGTGCAGGGCTATCAGCTCTTGGGTGAGATGAGTGTCCTCTTGGACCAGGTTGCCGATGTGGGGACAAAAGTTTGTAAAGGCATCGACTCGCTATTCAGAGAGGCCGTGTCTGAGCTGGGCTGCTCCTATATCGAGGAGTAGTCGCCACAAACGGCCAGCTAACAACCGCATGAAGTGGCGGGGCCCGGCCATCGGTTTGTGTAGTGACTGGCACCCCCATCTGACTCGTTAGGGGACCGAGTTACGACACCGAGTAGCAATCACGCGAGGTCCTGGGCGTCGGTGTCGTAACAGCGGACCCGAAGATCAACCGAGTGTCGTGAGAAACTCACAGCAAAATTCACAGTGCGAATGAGCACGAAAAACGCGTCGACCTCCTGAGTCGTTCAGGAGGTCGTCGTTTTTCGTCGGCGAAACACTCACTCACAGCAAGACTCACAGCACGCGACCACATGGAAGCAGCCCAAGGGGTCGAGATGATCTCCAAGCGAAGATGGGATTGGAATGCCACGAGGCGGATGTAGCGAGGATGAATCGCTGCCCGTAGAATCACGCGGAACAGAAAGATCTTTCGTCTCATCAGAACGGAGCAAAATCATCATGGCGCAGATCGACCCCAACAACCCCACATACGCCAAGCTGTCGCGCTACGCGGCAAGAGTGGAGACGCTGCTGAAGAAGGCCGCGGTTAAAGGGAAGCCAGGTTTAGTCGCCTCTTTGGATGACTTTCTCGGCATTCTCTACTCCTTGTTTTTTGCCAGGGAATCCGATTTCACCGACAGGCTCGATAGGAAAATCGACCCCACCGCGGTCGAAAAGCGTGCCCATGAACTAGCGTCGGGCCCGCCACGTCCGAAGGGGAAATGGATGGCGGGGTTCCACTTCAATAGTGCACTCTTTCGCACTTCAGCGGTCTATCACCGCATTCTGAAGATCATCATCGAGGAGGAGGGCGACGTCCCGACGCTTCGCGCGAAGGCGAAGGAGCGCTACAAGCATTGGTCGAGTGATTACGTTCAAAAGGTTCATAAGCAGGTCAACGAGCTGAAGCATAAGCCGCGAGGAACACACGATAGGAGAACGGTAGGATATCAAGACGCACTCGCTGCTCCCGGAGAGTTGCTGGATTTGCTGGAAGCCGCGATTACTTAGAGTTCCTTCTCATCATTTTCTCCTTTGCCCGATCAATGCTGTTTAGCGCCGGTGCGTGGCGAAAAAGTACAGAGACCAAGCACTAGCGACGTATTCGAGTAGAGGGTTCAGGTGGTGCTGACAGGACACCGATGTTGGTAAGTCGATACACCATCGCCTGAACGCTGACTTGAAACGCCTCAGCAAGACCTCTGAGTCCGTCTTCATCGCCGAGGTCGAAATGCCGATGCTCCACTTCTCGGACTACTAGTTCAGACGGCATTAGGAGCGAGGCCGCGAAAGCGTTCGCTTCCCTCTCACGCTTGTCTGCCCCAGATGCCGAACGTCGATCGCGAAATGCAGCGAAATATCGCTTGTCGATGAACAGACTGGAGTCGGCTCGATGCAGGGTATAGTGACCAATCTCGTGCGCGATTGAGAAGCGCTGCCGAGTTGGGGAGTGTGATGCATTGTATCCGATGACCGCGCGGTCTCCGTTAATAACAAGAACACCCGAAACGTCATCTCCAAAGGAACCTGCTTCTAGAACGAGCCCTAGTCGTTGGGCGACAAGGTGAACTGGGATCGGCGCGGACGTCACACCGGTCTTTCGCAGGATGCTTGTCGCCTGTCTCTCAGGACTTAGTGCCGTCATTGCCCCTCCGGCTTGTGGTCTTCGCCATCCTGATGAATTCAGTCAGTTTGCGGTTGGTGGCGGGATCGCCTTTCGCAGCAGCCTCGATCTGACTGACGGTGTCGGCATCCAGGTGGACACCAGTACTATCCTCCAAGTACTCGCGATGTTGGGGAATGAACGCACTAGCCTCCGAGCCCAGGTGTTCGCCGATCTGCCACAGAACGTGAATCGGTGGCCGCTGACGCCCGGACTCGATATTCACCACAGAGACTCTGCTCAGTTTCAGCTTGACGGCGAGGGCGGTCTGGGTCATGCCGAGGCGCTCACGCGCTGCGCGAATCCGGTCGCCAATAAGCCGGTACAGGCGGTCGTGCTCGGTCGAGCGCATGAAACAATGTAAGGCGTCGCCGAGATTGGCGGTATGCCCCAATAACAGTTGGCTCTGGCAACAAGTGCCGTTGGCAAACGCGTTTGCCACACCGACTGGTAAGCGTTGGCAACGATTGACACCGTTCTTGTGAATCGGTTACGATCACACAGGCCGGCGCATGCCGCCCTACAAACAACGCTGAGGCAACCATGACCGACACCAGCGGGACCGAACGCGACGAGCGTCGCACGGGGAAGGACGAGCAGAAGCTGTACAAGTTCATCGTGGACCAGGACCACTTCGAGAGCCCCAAACAGAAGCTCACGGGCGCCGAGATCAAGGTGATTGCGAACGTCGATCCGTCCGTTCAGCTCTTTCTCGAGGAGCACGGGCCGGGATCGGACCGCCAGATCAACGACGATTCGGTCGTCGAACTGAAAGAGCACGGGGAGACGCGCTTCTATACCATGCCGCGCGCGAACATGGGTGCCTGGTGATCGCGGCCATGAGCAGCATCGCCGAACTTCAGTTCGAGTCGCTAAAGGAGGCGTATCCTGGGAGTGAGCTGCAGACCCTCCCGGGAGGTACCTGGCTCGTCAGAGTGCCGGACGTTTCCCTTCCGGCGGGATGGAACCAGCCCGTCACGACGATCTCGTTTGTGGTCCCGGTTGGTTATCCAGCGGCGAACCCTGACTGTTTCTATGCAGATCTGGCTTTGCGCCTTGCGAGCGGTACGATGCCTGCGGCGAGTGGGCTACAGGCGATCCCAGGCGTCGGGGCGCAACAGATGTGGTTCTCGTGGCATATCGGCTCTTGGAATCCCGGGCGTGATACGCTGCTTACCTACGTCCGAGTGATTCGCGACCGCCTTAGCCGAGCTCAGTGAGCCAATGGGCTCCTCGACCAGTTATAGCGCCCTAGTCTTTCGCACCGGCGCGTTCGAACGGATGCGTGTAGCCATGCTTGCGGACGCGCCGCTTGAGACGGCAGCGTTCATTCTTGCCCGCTCCGCACGCGTCGCCGACTCACGGTGGCGCTTGATCGTCAAAGAGATCGTGCCACTGCAAGACGGCGATTACGCTCACCGCACCGAATCCTCGCTTGAGCTGCACGCGAGCGCCCTCGCGAACGTGACCAAGCGTGCCCGTGCTGAGAATCTGACGCTCCTACTGGCCCACACGCATCCCGTGCCCGGCTCCGTCGGGCCTTCATGGATAGATCGACAAGGTGAGATTGTGTGGGTTCCCGCGGTCCGTCGCAGAGTGCCTGATGCGCCTCACGGCAGGCTGATCGTCGGTGAGACAAGTGCGCACGCGGCGATTATTCACGAAGACGGGACTGAGCAGCGGGTTCGGGTGATAGAGATTGGCGACGATGTGAACATGATCGCCGATAGTTGTGAAACTGCCGCTGCTCCAGAACCCAGAATGCACCGGCAGGCCCTTGCCTTCGGGAGCGATGGGCAACGTCGCCTTGAGTCTCTTCATTTCGGGATCGTGGGCGCTGGCGGAACGGGGTCCGTGGTCGGCCAGCAGCTCGCGCACTTGGGCGCGCGGGAGTTCACCCTAATCGACCTCGACGTCGTCGAGGAGTCCAACCTCAACCGGCTCGTCGGGGCGACTGGCAACGATGTAGGACGTCCGAAAGTCGACGTCCTGAGGGACTTGATCGCGACGGTCCAACCACGAGCAAACGTCCGGACAATCCGCGGCGACGTCTGCGATGCCGGAATCGGCCGAAACCTGCTCTCGTGTGATTTCTTCTTTTGCTGCACGGACTCAGAGGGAAGTCGAGCGGTTCTGAACCAATTCGCTTACCAGTATTGGCTGCCTGGAATTGACTTGGGCGTTGCAATCCAAGTGCGAAAGGAACAAGTAACTCACATCAGTGGACGAGTGCAGATGCTGACACCCGGACAGCCGTGCCTGTTGTGTGCTGAGGTACTGGATCCGGAACAAGTGCGTCGTGATCTCTTGACCCATGAGGTCCGCGCGCGGGATCGTTACATTGATGGCGCCTTCGTTCCCCAGCCGTCGGTGATCTCCATAAACAGCGCGGCCGCTTCTCTGGCAGTAACCATGATGCTGTCCGCAGTAACCGGCGTGCCTGTCGGTACCCGCAACCAGCGGATACGCTTCGAGGCCGGCATCGTCAGTCGCGTCGCCGTAGATTCGCGCACGTCGTGCCCTGTCTGTTCGCCTTTGGGAGCTCTCGGCCGGGCCGACAGTTTCGATCCACCTGGACGCCGCTGAAATGTCGCCGCCCGCTCCTTTCGCTCCCGACGCGCGACGGACCGTAATCTGGATCGGACCACCGGCACCCAAACCTGTGCTCACCGCATCGTGCAGTGAGCAAGGACTCGAACTGCGCCAGCTCGAGCCCAACGAGGTCGAGGGGCTCGCACCCCATTCTCGTGCCCTGTTGATGCCTGTTGCTAGGGCGGACGCCGAGTTCATGAAGCGCGCAAGAACGGCAGCGCGTCAGTGCTTGACTCACGGCCTCCACATGGTGCTCGTGATTGCGACGGACGCCGTGTCCCCAGACCTGCCGACCGAAGAGGAGATCTTCGAGTATTCGAAAGCCTCGCGCCGACTGCAAGCAGAAGGCCTCCCAGTCAGAGGACTCAATCATCATTGGGCAGCAGTGGCAAGCAGGCTAGCCGGGCTGCCCATGGAACCAGGGGAAAACCGAGGCCTTACTCTCACTGGAGCGGATCTTCGTGATGAGGAGAAGACTCGGTTGCTACGTCGAGCCTTCTACGACTACCGGGAACTTCACCTTGAGGCGCTCGATGGAGGTAAGAGCGGAGCGCGAACGGTACGCGTCACTGAAGGGAATGTCCCCGATCCGAATCGTCCGGTCGTCGCGAAGGTTAGCAGCCCTGAGAAAATTGACCGCGAGAGATCGGCGTACCTCACGATCGAGAAGAAGATCCCTCCTCGTCTTTACGCACCCTTGGTCAAGGAGCGTTGCCTCTCGGCCTCACAGCACGCCCTCGCGGTCTATCGCTTTCTTGAACTTTGCGATCCCCTGCCAGATCGCCTCGGCGATGCGGGAGTCGCGTTCGTGGATCAGCTGTTTTCCAATACACTCGGGGAGTTGCACGAGCCGCAGGGTGAGCGCGCGGCGCCAATTCAGGAAATCTTCGGCGACGGCGGCTGTAAGCTGCTTCGTTGGACCGACGACCTCGACGCCGCTGCAGCCGAGGCTCGCCAACGCGACGATCTTCTACCGGGACCAACGGAGCTGCGGGCGCTGATCGAGGAGTTGCCGCGACACGCTTACAAGAGCGGGACTGTTCACGGCGACCTCCACATCGGCAACCTCTTTGTGCCCGCCGGTTCCACGGAAGCGGTGATCATTGACTATGGAAGCGTTGAATCGGGACGTCCGCTCCTTGTTGACCCGGCTTGCCTTGAAGTGAGTCTGGTTTTTCCTCCGACGTACCTTGTGCCTCAAAAGCCAGCGCCGCGCATGCCATTTCGTACTCTCCTCCTCAGTGCTTACAGGTACCCTCTTAGGGCGGGGGTGACCAAAGAGCTCCGCGACGTCGTGGGACGATCCTGCTCTTTGATGGTTCGGAGAATCCGGGAGATTGCCCGCAAAGTCGACGATAATCCCACGGGCTATCCGATAACTGTCGCAGCGTACCTGCTGAGATACTGCTCCTACGGGGACAACGCATCTGTGGCCGACCGTTCGGTGGCATACGAGCTCGCTGCTCACCTGTTCAGCGATGCCGGAATAGCCATGCACAAGCGACGGGCGCAACGTATCGGTGGCTCATGAAGATCGCAGCGTTCAGCCAGCCTACGTTCGTGGAAACGCAAGCGGACGCGCGCGCCCACCTCGACCGAGACTACTCGTCTATCCCGGTCGTCCGGCGTTCTGGCCGCCTGCGCGGCATCGTCTTTCATTGCCCTTGCGGCTGTGGAGACACGATAGCCATCAACCTCGATAAGGGAACCGGTCCGGCCTGGCGCGTTCGGTTCGACGCTGAAGGGCTAACTCTGCTCCCATCGGTTTGGCGTCCTAATCGCTGCCGTTCACATTTCATCATATGGAAGGGGCGCGTCTGGTGGTGCCGTCTGGAGGACGATACCTCTGAATGGCCTACGGACCTTGAGTCGGAACTGCGTAACGAATGGGCCGAGCTACGTCGTAAATCTCGGCTGCCGGGATCGTCCGGTAGGGGAAGTTAGGGCAGCGTCGGCAGTCTGGACCCAAGCGGGCGTCCTCCCTACTCAGGCGAACGCGCCGCGGCCCTGCAACTTATGCGGGGCGTTACACGTCACGCGCTTGGCGCTAGCGGGTTAACGGCAGCTGATATGATCGACTCCGTGACCTAGCAGTCAGCGATTGTGCTTCACCAGCGACTCAAGGCCCTCGAGCGCTTCGCCGGCCGCGGACAGGCGCTCCACGTCCGACGTAAGCTCCCGGCAACGTGCCTCGGCGCGCGCGCGACCGGACTGCGCCTCCTGCAGCCGCCCGTCCAGGTCGGCCAGCTCCGCTTCAGCTTCCTGCAGCAGCGACGCCTGGTCTTCGAGCCCGCGCAGCCCGGTAATCTCCTCGAGCACCTGATCGCGCTCGGCGGCGAGCGCTTCTGCCTCGGCCACCGCTTCCTCGGCGATCCGCCGCCGCTCCTCGGCCTGAGCCTCGAGCGCGGCCCGGGCCCGGCGCTCCTTCTTCAGCTCGGCCTCGCCCCGGGCGAGCGCGGCGCGAACTTCCTCCAGCTCCCCGGCTAGCCGGGTCCGTTCCTCGATGGCGGACTCGAGCCGGGCGCGCATGGCCTCGATCAGCTCCCGCACCGCGGCAGCGGTTTGCTGCGGCTCGGCTCCAGCGGCGGACCGGTGAGCGGTCATCGCCAGACGCTCCCGCAGCGACGCGGCCCGCTCTTTACCGTTATTCCCGCGCGTTACCCGCGGACTTGCTTTCGGAGCTGCGGGCTGCGGCTCCGCAGTCAGCTCGATAGTCGCCGGCTTTTCGTTCCCCCTCTCCGGAACGGAGAGGGGGTCAGGGGGTGAGGCCGTGAACTCGGAGAGCACGCGGGAGATCGTCCGCGGCTTGCGGGCTGGAACGTTGGCGTCGAAACCGGTGGTCACGCGCTCCTCTCCATCGCGCGCTCGACGCGCGCGCTGATCATCTCGGTGATAAGGGCGTCGATGTCCCTGGCTCCCTTGGACGATGGGGCGTAGGCATTGATGGGCAGGCCGTCGCTCGATGCCCTTGCGAACTGCGTACACTGCCGCACGATCGTGTCCGACAGAAACTCGCGATAGTGCGACTCCAGCGCGTCTTTGGCCTCGCGTGCGATCCGGGTCGTGGGGTTGTACTGATTGATGACGATCCGGATCCGCTGCAGCCGGTGGTTCAGGTCGTCCTCGAGCTGGCTCAGCGTCTCGAACAGCAATTTGAGACCGTGAAACGACAGGAAATCCGGGAGCACCGGCACGAGCAGGTCGTCGGACGCCATCAGCGCGTTGAGGTTCAGCAGCCCAAAAGATGGCGGGGCGTCCATGACAATGAACTCGTAGCGGTCCAACACCCCGGCAAGGGCCCGCTGGAGCTTGTACTCGCGCCCGGCCATCGGCATGAGCGAGATGTCGATGGTCGTCATCCGCAGGTTGGCCGGGAGCACATCGAACTCGGCGAGCGCGTGCGGCACGATCACGTCTTCGATCGGTACTCCCTTGACCAGGATCTCGAAGACCGTGCGCTCGAGGCTCTCGGCAGCGAGGCCCAGGTGCTGGGTCGCGTGCCCCTGTGAATCGAGGTCGATCAGCAGGACCCGGTGGCCCAGCTCCGCGAGCCGGTAGGCGTACGCCACCGAGAGGCTGGTCTTGCCGGTGCCACCCTTGAAGTTGAGGAAGAGCTGGCGGCGCGACGGTTCCCGGCGAGGGTGGCGGTCCAGCACCCTGCGGTACGCCGACAGGTGTCGCGGCTGGTACGAAGCGGGGCCGCCGCCGAGTGCCTTCAACTCCGGCAGTTTGTCCGCGGCGGACAGTTGCTGGTCCGTGAAGCCCAGGAGCTTGGCGAAGTGGCTTCGCTTGTAACGGATCTCCACTATGAAGCTCGCTGCACGATGCCGGCTTCCGTGCGTTGAGGGTCCTGGGAGGTGGCGCGAAGGATCCGATGCACGATGCGGCGCACCTGGGGGTCGGGATCGCCAGTAAGGGGCTCCAGCAGCGGCCGCAGGTCGAGCCCGCGCGCCGCGGCTGCGGCGAGCACGACGCGCCGCCGCACGTGCGGGTTGGCGTCGGCGATCCCCCAGCGGACGTGGGGCTCGAGCCGCGCGGGGTCCCGTTCCAGCAGCCGGCCGAGCGACTGGTAGGCCGCGGCGCGAACGTTCGGATCTTCAGCGGTGGCCCAGGGCCGGACGGCATAAAACGCGTCGTCCCCCCCGCCGGCACGACGGCCGAGTCGCAGGAGCAGCTCCACCTGGTCCTGTGGGTGCTTTGCCGCCGCCAGCGCCGCGACCAGATCGTCCGCAGGCGGCTGCGGGGGCTCCGGCATCGCTGCTGGCGTTGTCGCCTGCTCGAGCTGCTCGCGCAGGGCGGCCTCGCGGCGCTCTCCCAGGGCGTTGTCTCGTTCGAGGTCGAGGACCGCGCGGCGCAGGCTGGCGATGAACTCGGCAAGGTCGACGGCTTCGGTGTCGCCGTCGCGCACAGCGCGTTGCCACTCAACCACCCGCGTGAGCAACGTCTCGCGGGATGCCACCAGCTCGTCCACGCG
>WNGE01014299.1_pt1 | contig 12676 bp, 13 predicted proteins | sample 5400651 | NCBI WGS metagenome assembly WNGE01 (sample SAMN13153370, study PRJNA577476) | soil metagenome | isolation source: 60 cm soil or saprolite under grassland replicate 2 | place: USA:California | collected 2016-06-15 | reverse complement strand
TGCTCGACGCCTCGGCCGGCGCGATGAGGTAGTACGCCGACAAGCCGTACGCCGCACTTGGCACCGAGACGCGCTCGATGGTCGCGCCTTCCTTCTCGAGCGCGAGCGCAGCCTGCTCGACGGCCGCGGCGACCTCGGGCTGCACGCCGTCGACGTCGGTCAGCTCCTCGACGATCCCGACGCGCAAGCCGTCGACACCGTCTTCGAGCACGTCGACGACGCGTGGCGCGGGCTCGGTGATGGACGTCGAGTCGAGCCGGTCGTGCCCGCCAATCACCTCGAGCAGCAGCGCGGCGTCGGCGACGGTGTTCGTGAGCGGACCGATCTGGTCGAGCGAGCTCGCGAACGCGATCAGGCCGTACCGCGACACGACGCCGTAGGTCGGCTTGACGCCCACGACGCCGCTGAGCGCGGCCGGCTGACGGATCGAGCCGCCCGTGTCCGAGCCCAAGCCGATCGCGGCAAATCCGGCCGCGACGGCCGCCGCCGACCCGCCGCTCGACCCGCCTGGCACTCGGTCGGGGCGGCGCGGGTTGCGGGTAGGTCCGAACGCCGAGTTCTCCGTCGACGAGCCCATCGCGAACTCGTCGAGGTTGGTCTTGCCGATCGGGACGCCGCCGGCGGCGACGACCCGGTCGACGACGGTGGCCGAGTACGGCGGCCGCCATCCTTCGAGGATCTTCGACGAGCACGTGGTCGGGATGCCGCGGGTGCACAGATTGTCTTTGAGCGCGATCGGGACTCCCGCGAGCGGTCCGGGGTCCTCGCCGCGCCCGACCGCGGAGTCCACGGCGGCGGCGGCGCTGCGCGCCTCGGCCGCCAGCACGTCGTTGAACGCGTGCAGCTCGGGCTCGCGCGCCTCGATGGCCGCGAGGTGCTCCTCGACGACGTCGCGTGCCGAGCGCTCACCGGTGCGCACCGCCGCCGCGAGCTCGACTGCCGTCACGGCGCCTCGCCCAAGATGCGCGGCACGCGGAACTGGCCGTCCTCGGCCGCCGGGGCCTGCCCGAGCACCTCGTCGCGATCGAGACTGGGCCGCGGCTCGTCGGGCCGGAACACGTTCACCAGCGGCAGTGGGTGCGCGGTGGGCGGGACGTCGGCGGTGTCGAGCGCCGAGACCTGGGCGGCGTGGTCGAGGATCGCGCCCAGCTCCCCGGTCAGCTGCTCGATCTCGTCGTCGGTGAGCGCGAGCCGGGCGAGCATCGCCACGTGCTCGACGTCGGACCGGGTGATGCGCGCGCGATGTGCCACGCGCGGGATTCTACGGACCGCTGCCCGGGAGCTCAGCGGCGTTTGGACCGCGGACCGGAGCCGTAGTCCCCGAACGGGTCGTCGCGCTCGCGCACGGCGTCGCGGAATCCCACCGCTTGCGCCCGAGCGACGAAGTCGAGGCCCTCCTGCGTGTGGCGCGCGATGCCGTCGAAGAGCGTCCCGAGCGTCCGGGTCGACGCCAGCCCCATGCTCTCGGCCGTCTGGTTGCACAGCAGCTTGAGCATCTGGAGCTGGTTGAGCGGCAGGCGCGCCATCCGACCGGCGAGGCCCGACGCGTGCTCCTGGAGCGCGTCGTCGGGAACGGCCTCGAGGACCAGACCGATGCGGGCCGCCTCCGGTGCCGGGATCTCGTCCCCGGTGAGGAGGTAGCGCTTCGCGTGCTCCAAGCCCATGCGGTACACCCACATCGCGGTCGTGGGCGTGCCCCACACCCGCGACGGCGGGTACCCGAACACGGCGCTCTCGCCGGCGACGATGACGTCGGCGCACAAGACCATGTCGGTACCACCGGCGATGCACCAGCCCTGCACGGCGGCGATCGTCGGCTTGGACGCGTACCAGAGCTTCATGTACGTCGCCACGAAGCGCGACATCATCTGGTAGTCGGCGACCGAGTCCCAAACCCGCTCGCGCGCCGCTCCCTCGTCGGCCTGCGCCTGCGTCGACCAGTCGAGCCCGTAGCCGGCGCAGAACGCGGGCCCATCGGCGCGGAGCAGGATGACGCGCACGTTGCCGTCGGCGTCGGCGTCGTCGATCGCCGCCCCGAGCTCGTCCCGCAGCTCAGGGGTGATCGTGTTGTACTCGTCCGGCCGGCTGAGGACGACCGATCGCACGCCGCCGTCGGTCTCGGTGCGAACAGCGGGCGACACGACAGACGGCCGGGTCAGACGTACGGATCGCCCGGGCTCCCCGGGTGCTTCCACCAGTCGTCGGGGGCAGGCGACCACTCGGGATCCGGGTAGATGCAGTCGACCGGGCAGACGGGGACGCACTTGAGGCAGCCGCTGCACAGCTCGGGAACGATGATCACGTCGATGCCGTGGTTGAAGATCGCGCCGAACTGCTCGGGGCAGTGGCGGAGGCACGCGTCGCAGTTGATGCACTCGGACATCTCGATTCGCAGCGGCACGTTCTGCCACTTCGGGTTTCGCTCGTGCGTCTCGATCCGGTCGTCGCGCGTCTTTGCCGCCATCGGCAATCAGGTTAGACCCGGAACTAGACCGCTCGGTCAAGCACGGTTACGATCCCGCCCCGATTCAGGGCGCGGCGGCGACAGCGCCAAGAGCCGGCGACCAAGGGCATTGCATCAGGAGGATCTGTGGCGAAGCATGAATTCCTGTCCGACGACTGGTTCGCCATCGTCGAGAAGCTGGTCGAGGAGCACGGAGCCGACGCGCCGGCCCAGGCGAACGTGATGGTGAACCTCGTGATCACCGAGACGCCATTCGGCGACGAGCGCCAGATGCACATGGGCGCCCGAGAGGGCAAGGGCCACTGGGGCATCGGCCACGCGTCGGACGCCGACGTCACGCTGACCACCGACTACGCGACCGCCAAGCAGGTGTTCGTGTCCGGCGACCCGAACGCGGGCATGCAGGCGTTCATGCAGGGCAAGGTCCGCGTGCAAGGCGACATGGCCAAGCTCATGGCGTCGCAGCAGGGCGGCGGTAACCCCGCGCTGCAGGAGGCAATCCAGGGCGTCACCGCGTAGGCCGACCCGCGTCGGTCCGGCACTCGACAGGAGGGGGCAACGATGCCCGAGCGAGACGGATACATCCCCGGTGTCCCGTGCTGGATCGACACCAGCCAGCCCGATCCGGGCGCGGCCGTCGCCTTCTACGGAAACCTCTTCGGCTGGGAGTTCGAGGACGCGATGCCGCCGGGTGCACCCGGCAAGTACTTCATGGCGCGCATCCGCGGCGGCGACGTGGCCGCCATCTCCTCCATCCCCGAGGGCGCGCCCCCGATGGCGGTGTGGAACACGTACATCTGGGTCGACAGCGCCGACGACGCGGCCTCGAAGGTCGGTGACGCGGGTGGACGCGTCCTGACCGAACCCTTCGACGTCATGGACGCGGGCCGCATGGCCGTGTTCACAGATCCCGAAGGAGCGGCGTTCTGCGTGTGGCAGCCGAAGGACCACAAGGGTGCCCGGATCGTCAACGAAGCAGGGTCGCTGAACTTCAACATCCTCAACACGCGCGACGCGGAGCGCGCGAAGTCCTTCTACGCGGCTGTGTTCGGGTGGGAGACGCTCAGCATGAGCGGCGGCGAGTTCTGGATCCTGCGCGCATACGGTGACTGCCTCGAACAGCTCACCCCAGGCATTCGCGAGATGACGGCGGACATGGGCGCCGCTGGCTTCGAAGATGTCGTCGCGGCGATTCATCCGCTGGCGAATGACGCTGCCGATGTGCCGGCTCATTGGGCTGTCCAGTTCTCGACCGAGGACGCCGACCTGACCGCGGCGAAGGCAGCTGAGCTAGGAGGCGAGGTGCTCGCACAGCCAGCCGACGCCCCCTGGGCGAGGATTGCCGTTCTCGAGGATCCCCAGGGCGCGATGTTCATCGCGAGCAAGTTCGTCCCCGAGAACCGAGACCTTGGGAGCTCAGCCGGCTAGACGTCCGCTTCGCGACACGCCTAGGCGGCCCGGGCGACGCGGAGTCGCGCCGGCCGGTCGGCCGACTGCACGAACGCGGCGCTGACGATGCCGACCACGGCGACGATCCCTCCGGCGACGTACGCGAGGGTGAACGAGCTGGTGCTCGACGCGCCGCCCTGGATCGTCGACACCACCTCGATGCCGGACACGACGCCGATCTGCGTGACCATCACCTGAGCCGCGTTGGCGACCCCGAGGCTCTCCGTCTCGACCGAGTTGGCCGCCGAGCTGATCAGCGACGGCTGCGACGTGCCGAGGCCCAGCCCTGACATGACCAGCGCCGCGAACACGAGCGCGAGCGTCTCGGTCGAGGCGCCGAGGGCGAAGCACCCCATCGACACCACCACGAGCGCGCAGCCGACGACGCTGGCCCGCCGCTCCCCGACCCGCACGGCGACGTAGCCGGCAACCGGTGACGACACGCTGAAGCTGAGCGGGCGGCAGATCATCGCGAGCGACGTGACGGCCACCGTGAAGCCGAAGACCCGCTCCATCAGCAGTGGCGTGACGATGAAGCCGCCCATATAGCCGAAGTTCGACGTGAACTGGGAGACGAGAGACGCTGTGAAGTTCCGCTCGGTGAAGAAGCGCAGCGGCACGAGCGGGTGCTCGGCCCGCCGCTCGACGACGACGAACAAAGCGAGGGCGACGGGAGCCGCCGCAAACAGCCCGACGACGAAGGGCTCGGTCCAGCCGATCTGGCTGCCGACGCTGAGCCCGAGCAGCGCGGTGACCGTGGCGGCGGCGAGCGCGGCGGCGCCGCCGTAGTCGATCGACTGGCGCTCCATCCGGGGCGTCTCGTGCAGGATCGGGATCGCGACCAGCAGCGCCACCAACGCGATCGGCGTCTGCAGGAGAAAGATCGAGCGCCAGCCGATGGCGTCGACCAGGGGACCGCCCGCCACGAGGCCCAGCACCGGCGCGCCCGCGCCGACCAGCGACCACCAGCCCATCGCCTTCACCCGATCCTCCTCGGGGAACGCCCGCATGATCAGCGCCATCGACGCGGGCCCGGTGGCCGCACCCGGGATGGCGCCGAGCGTGCGGATCGCGATGAGTGAGGAGCCGTCCCAGGCCAGCGCGGTCAGGAACGTGGCGACCGTGAAGCCCGCGAGGCCGACGAGGTACACGCGGCGGTGGCCGCGCACGTCGCCGATCTTGCCGAACAGCGGCATCGCCAGCGCCAGCGCGAGGAACGGCCCGGTGACCGTCCACGTGAGCGCGGTCTCGCTGGCGCCGAGGTCGCGGGCGACGTCGCCGAGCGACACGGCCAGGATCGTGATCGTGAACCCGGTGGCGAAGAGGCCCGCCAGCGCCGTCCACAGGACCCACCAGCGGTAGCGGTCGCTGTCACGGACCTTCCGGCCGATGCGGTGGCGCAGCAGGAGCGGCCACGCGACGGCGGGAACCTCCTCGCCGCCGGGGTACTCGACGACGAGCGGTGACTCGGAGTCGCGGTCCATCGGCCCGAGCGAGGCTAGTTCCCGCCCGGTGGAAACCGATCAGGTCTTCTGGCGTTCGCGCCTGACGGCGCGGTGTCGCGGATCAGGCGTCTTCGAGAACCCAGACGGTCTCGAGGTGCGCAGCGTTCTCGCTTGCTTCGGTCTCGGCAAACAGCCTCGCCGTCGCGTCCGCCCAACGAGTCAGGTCCGAGGTGAGCAGCAGTGCCCCCACCGCCCGGTCCGGGCCGGGTCGGCTGGGCAGCTGGCCGTAACGCCGGCCGGGCCGCTCCGGGCGCGGTCCATTCGTCGCCCCGTGCGGGAATCGCTTCAACGTCACTCCCCTCAGGTCAGGTCCGGTGAACTGGTGGCCGCTGCAGGGTAAGGAGAAGCCCCCGAGGCCACAAGAGGCGCGGGACTACGTCGATATGGCACGTCTGCACGGTGACATGGTCATAGCCCGGCCGGCGAAAATGGACGAAGGGTGCGCAATCGCCCCGAGTCCGGGCGTCCGACTGCGCGCGTTCCGAGCCCTGGTCAAAAGCCGCGGCAGGCAACAAAGGTGGGAGACGGGCGCAGCTCCGGGCGGTATGTGTAGTCACCTCGGGCCATGACACGGATCATTTTGCGCTGGCAGCGCAAAATTCTTGCGCCGCTCGCGCGCCGGACGGTCTCGGCCTATTTCTCCGGCGGCTCGAGCTTCAAGGCCTCCTTCTCGAGCTCGTCGACCGTCCAGCGGTCGCCCTTGTCGATCTTCTCCGCGAGCGTCCAGGGCTGGAACCGCTGCACGACGCCGCCCTGCACGAGGAACGCCTGCCCGGTGAACGGGCAGTCCTCGGTGCCGAGGTACGCGACAAATGGGGACACGTTGGCCGGGTTCCAGACGTCGAACTTGGACGCATCCTCGGGCGCCTTCACGGCGTCCTGGAGGCCAGGCGTCTGCTCGGTGAGGCGCGTGCGGGCGGCGGGAGCGATGGCGTTGGAGCGCACGCCGTAGCGGCCGAGCTCGAGTGAGGAGATGTACGAGAACGTCGCGATGCCCGACTTGGCCGCGCCGTAGTTCGTCTGGCCGGGGTTCCCGAGCAGCCCGGACGTCGAGGAGGTGTGGACGATCGAGGCCTTGACCTCCTTGCCGGCCTTGCTCTGCTCCCGCCAGTACGCGGCGGCGTGACGGGTCGGGCAGAAGTGCCCCTTGAGGTGGACGTGGATGACGGCGTCCCACTCCTGCTCGGTCATGTTCACGAGGACGCGGTCGCGCAGGATGCCCGCGTTGTTGACGAGGACATGGACGTCGCCGAACGTGTCGAGCGCGGTCTGGATCAGGCGCTGGGCGCCGTCCCAGTCGGCGACGCTGTCGACGTTTGCCACCGCCTCGCCGCCCATCGTCTTGATCTCGTCGACGACCTGCTGCGCCGGCGCGCGGTCGGCGCCCTCGCCGTCGATGTCGCCGCCGAGGTCGTTGACGACGACCTTGGCTCCCTCCTGCGCGTAGAGCAGCGCGTGGTCGCGGCCGAGACCGCGGCCGGCGCCGGTGATGATGGCCACTCGCCCGTCGAGCGCGCCCATGGGAGCTCCCTGTGGTGGAGGTCGAGGACGCGGCATCGTACGCGCCTCCTTGACCGGGCGGTCAAACGATCGGCGCCGGGCGTCAGAGGACGAGCGTGACCTTCGTGCCCCGGTTGACCTGCGTGCCGGCGGGCGGGGTCTGGCTCTTGACCGTCCCGCCCGGGGCGAAGTTCTGCACGTCGGCGACGAGACCGCTCGCCTTCAACGCCTGACTCGCCTGCTCGACGCTCAGGGTCACGACGTTGGGCACCGCCACCGGCTGCGGGCCCTTGCTCACGTGCACGGCGACCTGCGAGTCACGTGGTGCAAGCTGGCCCGCGGGCGGATCGGTGCCGATCACGGAACCCGGGGGAATGGTCTCGCTGTAGTCGTCGGAGCGCGTCACGCTGAACCGCTTGGCCTGCAGCGCGGCGACGGCGGCGTCGTAGCCCTTGCCTCCCACGTCCGGCACCGCGACGGGCCGCGGGCCCTGGCTCACGATCAGCGTGACGGTGCTGTCGGGCGACTGCTTGGCGTTGGCACCCGGGTCGGTGCGGAGCGCGAGCCCCGCGGCGACGTTCTCGTCGTACTCGCGCTTGGTGTCGACGACGAAGCCCGCGCCGGTGAGCACGAGCGAGGCCTGCTGCTCGGGCTGGCCCGCGACGTCGGGGATCACGACGGGGGGCGGACCGCGCGAGACGACGAGGCGAACGGTGCCGCCGTCGTCGAGCCACGCGCCGGCCGTCGGCGACTGGGAGATCACGCGCCCGGCGGGGTCGTCGACGTCGCGCTTCTCGACCTTGACCACGAGGCCGGCCTTGGCGACGCGCGCGGCGGCTTCGTCCTGCGTGAGCCCGACGAGCTGGGGAGCGGAAACGGTTCCGCTTGCGGACTGCGCCAGCAACAGGCCGGCGGCGCCGCGGCGCGCGGGCTCGCGACCGTGTCGGCGTCCTGGTCGAAGAGCGCGAACGAGCGGCGCAACTCGGTGGGGTGCGGGTCCTCGACCTGGGTGTCGAGCCCGACGAGCGTGAGGGGACCGGGCGGGGGCAGATGGCGGGAGGCGCCGGCGAGCGCGTCGAACATCGTCAGCGCGTCCGGATAGCGGTCGGACGGCTTCGCCCGACCGGCGCGCTCGACGACGGCCCCGAGCGCGCCGAGCTCCTCGGGGGCGGTGAGCGAGACCTTGGCCCGCACCGCGAGCGTGCCGATCGGCGTGTCCGCCAGCTCCGGGACACGCCCGGTTACGGCCTCCACGAGCACGACGCCCAGCGCGTACAGATCGGCGCGCCCATCGAGGGTGCTGCCGGTGCCTTGCTCGGGGGCGGCGTAGCGCGCGGTGCCGACGAGCCCACCGACCGGCTCGGTCCAGCTCGCCTCGGCGAGGGCGCGCGCCAGCCCGAAGTCGGCGACGCGCACCGTGCCGTGCTCGTCGAAGAGGAGATTGGCGGGCTTGACGTCACGGTGGACCAGCCCGCGCGAGTGCGCGTACGCGAGTGCCGACGTGACGTGCCGGCCGACGTCGGCCGCCTGTGACGGTGACAGCCGGAAGCCCTCGTCGAGGATGCCGCGGAGGCTGCCGCCCGCCAGCAGCTCGAACACCATGAAGGGGACGGTGTCCTCGCCCCAGTCGAACACGGTGGTGATGTTGGGATGGTGGAGCGACGCCGCGACGTGGGCCTCGGCGCGGAACCGGCGGAGGAACCCGGCGTCGTCCGCGAGCGCGGCGTGCAGGACCTTCACCGCGACGCGTCGCCGGAGACGGACGTCGTCGGCGATGTAGACGCGTCCGCTGGCGCCCGAGCCGATCGGCGCGAGCAACCGGTACCGGTCGGCGAGCACGCGGCCGGCGAGATCGGTCAGGCCGCTCAGCGCCATAGCCGTTTACGGTACCGAACGCGCGCGTGAATTCCGCGGCACACCGGACGGTTACGATCGCGGCGACGGCGACAATGGAGATTGTGCATGGCAAGCGGCACAAAAATCGCGGGCGGTCGCGCCCCCGGCCGTCGCCGGACGAGCGTCCACCCGTGGCGCGTGGTCATCGTCGTCGGTGGTCTCGCGCTCGTCGTCAGCCTCGTGCTGGTCCTGGGTTCCAACTCCGACACGTCGGATCAGGGGAAGCAGAATCCGAACGCCGACATCGCGCAGGTGCGACCCGCGCCCGGGAGCATCGTGAACCAGCTCGACGACATCGAGGTCCGGCTCCGGTCCGGCCTCACCGGCGTGATCGTGCTCAACGGGAAGCGCATCCCCGAGGACCAGCTCGTGATCGACAACGCCACGAGCACGATCTCGTTCCGGCCCGGCGAGGGCAAAGAGATCAGCCGGTTGCCGGCGGGCGCGAACGACGCCGCCGTCCTGTACTGGAGCCAGACGCAGCCCGAGCCGGCCAAGCCGAAGAGTTTCGGCTGGACCTTCCGCGCCAGCGCGTAGCCGCGCGGGTCGCGGCCATCAGGCGACCTCGAGCACGGCGGAGCCGCGCACCGAGTCGGCCGCGATCGCGGCGAGGGCCGCGTTGGCGGCGGCGAGCGGGTACGTGTCGAACTCGGCGCGCACACCGGCTTCGGCGGCGAGCGCCATGAACTCCTCGGCGTCGCGGCGGGTGAGGTTGGCGACGGAGCGGAGCGATCGCTCGCGCCACAGCAACGCGTAGTCCATCGCCGGGATCGTGCTCATGTGGATGCCGGCCAGACTCACCGTGCCCGCGGGCCGCACAGCGCGCAGCGCGACCGGTACGAGCTCGCCCGCAGGCGCGAAGATGACCGCGCGGTCGCACGTCTCGGGCGGCAGCTCGTCGGCGTGACCCACCCAGTCCGCGCCCAGCTCGCGTGCGAGCTCGCGATGACGTTCGCCCCGAGTGAGCACGACCACCTCGCAGCCCCAGTAGCGCAGCACCTGGATCGCGAGGTGCGCGGACGAGCCGAAGCCCATGAGCAGAACCCGCTCGCCGGGCTGGATCTCGGCCCGGCGCAGGGCGCGATAGCCGACGGCGCCCGCGCACAGCAGCGGCGATGCCGCCAGGTCGTCGAGCGCGTCCGGGAGATGAATCGCGAAGTCCTCGGGCACCGTGATCGCCTCCGCGTACCCGCCGTCGGCGGTCCAGCCGGTGAACGTCGCGTGCTCGCAGAGGTTCTCCTCACCGCGCCGGCAGTACCCGCACACGCCGTCGGCCCAGTGCAGCCAGCACACCCCGACGCGTTCGCCGAGGTGCAGCCGCGTGGAGCCGTCGCCGAGGGCTTCGACGGTCCCGACGACCTGGTGGCCCGGGACGATGGGCAGCTTCGGCAGGTCGAGGTCGCCGGTGACGACGTGCAGGTCCGTGCGGCAGCACGCGCACACGCTGACGCGCAGGCGCACCTCGCCCGGCCCCGGCTCGGGCAGATCGCGGTCGACGAGCCGGAGCGGCGCGGTCTCGATCGGCGCCGCCCGCTCGAGCACCTGCGCCTTCATGCGCACCATGATGCGTATTCCAGGGACGCCCAGCGTCCCTCGGATACGCATCGCACGCCGGTCACGGGATGGCGAACGTGGCCCAGCCCTTGATCGCGGTTCCGCCGGTCTGGCGCGTGCACAACAGCTCGAGGTCGACCCTGCGCTCGCCGTCTTCCTCGTAGCGCTTCGTGACCTCGCCGGTGCACGTGAGCGTGTCGTCGGGCCAGACCTGCTCGCGGAACTGGGCGCCGAAGCGCCGCACGTTGGCGGCGCCGAGCCAGTCGGTCGCGAAGGTGGCGAGGATGCCCGCCTGGAGCATCCCGACCGAGAACACGGTCGGGAACCCCGCGCCCTTGGCGTACTGCTCGTCGTGGTGGATCGGGTTGAAGTCGCCGGAAGCGCCTTGGTAGCGCACGAAATCCGTACGCGTGAGCGGCCCGAAGTCGCGCGGGTCGGCCTTCGTGCCCTGTGCGAGGTCGTCCCATGTCACGCCCATCGTCCTCACCCCTCCGTCGGCGGCTTGCCGGTCTCGATAGCGGTGGAGCGCATCTCGGCCACGAGGTTGCCGGCCTCGTCGCGGAACTCCTGGACCGTGACCACGAAGGTCATCGTGCCCCCACGCTTGCCTTCCTTCTCGTAGATGTCGTCGACACGGGTCTGCGCGGTGAGCTTCGTCCCGGCCGCAGGCGGCGGCCCGTGGAATACGAACTCTCGCCCGCCGTCGAGGACACGCCGCATGTCGAGCTTGAGCGACCCCCATCGCGTCGCACCGGGCGGGCTCCAGAACGCCGACGCCACGAGGAACGTCGGCGGCGACACCGGATCCGGGTCGTCGAGATACTCGGGGTTCTGCGACTTCGTGGCCCGGGCGAACTCGCGCACCTTGCCCCGCTCGACGACCATGTCGAACGCCTCGCCCGTCGCGCCGACCGCGCTCTTGTCGACCATCAGTCCGGTCCTTCCTCCAGGAGCTTGCGGAACGCCGCCTCGTCGAGGATCGGCACTCCGAGCTGCTCGGCCTTGGCCAGCTTCGAGCCGGGATTCTCGCCCACGACGACGTAGCTCGTCTTCTTCGACACGCTGTTGGGAACCTTGCCGCCGCGGGCCTCGATCTCGGCCTGCGCCTCCTCGCGGCTGAAGCCCTCGAGCCCGCCCGTGAGGACCAGGGTGCAGCCGGCGAGCGTCTGCTCGACGTCGGGCGCCGCGGCGCGCGTCGGGCCCTCGAAGTTCACGCCCGCCTGCCGCAGCTTCTCGACGAGCTGACGGGTCCGGTCGCGCGCGAAGAACTCGTGCACGCTCTGGGCGACGATCGGCCCGATCCCCTCGACGGCGGTGAGCTCCTCGACCGACGCGTTCATGATGTGGTCGAGATGACCGAGCTCCCGGGCGAGGTCCTGGGCGGTCGCGCCGCCGACGTTCGGGACGCTCAACCCGACGAGCAGCCGCGCCAGCTGCTGCGACTTGGATTGCTGGATGTTGTCGACGAGCTGCTGGGCCGACTTCGCCCCGATGCGCTCGAGCTGGACGAGGCGGTCGACGTCGAGCCAGTAGATGTCGGCGGCGTCCGACAGCAGGCCGGCGTCGATGAACTGGCGGACACGCTCCTCGCCGAGGCCGTCGATGTCCATGGCTGCGGCGAAATGCACGATGCGCCCCCAGCGCTGCGCCGGGCAGTCGACGTTCACGCAGTTGGTCGCGGCCTCGCCTTCGGCACGCATCAGGGGCTGCCCGCACGCGGGGCAGTCCTTCGGGAACTTCCACTTGCGGGCGCTCTTCGGACGCTTCGCGACTACCGGGCCGACGACCTCGGGAATCACGTCGCCGGCCTTGCGCACGATCACCGTGTCGCCCACCCGCACGTTCTTGCGCGCCACCTCGTCCTCGTTGTGCAGCGTCGCCTGCGAGACGGTCGAGCCGCCGACGAACACCGGCTCGAGCTGCGCGAACGGCGTGGCGCGGCCCGAGCGGCCGATGCTGACCATGATGTTCCGCAGGACAGTCGTCTTCTCCTCGGGCGGGAACTTGTACGCGATCGCCCAGCGCGGCGCCTTGCTCGTAGCACCCAGCTCTTCGCGCTGGCCGAGGTCGTCAACCTTCACGACCACGCCGTCGATCTCGTAGCCGAGGTCGTGGCGGTGCTCGAGCATCCGCTCGGAGAACGCGTACACGTCGTCGAGCGAATCGAACCGCGTGATCTTGTCGTTCACCGGGAACCCGAGGTCGCGCAGCCAGTCGAGCGTCTCCGCGTGGGTGCGGAGCCGGGGGCCGCCCTCCTTCACGCCGGGCTGGTAGCAGAAGATGTCGAGGGCGCGTTGCGCGGTGATGC
>WNGE01025091.1_pt2 | contig 12678 bp, 12 predicted proteins | sample 5400651 | NCBI WGS metagenome assembly WNGE01 (sample SAMN13153370, study PRJNA577476) | soil metagenome | isolation source: 60 cm soil or saprolite under grassland replicate 2 | place: USA:California | collected 2016-06-15 | reverse complement strand
CGGCGCACTACGACTCGGAGACGGCCGCCGCGCTGTGCGGCGGCTTCGAGAAGAGATACCCGGGCGTCAAGTGCAACTACATCCGCACCACCGCCCAGGTCGCCTACCAGCGGCTGGCGCAGGATCAGAAGGCGGGGATCGCCCAGGCCTCCGTGATCTCCTCCACCGACACCAGCCATTACGGCAGGATGAGGAAGGACGGGTGGCTCCAGCCGTACCGGCCCCGGAACCTCGCCGAGCTGGTCGACGCCTTCAAGCCCTACAACGACCCCGATGATCTCTTCGTCGCCACCGCCGCCGGCCTCGTGCTGCTGACCTACAACACGAGCGTGGTGCCGGCCGGCGAGGCGCCCAGGAAGTGGACGGACCTGACCGAGCCCAAATGGAAGGGCAAGGTCTCGATCGGCCACCCGGGCTTCAGCGGCTACGTCGGCACCTGGGTCGTCCAGCTGCGGAAGCTCTACGGCTGGGAGTACTTCAAGAAGCTCGAGCTGAACAAGCCGCGGATCGGCCGCTCCATCAACGACACGGTGACGATGCTCAACGCCAAGGAGAGCGTGGTGGCGGCGGGCCCGTCGGCCACCACGCTGGAGAGCCGGGCGAAGGGCAACCCGCTCGCCGTCGCCTACCCCGAGGACGGCGCCGTGCTCATGGTCTCGCCGTCGGGCATCGTCAAGAACGCGCCGGCCCCCAACGCGGCCAGGCTCCTCATGGAGTTCCTGCTATCCAAGGACGGCAACGAGATCATGGTGCAGCACTACCAGGACCCGGTGAACAAGCTCGTCAAGCCCGCCCCCGGCGCCAAGTCCCTGGCCGAGATCAAGACCATCCGGCCGTCCTACGAGGAGATCGAGAAGGGCATCCCGGAGGTCAAGGAGCTCTTCCGCGACACCTTCGGGATCTGAGGATCGGCCCTGAACGTATGATCAGCCCAGCCCGAGTCCGGTGGCGTCACCTCGACCCGTCCATCTTCCTCTGGGCGCTCCTGGTCGCGGTCCTCCTGCTGCTTGTGATCAACCCGCTCGCGCGGCTCCTGTGGACGAGCTTCCAGGACCCGGACACCGGCGCCCTCACCCTCGGCAACTACGCGGCCGCCTATGGCCGGTGGCGCAACGTCGAGGCGCTGATCAACTCGGTCGTGATCGGGCTCGCGGTGGCCGTCCTCTGCACCGTGTTCGGCGTCCCCATGGCGTGGGCCGTCTCGCGGACCGACATGCCGGGCAAGGGCCTCGTCTGGGCCGCCATCCTCGGCACCTTCATCATGCCCAACTACCTGGGCGCCGTCGCCTGGATCCTCATGGCCGGTCCCAACGCGGGGTGGCTGAACCGGGTCTACACGGGGCTGACGGGCGCGACGTCGGGCCCCTTCAACGTCTACACCAAGGCGGGCCTGGTGCTGGTGATCGCCTGCTACTCCTTTCCCTACATGTTCGTGTTCACCCGCTCCGCCCTGGACCTGATCTCCTCGGAGATGGAGGACGCGGCGAGCACGCTCGGGGCCGGCCTCCTGCGCACCACGGTCCGCGTGACGCTGCCCCTGGCGCTGCCCGCCATCCTGGGCGCCTTCATCGTGGAGTTCCTCGAGGCGATCGCGCTCTTCGGCGCGCCCGCCCTCATCGCCCTGCCGGGGCGCTTCCAGGTCATGACCACCATGCTCTGGCAGATGTTCGAGTTCCCGCCCAAGCTCCAGGTGGCGGCCGCCTACTCCATGCCGCTGCTGCTGATCACCGTCTTCCTCTTCTGGCTGCAGCGCCGCATCATCGCCGGCAAGGGCTACGTGGCGCTCACCGGCAAGGGCGGCGAGCGCCGGATCGTGCGACTCGGTCCGTGGCGCTGGGCGATGCTGGGCTACTGCCTCGTCGTGACGTCGCTGTCGTTCTTCCTGCCGATGCTGGTGGTGCTCCAGGCGGCGTTCGCCAAGGCGTGGGGCCGGGGCTTCTCGCTCGACAACCTCACCCTGCGCAACGTCCGCTTCGTGCTCGTCGACCAGCCGGCGACGCGGACGGCGACGCTCAACACCTTCGTCTACGCGGGGACGGCCTCCCTCATCGCGCTGGGCCTGGCGCTGGCCATCGCCTACATCGTCGCCCGCCGGCTCGTGCCGCTCGGCCGCGCGCTCTCGTACGTCGCCATGGCGCCCTTCGTGATCCCGGGCATCGTGCTCGCCATCGGCTTCTACGCCGCCTACACGGCCCGGCCGCTCGTGCTCTACGGCACCGCCTGGATCCTGATCCTGGCCTTCACGACCCGGTTCCTGCCCTCCGCAGCATCAACCCGGAGCTGGAGGACGCGGCGCGCATCCTGGGCAGCGGCCGGCTCCTCGCCCTCCGCCGGATCGTGGGGCCGCTCCTCAAGCGCGGCCTGGCGGGGGCGTTCATCCTCGTCTTCATCCCGGCCACGCGCGAGCTCTCCTCTGCCATCTTCCTCTACACGACCGGGACCCAGGTGCTGTCCGTGCTCCTCTTCGACAAGAGCGACGAGGGGAACTTCGAGATCCTCGCCTCCATGGGGCTCATCCTCGTGGTCGCCACCGTGGCCCTGGTGCTGCTGGGCTTCCGGCTGGTGGGGCGCGACTTCATGCTGCGCCGGACGGCCTCGTGAGCAAGCTGGTCCTCACCGACGTGAGCCGCCGCTTCGGCGCCGTCACCGCCGTCGAGTCCTTCAGCCTCGCCCTGGCCCACGGCGAGTTCGTCTCGCTCCTCGGCCCGTCCGGCTGCGGCAAGACGACGACGCTGCGGATGATCGCGGGCTTCCTCGCGCCGAGCGAGGGCACGATCGAGATGGACGGCGACGTCATCTCCTCCCCCGCCTCCTCGCTGCCGCCCGAGAAGCGCAACATGTCCATGATCTTCCAGAGCTACGCCATCTGGCCGAACATGACGGTGGCCGAGAACGTGGCCTTCGGCCTCGAGGTGCGCCGCCTGCCGAGGGCGGAGATCCGCGCCAAGGTGGACCGGATCCTCGACGTGGTGCAGATGCGGCCCCTCGGCGGGCGCTACCCGCAGGAGCTTTCGGGCGGCCAGCAGCAGCGCGTGGCGCTGGCCCGCGCCATCGTGGTGCAGCCCGCCGTGCTGCTCCTCGACGAGCCCCTCTCCAACCTCGACGCCAACCTGCGCGAGGAGATGCGCTACGAGATCCGCCGCCTCCACGACGAGTTCCGCGTCACCACGGTCTACGTCACCCACGACCAGGCGGAAGCCATGGTCACCTCGGACCGGATCGCGGTGATGAACCAGGGGCGGGTCGAGCAGGTCGATGCGCCGCGGGCCCTCTACGCCCGGCCCCGGACCCGCTTCGTGGCCGGGTTCATCGGCCGCACCAACTTCCTCGACGGCGAGGTGCGCGGCGAGGAGGTCGCCTTCGACCACTTCGCGATGACGCGCGCATGCTTCGAGGAGCCGAGCGCTCTGCGCGGACGCGTGTCGTTCTCCCTCCGCCCGCAGAGCATTCACCTGCACCGCCAGCCGCCGTCCAGCGTCGAGCGTGCCTGCATCGTCCCCGGCCAGGTCGTCCAGCGCGCCTACCTGGGCGAGCACTGGGACTACACGGTGAGGCCCGCGGACAGCGGCCTCCTGCTCCGCGTCACCGCCCGGCCCCACGAGGTGTTCGAGGTCAACGAGCGGGTCTGGCTCGAGGTGGATCCCCGGCAGATGGCCCGGATCGAGTAGACTCCCCCGATCCCGCCGTGCTGATCCTCTTCAACAAGCCCTACGCCGTGCTCTGCCAGTTCACGGACCGGGCCGGGCGACGGACGCTCGCCGACCACGTGCCCGTGCCCGGCGTCTACCCCGCCGGCCGGCTCGACTACGACAGCGAGGGCCTCGTCCTCCTGACCGACGACGGCGCGTTGCAGGCCCGCATCGCCGACCCGCGCCACGGCCTCGAGAAGACCTACTGGGCCCAGGTCGAGGGCGTGCCGGGACCCGAGGCGCTGGAGCGACTGCGGCGCGGCGTGCTGCTCACGGACGGGCGCACCCGCCCCGCCCGCGTCCGGCTGATCGCCGAGCCCGAGGACCTGTGGCCGCGGGAGCCGCCGATCCGCCGGCGCGCAACCATCCCGACCACATGGCTCGAGATCAGGCTCCGCGAAGGTCGCAACCGGCAGGTGCGCCGGATGACCGCCGCCGTGGGCCACCCGACGCTGCGCCTCGTCCGCGCCGCCATCGGCCCCTACCGCGTCGCCGGCCTCCGGCCCGGGCAGTGGCGCGAGATGAATGGTTGAGGCTCCAGGGCGCGGGCGCCGCCTCGGGAACTTCCCCGTCCAGGATCTTCCCCAATTGCCGCGAGCGCGGCGCGCCCTTCAGACCGGTCGTGAGCGACGCGATGTTCGCGCCGGTTCCCCCCCCTGGCCGTGCTCGAGCTCCTCTGGCTCCGGCTCCTCATGACCAGGCCCCTGAGGCCGCTCCGGACGAACATCATCGCCGTCCTGACCAAGGAGTCGCACGGAACCCCCGGTGTCCCGTCCGGGTAAGGATGACTACGGCATCGTCGCGATCAGGTCGATCTCCACCAGCGCGTGTCGCACCAGCAGCCCGGTGGTTCCCACCGTGGTCCGCGGCGGCGGCGCCGGGAAGAACTCCTTCCACACCTCGTCGAGCCCGTCGAAGTCGTCGAGATCGACCATGAAGACCTGGGCCTTGACGACGTTGTCCAGCGAGGTCCCGGCCGCCTTGAACGTCTTCGCGTAGTTTTCCAGGATGTACCGGGTCTGCTTCTTGATGTCCGACCCGTAATAGGGAAATGCCGGATCCCGTCGGGCCTCGGCGGGGATGCCGGTCTTGAAATCGCTGGCGAGCTGCCCCGCCGTGAACACCAGGTCGCCCACCCGCACGGCCGGGGTGTAATGCGCGAGCGGCTTCGGGATGTCGGGGACGCCGATCGGTTGCGGCCTCGCCGAGGGGAGCGCGGCGATCAGGTCGATCTCGACCAGCGTGTCCGGCACCAGCAGCCCGGTGGTCCCCACCGTGGTCCGCGGCGGCGGGGTCGGGAAGAACTCCTTCCACACCTCGTCGAACCCGTTGAAGTTCATCAGGTCCGTCAAGAACACCTGGGCCTTCACCACGTTCTCGAACGACGTGCCGGCGGCCTCGAACGTCCGGGCGAGGTTCTCGAGGATGAAGCGCGTCTGCTTCTTGATCGCGGACCCGTAGTACGGGAAGGCCGGGTCCACCCGGGTCTCGGGCGCGACGCCGTGCTTGAAATCGCTGGCGAGCTGTCCCGCCGCGAACACCAGGCGGCCCGCCGTCACCGCCTCGGAGTAGTGGGCGAGCGGCCGCGGGGCAGCCGAGGTGACGCGCGTGCCCGCGCTGCTCGGCATGGTCGCGATCAGGTCGATCTCGACGAGCGTGTCCCGCACCAGCAGCCCCGTCGTGCCCACCGTGGTCCGCGGCGGCGGCGCCGGGAAGAACTCCTTCCACACCTCGTCGAACCCGTTGAAGTTCATCAGGTCCGTGTGAAACACCTGCGCCTTGATGACGTGGTCCAGGGACGTCCCCGCCGCCTTGAACGTCCGGGCGAGGTTCTCCAGGACGAAGCGGGTCTGCTTCTTGATCCCGGACCCGTAGTGCGGGAACGCGGGGTCCACCCGGGCCTCGCCGGGGACGCCGGTCTTGTAATCGCTGGCGATCTGCCCGGCCGCGAATACCAGATGGCCGGCGCGGGCGGCCGGGGTGTAGTGGGCCAGCGGCTTCGGGATGTCGGGAACGTCAATGTTCTGTCTCGGCACGATGACTCTCCCTTGTGACCCGACGGCGTCACTGCCGGGCGTTGGTCTCCTTGCCCCCGACGATCTTCACCACGTGGGTGGCGAAGGTGGGATCGCCGTTCTTGTCGAACCGCCCAGCGCGCCGCCGCCCGCGTTCACCTCCTCGATGACGAGGCCGATCGCCTCGCGCGCGCTCTGACCGTTGCCGGCGGCGCCGCCGGTCATCGGGCCGAAGGCGCCGATCTTGATGGGCTCCTGGGCCAGCGCCGCCGGAGTGCCGGCGGTGGCGGCGCGCGCGGCCGCGATGCCCCATGCGCGGATCCGTTTCCTCATGGGCTCCCCTCCTCGGTGGCGCCAGGGCGGTTCGATGCGATGTTCGCAGTGCGGCCGCTCCCCGTCAACGGGCAATAGCGGCCCCATCACGGCGACCATCACACCCTGAGCGGTCGTCCATCCCCCGGAACTCGTCGATCGCAGGCGGACGCCGGGCCCAGCTTCCGTTTGCCTCGGAACCGCGCCCGCAGTATCGTACGGGGCCATGAGCGACAAGTTCGTGACCCTGCCCGAGATCCGGAAGCACGCGAAGAAGGTCCTCCCCCGCGACGTGTGGAACTTCGGCGACGGCGGGGCCGAGACCGAGACCACGCTCCGCCGGAACCGCCGCGCGCTGGACCGGCTCGCGATCCGCCAGGACATCCTCGTGGACGTCCGCGAGATCGACCTGTCGACCTCGCTCCTGGGCGTGCCGCTGTCCTGGCCCGTGGCCATTGCCCCGATGGGCGGCCTCATCCTCTTCCACCCGCGGGGCGACCTGGAGATGGCCCGCGGCGCCTCGCAGGGGGACACGCTGCAGTTCCTCTCCGGCGCGTCCGGCTGGACGGTCGAGGACGTCGCCGAGGCCGGTCCCGGGCCCAAGATGTTCCAGCTCTACCACCACGGTGACCGCGCCTGGGTCGCCGACCTGCTCCAGCGCGTCGAGGCCTCGGGCTACCACGCCGTGGTGCTGACCGTGGACGTGCAGGTCTACGGCCGGCGCGAGCGCGACATCGTCCACCGCTACAGCCCGCGGCAGGCGATGTCGCACGCCCCCAACCCGCGCGGGCCCGACCAGAGCTACCCCGAGCGCCTGACGTGGGACGATGTCGCCTGGCTCAAGAAGACCACGCGGCTGCCCGTCGGCCTGAAGGGCATCATGACGGCGCTGGACGGCAGGCGCGCCGTCGAGGCGGGCGTGGAGCTGGTCTGGGTGTCGAACCACGGCGGCCGCCAGCTCGACCACACCCAGGCCTCGCTCGACGCCCTGCCGGCCGTCGTGGACGCGGTGGCCGGCGCCGCCGCCGTCGTGGTGGACGGCGGCTTCAACCGCGGCACGGCCGTGCTCAAGGGCCTCGCGCTGGGCGCCGACGTGGTCGCCCTTGGCCGCACCGTGCTGTGGGGACTGGCCGCCGACGGGGCCGCCGGCGTCGCGTGTGCGCTCGGGATCCTGCGCCGCGAGCTCCGGACCACCATGGCGCTCTGCGGCCAGACGAGCGTCACTTGATCTCGACCTCGACGAAGATGAACTCGAAGGCGTTGGCGTTGCGCACATCGTGCTCCACGCCGGCGGGGCGGGCGTAGGAGCGGCCGGCGACGAGGTCGGCCGCTGTCGGCCCGCCGGGCCCGGTGATGGCGAGCCGGCCCGTCGTCATGGGGATGACGACGTAGGGGTACTCGTGGCGATGCCAGCCCGTCGCCGCGCCGGGCGCGAAGCGCCACTCGGTGACGCGGACGGTGGCGTCGTCGATCTGCACCGTCGGCACGGCGCGGAGGTCGGCGGGGGCGCCCACGGTCGGCTCTACCTCGCTCGGTTCACGAACGCACGCTCCTGCCCTCTCTTCCTTAGAGCGATGAGAAGGGCCCATCTGCGGCGTTGGCGCCCTCGGCCGCACGCTCAACGTACAGAAGAGAGTACGCCTCGCCTCGCGTGCGGCCCTCGGGCGCCGCCTTGCCGCTGGACCCCTCTCATCGCTCTCGCCATAGCGTTTCTCAGAGGTCCGGGGGGCGCGGGGACCTCTTGCCCCATTATCCTTGACAAAGCTCACCCGAGATCCCGAGAATCGTCCCGAGGGCAGCACGGAAAGGAAGGGGTCTCTGCGACCAGCCCGACGAGCGCTGCCGGCCGTTGCCCGTACTCTCCTCGGCGCAGCCGATTCAGCCCCTGCGCTGGCACCTCCGAGCCTGTGCCTCCGTTGACCCCGACCATCCGCTCCGCCCCGGCGACTCGCGGTCCCCGTCGCGCCCTCGTGGTCTGCGCCGCGCTCTGCTGGCTCGTCGCCGCGCCGCCCGCGGCCGCCCAGAAGCCGCGCGCCGAGCGTCCGACCTACGAGCTGGGCGAGCAGTGGGTGCTCAGCGACGGCGTGTACGATCTCATCCGCGTCGACAAGGACGCGTACGTGTTCTCGGCGGGCCCTCACCGCCAGATCCAGCTCACCAAGGATCTCGCGGTGGCGAGCGTGACGAAGGACGGGCGCGTCGAGTGGCAGCTCGATCCCACCCCCAAGCTCGCCTGGCCGATGGAGGTCGGGAAGTGGGGCGTGATCCACAACGGCATCCTGCACAATCGCGACCATCCCACCGGCGTCCGTATCCGGCTCACCTGGGAGGTGAAGGCGTACGAGAGCGTGCGAGTGCCGGCGGGCACCTTCCAGGCCTTTCGCATCGAGTACCTGGCCGAGCTCGGCGCGACCGCGGACGTGTTCCGGCGGGGCGTCGCCGTCCCCGGCCGCCAGTTCTGGACCCTCGTGACCTGGTATGCCCCGGATGCGCGCCGGCTCGTGAAGGCGGACGCCGGGGATCTCAAGGCGCTGGACTTCCAGGTCGTGACCGTGGACCGCGGCGCGTCGGCGGCGCTGCAGGTGCTGGTCGACGAGCCGAGGGACCAGGCGCGCGTGAGCGCGGACCGCATCACGCTGGGCGGCAAGGTCACGGCCGCGGCCGGTGTCGCCGGCCTCAGCATCACCCTGAACGGCGTGGACGTGTGGAGCCGCGATTTTACGCGGAGCGGGCCGCCGCCCGAGGTGACGCTGAGCCATCCGGTGGCGCTCCGGGAGGGCAAGAACGTCCTGCTGGTCACGGCCACGGACACGCGCGGCGGCAGCCGGCAGGACGCGCGGGTCGTCTTCCGCGATCCGTCACCGCCGCCGGCGACCGCCGCGCCCGCCACGCCTCCGGCGCCGCCACCGGCTCCGGCGCTGTCCGCGCTGCGCATCGCCATCTCGTCGCCGCTGGACCAGGCCCGCGTGAGCCAGGACACCGTCGGGCTCGCCGCCGTCGTCTCGGGCGGCAAGGGAGTGAGCCGGGTGCTGGTCACGCTCAACGGCGTCGAGGTCGCGCGGCTGGAGGAGCGGACGGCGCCGCGGACGCTGCCCGTGAACGTGCCGGTCAAGCTGCGAGAGGGGCAGAATACCCTCGTGGTGACGGCGACGGACCCGGACGGCCTGGCCCAGCAGGAGATCCGCGCCGTCAGCTTCGAGCGCGTCGTGCCGCTCACCGTCGAGATCCGCCATCCCGAGGATCACGCGCGGGTCGGCGACGAGACGAGCCTGGTGGCGGCCGAGGTCACGTCGAGCAAGGGCGTGGCCGCCGTCACCGTGATCCTGAACGGGCGCGAGGTGTTCAAGCAGACCGTGCGCGCGCGCGAGCGGTCGGTGGCGGTCGCGGCGCCGATCAAGCTCCGCGATGGCAGCAACACCGTCGTCGTCCGGGCCACCGAGCCCGACGGGGCGGTCCGGCAGGAGGTCCGCACGGTCACCTTCGAGCGGCCGCCGGCGACGGCGCCGACCCCGCCCAAGCCATCGACCGCCCGCGACCGGTGGGCCGTGGTCATCGGCGTGGGGCGCTATGACAGTCCGGCGATCCCGCCGCTCCGGTACACGGTCTCCGACGCCGAGGCGCTCTACGAGGTGCTGATCGGGCAGGCGGGATTCAAGAAGGACAACGTCCTCCTCCTCACCGACAAGACCGCGCGCAAGCCGTCCCTCCGGGACATCAAGTGGGCGCTCGGGACCTTCCTCGCGCGCTCGGCGAAGAAAGAGGACATCGTCGTCATCTTCTTCGCCGGGCACGGCGCGCCCGAGGTGGATCCGCGGGGCGCCGAGTCCGACGGCCTCGCCAAGTACCTCGTCCCCAGCGACGCCGACCCCAACGATCTCTACTCGACGGGACTGCCGATGGACGAGTTCCAGGTCATCTTCGATCGGATCGAGGCCGAGCAGCTCGTGGTCTTCCTGGACGCGTGCTACAGCGGCGCCGCCGGCGGGCGGACCTTCGCCTCGAAGCGGACGCGCGCCGTGCGCGTGGACGAGGTCTTTCTCGACCGCCTCACGCGCTCCAAGGGGCGCGCGATCATCACGGCCTCCCGGGCCTCGGAGGTCTCCATCGAGCTGCCCGAGCTGAGCCACGGCCTGTTCACGCACTACCTCGTCCAGGGCCTCCGGGGCGCCGCCGACCTGGACCGCGACGGCATCGTCTCGCTCCAGGAGGTGTACCAGTACCTGGAGCAGCAGGTCTCCCAGAAATCGCGCGCGGTCGGCGGCAACCAGCACCCGGTCATGAAGGGCGAGCTCGAGGGGATGCTGCCCCTGGTCAAGGTGGGCGGACGGTGAAGGGCTCGATCGGCGCGCTCGCGGCCGTCGTCACCCTGTCGCTCGCGGTCTGGATGTTCTTCTCCGTCTTCACGCCCGACGCGCCGCTGACGTCGCCGGAGATGGCGGTCGTGGTCGGCGCCTGCGCCGCGGTGGTGTTCGGGGGCAAGTGGATCTGGTCGCGCCTGCGCAAGCCGAGAGGAGGGGATGAGCATGTCTCGTAGGTGGCTGGCCCTGGCGCTGGCGTGGCTGGCCGCCTGGCCGCTCGGGCTCGCGGCGGCGGAGCCGCTCGCGCTCGCCTGCAGCGCCGAGCGGCCCAGCGTGGGGCTGGGGGAGACGATCGCCCTCCGGGCGTGGGCCGTGCCCCCGAGCGGGCAGCGGCTGACCTACGCGTGGGCGGCCATGGCCGGCCGCGTGGAGGGGCGCGGCGCCGAGGCGCGCTGGAGCCTGGCGGAGCTCCGCCCGGGCGCCTACGCGGCGACGGTGAACGTCAGCGGCGGCGACGGCGCGCCCGCCGAGTGCCTGCTCCGGGTCGTCGTGCGCCGCGATGCCGATCCTCGCGGCCCCGCGCGCGAGACGGGCCGATCGCTGCTGCTGCCCGGCCGGAACGAGGAGAGCGGGTACGGGCTCTACAGCTATCTCCTGCTCGGCTCGCCGCCCAGCGAGGCCGCCCGCGACCGCTACCTGAAGGCGCTCGAAGCCTTCGTGAGCCTGATCCCGGACATCGCCGGACTCGAGGAGTACGTCCAGCGCCGCGAGCTCAACATCGCCTACGTCCCGGTCCGCGCCGCGCCGGCCCAGGCCCCGTCGGGGGCCTGGGCGCTCGACAACTACGACTACGCCCGCGCCCGAGTCCTCCTGAGAAACCTCCCGCGGTCGAACCGGGAGGGCCCGTATCTCCTGGCCGCGCTCAGGCCGCTCACGAGCGCGGGCGGACAGGGGCCGTATCTGCTCCAGGATCTCTCCGCCGTGCCGCCTCACCTGGCGGCCTCGTGGGTGAAGGAGTTCCTGAACCAGGCGGCCCAGGAGCGGTTCTGGGAGGAGCGCAAGGCCGTGCAGCTCGCGAGCCGGCTGCGGGTGACGATCGCCATCCTGGGCGCCGGCCTCCCCGAGGTCCGCAAGGCGGTCGATGACTGGATCGCCTGGGTCCACTGAGCGCTCGCAGGTCAGGCCGGGGAGCGTCTGGTCCACCGGAGCCGCGAGAGGCGGATCCCATCGAGGCCCGGGGCGAGCGCGGCCAGGTAGAGGGCGTCGTCGTGCTCGATGATCTCGGGCGCCGCGAGCGGCAGGGTGCCCACGAGGTAACGATCGTCGTTGACGCCGAAGTCGAGCGGGTCCGGCGAGCAGTAGACGGAGGTCCGGGCATCCCGCCCGTACTGCTGCGTCCGGAACAGGTAGTACCGCTCGGCCTCCTTGTGGCGGTAGACGAACGGGCACTCGGCGGCAACCGGACCGGTGCCGGCGGCTCCGCCCGCCGCGACGACCCTGGCCTCGCTCCACCTCCGCAGGTCCCTGGAGGTCCGGCAGTAGACGGCGCCCCTCAGCCCCGGATGCGCGGCGGTGTAACAGTAGTACGTGTCGCCGATCCTCAGGACCATCGGGTCGCGCGTGTTGGCGCCCGCGCCGTTGGAGAACAGTCCCGACTTCCCGTTGTCGTCGAGCCGGCGCGTGAAGGCCTTGCCGTCGACGCTCAGCGCGAGACAGACGTGCTCCCAATCACCGTAGAACATGTGGTAGGTGCCGCCGGCCTCGAGCACGAACGGGGCCTGGAGGCCGCCCTCGGTCTCGCCGACGCGCGGGTCGGCCTGCATGGCGATCCCCATCGGGCGCCAGTCGCCGTCGGTGAGACGATCGCCTTGCCAGCGATGAAAGAGCCGCGTCTTCCCGGGCGCCCTCGTGAACCGGATGCAAGACCACAGCTGCCACGTCCCGTCAGCCGCCTGCCAGATCCCGAAGTCGACCGGTTGCTGCCGCGGATGCGCGAGGGGGCCGAGATCGGGGTTACCGGCGACTCGCCACCAGGCGCCGTCGACCGCAGGAACGAGGACCTCGTTCGCGTGCGCTGCGGCCAGCGACGGGAACGGGGCGGCGCCCGCTCGCGCGCGGGGCAACCCGAGCAAGCCAAGCGCTGCCGCCGTCAGGGAGCGCAGGACGGCGCGACGGGTGAGATCACGGCGCGAGGGATTCACCGAGGGGACAGTGGTAAAGGGACCACGCGGGTCGCGTGCCGCTCGGCCGTCCGTGCTCGACGGCGCCCCTGGGTGGCGACGTCCCCCGGGCCACACCCGCTCAGCCTCGATGAGGCCGCGCCGCCTCAACCGCGCACCACCCACCAGACGAACAGCGCGACCA
>WNGE01008125.1_pt1 | contig 12678 bp, 10 predicted proteins | sample 5400651 | NCBI WGS metagenome assembly WNGE01 (sample SAMN13153370, study PRJNA577476) | soil metagenome | isolation source: 60 cm soil or saprolite under grassland replicate 2 | place: USA:California | collected 2016-06-15 | reverse complement strand
CGTTCTCGGGATAGCCGAGACGTCGCGGGCGCATCTGCGACACCGCCAGCGCCCCTTCCGCAGCGCCGGGAGTCTCCGCAGCAAGTGCGGCGGGCTCAGCTCACGGAACCAACGGAGCAGCCCGCAAGGGCGTCTCGCGCCGAAAGCGAGCCCGCCGCACGCGCACGCTCAGTTATCAAAGACCGGTCCCGCGGCATCGACAGCGAGCCCGCACAAGGCCAGCTCACCGCTCACGGCCAACGAGGCAGTAGCCGCAGAGTAGGACCGATCACCCCGACCGGCAACAAGACATCCGTCCCGTGCCCCGAGCCGTTCATCCGACCGTCCGGATCCGAACTCAGATCAGTGCGCCCGCGCTCCCGCTCACCCAGATCAACTACGCGCTCCCGTGGTTCCTGACCACCCGATCGAAACCGCAAGGTGAGAGTGGGTGGTCAGGAACCCGGAGGCGAAGACGACGGAAACGGGAGCGCCGCGCAAACCCCCACCGCTAAACGGAAACGCGGGCGCACCTCAGCCGGCGAGCTACTGGCAACGATGCTGACACCCGAAGCCAGCATCGATGCCAGCCCGCTTGTCCACCTACGTCGTGCCTCTCAGCGGGTAGCACGTGGGCGGAGAATGGCTAGTCCCGAGCCTGTAACCGCGCCGACAAGGATGAACGGGGTGAGGAAGAAGGCAGCGACGAACAGACCGATTGCAATGTCGACCGGGTGTAGGTGCAGCGCGATTAGAAGCGCCGGTAGTGCAACCAGTCCAGCTGAGATGTAGCCGGCGAAGACGCCCTTTTCCAATCGTGCCGCAAACGGGTTCGTCCCAGGTGTCAAGGCCGCTGCCACGGCCGCACCAATACCGACGCCAATACCGACCCCGATGATGGCGAATGCGCCGGTATCGACGGCCGCTGCGGTTGCACCGCTCTCTCTTCGGGTGTGCAGGAGCAACGGTAGGGCTACTCCCAATATGCTCGACAAGAGCGCGCCGAGAGTCACGCGAACAACGATGTTCCATTCCCTCTTTAGGGCGCTCACGCTCACGGTTGATTCGCGCTGGTACGGGGGGCGTAGTCATTCACCTCTGCGAGCGCGAGCTTCGTACCTCCGACCGTGGCTAGGCAGTGTGCTTCCGCGCCAGGAGTCAGCAGGATCCACACAGTCGTCAGGCAGGAATGTGTCATTGAACCGATCAGATCAGAGTCGCACTTGCTTTTTTCGTAGATCTGAGACCCATAGCACAGGTCATGCTTATACGCCGCCTCGTTGAAGGTGCCCTTGAACTCGAGAAAGGCACCATGGTCAGAGCTGTAGTCCTTTCTGGAGTTGTAGGCCGCCGGACCCGGAATGTCGGCCTGCGTACAGAAGCGGTCATCCTCGTTGCCCCCAACTGTGCGTCGGGTCCGAACGTGGCCGGCGTAGTCGTAGTTGTTGAGCGAGCCGCCGTCGATGGGATCGACGGCGTAGAAGCGGCCGAGGGTCGGGTCGTAGGGCCTTGCGCCCATCAGGATCAGGCTGCTGACCGAGTCGGTCTGCTTGTCCCAGCGGCCGGTGTAGCGACGGCTGGTGCCGGTTCCGGGCGAGCCGGTGATGAGGGTGCCGAACGGGTCGTAGACGTAAGCAGCCGTGCGCGTCCCCGAACCGTCTGCGGTGGCCGCATACCCCTTTTGACCAAACACCCACGCGGGACACGAATCCTCAGTGCGAACCGCGGCTGTCTTGTGATTTCGACCGCCGAACAACGACGCTAGGGAAGCGGGGGCAGGCGGTCAAAGATCCTACCGAGGGCCTTCATCACGCGATCAACCAGTGCCGCGAGCTCTGTGACGAGGAGCCACACACTGGCAGCCTAGTCCCATTGGCTTGCACCCGTCAGCGCCTGGAGGCCCCAGGTCGGCTTGGGGAAATCTTGATTCCCACGTGAGCCCGCATCGGACGAGAGATCAACAGCGCAAAGCTGATCACATCAACGGCGATCCACACGAAGGCGGGGCGGTCAACGACCAAGGAGATGACGACAGATCCTTCGAAGAGGACGAGGAGGACCCACGCCCACTTACGTCGGTAAACGAGTGCAACGAACAATAATGCCAGGCACGCCACAGCCAGAGGCGCGAGCGAGTGTTTCCGTTCCCAAAACGAAGACTTCGTGGCTGCCCAGATGAGTGGGGCTGACGAGAGTGCGATATAGATCGTCAACAAGGCTCGGTGCCTCGAGGCGCGGGACGGATGAACCCGACTGTTCAGAAACTGTTGCATGAGGTAGGGGGCTTCGCGTGCCAGAGGTTGTAGGCACACCAAGCTAGCTTGGCAATTCGAGTGATGATTCCGAATCTTGAGCTGTGATTGAAACCAACGATCGATGCCTCGCGGGCGATGATCGGATTGGCTCCCGGCACCCACCCGTGATCAAACTGCCATCCTAGTGCATCCGTAATCAGCGTGCGGCTATTAGCCTTAGCCAAGTGACCCTCATCTGCTTTTATCAACACTGCTCCGAACCCCACGATTAGCGGATTCGCGGTTGAGGCACCGCTGCCATTTCGACCACCAAATGTAACAATGGCTAGTGAAGACCCAGCGTCGGGATACCAAACTGCGTATTCCATCGGATCGTCGACGACCGGCCTCAGCCCGTCGAGGTCGTAGCCGTTGACGGGGTCTTGGCCGGCGTAGTCGTAGTTGTTAAGTGACCCACCCTCAACGGGGTCGACGGAGTAGAAGCGCCCGAGCGACGAGTCGTACGGGCGGGCACCATGAGGATGAGGTTGCTGTTGGCTGCTGTTGGCATCCGTCTGTTCATTCCAGGCGCCGGTGTAGCGGTGGCTCGTGCCCGCTCGGAGGCCGCCGCTGGTGAGGGCCCCGAAGGCGTCGTAGACGTAGCCAGCGGTGCGGCTGCCGGAACTATCGGCTTGAGCGGCGAGGTCGCCGTGGCCGGTGTAGTAGAGATAGCTGGCGACGTTCCAGTCGGGGGTGCCCGCGAAGGAGGCGAGGTCGCCGACTGGGCCCGAGGAGTCCTCTACGTGAACGACGAACTATCGAAGACGCCTGACGACGCCAATAACGACGATGCCGGAAGCGACGATCGCGAGTATCAGCCAGTCACCGTGATGAACTGGCTTGGTTGAGCCGTTTTCCGAGGGAGCCGCAGCGGCCCTGGGGTGCATGTTCCAGGCAGCGGACGGGGCCCGATCCTAGGGGCCCCGTCCGCGATTTACGCCTCAGTGGCTCGTCGTCAGCAGACGATCGCCACCACCGTGCCTGTCCCCGGGTGACCCGGGTTGGGCGCATAGCCGGGTGCCACGTGCACCACGACAACGTGCGGAGTGTTGCCTGAGATCGTCGACCCCGCTTTCGTGATCGAGCTCGAGACGATCACCTCCATGAACTCCGGCAGCGAACCCGCCGGGGGCGGCGTGCTATTGCCCGGATCGGTCGACCAGTTCGTCCCGCAAGCGGGTGCGGTGTTCGGCGTATTCTCGAAGCCCTTGAAGGCGGACGGCGCAGCGCCGCCGCTCAAGGTATTGAGCTTCGCCCACTGGGCACCCCAGAAGGTGACGTCCGTGCCCACAGCGGAGTTCTGATCGCCGATGACGAAGTTGCCTCCGGCCGAAGTCCCGGCGATCAGGACGACACACGAGGTGGTCGCGGTCGAGCCGCCGTCGTCGGCAATCGCCACGGTGATCGTGAAGAACCCCGTGGAGCTGTAGGTGTGCGTGCCGCTCACCGTGAATGGGCCGCCGGTAGGTCCGGTGACTGTCCCAGGTGAGTTGGAGCTGTCCCCCCAGTCGATCGTTGCAGTGAAGTCGGTCTGCGGTGCGAACGGATTGGCGTCCGTCAGCGTCGCGACCGGTCCATTGAAGGACATCGGCGAGACCGCCGGTGTGGCACACGTTGCTGAGATCGGCGCATCGACAGGGCTCGCGGACCCGGTCGCGGACGCCGTGCTCCCGCCGTCGTCGACGACCGTCACGTTGACGCTGGACGGCCCCTCCTCGTGGTACACGTGACTGCCGGTGACCGTGAACGGGCCGCCGGTGGGTCCAGTGACTACGCCGGCCGAGCTGGTGGTGTCTCCCCAGTCGAACGTCACCGTGAAGTCCGCCGTCGTGGCGAACGGGTTGGCATCGGTGAACGTGAACGTCGCCGTCGTCGGGCTCACACCCTCCACACCGTCGTTCAACGCCAGCGTTCCCGCAGTCAGCGCTGCGTCCGCGACCTGTGCCGTCGAATGTGCAGTCGCGTTGTTATTCGGCGTATCCACGTCGGTGATCACGACGGTGACCGGGTACGTCGCCTCCTCCTGGTACGTGTGCATCCCGCTCACCGTGAACGGACCGCCCGTCGGCCCGGTGATCGTGCCCGCAGTGGTCGGGCCGTCGCCCCAGTCGATCGTCGCCGAATACTCGCTCGCGGTCGCAGCGGGATCGGGATCGGTAAAGGTCGCGACGGTGCCGCTGAACGGCGCTCCCTCCACCGCATTGATCGTCGTTCCCGTGGCCGTGATCGGCCGTTCGGGACAAGGCACCTCGTAGGCCGTCAGATGGTTCGCGTTGAACGTCGCCTCGTTCGCCCACACCGCGCACTTGGGCGCGAACGTGACCTGATCGAACGCGAGGTCCTCTTCCTCACGCGGAGCGGTGGTGAAGGTCGGACCGGTCAGGACTCCTGCGGTGTCCGTCTGAACGATGCTCTCGCTCTGCGGATGCGCGTGCCAGAGCCGGTCCCCGTTGAACGGGTCAGGGACGAATGCGACGCCGCTCGTGCCGTCGGTCGCGGTGGACGGCGCCGTGAACGAGTTGATGATGTGGCAGCTCGTGTCGAGCTCCGCGACCCAGTTGTCGGGGATACTCGCGCCCTCGCCGCTCATCCAGTTCGTGCTTCCCGTCCAGTCGAGCCCGTCCGGGAAGTTTCCGATTCCGGTCGACGGATTCACGGCCGGATTTCCAGGATTTGCAGCGACGAAGTCACACGTCGAGATGATCGCCCCCGTGCTCGCATTGACGCGTAGGAGCGTCTGCGTGCTGGAGTAGTCGGCGGTCCACAGGGCGCTTCCGTCCCAGGAAAGCGGGCCGCCCTTCGCCGCATCCCCGGCGACGGTGATCGAGCCAAGCGGCGTCCCGGTGGTGCTGACCTTGTAGATGTGCGGGTCACCGAACACCGTGTAGTAGAGGTTTGTGCCGTCGAAGGCGATTCCGCGGCCGTTACCGGTCACGCCGCCTGGGACGAAGCTGGCAAGCACGTTCCCAGTCGTTGAAAGCGCCGCCCGGCTGCCGAGCGGCAGCATGACGACGAGGACTACCAGAGCGACGCCGACGGTCCTCGTCAATCGTCGCAACCTGAATCCCATTTCCTTCTCCCCTCCTGAATCGTGGTCTGACGACTGCGAGACCCGCCGCCGCATAGGCCGGCTCGAGCCAGGAGTTGGGCTGGTCTGTCTGTTCGACACCTCCTCTTTACGGAAAAGGCGCGCTAACGGCTCCGGCGCGGCCTGTGCGTGGCTTTCGGAGCCACTCGCGCAGCGTGAGGCGATGAGGTGAGGCTGTCAATGGCTCAGCCATGCGGCTTGGCATGGTTCTTCCGTGGTTCGCCGAGCGGGCGGCGGCCTGCCCGAGCGGCAGCTACGCCGCGAGCATCTGCACGTTCATTAGCGCTGCTTGCAGGTCTGCGCCGACGAGCCCGTCCGCGTCAGCGTGCCGAAGAACGACTGCGTGCACACCCAGTCGTTGGTCGTCACCGTGACGTAGACGGTGCCGTCGTGCTGGATGCCGTTGTGCCTGCAGCCGTCGGTGTCGGCGTGGTGCCACACCGCCTCGTTCGGCGAGCCGAGCACCGGCGCAAAGTCATTGCAAGCCGGGTTGTCCTTCGGCGGCGACAGTCGCCACGTATACGTCGGCGTGCCCTGGCCGGCGACCGTGACCGACTCCGTGTAGAACGTCGCGCGCTGAGACTCCTCGAAGACGGCCTTCACCGGTGAGAGCTTCGGCTCCGGCTTCACGACCGGCTTCGGCCTCGGCTTGGGCTTCGGCCTGGCGACGGTCGTCGTCGGCGCCACTGTGGTCGTCGCCGCCGGCGTCGTCGGCGCGGCGACCGCCGCCTTCTTCTTCGAGCCGCCGGTCGCCAGGACGATCGCGAGCGCCCCGGCCGCGATCACGATCACAGCGGCGACGAGCTGCCGGCCGCGGAGCTGCGGCCGCCGCGTGCGGGGCTGCGGCTGCGGTGTCTTCGAGACGATCTCGTCCCAGAGCTCACCGAGCTCGAGCAACAGCGTGAGCCGTGCGGCCTCCACCCCCTGCCGATCCTGGGTCGAGCCGTTGCTCGAGCGCCTGCAGCCGCTCGATCGCCGTGAGCGCGCGCACGATCGCCTGGAGATGCGGCAGCAGCGCGCCGAGGACACGCCGCAGCCTCTCGACCTTTTCGAGCTTCTCGCGCACCTCCTCGGTCAGCGCGGCGTGCTCGGCCTGGCGGGCCTCGCGCCATTCGGCGGGCGCCTCGTGGGCTCCCTCGTGTACTCCGCGCAGCCGGTCGAGATCCTCCTGGAGCTTGAGGCGCGCCTCGGCGAGCACCTGCTCGAGCTTCCCCTCCTTGACCGCCTTGACCGCGGCTTCCACGTGGTCCGCCGTCTCGCGCAGCGCATCGGCCAGTGCCGCCGTGTCGGCCGCGACGACCTCGCCGGCGCCTGGGCCGACGCCCGCTGCCGCCTGCAGCACCTGCGTCAGGTCCTTGCTCGCCGACGCGAGCAGCTCGCGGCCGCCGCCCTCGGGTCGCCGACCCGCCAGCGCAGGCGCCCAGCGTGCGAGCGGCTGCAGCGCGGCCAGCGCCGCGAACGGCGCGGGCCCGATCATCTGTTCGATCCGCGCGCGGGCGCCCGCTGCGCTGACCACCGCGTTCAGGAGCTCGCGGTCGGTGCGCCTCGGCCCCGCACGAAGCAGCTGGCCCGCGTGACGGACGAGCGGCGGCGGCACGTCCTCGTCGCCGCCCAGCCGCGCATAGAGCTGGGCGTCCCGATCGTCGGACGGAGCGGGCCGGCCGAGCGCCGGCAACCGGCGGCCGACCTCAGCGGCGATCGAGGCGTGTTGCGACGCTGTCCGCGCAGCGGTCAGGATCTCGCCGACGCCGGCAAGGCCGATGAGCGCGTCGAGCGCGGTCAGCGCCGACGAGCACTCGCGCGCGAACGCACCGAGCTCGTCACGAAGGGCGGCGAGAAGCTCGCGCTGGTGGGCATGTTCCTGCGCGAGGGCCTCGGCCCACGCCGCCTCGTGCGCGCCTCCCGGGTCGCTCGTCAACTGGCTACGATCCTACGGCGGGTGCGTCGAGGCGGTCAATGTGGGGGTCGAATGATGCGGAAGTCGCTGATGGCTGTTGCAGGCGCTCTTGTCCTCGGAGCGCTCCTGGTTGCGCTGCCCGGCGCTGCATTCGGGGGCGCGGCACGCGCTGCGAGCAACTCCAAGATCTTCACGGACTCGGTCGGCGAGGACCCGAACGCGCCCGACATCACCAGCATCCACGTCTCGAACACCGATGCCGGGCTGATCACCTTCCAGGTCAACATCAGCAACCGGCCGACGTTCACGCCCGACATGTTGCTGCTGATGTTCCTCGACACGGATGCCAACGCCTCCACGGGCGACGCCCAGGATCTCGGCGCCGAGTACGCGATCCAGGTCGAGCCGGACGCGGTCTCCGTCTTCAAGTGGACTGGGAACGACTACGGGTTCGCGCGGACCCCGTCGCTTGGCTTCGACTACGCCTCGACGGGCGCTTCCCTCCGGATCAGCGCGGCGGACATCGGCGGCACGAAGGCGCTCAAGTTCGGGACGATCGTCTTCTCAGGGGTCGTCTTCAACCCGGATGGGAGCGCGGACTTCAAGAACGCGAAGAGCGACCAGGCGCCCGACTCCGGTCACAGCCCGTACGCCTACAGCGTGCTGACGAAGCTGGCGCTCAAGGTCGTCGGCTTCACGACCAGCCCGAAGGTGGCTCGCGCCGGCAAGCCGTTCTCAGTCGGGCTCGCAGCCGAGGAGAACGACACGGCCGGCCCGGTCGACGGCGGCAGCGTGACGTGCTCGGCGACGGTCGCAGGCAGGCGCCTGACGACGAAGGGGCGCGCGGTCGACAACGGCGTCGCGACCTGCGCGTGGGTGCTGCCGAAGAACACCAAGGGCGCGACGGTCCGCGGGTCGATCACGCTCGCCGTGCGAGGCAAGCGGGTCAGCCGCCTGTTCGCGGCGAAGATCCGCTAGCCAGCCGCTAACGAAAGATCCGGCCGCCGAGCGTGCCGCGCAGGCTCGCGCCCTTGAGGCCGAGGATGCCGTCGGACGCAGCCTTGCCCGCGACGGTGACCGCCCCCTGGAAGACGAGCGGCGGGCCGAACGTCTTCAGCTTGAGCGTGCCACTGACCGTGATCCCCGGATCGAGGCTGTAGGCGACGAGCCTGAAGCTACGGGCCGAGGTGGCAACCAGCCGGCCGCCGTAGATGCCCGGCAGCGTGACTGCTCCGCCCGAGAGGCCCGCGGTCATCAGCCACGCTGCCTGCGCCTCGTGCAATGTCTTCGAGACGATCGCCAGCGTCGCGGCCGGAGTCGCCACCCCCTTCGGGCGCGCAGGCAGCGCCGCGATCGGCGTCACGATCGCCTCGCCGCGCGGGCAGCTGGCCGGAGGGGTGGTGCCGCTGAGGATCCACGCGCGTGTCGCGCGCTGCGAGCAGCCGGTGATGTCCGCGCCCAGGACGCTGTGGCCGACGCCGGGCACGACGAGCACGTGACCTTGCGGGAACCGTGAAGCGATCGCGACCGCACCTGCCGTGGGCGTGCGCATGTCGAAGCCGCCGCTCAGAGCGAGCACCGGCACGTTCGGCAGCGGCCCGGCGCCGAGCGCAACGCCGCCGGACGGGCTCGGCCAGTCGACGCAGAAGCTCGCGTTGCCGAAACCGGCCGCCCAGCTGCCGAAGGGGCCCAGCGCGCCGGCCGGCAGCGCCGCAATCGCCGCCTGGACGAGCGCAGGACGGTCGGCGATCGGCGTGTCGGGCTGCCACGGGAACGGGCCGTCGTGGCAGACGGTGGCCGCGAACAGCGCGTCGCTCAGGTCGATCGCAGTTTCCGACGCGCTCCCGGCGTCGAGCAGGTAGGTGCGTAGCAGCGGCTGGGTGGTTCCCCGGCGCGCGGCGTGGACGACGGCGGGCAGCTCGGCGGCGAGACCCGGGTTCAGATCGGCATCGAGCACCATGCTGAGGAAGTCGATCCCGCCAAGGCTCAGCGTGCGGCTTCCGCCGCTCCCGAGCGTCACCTTGCCCTGGATCGGCTTCGCCGCGAGCTGGTTCGCGACTGCGACCACGTCGCCGGCGAAGTCCGGCGTCGTCGCCTTGCAGCCGCCGTCGGAGCAGAAGCCGGTGAGCGTGTTGGACATGGCGGTCAGGACGCTCGCGCTGAAGGGATCGGGCTGCTCCGGCGGCAGCACCGAGTCGAGCACGAGCCGCTCGACGTGATCGGGGTGCGCCAGCGCATACGCCATTGCGAGCTTGGTGCCGTAGGACGTCCCCCAGAGGCCGACCTTGTCGACTCCGATCGACTGGCGGACAGCCTCGAGATCCTCCACGTGGTCGGCGGTGCTGTAGAAGGCGCGGTTCGCACCGAGCTGGGCCGCGCAGTCGGCGACGAGCTGCGCCTGGCCGTTCGACGAGAACGAGCTCTGCAGCGCGGGGCAGTCGAGCAGCCCGGAGTCGCCGGTGCCGCGATCGTCGTAGGCGACGAGCGTGTAGCCCGGGAACATGAAGCGGTAGAACGCGGCGTTCGCGGCCGACGTCAGGCCGAACACGTGCGCGGAGCCCTGGCCGGGCCCGCCCGCGATCAGGAACATCGCGCCGCGCGGCACACCCTCCGCCGGCAGCACCTCGACATGCAGGCCGATCGTCCCCGCCACCTGACCGGTGCGGTCGAGCGGGACCGTGACGGTCGAACAGAGAACCGCCGAGCCGGTCTTACAGGGCGCTCCCGCTTTCGCGACGCGCGTCGCACCGGCGCGGGTCGCCTGGCCGCCGGTGAGCAGGTGGCGGAGGACGTAGCTATGGACGACGGCGGGCGCCGAGGCGGCGGACGCGTGCGCTCCCACCGCGGGTCCCGCGGAGGCGAGCAGCGAAACCACGAACGCCAGCGCGAGCGTGGTCGTCAGCCATGCCGTCGTCTTCTTCACGTCGCCCCCTAAACCCCGAACAGCAGTGTCGAGTCGCGGATCGTACCGGCGCCACCTTAGAGTCGCCTAAAGGCGACCCGCCGCTACCCTCGACGCGTGCCCGACTTCGACGCGCTCGTGCAGGACGCCGTGGACTCGCTTCCACCCGAGTTGCGGCGCGACGTCTCGAACGTCGAGATCGTCGTGGAGGACGAGCCGCCGCCCGGGCAACCGCTGCTCGGCCTCTATCAGGGCATCCCGCTCACGCGTCGCACCAGCCGCTACGCCGGCGCGCTGCCCGACAAGATCACGATCTTCCGCGGCCCGCTCGAACGCCTCTACGGGCACGACACGGACGAACTGCGGCGCCAGACCCGCCGCGTCGTGCTGCACGAGCTCGCCCACCATTTCGGCATCAGCGACGAGCGTCTCGTCGAGCTCGACCGGTACTGAAGAAGGCTTTAGGCTCCGCGCCCAAGGGCGGCACCTGGCACACGTTCGGGCGGGACGTCGGCCTCCACGGTGAACTCGATCTTCGGCATGGGCGCTGCACGCCGAGCCGAACGGCAGCGGCGGCAGCCGGATTCGGATCGTCAACGACCGGCAGCCAAAGGGCAAGGGCCGTATCGCCGCGCTGATGATGACGGTGAGCGGCAAGAAGCTGCTCGAGGGCCATCTCCGGAAGACGCTCGCCATCCTTGAGCGGCAATCGGAATAGTCGAGGAGTGGGTCGCCGCGGGCCCCCTCGCCGGCGGCGACCCTCCTCGGTGGTGCCTGCGAAGACCCTGCTCCGCCACTGTGAACGGCCGCTGAGGAGCGCGTAAGGATTTGTAGAGCCTCTAGAGTCGAGCGGTGGACGAGCTGAGCCTCCTCGACTGGAAGCGCCGCATCTTCGAGCTCTACGCGTCGATCCGCGCAGACATGAATCCCGAGCAAGCCTGGCGCCGCTGGCGTAACACGCGCGACGAGCTCTTCCGCACACATCCGCAATCGCCGCTGCCACCGGCGGAGCGCACCGGCTTCGCGGGTCTCCCTTACTACGACTACGACCCAGACCTGCGGGTCCTGGGTCTCGTCGAGCCGGCCGAGCACGAGCTTCGCGAGATCGCGACCTCAGGCGAGCACCCGTATGCGTTCATCCGCTTCGCCCGCGCGCGCTTCGACCTGGGTGGCGCGGAGAGCACGCTCGACCTCTGCTGGCTCGAGGGGTATGGCGGCGGCGTCTTCCTCTCGTTCGCGGATGCGACCAGCGGTCGCGAGACGTACGGCGCCTGCCGCTACCTGCTCGACACGGTCAAGGGCTCTGACCTCGGCGAGCAGGACGGCAAGCTGGTGCTCGACTTCAACTTCGCCTACAACCCTTCGTGCTCGTACGATCCGCGCTGGGTCTGCCCGCTCGCTCCGCCCGGGAACCGGCTCGCCGCGGCCGTGCGCGCGGGCGAGCGCGTCCGGTCCGGCCATTAGCCGGTTCAGTGGCTCATCGTGCCGGCGACGTGGCCGACGTTGAGCAGCCCGACCTGCCCCATCTGGACGCTCGCGAAGCTGTGCGAGACGAACGGGTAGATGCCCGGTTTGTCGATCTTGACGTCGAAGACGCCTCCCCCACCCGCGGCGACGACGGCGGTCTGGATCTCGTGCTGCGGCGCGTCGACCAGATCCGCGTTCAGCCAGGCACGGGCGAGGACGGTGCCGACGACGTGGAACTCGGTGTTGAGGCTCGGCCCTGCGTCGACGACCCAGAAGCGAACCGTCTGGCCCGGATCCGCAGTCAGCGGATGTGTCTTGTACTGGCCGGCGTAGCCGTTCCAGGTGACCCAGTCCGGGGTCATCTGATCGGCCTTGGTCAAGTCGAGCGCAGCCGGCGTTTTCTCGCCGGCGCTGTTCAGATACCACTCGCTCGAGACGAGCACGTACTCGCGGTCGGCGCGCGGCATCGCCTTCGGCTCGACGATGATCGCCCCGTACATGCCGTTTGCGATGTGCATGAACGCCGGCGCCGTGCCGCAGTGGTACATGAAGACGCCCGGTGCGGTGGCGCGGAACGAGAAGTGCTTGTCGCCGCCGGGCTGCACGTCCGAGAATGCCACGTTGGGCGCGATCTGTGCCGCATGGAAGTCGACCGAATGCGGCATCGGCGAGGAGTTGTGCAGCGTGACCTTGACCAGCTGGCCTTGCCGGACGTGGACGACAGGGCCCGGCACCGTGCTGCCGAACGTCCAGGCCTCGTATTTGATGCCCGGTGCGATCGACACGGCGCGGTGCTGGATGTCCAGCTTGACGGCGGCGACGTCACCCGCTGGCGCCGGGGGCAGCACGGCCGGATAAGCGGCGTGCCGCATCGCGAGGGCGTCGGCATTCGCCGGCGCGATGCCGGCATAGCTTGGCGTCGCAACCGCCCCCACGGTCGCGCTCGCCGTCTGTGTCATGCCCGGCATCGAGGCCGAGGAGCCGGTTGCGCTCAGGCGATGGACCGTCGCGGCGGCGTGGCGGGCGTCGTCTCGGGCCTGGAATGCGGAAA
>WNGE01023340.1_pt1 | contig 12679 bp, 10 predicted proteins | sample 5400651 | NCBI WGS metagenome assembly WNGE01 (sample SAMN13153370, study PRJNA577476) | soil metagenome | isolation source: 60 cm soil or saprolite under grassland replicate 2 | place: USA:California | collected 2016-06-15 | reverse complement strand
CCCACGAGCCGAAGCCGGCGAAGGCGCCGAAGCCACACAAGCCGCCGAAGCCGCACGAGCCGAAGCCCGCCAAGGCGCCGAAGCCGCAAAAGCCCGCCGCGCCACCGAAGCCTCACAAGCCTACGCCGGCACCGAAGCCTCACAAGCCCGCCCCGCCGCCGAAGCCTCCCAAGCCGACCAAGACTCCTGCGGAGCACTCGCACACGGCGCATGGGCACGGGGTGCATTCGCACGGGGGCAAGAGCGGCCACTAGGATCCGGCCGTGGCCCGCTTCGGAAGGTTTCGCCCCGGCCCTGTCGGCGTCGCGATCACGCTGTACGACGTCTGGCGCCGCCTGCCTCCCAAGCAGCGCAAGCAACTGATGAGCCTGGCCCGCAAGCACGGCCCGACGGCTGCGGCGAAGCTGCTCCAGATGCGCCGCCGCACCCCTCGTCGCTAGCCCGACGCCGCGGCGGCGGGAGCAAGGGCGGCACGGACGATCCTGTCCTGCTCGCGCAGGTGCGCCGTCGGATAGCCCTCGCTCGGGCTCGCACGCCAGGGACGCCCGAGGTAGCGGAGCGGCACGTCGGCCGGCTTGGCCTCCTCCAGCCGATGGCGGATCGCCCGCCAGGCGCCCATGTTCTGCGGCTCCTCCTGCGCCCAGACGAACTCGCGCAGCTTCGGGTAGCCCTGCAGCAACGCCGCCGCCTGCCCGACCGGAAACGGATAGAGCTGCTCGAGGCGCGCGACCGCGACGTGCTCCGCGCCGGCGCGCTCGTCGTGGCCGACGATGTCGTAGTAGACCTTCCCCGAGCAGAGGACGAGGCGTGCCACCTGCCCACGGTCGGCGCCTGGATCGTCGAGCAGCGGCCGGAACTCGCCGGCGGCCAGATCGTCGAGCACCGAGGACGCCTGCTTGAGGCGCAGCAGCCCCTTCGGGGTCGTGACCACGAGCGGGCGCGCCGTCGCGTCGAGCGCCTGGCGGCGCAACAGGTGGAAGTACTGCGCCGCCGTCGTGCAGTTCGCGATCCGGATGTTCTCCTGCGCCGCGAGCTGGAGGAAGCGCTCGAGCCGCGCGCTCGAGTGCTCGGGCCCGTTGCCCTCGTAGCCGTGCGGGAGCAGCAATGTCAGGCGCGACGTCTCCCGCCACTTCGAGAGCCCGGCGGCGATGAACTGGTCGATGACGATCTGCGCGCCGTTGACGAAGTCCCCGAACTGGGCCTCCCAGAGCACGAGCGCCTCCGGTGCGGCCGCCGAGTAGCCGTACTCGAAGCCGAGGCACGCGTACTCCGACAGCGGCGAGTTGTGGATCTCGAACGCGGCCGCCGCCTCGTCGAGATGCTGCATCGGCGTGAACGTCGCGCCCGTGTGCACGTCGTGCAGGACGGCGTGGCGATGCGAGAACGTTCCGCGCTCGGTGTCCTGCCCGGTGATGCGGATCGGGATGCCGTCGACGAGCAGGGACGCGAACGCGAGCGCCTCCGCCTGGCCCCAGTCGATGCCGCCCTGCTCGATCGCCTCGCGCCGCCGCTCGAGCTGGCGCATCAGCTTCGGATGGGGCGTGAACCAGTCGGGAACGCGGAGCAGCTCCTCGTTCAGCTCCCGCAGCCGGTCGGCCGCGACCGCCGTGACGACCTCGTCGCCGGTACCCGCCGGAATCCGCCCGTCGGCGACCGGCTCGGGCGCGCCGCCGCCGAATGTCTCCTTGAGCGCCTCGTGCGCGCTCCGCAGCCGCGTCTGCACGTCGGCCGCCAGTTCGTCCGCCTGGTCCTGCGTGACCGCGCCATCCTCGACCAGCCGCGCTGCGAACTGCTCCCGGACTGTCGGATGCTCGGCGATGGCGGCCGCGAGCAGCGGCTGTGTGTAGGCGGCCTCGTCCTGCTCGTTGTGACCATGCCGCCGGTAGCCGACGAGGTCGATCACGACGTCGTGGCCGAACCGGCGGCGGTAGGCGAGCGCGAGGCGTACCGCGGAGATCGCCGCCTCGGGGTCGTCGGCGTTGACGTGCACGATCGGGATGTCGAAGCCCTTGGCGAGGTCGCTCGAGTAGCGCGTCGAGCGGCCGTCCTCCGGATCGGTGGTGAAGCCGACCTGGTTGTTGCCGATCAGGTGCAGCGAGCCGCCGGTCGAGTAGCCCGGGAGGCCCTGGAGGTTGAGCGTCTCGGCGACGTCGCCCTGTCCGGCGAACGAGGCGTCGCCGTGGATGAGGATCGGCAGCGCGACAGCCGGATCGGTGTTGCCCGCGTGTGTCGAGCGGTCGGTCTGCTCCGCCCGCGCGCGTCCCTCCACGACGGGGTCGACCGCTTCCAGGTGGCTCGGGTTCGACGCGAGGGTCACCGTGACCTCGCCCGCGCGGGTCGTCCGCATGCCCTCGGCGCCGAGGTGGTACTTCACGTCGCCGGTGCCTCCCTCGTCGCTCGCCACGACGGCCTCGATCGTCCGCTCCCCCTCGAACTCGCGCAGGATCGTCTCGTAGGGGCGGCCGACGACGTGCGCGAGCACGTTGAGGCGGCCGCGGTGGGCCATCCCGATCACGACCTCGTGTGCGCCGGCATCCGCGGCGAGGTCGATGGACTCGTCGAGCATCGGCACCAGCACGTCGAGGCCCTCGATCGAGAACTGCTTCTGGCCGAGGAAGGCGCGGCGCAGATAGTGCTCCATCCCCTCCACCTCGCTGAGGCGGCCGAGGAGGGCGACCCGCTCGTCGTCGGAGAGCGGCTGCCGGTAGCGGCCGGACTCGATCGCCTGCCGCAGCCAGACCCGCTCCTCGTGGTCGGAGATGTGCTCGATCTCGTAGGCGATCGTCCCGCAGTACGTCTCGCGCAGGCGCGGCAGGGCGTCGGCGAGCGTGTCGCCCTCGACGTACAGGCGCAGCACAGAAGCCGGAATGCGCGCCTGGAGCTCGGGGGTGAGCCTGGGGACGAGCCGCTCCGGCTCGAGCGCCGGGTCGCTCGGAGGCTCCGAGCCGAGCGGGTCGAGCCGTGCGGCGAGGTGACCGTGCATGCGAAAGGCCTTGACGAGGGCCATCGCCGCCGCGACACCCCCGACCAGTTCGTCGTCCACCGTCGCGGGCGCCGGCACCGACACGGCCGGGGCCGCCGCCGGCGCAGCGGCGGGCGCGTGCCCGTTGCCGCCATCTCGCTGTGACACCTCGCGCTGCGAGCCGTCGCGCTGCAGCCGCTCGAGCAGGCGCGCGAGCCCCGGCTGCATGGCGAGCAGCTCCTCGGGCCCACTCTCGAACAGCGCCCGCCATTCGGACGGGACGGCGGCGGGATTGTCGAGGTACTGCTCGAGCAGCAGGGCGGCGTAGCCCGCGTTCAGTCCGTCGACCTCGGGTCGGCTCATCTCAGTCCTTTGTAGCAGCGCCCCCGGTCTTACCAGAGCGGGCTCTCGGTGACGACGGCGATCGTCATCCCGAGGAAGAAGCACACGGCGGCGATCAGCACCGCTGCGAAGGCGAGCCGCTCGTGCCGGCCGCCCATCGCCGCCGCGACGAGGGCCAGCACCATCGCAGCCGGGATCAGCCGCAGCGGGTGCCAGGCCAGGGCCAGCAGGCTGGCGAAGATCGCGAACGAGGCGAGGAAGCCGGCGACGGTGTCCGACGAGCGGGAGGCGGCCGGCTCGTCGTAGCCGAGGTCGGGTGCGCTCATCCGCGTGCGCCCTGGTCGGGCTCGGCGCGGGCGTGCGCGTGGGCGGTGCGCGGGGTGCGCGGGTAGGTGCGCGTCGGCCCACCGTGGGGCCGAGGCCGGAAGCGGCGCGGGCGGAGGCGCCACGACCAGCCGGGGCCGGGATCCTCCGGTCCGAGCCTCGCGGTCACCGCCGCCCCCTCCTCGGGCCTCGGCTCCGCCTTGATCGCGTAGTAGACGACCACGCAGAGGTAGACGATGGGGATCTTCAGGATCACCATCAGGAACACGATCTCCCAGACCGAGTCCGGCGCCACCGCCCGGGAGTGTACCCCGCAGGCTTCGGAGCCGAACCTCGCGCTCGGGTTCACGGATTCCTTACGGGGAGCCGGTTAGGACCGGGGCCGGCGGGAAACGAACACGGTATGAGCCACGATCAGCTGCGGGCCCTGATGGAGTTCGGCGAGGAGCACGGCTGCGTCAACATGTCCGCTTTCAACGAGCTCGTCGCCGAGCTCGAGCTCGACGACGACGAGGTGGCGGGGCTTCTCGAGCAGCTCGACGAGCGCAACATCGAGGTTACCGACGACTGCGCCCGGCCAGACGTCGCCGAGACGCACTATGTGAACACCGAGGTCGCCGCGATGACGAGCGACTCGCTGCAGCTCTTCCTGAACGAGGCCGGCCGGTATCCGCTGCTGACCGCAGCCGAGGAGGTCGAGCTCGCGAAGCGCATCGAGCGCGGCGACAAGCCTGCGAAGGACGCGATGATCAACGCGAACCTCCGCCTCGTCGTCTCGATCGCGAAGAAGTACCAGGGCCACGGCCTGTCGCTGCTCGACCTGATTCAGGAGGGGATCATCGGGCTGATCCGCGCCGTGGAGAAGTTCGACTGGCGGCGCGGCTACAAGTTCTCGACGTACGCGACGTGGTGGATCCGCCAGGCGGTGCAACGCGGCGTCGCGAACAAGTCGCGGACGATCCGGATCCCGGTGCACATCGTCGAGCGCGAGCAGAAAATCGCGCGCGCCGAGCGCGAGCTCGTGCTGCAGCTCGAACGGCCGCCGACCGACGAGGAGGTGGCGAAGCGCGCGAAGCTGCCGCTCAAGCATGTGCGCGAGACGCGCGCCGCCGCCCGGACGGTGGCGAGCCTCGACAAGCCGATCGGCGACGAGAGCGACACCTCGTTCGGCGAGCTCGTCGCGCACGAGACGGGCGACGTGGAGGAGGAGGTCGTCGTCGGCCTGACCGAGGTCACCCTTCGCGCCGCGGTCGAGGAGCTGCCGGAGCGGGAGAAGCAGGTGATCAAGCTGCGCTACGGGCTCGACGGCGACAGCGAGCCGAAGTCGCTGGAGCAGATCGGCCGCGAGCTCGACATCACCCGCGAGCGAGTCCGCCAGATCGAGACACGGGCGCTGGAGCGGCTTGCCGAGCACCGCGAGGTCGCCGCGCTGTCTCCCGCGGCGCTCGAGCACGCCGGCGTCCTCCAGCTCGGCGAGGCGCGCCGCGAGCGTCCGCGGCGGAATCCCCTCGAGCGCCTGCTTGAACTCGTTGAAGCGGACCGCTCCGGCCTCGGCCGACGCCCACAGGATCGCGAGCACCCAGCGCCGCCCGAGGAGCTCGGCCGCACGGGCGACCTCCTCGGGCAGCGGCTGGCAGCGGCGGCAGCGCATCGGTCGACGGTCTAGCCGACTGCCTGGAGCTTCGGCTTGGGCTCGAGCGCGAGCTCGAGCACCTCGCCGAGCGTCATCACCGGGTGGAAGCGCACCGCTTCGCGCACGTCCGCGGGGACGTCCTCGAGGTCGGCCCGGTTCCGCTCGGGGATGATCACGTCCGTGAGCCCGGCCGCGTGCGCGGCGAGCGCCTTCTGCTTCAGACCGCCGATCGGCAGCACGCGCCCCTGCAGCGTCACCTCGCCGGTCATGCCGATCGTGTGCCTCACGGGCCGTCCGGCCAGGAGTGACGCGAGGGCCGTCGCCATCGTGATGCCGGCACTCGGCCCATCCTTCGGAATCGCGCCCGCCGGCACGTGCACGTGAAACGACGTGTTGCGGAACGCCTCCGGATCGACGCCGAGCTCCTCTGCGTGGGAGTGGACGTACGAGAGCGCGATCCGAGCGGACTCCTTCATGACGTCGCCGAGCTGACCCGTGAGCAGAAGCTCGGTGCCGCCGTCCATCGCGGTCGCCTCGACGAAGAGCACGTCGCCCCCGGTGCCGGTCACCGCGAGCCCGGTTGCAACGCCCGGCACGGCGGTCCGCTCCGCGGACTCCTGGAAGAACTTCTGCCGCCCGAGCGCGTCGCGCACCACGTCGGGGTCGACGACGACCGGCGGCTCGACCGCCCCCGAGGCGATCTTCGTCGCGGTCTTGCGCAGCACCTTGCCGAGCTCGCGCTCGAGCTGGCGGACGCCCGCCTCGCGGGTGTACTCCGAGACGACCAGCTGGATCACGTCGTCCTCGATCGAGACCTCGTCCTCGCGGAGGCCGTTCCGCTCGCGCTGGCGCGGCCACAGATAGCCGCGGGCGATCGCCGTCTTCTCGTCGGTCGTGTAGCCATCGAAGCGGATGACCTCCATCCGGTCGAGCAGCGCCGCCGGGATGGTGTCGGCAACGTTCGCGGTCGCGATGAAGAACACCTCGGAGAGGTCGAGCTCGACGTCGAGGTAGTGGTCGCGGAACGAGTGGTTCTGGGCCGGGTCGAGCACCTCGAGCAGCGCGGCCGACGGGTCGCCCCGCCAGTCGGCGCCGACCTTGTCGACCTCGTCGAGCAGGATCACGGGGTTCATCGTCCCGGCATCGCGTAGCGCGCGCACGAGCCGGCCCGGCAGCGCGCCGATGTACGTGCGGCGGTGACCCCGGATCTCGGCCTCGTCGCGGATGCCGCCGAGCGACATCCGCACGAACTCCCGGTTGAGGGCGCGTGCGACCGACTCGCCGATCGACGTCTTGCCGGTCCCGGGCGGTCCGATCAGGGTCAGGATGGCGCCGCTGCGCTTGTCGTTCGGAATGCCGCGCTCCTGGCGCAGCTTGCGCACGGCCAGGTACTCGACGATCCGCTCCTTGACGTCGTCGAGCCCGGCGTGGTCGGCGTCGAGCACCTCGCGTGCGTTCTGCGGGTCGAGCCGCTCGTCCGAGCGCTTCGACCACGGCACCGAGGTGAGCCAGTCGAGGTAGGTACGGATCATCGACGCCTCGCCGGAGGCCTCGCCCATCGTCTCGAGGCGGCGCAGCTCCCGCTCGGCCTGGGCGCGGACGTCGTCCGGCATCCCGGCCTCGTCGATCTTCTGCCGGTACTCCTCGATCACAGAGCCCTCGTCCTCGCCCAGCTCCTTGCGGATCGAGTCCATCTGGCGGCGCAGGAACCACTCCCGCTGCTGCTTCTGCGCGCCGGACTCCACGTCCTCACGGATGCGGCGACGCACCTGGTACTCGGCGAGCCGCTCACGCTGGAGCTCGAGGGAGTACTCGAGCCGCTCGACGACGTCGACCTTCTCGAGCAGCTCGACGCGCTGCTCGAACGAGATGTCGGGCGCGTACGCGCACGTGTCGGCGAGCGCGCCGGCGTCGGTGATCGAGCGCAGGAACGCGCTGATCCTGTCGTCCGCGTCGCGGAGCTCGAGGATCTCCTCGACGACGGCGCGGTACTCGCGCTCGAGCTCGCGCGTCTGGACTCGCGGCGGATTCTCGTCGGGGCGCTCCTCCACCTCGACGCGCAGGCGCCCCTCTGCGTCGGTGCGGGCGGCGCCGATCACGGCTCGGTGCAGGCCGGTGAGGGCGACGGCGCGGCCTCCGCCGGGCAGGCGGACGCGATCGGCCACCTCGGCCACGGTGCCGACCTTGGCGTACTCCTGCTCGTGCCGCGGCACCAGCAGGACGCGCGTCTCGTCGCCGGTGTCGACCGTCAGCGTGACGGTCATGCCCGGGAACACGACGGTGTCCTCGAGCGGGACGAGCAGCAGTTCGCTCACGTTCGATTCACTCTCCAATCCTGTAGTAGGTATCGAAATTGTACCTACTATGGATCGGTTACGCGGAGGCGGCCCGCTCCCGGTCGTCGGCGCCGACCGCGACCGGCTCGTCGCCGTAGATGCCGGCGCCGGTCTCGAGGTCGAAGAAGTGCAGCCGGCCGGTCGAGACGGCGAGCTCGAGCGGGTCTCCCTCGCGGGCGACCGTGGTGCGGCCGACGCGGGCGATCCAGGGGCTGCCGTGATGATGGGTCTGCTCATCGGCCGCCTCGAGCGCCTCGCCGCCGACGATCTCGCGCAGCTCCGCGGTCTTCACCGGCGGCGCGTCGATCGCGAAGTGGAGGAAGACCTCGTAGCCCATGTCCTCCTTGATGTCCACACGGGCGGAGAGGCGCCGGTCGGCCGGCGACCCCGGCACGAGCGAGGCGTCCTCGAGGTCCTCGGGCCGGATGCCGAGCGCGACCTTGTGTCCGTTGTACCGCTTGAGCGCCGGGCGCGCCCAGAGGACGTCCTGTTCGACGGGCAGCGTGTGCGGCCCGAAGCGGAGAGCGACGCCGGCGCCCTGCTCGACCAGCTCGGCCTCGACGAGGTTCATCGCGGGCGAGCCGATGAAGCCGGCGACGAAGAGGTTCGCGGGCTTGTCGTACAGCACCTGCGGGCGGTCGACCTGCTGGAGGAGGCCGCCGCGCAGGACGCACACGCGATCGCCGAGCGTCATCGCCTCGCTCTGGTCGTGGGTGACGTAGATCGTCGTCACCCCGAGATCGCGCTGGATCCGCGCGATCTCGGCGCGCATCTGCACCCGCAGCTTGGCGTCGAGGTTCGAGAGCGGCTCGTCCATCAGGAACGCCTGCGGCTCTCGCACGATCGCGCGGCCCATCGCCACGCGCTGCCGCTGCCCACCCGAGAGGTGCCGCGGCCGCTTGGCGAGCACCTCCGAGAGCCCGAGGATCCGGGCGGCCTCCTCGACCCGGCGGCGGATCTCGCCGCGGTCCAGCCCGCGCATCTTCAGCCCGAAGCCCATGTTGTCGTAGACGTTCATGTGCGGGTAGAGCGCGTAGTTCTGGAAGATCATCGCCATGTCCCGGGCCTTCGGCGGCAGGTCGTTCACCACCTCGTCGCCGACACGGACGGTGCCGCTGGTGATGTCCTCGAGGCCCGCGATCATCCGCAGCGCGCTCGTCTTGCCGCAGCCCGAGGGCCCGACGAAGACCACGAACTCGCCGTCGGCGACCTCCAGGTCGAGCTCGTGGACCGCGCGCGTGCCGTCGGCGTAGACCTTCGTCAGCCGCTCGAGCTCGATGGCCGCCACGGCGGCTGACGATAGCGACTGGTCGATGTTGCACGCAAAGTGAATGTGGCAATACATTTCCGCGAGATGGCAGCTGTGGCGGCTGCCGGCGGGAGCCGGCGGAGACGGTTTCGCTACGTCGCAGAGCGCCGCGGGGCCCTCGCGGCGCTCCTCATCTCGCCCGCAGTCCTCTTCATCGCCGCGCTCGTTGGCGCGCCGCTCGTGCTCGCGATCTACGTGAGCTTCACGGACGCGACCGCCGGCTCGCTGACCGGCAAGTGGGTCGGCCTCGCCAACTTCCGCCACGAGCTGAGCGATCCGATCTTCCGGGGCGCGCTCTGGCATACCTTTCTCTTCACGGTCATCTCGCAGGCCGTGGTGATCGTCTGCGCCGGGCTGCTGGCGCACGCGCTCGTCCGCAGCTTCCGCGGCCGCTGGATCCTCCGCTTCTTCATCCTGCTGCCGTGGGCGGCACCGATCGCGCTGACCACCGTCGGCTTCCTGTGGTTCTACGACCCGCAGGCGAGCATCTTCACGTGGCTCCTGCTCAAGATGCACGTCGTCTCCCAGGCCTCCAAGCCCTACTGGCTCAGCACGCCGAAGGCGGCGATGTCGTCGATCATCACCGTCCAGGCCTGGCGCACCATCCCGTTCGCGACGGTGATCTTCCTCGCCGGCATCTCGTCGATCCCGGGGGAGGTGGACGACGCGGCGGCGATGGACGGGGCGACCGGCCTCCGGAAGTTCTGGTACGTCTCGCTGCCGCTCCAGCTGCCGATCGCGCTGGTGGCCGTCCTCTTCGGGATCATCTTCACGGCGACGGACATCATCGTCCCGTACATCCTCACGAACGGCGGCCCATTCAACTCGACGCAGGTGCTGACGACCTACGCGTTCCAGACGGGCATCAACGCCGGCAACATCGGCCAGGGTGCGGCGATCGCCCTGTTCATGCTGCCGCTGCTCGTGGCCGTGACGATCGGGATGCTGTTCTTCGCACGCCGCGCGGAGGTGACGTGACGTGACGAGCGCCTGGCGGCACAAGGCCTTCTCGTACGGCGTGGTGATCCCTTTCGCGATCGTGCTCGGGTTCCCGTTCGCGTGGATGGCCATCACGTCGTTGAAGACGTCGATCGAGGTGTATCAGTCGTCGAAGAACTTCAGCTTCCATCCCACGCTCGCGAGCTACGGCTTCCTCTTCCACCACACGGCCTACCTTCGCTGGCTCAAGAACTCGAGCTTCGTCGGCGTGCTGGTCGTCCTGATCACGCTCGCGGTCGCGATTCCGGCCGGCTACGCGCTGGCGCGTCTGGCGGGGCGCGTCGGGCGCTCGATGGGAGTCGCGATCTTCCTGACCTACCTCGTGCCGCCGACGCTCCTCTTCCTACCGCTCTCCCGCGTCGTCGCGCAGTACCTGCACCTGAGCGACAGGCTGTGGTCGCTGGTCCTCATCTATCCCTCGTTCACGATCCCCTTCGCGACGTGGCTTCTGATGGGCTTCTTCAAGAGCATTCCGCAGGAGCTCGAGGACGCCGCCCTCGTCGACGGCTGCTCGCGTTTCGGGACGCTGGTGCGGATCGTCCTGCCGATCTCGCTGCCCGGGATCCTCACGGTCGTCATCTTCACGTTCTCGCTCGTCGTGAACGAGTTCCTCTACGCGATCACGTTCATCTCGAGCGCGACCAACCGCACGCTGACGATCGGCGTTCCGACCGAGCTGATCCGCGGCGACCTCTACGACTGGCCCGGGATCATGGCCGCGCATCCCGCTGGCTCTCGTCTACAACGCGTTCCTCAATCGGTTCATCGCCGGGTTCACCGGTGGAGCGTTCCGCTAGGCGGACGGAAAGGAGGGCTGCATGACCGACGTGAAGGACGAGCCCGGAAAGGAGGAGCGGCGCCTCAGCCGGCGCGACCTGCTGAAGAAGGCAGGCGTCGGCGCGGCCGCCGTCGGCGTCTCGGGCGCGGCGGCGCCGTTCTCGTTCGCCGGCCCGCTCAGGTACAAGGGCCGCTGGCTCAAGGGCAACCTCTCGATCATCCAGTGGGTCCACTTCGTCCCGGCCTACGACGACTGGTTCGACAACACCTGGATCAAGCAGTGGGAGCAGGCCAATGACGTCCAGGTCTCGGTCGAGCACATCAACAACACGCTCCTCGACGGCCGCGCGGCCAGCGAGGTGGCCGCGCAGAGCGGCCACGACCTGTTCATGAACCTCCACCCGATGTCGTCGTACGAGGACCAGGTGATCAACCACGCGTCGATCATCCACGAGATCGAGCGCAAGGTCGGCAAGTACGGCCAGCTCGCGAGGCTCAGCACCTACAACCCGAAGACGAAGAAGTTCTTCGCCGTCTCCGACAACTACGTGCCGGACCCCGTTATCTGGCGCCACGATCTCTGGAACGGGATCGGCGAGGCGCCCTACACATGGGACCATGTCCGCAAAGCGGCGCCGAAGCTGAAGGCGATCGGCCATCCGATCGGGATCGGCCAGTCGGGGGAGCTCGACTCGAACATGGCGCTGATCGGGTTCCTGATGTGCTTCGGCAGCTTCATCCAGAACGAGCAAAACCGTCCGACGCTGAACACGAAGAAGACGGTCAACGCCGTGAACTTCATGGTCGACATCTACAAAAAGGGCGAGGACCCGTCGATCTTCGGGTGGACGCCGTCGTCGAACAACGACTACATCTACAATCTGCCGTTCGCCGACGACCTCTGGATCTGGCCGATCCCGCGCGGGCCGCACGGCCGGCTCGGCCTCGAGCATGTGATGAGCTGCTACAGCATCTGGAAGTTCGCGCAGAACAAGGCGAACGCCGAGAAGTTCCTCGCCGACCTCTGCATCGCCGGCAAGCGGGCGACGCTGGCATCGCAGCTCTACAACTTCCCGACCTTCCCGGCCGCGTTCCCCTTCAAGCAGATCAGGAAGGTCGCGGCGCAGGATCCACACAAACCGCGCGGCAAGTACGACGTCCTGACGACGATCGCCGAGAAGTACACCCACAACATCGGCTACCCGGGCACGACGAACGCGGCGATCGACGAGATCTTCTCGTTGCACCTGATCCCGCAGATGTTCGCCCAGGTCTCGCAGGGACAGATGAGCGCCGCCGACTCCGTCAGCTCGATCTCGAAGCAGGCGAAGCAGATCTACGCCAAGTGGAGGGGCCGCGGCAAGCTGTAGCCACAACGCAGGGCCTGGTCGCGGGCCGCGGCTCGCGACCAGGTTCTAGAGCGTTACGACGATCTTCTTGCCAGGACCTTCCTGCTGGCGGTGCCATGCCTTCTCGACGTCGTCGAGGCCGTACGTCTCGATGTCGAGGACGATTCGGCCGGCGACGAGGTGGTCCAGGAGCTCCAGGTGCGCGCGGTTGCGCTCCTCGGCGGACAGCGCGAAGTTCGAGTGCCCCTGGACGAGGAGCTCCTTGCCGCGGACGTCCGCCGAGCGGAGCGGCGACTCCGGCCCCGCGGACTGGCCGACGTGGACGACGCGGGCATGGCGTGCCGCGGCTGCGAGTGCCTGTGCGAGCGGCTCGCCCCACAGCGGGTCGATGCAGACGGTGAAGCCGTCGGCGCCGAAGGCCGCCGCGAGTGCGTCCGCGTCGCCGAGCTCGACCAGCTCGTCCGCGCCGAGCTGCCGCGCCCGCTCGAGCTTCGCCATGTCGCGTCCGGCCGCGACCACACGCGCCGCGCCGAGCAGCTTCGCCGCCTGGAGCGCGACGGTCCCGACCGCGCCGCTCGCGCCGAGGACGAGCACCCGGTCGTCCGCCCCCACCTTCGCCTTCCAGGCGACCGGGACCCAGCCGGCGAC
>WNGE01006764.1_pt1 | contig 12680 bp, 14 predicted proteins | sample 5400651 | NCBI WGS metagenome assembly WNGE01 (sample SAMN13153370, study PRJNA577476) | soil metagenome | isolation source: 60 cm soil or saprolite under grassland replicate 2 | place: USA:California | collected 2016-06-15 | reverse complement strand
GCCAGCGTCGTCAGCGGCGCGGGGCGGGGATCGCCCGGCGCCTCCGCACAGACGGTGCAGTGCGGGTCACGCGACCAGCTGGTGTGGTGCATCGCGCAGCTTGCCGCAAAGTCGATCATCATCGGTCGGCCGGCGTAGGCGGGCGGCTCGAAGCGGGTGAGGTAGCGCAGCACCTCGAAGGCGGCGAGCGAGCCGAGCAGGCCGGCGACCGGTCCGATGCCGCGGTTGGTACGCGGCCGGGTGCCGTGCAGCCGGACGGTGGCCAGCTCCGCGGCGAGATCGGCGACGCCCGGCGCCGGCTCGACCGGGTCATCCCCGGCCGAGCGGCAGTTGACGCACGCGGATCGGCCCGGATCCACCGACCAGACCACGCCCTGGGTCACCCACATGCCACCGCGTACGAACGGGATGCCGGCGGGTACGCAGGCCCGGTTCACCCAGGCGTCGATCTGGTCGGGCGAGTCGACGCCGGCGACGACGGCGTCGGGACGGTACAGGTCCAGCAGCTCGGCGATCAGTCGCGGGTCGTCGATGCGGTGGTGCACGGCGGTCACGTCGATCGACGGGTCGAACCGGCGTAGCCACTCGGCGGCCCGGTCGACTTTGCGGGCTCCGATGTCGGCGTGCCGGTACAGGTACTGGCGGGCGAAGTTGCGGGACTGGACCACGTCGTGGTCGAGCAGGGTGAGCCGGCCGATCCCGAGACCGGCCAGGTGCGGCACGACGCTGGAGTTGAGCCCGCCGGTACCGAGGACGAGGACGTGCGCGTCCCACAGCGCCCGGCACAGGTCGACGCGGCCCCGGGACAGCGAGCCGAAGGACTCGAAGAACGCGAGGTTGCTGAAATGCCGCTCCTGTACCGCTGCCGGCAGTGCCCGCAGCGGGTCCCCGTCCTCAACCAGGCCGCAGTCGTCGAGCATCGCGATGGCGGCCGTGACGTCGTCGATCGGGACACCGAGCGCGGCGGCCAGTTCCGGGACGGTGCGACCGCCCTGGGCCAGCAGTCCGAGCAGCGCCTCGACGCCACCGTCGGCGTCCTCGATGACGAACTGGTCCCGCAGGTCGTAGACCACCCGTAGGCCGGTGTCGACGCGCTCCCAGACCGCAGACTTCAGTACCGGCCGCACGGCCGAGCCTCCTTCACGAGCCAGCCTCCTTCACGAGTCGGACGAGGTCGACAGGCAGCATGGCCGGACCCGGTCAGAGTCCCTTCACCGTTGGTTCAGTGCCTGGGCGTGGTATCCCGCCGGCACCTGACACCGTGCCCCGGGGCGCTGATCCGGCTCTGATCGTGGCGTGAGCGGGGGATGACGGGCGCGGGCGAGCCTGTCCTGGCTCGTGGTCACCCGTTGTCTCGGAGGTCAAGGTGAGAAAAGCCTTGGGGCGTGTCGGTGTCGGCCTACTGGTTGTCGCGGTGGCGCTGATCGGGTTGCCTGCCCCCGCGTACGCCAGCGGAGAGGACGAATTCTGGGTGCAGAGGTACAGCGGCAAGTGCATGGACGTGCGTGGCGACTCGGACAGTGTGGGTACCTACGTGCAGCAGTACGACTGCAACTTCACCCGCGCCCAGCAGTGGAAGCACACCCTGGTACCGGGGTCGTCGAACGTGTACACCTTCACCGCCGGCGACGGCCTGTGCCTGGAGGACCGCTCCAGCTTCATGTTCAACGGTGCCCCGGTCGACCAGGCCCAGTGCAACCCGTACGCGCCGCAGATGCAGTGGCGGTTTGTCGGCCCGTACGGCCCCGACAGCAACGGTCTCTGGAACTGGCAGATCCAGAACGTGCAGAATCCGCGGTGCCTGGACAGCGAGTTCTCCACCGACAACTGGAAGATTCTGCTGCTGAAGGATTGCGGTATGCCGACCCCGGGCGGTGGCGGCTGGTGGAACCAGCAGTGGACGTTCTATTTCCGATTCTAGGTAGGCATCGCATCGATGCGCGCGGCTGGCGGGTTGGCGAAGACCACCACTCGGGGGATGAAGGACTCGTCCGACCCTGGGATCCCGGCCACTCGCCGACCTCCTCACGGGGCCGACGGCGCTAGTTAGTTATCGGCATCGCCGTGCCGGTCGTCGGGATCGCGGCGCTGATCGCCGCATGCGGCGGCCTCGACATACATCCACCAACCAGTTCACCCTGGATCCGCCGAGGCCCCACCCGGATTCTCCCGGGCCCGCCGGACAACCAGATCCCGGATCTCCTGCCGGCACGATGGGCGGCCCAGCCGGCTCGGATACGTCCAGTGGCGCTTGACCAACCGCCGATGCCAGGCCAGCAGCGTGGCCGGGGTGACCAACCGGTGGCTGCGTAGCCAGGCCGGCAACACTTGGCTCAGCGCAGACAGAACCGCCCGTCTGCTGTCAGCAGATTCGCTTGGCCCGCCGACGGTAGCGATCCCATGGTGGACGCAGAGGCAGGGACGAGGGCGAGGGAGCGGTCATGCAGTTCGCCGCAGAGGTGACCGCGTGGAACACGGGAACGCTCGACGACCAGGTGGCCGCTCGGCTGCTGTACCAGCGCATCATCGTGCTGGGGTCCGAGGTGGACGACCAGGTCGCGAACCGGTTGTGCGGGCAGCTTCTGCTGCTGTCGGCGGAGGATCCGCGCAGCGACATCAGCCTGTACATCAACTCGCCGGGCGGCTCGGTCAGCGCCGGCCTGGCGATCTACGACACGATGTGCCTGATTCCCAATGACGTCAGTACGTTGGCGATGGGGTTGGCCGGCAGCATGGGCCAGTTCCTGCTGTCCGCGGGTACGCCCGGCAAGCGGTTCAGCCTGCCGCACGCGCAGATCCTGATGCACCAGGGCTCGGCCGGGTTCGGCGGTACGGCGGCCGACGTGGAGATCTACGCCGAGCAACTCGAACGGGTCGGTACCACCCTCCTGCGCCTGATCTCCCAGCACACCGGACAGCCGTTGGAGACGGTCGAACGGGACAGCCAGCGGGACCGCTGGTTCACCGCGGACGAGGCCCGCGGGTACGGCCTGATCGACCACATCCTGGACCGGGTCGAGGACGTACGTCCGGTGACCGCCCGCCGCGTGGTGGGGGTGGGCGCGTGAGCCAGTACACGATCCCGACGGTGGTGGAGAGGACCCCGAACGGCGAGCGGGCGTACGACATCTACTCGCGGCTGCTCTCCGAGCGGATCATCTTTCTGGGCACGGAAATAGACGACGGCGTCGCCAACGTGGTGATCGCGCAACTGCTCCACCTGGAGTCCGTCAGCGAGCAGGAGATCGGGCTGTACATCAACTCTCCGGGCGGCTCGTTCAGCGCGCTGACCGCGATCTACGACACGATGCGCTACGTCCGCTGCGACGTCGCCACGATCTGCGTTGGGCAGGCGGCGTCCGCGGCCGCCGCGCTGCTGGCCGCCGGTACACCGGGCAAGCGGGCGGTACTCCCGCACGCGAAGGTGACGCTGCACCAGCCGTCCACCCAGGCCCGGGGAACCTTGCCCGACCTCGCGGTACAGGCCAAGGAGATGGCCAAGGTACGGGCTGAGATGGACGAGATTCTCAGTCAACACACCGGTCATCCGGCCGCGAAGATCCGGGCCGACACCGACCGGAGCCTGACGTTGTCCGCGCGGGAGGCCGTCGCGTACGGACTCGCCGATCGGGTCACCACGTACCGAAAGGCGCGCTCGGGAGAGCTCGTACGCGCGAACTGATCAGGCGGCCAGCAGGACGACGTCACCGGAGCCGCGCGTCGGCGGCGTGGCATCGCGGCGCCGACGCGCGGCGCCGAGCAGTACCACCGGGGCGGCCTCCTTTACGAGGTCCCGCCCCACCTCGGCGAGCAGGTCGGACAGCTCGATCCGCAGCGCGTCACACACCGCGGCCAGCACCTCGGAGCTGGCCTCCTTGCGGCCACGCTCCACTTCGGACAGATACGGTACCGAGACCCGGGCGTCGCGCGCGACATCGGCGAGCGTACGGCGCGGCTCCAGCCGGCTTCGGCGTAGGACATCGCCGATCAGCGTGCGCAGCAGCGGTCGGGACCGCCGCCGGCGCCCGCCGGGACCGATGTACGCCAGATCCGGCACCGGGTCACCATACCCAGACCGGCACGGCGACCCATACCCGTACCCCGGTCATTTCGCGCGCAGCGTAAGCAGTCCATCGACCAGCCGGGCGGTGACCGGCGTGGCGATCCCGTGCCGTCGTGCGGCCCGTAGGACCGCGCCGCCGATCGCGTCGAGCTCGGTCGGTCGGCCGGCTTCGGCGTCCCGCTGCATCGAGGACTTCAGGCCGGCTGGCGCCAGGTCGAACATGCCGAGGATCGCGGCGACGTCCACCCGCGTGCCTTCCGCCGCCGCCACCGCCGCGACTTCGGCGGCCACCGCGTCCAGGTCGGCGCGCCGCTGCTCGCGGACCAGCCCGACCGGCGCTGCGGCGTACGTGGTGAGCAAGGCCAGGGGAGCGAGGAGCGCGAGCTTGTCCCACAACAGGCTCGTCTCGTCGTCCCGGATCGTGACGTCGAGCCCGGCCTGCCGCAATTGGTCGGCCAGCGCGTCGACGCGTTCGCCGGGCGCGGTGTCAGAGCCTGGTCAATAACTGGGTCGGGGTCGATGGACGCTCGTGATCATCGATACATCGGCCCCGGTGGCGGCGTGTCGGGCTGACCGGAAAGGGGGCCTTCGAGTAGGAGCACTGGTTACCACACCTCTGCCCTGTCCCCGAAGGCCCGTGCTTGAGTATCCATGTTCTGACCGGCCATGGCGCACCCGCGGTGGCCGAGCCCGGCCAGCACCTGCCCACCCGACGTCGGCGCGTCTACCCGTCAGATACCACCGACGTCGAGTGGCAGATCCTGGCCCGGCTGGTGCCCGTGGGTGGCACCCGCCCCGGCGTGGGCGGCCGGCCGGTCACCTACCCGCGCCGAGACATCGTGGACGCCATCCGCTACGTGGCGCGTACCGGCTGCCAGTGGGACGCGCTGCCAGTCGACTTGCCACCCACGGCGTTGGTCAAGCACTACTTCGCCGTCTGGGCCCGGGACGGCACCCTGGCCCGCATCCACAACACCTTGCGTGAACAGGTGCGCCAGGCCGAAGGCCGTACCCCGAGCCCGTCCGCAGCGTTGGTGGACTCCCAGTCGCTGCGCGGCGCGGAGACCGTCGGGCATACCAGCCGCGGCTACGACGGCGGGAAGAAAGTCAACGGCCGGAAACGGCATATGGTCACCGACACCTGCGGGTGGCTGCTGGCCGTGCTGGTCACCGGCGCCCACGTGCAGGACCGCGACGCCGGCCACCTACTGATGTGGATCACCCGCACGGTCTTCCCCACCATCCGCCTGGTCTGGGCCGACGGCGGCTACGCCGGCAAGCTGGTCGACTACGCCCACGCCACGCTCGGACTCACCGTACAGATCGTGGCCAAGCTGACCGGACAGGTCGGCTTCGTGGTGCTGCACCGCCGCTGGTGCGTGGAGCGCACCTTCTCCTGGATCAACCGCCCGGCCCCGAGCGAGACCACGCCATCAGCGAAGCGCAGTGGGAAATACGGCACTACCCCACCCTGCAAGCGCTATGGGCAAGCGCACCCCTGCGCAGTACCGTCACTCTCGACCAAGCCGACTGAGCGCAACGCCGCCACCACGCCGCCACCACGCCGCGCCCGGTCAGCGGCAGATCCGCGTACCTGATCTTGTCGTACCGCTGACGGGATCATCGCCGCGTGCCCCGGGATCTGCCGGTGAGCCGGTGGTGGACCGCGACGCTGGATCGGCGGGCTGTCTCTTACAGGAGGTCTTGCAGAGGGCGTGGTTCGTGGCCGGTGAGGGCGTGGACGCCGTCTCCGAGGACGCAGAGGTGGCCTTCGCGGATGGCGCGGCCGGTGCCGGTGAACAGCTCGAACGTCCCCGCGTTGGCGGGGTCGACGGTGAACGCGGCACGGTGGCGCTCGTAGGCGTCGTCGTCGACGTCATCCCGCTCGATGTCCGCGCCGGTCCGCTCGCGCACCAAGGCCACGTAGTCGTCCGCGGTGACCAGAACGGGCCCGGTGACGTCGTACGTACGGCCTTCGTGCCCGTCGTCGCACAGTGCCGCGGCGGCTGCGGCCGCGCAGTCGGCCCGGGTCACGAAGGCGTGCCCGCCGTCGCCGAGGTTCGTGGTCCACCTGCCATCACGGGCGTAGCAGCTTGCGAGATCAGCACGCAGGTCGGCGTACAGGGCATTGCGCAGGATCGTCGACGGCACCCCGACCGCAGTGAGGTCGGCCTCACTGTGCAGGTAGATGGCGGCGGGCGGGAACGGGTTGTCGCGCACCGGGTTCTGCATGGAGGTGAACACGATCCGCCGGACCCCGGTGCGCGCCGCGGCCTCGAACGCTGCCCGATGTGCACCGACCATGTCCCCCGTGCCGAGCGCGCTGATCACCAGAAGCCGGTCCACGCCCTGCAGCGCCTCGTTCAGCGTCTGCGGCCGCTCGAAGTCTCCGAACCGCGTCCGGTCGTCGACGCGGGTCCTGGATATCGGCACCACCGACTCCACGGGCACCCCACGGTCGAGCAACGCATCGATCACCAGGCGTCCGAGCCGCCCCGACGCCCCCGTCACGCCAACAATCACGCTCGTCAATCTAGCCCGGAACCGCGTCCGCTCACCCTCGCCGGTCTCGCTGGCGACGTGCACTGCGGCACAGCCGTGCTTGGCAACGCCGTTCGCGACGCCAGCCGTCCTGGACCGCGTGATCGCACTCATCCTCGGCACGTTCGGACATCAGCGTCCTGCGCGACGGTCACCGTCCGTGACGCGCGGCCAGCGGCATGTGCGGATGGCGCCCTCGGCAGGTCGGCGGCCGTGCACCGGTCCGGTCTTCGTCACCCGATCCCACGTCGGTGGGTCCGGAACTGCGAGTTCTCCCGGTAGACGCGCATGCGTGCGCGGTTCACCGGGCCTATCGGCCGGTGCTCGACGCGCGCGTGTGCCGGCGAGAAACGCAGCTCCTCGGCGAGCCGGTCGCGCTGTTCGGTACGGAAGTCCTGCGCCGGGATGGTGAGCGTCGCGACCGTGACGAACGGTGAGACGGTCTCGTCCCAGCGGGGAGCGGCATCGTGGATGGGCATGCCGTCCTTGCGGAACTGCACCGCGAAGTCGAAACTGACACCTTCGCTGGCGAGGCGCTGCGTCATCGCCCGGGTCAGGTAGTCCTCAGGCAGCTCCGCCGGCAACGGGCTGGCCTCGCCGGGTGTCGGTAGGAGTGAGTACTTGACGACCCGGTCCGCGCCGAAGCGGTAGGGCGTCGTGCTCCAGTAGCGGATCTCCAGGGGAGAGGCGGGCCGGATTCGGGCGGCGTCCAGTTCCTTGAGCACCCTTGACCTGCCGGTGAGGATCATCTTCGCCGCGAAGACCAGGGGCGAGTACCTGGCGCTGTAGACGATGGCGTCGTGGAACAGGCGGACCGTGCCCAGCGGCATGCTGGGATGGCTGAGCAGCAGGAAGTCCTGGGCGTTCGGCTCGTCGCTTTCCGGGATCTTCTCGCCGGGCACGTCCAGCAGCTTGACGGCCAGGCCGCGAACGTCGCGCACCGTGTCGGACTGCGGCTTGTCGCTGGCGCTGGAGGTCCGCACCCAGGCCTTGTAGGACTTGGCCTCGGCGAACAGGCCGACCCGAAGATCCGCCGGCAGCGTCGGGTCGATCGTGAACACGCCCTCGAGCAAGCCGGTGTGCTTGGGATGGGCATCTCGCCTGGTGTCCGCCGGAGGGTAGTCCTTCGCCAGCTTGCGCCGCATGGTCGCCGCGATCCGGGCGGTGAGGGCGTCCTCGCGTCGCTCCTGCGGGTCGTCGATCTCGGCCATGCGGCTGACCATACCGCTCACCGAGCCAGACGAAGGTCCTGCGACCGTTCGCACGGCTCGCCCGGATGCCGGCCGGGTCCGCTCGCAGCGACGCCGGATAGCGCGGTCCGCGGCCAGAAGCGGATGGCGTGGCAGCAGGCTGCGGGCTGCGGGCTGCGGGCTGCGGGCTGCGGGCTGCGGGCTGCGGGCTGCGGGCTGCGGAGGCGAACCGATGGCGATCACGGCGGGTCGCGGCCTGGCCCGTACGCGTGGGTGAGGCTTGACGGACGACGGGAATGGGTACGGCCGGTTCGTGCGCTACATAGAACTCCGCCGGCATACCGACAACGACGGTGACCGCCTGACGCCGCAGGGCGTCTTCGACGCCGAGCGGATTGGCCGCGATGGGCTGCACCCGCCGTACGCGGCGTTCGTGTCGACCGGGGCGCAGCGCGCCACCCAGATGGTGGAGATCCTGCGGCACACGGCCGGGCAGGACCAAGTGGCCACCACGGTGGCGACCGGCCTGCGTTCGTCGGTGGAAGATCGCTGGCGGGCGGCAGCCAAGGCCGCAGGCAAGGGCGCGGACCTGGAGGCCATGCGCCGGGTCGACCCAGATCTCGTGGACCGGGACTCCTGGCTGCTGGGGTCCAGCCTGCGGCAGATCATCGACGGGCTACCCGAGGGCGGCCGGGCACTTGTCGTCGGGCACAGCCCCACCAACGAGGCAGCCGTCCTCGGGCTGACCGGTCGGCTGGTGCCACCGATGGGCAAAGGCGAAGGGATCCTGCTCGTCGAGGAGGACGGAGCGTACCGGGTGGAACCGCTCGGCTAGACACCGTGACCAACTCACACAGCCGGTCGGGGCAGTCAATGTACGGCGAGGATGACCACGCGACATGCCAGATCCGTGCGCTGATCTTGGCCGCTACGCGAGCGGCTGATCTGACCGCCGGTCCTACCCGGGCACCGCCAGGGGCCGCGGCGGCTCGTCGTACTCGCCGAGCGCATACCGCAGCCGGTGGTTGAGGTCGTTGATCGACCGACACAGGTCCCGCTCGGTTCCCGCCCGGCTCAAGGAGTTCCACCCGCTCAAGTCGGTCTCGAATACGGCCTGACAGGTCTCGGGAGACCTCACCCGTCATGAGCTCGCCTTCGATCACCGCAAGAAGGCCGATCAAGTGCCTTCGCAACAGGCAGGAAAGTCAGACAGGTCTCACCGTCGGCGGTCTACGTCCCCGGCCGGTTCCGGAAGCGGCCTGGCGTCGGTGCGCAGCCGCGCGTGCATGTGGACGTCGTGCCATCCGTCGGCGTGCCGCAGGTAGCCGCGTAGGACGCCCTCCAAACCGAACGCGGCCTTGTGCGCTACCCGGCATGACGCCGGATTACCGACCGAGTGGACCAGGAAGAGCCGGTTCATCCGCAGCGTGTCGAACGCCCATGATGTCAGCGTACGGACCGCGCGCACGGCAATGCCTTTCCCCCGGGCGGTGGGCAGCACCCAATAGGACAGCTGCGCCGACGCTTCCGACAACATGATCGTCCGAAGACCTACCTGACCGACGGCCTGACCGTCACTGCCAGCGACGATGGCCCAGCTGGCGTCTGTTTCGTCGGCCCACCGCCTGGCCCAGCCCGCGATCCAGTCACGCGCCTCCTCGTCGCTGTCCATTCGGCGCACGTGCCAACGTTGAATATCGGGACAGCCGAACGCGGCCCGCACGGTGGCGCTGTCCTCGTTGCGCCATGGCCGCAGGACCATCTGCTCATCGATGGCAAGGCGAGGCTGCCTGCTTGTCCGCAGACAACCAGCGGGCAGGGCTGGGTCGACCAGGAGAGGCACGCGTCCATCATCGCCGATCGACGTTCGATGCTCGCCGGCCGCGATCCGGCCCGGCGGAGGCCGCGCCGTCGGCGGCAAATGAGTGTGGTGTCAGGGTCGATGGTGCCGGCTGTGCGGCACCATCGATCGCTCAGTCCCTGACGTAGTAGTCGGCCCGTGGTGTCGTCATACTTGCCGCTCGCCCGGCAGCAGCGGCGGAAACCGCCGCCCGGAACCGCAGGGAAACGGATCGCTCCGCCGAGCTTTCGATCAGCTCGGTGTCGATGCCAACGGTTCGGTCATCGCGTTTGACCTGGCTCTCGCTAGAGGGAACCCCCTGCGACGCATGCTGGTCGGCTCAAAAGGACGTTTCGGCGTCGAATTCGCGGTGCATGGTGGCCTCCTCCGGTCGAGCGGGCGGCAGGAGGCTACCCAACGTGCGATCCGTTGCGCGAACGGGTTTCTCGCCGCCCCTGCGGCGACTTTGCCGAGCGCGGTCGGCGGCATGGGCGGGCGTGGGGGCTACGGAGTTGTTGGGCCGGCGCGGGCATGCTGGCTGCGGTATAGAGATCAGCCGATGCGAGCGGCTGTCCGAGTCTCTTGGCGTGCGGCAGGATGACGTCATGTGGATCAGTCGCCGGAGCGGCTCGACCGGAGAGCCGCCGACGCCCGAGCAGCTCGAGCAGTGGCGCCGACGGATGTCCCCGCCGGAGTACGAGTTCCTGGCGGGTGTCGGGCTGACCGTCCTGCTCGGCCGCACCGACGACACTGCAGTCGGACTCACAAACGTCGAGGCGTTCTCGACGGGGTTCCGGTTTACGCTGGCCGTCCGGGTGCGCCAGCCGCGACCGCAGTTCGCCCGCGGTGGGCTGCACATGCTCATCAGCTCGCACGTCCATCCTGGTATCGACCTGCGTCTGGAGGATCGCCTGCTGCTCGGCATCGAGTACCCCGATGGCCGCCGCGCCTCCACGCTGACCGACATGCGGGTGCACGGCCCAGGCGCCATGACCGACAGGGAACAACTCGTGCTCGTTCAACAGGGTGGAGGCGGCGGCGAAAACAGCGTGGACCAGTCCTACTGGGTGACACCGCTGCCTCCCGAAGGACCGGTGACCGTCGTCCTTGCCTGGCCGGGCTTCGGCATCCAGGAGTCACGAACGACCCTCGACGCAGCCGCAATCCGCGCAGCGGCCTCGCACAGCCAACGGCTCTGGCCACCGCAGCCAGCCACCGAACCCCCGGAACCACCGCCTCCACCTCGCCCGTCCTCCGGCTGGTTCGCCGAGCCACCAGGCTGACCCAGCCAGCACCCGCCCGCCCGACGACCGCAGGCAACGAGCGGTCAGCGGCTAGAGGTGTGCACCTGACCTTGGTTGCCCACGGGCGGCTGAAGGTCACCCCCGCGGTGGGTGGGGTGCTGGCGATCGGACAGGATTGCGCCATGGTGTCGTCGCCGCGTTGGCTTGGCCGTTACCAGGACGGGCGACGGGAGGAGGTGTGGCAGGAACTACGCCAACTCGGCAGCGGGATCCGGGAGTCCGGATGGGCCGAGCAGGCGCGGCTGGTCTGCGACGAGATGGCGCACCGGGCGCGTCACAACATCGAGCTCATCGTCGACCGGCTGTCGAACGACGGCTACCGGTTCCACACCAACGACGACGACCAGACCCCCGTACAGCCGCACATTCCTCCGACTCCGGCTGCGGCAGCACACGCGGACTGGCTGCAGCAGCGGTTCGGCGAGGTACCCATGACTCTGCTGTCCTGGGTGCGGATCGTCGGAGACGTCTGGCTGGTGGGCACGCACCCGCAGTGGTCCACCTCGGCGGCCGCTGATCCCCTCGTGATCGAGGTGGAAGGTTCTCGCTACTCCGGCGAGCCGTCGATACGCGAGTACTTCGACGACGAGTGGACCGACTGGCTGGAGCGCCGCGCGGAAGACCCCGGCACCGCCGGCGTGTTCGTGCTCCCGCTCGCACCCGACCGGCTCCACAAGGACAACACCAGCGGAGGCGGGCCGTACGGGATCGTCCTTCCCGACGGCTGCGTTGATGGGCTCTTTGCCTGGGAGACCACCATGCCGTTCGTGTCGTACCTGAACTGGGTCTTCCGCGACGGTGGATTCCCTTGGCCATCGGGTGACGATAGTCAGTGGCGGGTCCGGCACCACCTCGTCAAGGATCTGTTGCCGCTGTAGCTCGGCGATCACCAGCGAGTCCTGACACCGGGCCAGGAGGACGGTCCGAAGTAGCTCATTGGCTCGGTGTCTACCCGACAACACCACATGAGCGATTCTGGAAAGTCCTACCGCGATAGTCGGTCTGCCCACCCGGTCGGCGGCAGATCCGGATGCCGTCGGCGGTCCCGCACCTCGAGTGCCGGGTCCCCGGCGCCGGTCAGCGCTCGGTAGCCTCTGACGGTGACCGAGGCTGCCCCGGTGGAGCCGTCCCTGGAATTCGAGGTGTTGCGGTGGCCGCTGCCGCCCTCGGACCAGGGCTACGGCTCGCGGATGGTGCGGCTGCCGGGCACGGCCACCGTCCTTTCCACGTCGCCGAACGGCAAGCTGTACACCTGCGACGCCTTCACCGGCAGGCTGCGCACCGGAAAGCGGGTCGCCGGTGAGCTGCGCAGCGTGGTGTTCGACGACGAGGTCGGCGGAGCTGACGGGGCATGGGCGCTGGCCACGTTCGGCCTCTGCCGGATCAGTCTCGACTCGCTGGCGCGGACCGGGGAAAACGTCCGCAAGGGCATCGGGAAGTACCAGGGCCGCATGGTCGCGCTGTCGGAGGACATGCTGGCTGTCTCCGCGTTCTACGGCCGGTCCATGACGCTCATCTCCCGCCTCGACGCAACGGTCGTAAAGCGGCTGCGCATGGGCGCTCCGGAAGTGGTGTACACGTTGCCGGATGGCCTGCACCGCTGCTGGTTGTGAACGATCACGTATTTCCCCCGGGCTGCGATCACGTAATTCCCCCAGCTGGCCCGTTGTCTCTTTCTACTTGGTGTTCGTCTTGGACTGGGGGACGACGCGCCCGGGTCGCTTGTTGGGCCTGAAGCTGGG
>WNGE01006761.1_pt1 | contig 12682 bp, 10 predicted proteins | sample 5400651 | NCBI WGS metagenome assembly WNGE01 (sample SAMN13153370, study PRJNA577476) | soil metagenome | isolation source: 60 cm soil or saprolite under grassland replicate 2 | place: USA:California | collected 2016-06-15 | reverse complement strand
TCGGTGTGGGGTCGTCCGATGCAGCCGGACTCGACGGCAGCTTGCCGCGTCGCTTCGCCTCGTCGAGCGCTGCCGCGAGAAGCGACGCGAGTTCACCATCATCCAGCCGCTTGAGCGCGTTGGGTAGATCCTTCGGCAACAGATACCGGCGCAAGGAAGCGGCCATGTCGACCGCCGCCGCCTGCGGTGAGGAGACCCGGTTTGCCGGCATTGGGGGAGGCTCTGGAGCCGATGCCTCTGAGAACAGATCTGGTGTCGGGTGCTGAGTGCGACCGCGTGGCATGGCCGCATCATGCTGCTACCGAAGCGATAGGGCAAGGAGAGGAGCGAGGCACCCGACGCCCCATCGGAAGGCCGCTTGGACGACCCCCCTCACGGGGAGGCTCGGGTCCTCTCGACGGGATTTCCCGTTTGGTGTCCTTTTCCTGAAGAGCGTTTACTACGTCGACCCCGGGCGATAATCCACAGCTGACAATGAGATAGTGCTCCACTATTGCTGCGGGACCCCGGCACTCGACCGTGTCTTAAAATGTGTCCCGGGACATGTGCCGGAGGACCGATAATTTGCAGTCAACTGCAAATCTGGCAAACCATCTCCGTCCTGCAGCCATGTACGCGATTTGCAATCAACTGCAAATTTTTCCCAATTCTGCCCAGTCTTACATTCTGGCCGAGACCCCGTTGTGGGCGCGCGACCCGTACCCGGCACGCAGGACGTCGCCGATCGGCGTGCGCAAGATGCGCGGGCATGATCGTTCGTCGGTTGTCCGGCTTCGGCGCGTGCTTCGCCTCGGGCCGGCGTCGTCGATCTGATACGGCAGCCTCTAAGTCTCCGAGCGCGAGCACCCGCCGAGGCGTCGCAGCTCATAACCACTCGCGGCTCTGTTGGGAAACCGCTTGATGACCTTTTGCCGTGGTCAGCGTCTCGGGCACCTCGCCCATCTTCGGGCCGAGATATCGCCCGTGGCTCGTTTGACCTAGCCCACCCTGCCGGAGAATCAATAATTCGGCTCGGTGGCCTTCCTAGGGGTCAGTTTGGAGCCGATATACGGGACGGCGCCTCCACCATTACGGCTTCACTCGCCAAAAAAGAAGACGCCTCACCCGTTGCCGGCGGCGCCTTCTGGGAGTACGTGCCCTGCGCTGCCGCTTGCTTGGCAAAATCCTCGAGTGAGTTGGTACCCGCACACTCCCCGCTCGCAAGAGCAGTCGGGAAGTGCGCGGGCACCCAAGGCTTAACTTACGATGGAACTCGCGTTTGCCAGAACAGCCGCTTGGGTAACGGAAGCGGCACCACCGTTGCCACCGAGTATGCCCAAGAGCCCGCCGCTACCGCCGATAGCGACACCAACTTGCGTGCTGGTGTTGGTTTGGGTGACGGTATTAGGCGAAGCGAAGTTGAAAGTCCCTCCATACACCGCGTCGAGTTCCGTATCTGCCAGTTCTCGAAGGTGAGTCATGATTTTTCTCCTGTATCAAAGCGCTGCCGGGGATTTCGGCAACCATCATTAACTGACTAAGAAAATCCTATATCAACAGTTCTTTAGATTGATCATCCAAAAGAGCACCGACTGTTCTCCGCCCCAATCGACTGGGTCATGAGACAACCGACTTCAAGGCGGTAGGCGCCCGCAGGCACCTGATAATCTGTTATCTGACGGATTTACCGTAGAGGTCACCTGATGGGATACCTGAGACCTGGGTCGTGGAAAGGTTCTTTGCCGGGCTGCTTGCCATCGGGGTCGCCATGCACAAACGGGAATTGATCGAGCTGGCGGCGACTAGCACTGACACTATTGTGGCAGCTGCTAAGTGGTCCTTGGGATGGGGCGCTTGGAGGGCCTGCTGGTTCACCTCTCGCCAACGGAGCGCCGCGACTTTCCCCCTGGAATGAACATCCGAGTAGGTCGCCGCCTGATGGTTGCGGCGGCCTTTGCTACGTCGAGACGGGCATTTTCACCGGGGTAAACCAAGGGGCTCCACAAAACGGCTGCTGAACGATCTTCCACTTGGCCGCGTCACCGAATGCGCGATGCAGCAGCCGATGAACGTGCTTCACGGTTCGGGTAGAGAGGGCGCCCTTCGGGCCTTGGCCCTCGCGCAGCAGCTTGCCGTAGAGCTTCGTAGCATCATTCCTGGACTGGTTACTGCCGGCATCGCATTAGCGCTCTCGCTACCTGCTGACGGCCAAGGAGCGGGCGTGAAGAGTAGCCGGGGCGTACCTCTCCCAGTGATCCAAGTACCACAGACCCCTCCGCCTCCCATCCTCAATCCCGGCGTCCAATCGCTCCCGGACCCTCGCAAATCACTCCGAGCGCCCGGAGTTCGGCGGGCTTGGCCACAACCGTGCTGCCCGGACCGGCGTTGAGAACCGGCTCGCCGCCCCAGCCCAGCGTGTAGCATCATCGTCAGCCAAGACGAAGTTCGAGACCCATGAACGTGATGGAGAGGGAGATCGAACGGGATATTAGCATCTGTCGCGGCTGTTAAAGTCAGCGCCGCCAGGGTCCTGCGTAAGCAGTTCCTGCTACTCGGCTGCCACGACGCTCCCGTTACGGCAGATGCGCCAAAGGACCAACTGCCAACGGAATGAGTTAGTGAAATAGGGTAACTTCATTAAAGTTACCGCATGATACTGCATTTGGTCAAAACGCATCGCATGTCCTTTTCTATTCGACAGTAATTGCTTTGATAAAATTTTAAACTTAATTTTTGAATAGTTTGTTCAGGTAACGTTAAATCGACGCGATGCAAAAATTGCCGAATGTACCATTGCTTTCTTTCGCCCGATGCCCGATCTTCTCATTGATCTTGACCCTCTGCATTGGACCTACTTTGTGTCTGAGTTGTTGGGGACTCAATGTACCAACCATCAAAGTTTGAGACGCTGCAGACCTATGCCGCCATTCGCGATGCGCCAGCGGAGTGTTTCGAACTGCTGCGGCAATGCGACGAGTACAGGCTTCGCTTGACCAAACCCCGTATGATCGCTACATCGACTGGTATTAGGCTTGTTCGTGAGGTCGCCTTCACGGAGTCCCTCTGGCGCATATGGACCCAGCATTATTGGATCCTCACGAAGTTGGGCATTGTGGTAAGTGATAATGAGGGAAAATGGACCGCAAGGCTATGGACCCGTCTCACACGTGATACCAGGCCAATCATCGAACTCAGCCGTCCTATTGAGCTTGAGGGTGGGCGTTCGCTTTACCGCCTGATCCTGCTTGGGTCCTCATCTGAGGGCGCGTCGTTAGCAGATGGCGCATGATCACATGACAGTTTCCTCGAACTGTCTTGCACGGTCGACTTCAGATGCCCTCAACATGTGGAATGACCGGCTTGTAGAGTTCGGATAATAGCCGCTCGATAATCTCAAGGTCTAAACGTTACTCTTTTGGACATCAGTCCAAAGCCCTCTTGACGAGATCGGATGCTCCCTCTTATCTTTGTGGCCGTTGCCCTTTCGTCAGCGTGGTTAGGCACCAAAATGATGACCACTTTGCGAGAATTGACAGATGCGGAAGTGGACGCCGTGACTGGAGGATGTCACGGCAGTCATCATTTCGGCGGATTACCTTCATTAGGCGACTTATTCGGTGGATTTTTTCTTGCTAGCCTCCTTCACTCGCTATCTGGTCTCTCTCACTCGTTAGGCGGTATCTCTCAGAGCAATATAACAGTGCAGATCGGTATCGCTATATTCGGAGGCAGTGTTTCGCAGACAAGCAACAGTACTAACGTTAGTGTTGTATACTGAAACAGACCGCTTTCCGGGACGGGCGCCGGCGATACACATTTCGTTCGCTCCTGCTGAGCTGAATCCAGACTCTGACGGCAGAGGCACTGCATCGGGAGATCACCCCGGTGAAACACCGCTCCGCGTGTTTCGCTTACCTCGCCTCGACGCCGTGCCGTGTTCCTGCTCGCAGCTAAAGTCGAGCAGTTAAGGTTAATTTTTGATTAATTTGCTGGTTTGACGATCGAGTGCACTGAATTGGACTATGATTGTGTTGCGCTTCTCCCCGGGACATGGGGAGGAGCCGTCCGAGACGCCCTCGTTGCACGGGAAGAGTATTGCTGCGGGATTTCGAGAGCTCCAGCTACCGGGGGTATCGCGGCCGTGACAAAGGAATGAGGAGGCTGGCCGGTGTCTAAGTCCGCTGAAGCAGTAAGAAAGCCTAAACTGCTAGTCATCGATGGGAAAAAATTGCGTCAAGCTGGCATGACCCGGTTATTAGAAACCTGGGCTGAGGCTACGGGACTAACGCTGAGTGCTCTTGTCCAGACTGCGCCTCTCGACACCGGCTGCGCATCTGTACCTTGCGAAATGGCAATCATCAACTTAGGCAGCGCTTCGATCCGAGAAGCTCCGCACCGGGAATTAGTCGCGAGCGTGCGTAGGTTTATGCCCGAAGCACGGTTAGTCATCATTTCCGATCGGGAAGAGCCGCAAGAGGTATCGGCAGCATTTGAGCAAGGAGCGATCGGTTTCATGCCGACTAGCACTGACCCTGCAGTGGTATTCCACGCCTTATCTTTCATTAGGAAAGGGGGTTCGTTCTTTCCCCCATCTGCTTTATCCACCTATCTTCGCCGAACTGGAAACGGTGTAGGCCGCGCCGCGGATCTTACACCGAAACAGATGGAAGTGTTTAACCGCCTCCGCGAAGGCCACTCAAATAAGACAATAGCACGTCAACTTGAGATGTCAGAGGGCACCGTCAAGGTACACGTCCGCCGCATTATGCAGAAGTTCGGAGCAGCAAACCGGACGCAGCTCGCCATCAGCGCACTCAATGATAGCTCTTTGCCCGCAGCGGTAGACGGCAGGGGATTAGTTGACGAAGGCAATGACACCGCGAGATCACCAATATTATCCGCCGGTATGAAGATACAGGAAGCAAGCGGTACAGCGCGAATCGCGCGTGGAGAAGGGGTGATGGACTTCCTGCGCACGCTGCTAGGGCATGGCGGTTCTGTTCCTGTTATAGAGATCCAGCGGCGCGCTCACGCTGTGGGATTACTCGCGGCAGGGTGTTCGATCAGCCAGGATAAGGCGTTCCGCCGCGCGCGTAGTCGATTAAGCGTGCTGACGTACCAGCAAGCGCGACGTTGGTTTTGGCGGCTACCTGATCAAACCCTGTGCTCGGCGATTTGCGCCCCTACTTCCACGTCAGATGCCGCAGCATTATGAATGTTCCGCCCCATCGCACTGTAATCTGACATATAGTTCAATTGGAGATCAGGCCAAAGAACTGTTGACCAAAGCAGCTTGTTATAAATAGCCTCAAAACTGCCGCCGGTACTCACGGCAAATGCGGAGATAAATACGGTCTCAGATGCCAGCCTCACCACCCGGGTTATATCCATGTCACCACAACATGCATTGTTCCGGCAAGAGGCCATAGAGTTTCAACAGCACAATCGGCAGTGGGGCCAGATAGTGCTGCTTCAGCCGCCGTCGACCAAAATGATTGCGTGGTGCATTGTGGCCGTTCTTGTGGTTGTCATCACCTTCTTGTCCTTCGAACAGTACGCTCGAAAGGAAACGGTGATCGGCTACTTAACGCCGACTGCGGGCACGGCGAAGATCTTTGTGCCTCAACAGGGCGCGATTAGGGAAGTGTACGTCAAAGAGGGACAACGGGTCGAAAAAGGGCAGCCCCTCCTGGCTGTTGAAACGAGCCAGATCGCCGCCAACGATCAGGACGTCAACATGACTATACTGTCATCTTTAGAGTTGCAGGGAAATCAATTGACGCATCAGGTCACGGCGGAACAGGAGCGTGCTGAATCTGAAAAAGCAAGACTCACCGCACTAACTCGCGGCCTTAACGCTGAAGTATCAGAACTGGAAGCTCAAATAGAAAATCAAAACGAGAGAATACGAGTGTCAAGCGCGCTAGTTTCATCAGTGATCGGGCTTCGGGCCAAAGGCTTAATCTCAGAACCCGAATACAGGCAACGGGAACTAGCAGCTCTCGATCAAAAGCAAAGATTGAATGCTCTGAATCAGCAGCTAGCGGCAAAGCAAAACCAACTTACGGACACGCGATACTCTCTCGAACAGCTTCCAATCATCATCGCAGGCAAAATCCAGAGCTTGCGAAATGAGCTGGCTGCAACCGAGCAACGGATAGCCGAGATCAGTGGCCGCCGAGCATACGTAATTCGATCCCCAACAGCCGGACATGTATCCACGCTTCAAGCGACGACTGGTCAGTTTGCGGATCCGCGGCGTTTGCAAATGGAAATCATTCCGACGGAAAGTACTCTCCAAGCGGAGCTGTTCGTTCCCACCCGCGCCATTGGTTTCGTTAAACCCGGAAAAGAAGTCAGAATTCTTTACGAGGCATTTCCATACCAACAATTCGGTGCATACACCGGTCGAGTAAAAAACGTCTCGCACACGATTGTGACTAAATTGGACGCCTCCGGACCTATAGAGCTTAAGGAACCTGCCTACCGGATCACGGCTGCGCTCGATCATCTTGAGGTCGATGCCTATGGAAAGAAAATGTCGCTACAGGCGGATATGCTTTTAAGAGCAGATATCATTTTAGAGAGACGCTCGTTGCTTCGCTGGATTCTTGATCCCCTGCTAAGTGTCAGGATGTGATCATGCCGAACCTGCTAAATTTCCTCAGTCCAGGCCGGCTCCCAGTTATCCAACAGACTGAAGCAGCAGAATGTGGGCTTGCCTGCCTGGCCATGATTAGCTCGTTTCACGGTCGGCGCATAGACCTGAACACACTTAGACGGCGTCATCCGGTGTCGCTAAAAGGCGTAACGCTGAGGGGCATAATTCATGTGGCGAGTCAGATGGAGCTTGCGTGTAGGCCGCTGCGTTTTGAGCTTGATCATCTTAGGCAACTCCATTTGCCAGCTATTGTACATTGGGACATGAATCATTTTGTGGTACTAAAGTCAGTAACGAGACGAGGCATTGTGGTTCATGATCCTGCGTCAGGCGAGAAATTCTTAACACAAAATGAAGCCTCGAAACATCTGACTGGGGTGGCGCTTGAGCTCTCGCCAGCGGAAGGGTTTCTCACCAAGGACGAGAGAGCACGGCTCCCCTTTTCGACCTTCTGGAGACAGTTGCGCGGTAGCACGCAGACACTGGTGCAAATCCTAGTGCTTTCGTTTGTACTCGAAGTCTTGGTTATTTCCGCTCCTTTCTATCTCCAACTCACAGTTGACGAAGTGATCGCCAGGGGTGACGCTGACCTCATCGTGGTCCTGGCTCTTGGTTTTGGTCTGCTTATGGTTCTTAAGGTCGCGACGGCTGCGATCCGATCGTGGATTCTCTTGATCGTGCAGAGCAGTTTGCACTTTGACATTGGTGGGCGTTTATTTCACCATCTCATTCGCTTGCCGATCAGTTATTTCGAGAAACGGCACATTGGCGACATCCTATCGCGTTTCAGCTCCATTGAGCCAATTCGTAACGCACTTGCCGAGGGCATGATTGCAGCCGCAATTGACGGTACGATGGCAATTGTGACGCTGGGAATGATTTTCGTTTACAGCACTCAACTTGCGCTGGTGGTACTGACAACGTTGATACTATATGCGGCCGTGCGGTTCGGGCTCTATCGGGTGTTGCGAGCGCGCAGCCTAGCTGTGATTGATGCGAGAGCGCACGAGAACTCTACGTTGATCGAAACTTTGCGAGCGGTGCAAACCTTGAAGATTTTTAATTGCGAGAGTGACCGTGAGACGCAGTGGCTAAATCGGTATGCCGACGTTGTGAGCGCGAATGTTCGGCTTGGGCGCACTAGGATTGCATTTACCAGCATTAACGAAGCCTTATTCGGCATCGAGAACATCATTACAATTTATCTTGCCGCCCGGCTGGCTCTGAGTAATTCCCTCACGATTGGAATGATTTTTGCTTTTATGAGCTACAAACAACAGTTCATTGAGAAAGCCGTTCAGTTGGTCGAAAAGGCATTAGACTTCCGAGTGTTAGAGCTACACCTCGACCGCTTGGCTGATATCGCTTTAACCCCGCTCGAGCGCGGGCATGATCAACTTGTGGGCTACACGCGGCAGATTCAAGGCCGAATCGAGGTCCGTAATATCTGGTTTCGGTATGCAGAAACGGAGCCATTTGTCCTTGAAGACATCAGTTTCGTGATTGAACCCGGGGAGTTCGTCACGATTACGGGTCCCTCCGGTGGAGGTAAGACGACGTTGGTAAAGATCATGCTCGGGCTACTGGAGCCGACAAGAGGTGAGGTGCTTATTGATGGGCTGCCGCTGAATACGATAGGACCCAGAGCTTATCGCGAGCATGTCGCGGCTGTCATGCAAGACGATCAGCTTCTTTCAGGGTCAATTGCTGATAATATCTGCTTCTTTGATACTAGTTTCGATAAAGACCGTATGATCCAGTGCGCTCAGTTGGCGGGCATCCACGAGGAGATCATGGCGCTGCCAATGACTTACAACAGTTTAATTGGCGATATGGGTAGCTCGTTGTCGGGCGGACAGAAGCAGCGAGTGCTGCTCGCGCGAGCGCTTTATCGGTTGCCCCGAATCCTCTTTTTGGACGAGGGCACGGCACATTTAGACGTGGATAACGAAAGACATATTACCGATGCCCTTAAGCGTCTACAGATGACGCGCATTAGCGTGTCCCACCGACTAGAAACAGGCAGCAGTGCGTCTCGAACGCTGCGGATCGCGGGGACTGTTATCCGGGACGCATGGGCCCGCACAGGACGCGATTGCCAATCCGTTGGATGAGCTGCCGTCCTCGAGTTTGATCGGAACAGTGGTGGAGCGTGTACCGCGACTGAAGGTGGTAAAGCCACTTCCCGTATAGCCGCATGGTTCGCTCAGCAACCCGGGTAAGCTAGGGTCAGAACTCATTAATTTTTCTGGTCTGACAATACGCTCCTGATTCGTTTTTTGGAGGGGGATCGGGATCGTGCGCAGGAACCTGTTTTGGCTGAGCGATGAGCAATGGAATCGGATCGAACCTCACCTACCGACGGATGTACGGGGCGTCGAGCGGGCGGGCGATCGCCGCGTCATCAGCGGCATCGTGCACGTGCTGAAAAGTGGCTGTCGCTGGTGCGATTGCCCGCCCGAGTATGGTCCACCGACGACGATCTATAATCGCTTTGTGCGCTGGGCGCGGCGTGGCGTGTGGGAAAATCTGTTCCGGGAGCTTGCTGGAAACGGACGAGCCACAGACACGCAGATGATCGACTCCACGCACGTGAAGGCACACCGCTCGGCAGCGGGCGCAAAGGGGGGAGCAAAAGCAGGCTGTTGGCCGCTCGCGCGGAGGGCGCAACACGAAGATTCACGCACTCGCAGATACTAAAGGGCGCCTTCTCGCCATCCTGTTGACCGGAGCCCAAGCGCATGATTGCCCGGTCGCGGAGCGCCTGATCCGCAGAGTGAAGCCGTCGAAACGGATGCTCGGCGACAAGGCTTACGATAGCGCCGAATTGCGCGAGGAACTGCATGAGCGCCCGGTCATTCCAAATCGCTGCAGCAGGAAACAACCGTTCAGCTTCAGCAAGCGTCTCTACAAGCTGCGCTGGCGCATCGAGAGTGCGTTCAACAGGTTGAAGGACTTCAGGCGCGTGGCAACCCGCTACGACAGGCTCGCGCGAAATTACCTGGCCTCTCTGCCCCGCCGCCGCCCTTGTATGGTGGATTTAATGAGTCTGGACCCTAATGTATAGTTGTAATGCCTCTGCGGGTTTTCGCGGGGACCTGTCAAGCGCTTCAGCGGCTGTCGGGATTGCGGATGCCCGCCCAAGCGTCGCGCACCTGGCTATAATGGACGAGCGGATCATATACACTGGTCGCCAAACCCAGCACTCTCGGGGAAAGCCTGCCAAGAGCTGATAAGAGATTATAAGACGCGACCACACGATCTCGCTCCGCGCTTACTAATTGAATTCGCGCGTTGACTAGGGCCTGCTGGGCATTCAGGACATCAATCGTGGTGCGCAGACCCGCGTGGGCTTCCTCGCGGACACAATTCAGCGCCACTTTGGAGGAACTAATTTGGGACCGCGTCGCCGTGATCTGTGCTTTTGTGGCTTGAACCTGGCCCCAAGCCTGCATGACGGCCTGCCGGGTCTGGTTTCGCACCACATCGAGGTTAAGCCGCTGCTGTGCTAGGCTCTCCTTTGATTGGCGGATTAGAGAGTATTCGCTGCCGCCCTGATAAATTGGAATGGTGAGCTGAGCGATCACTGAGGTGGTGAAATTCTGGGGTATCTCAAGCTGGGGAAAGCTTGCGTACTGTGCATTGGCCTGAATGGTCAGATTCGGAAACAAAGCCCCTTCGTTGATTTTCACCTGGAGATAAGCCACATCGATCCCGTACATTGCCGCGGTCACATTCGGGTTTTCCATCAGCGCGGTCTCGATAGCGGGGCCTAGGGAAGTTGGCCAATACCGATCGACCGGCGAGCCCGGAGCAAGGTTGATGGGGTCCGTTCCCACCACCGCGCGATAGTTTGCGCGAGAGGTGTTCAAAATGGATTCTGCGGCAGCACGCGCGGAGCGGCCCGCCGCGAGCTGGGCCTCTGCCTGGGCAACATCGGTTCTCGTCACTTCGCCGGCAGTGAAGCGCTCGCGGGTCTGCTCGAGTATCTCCTCCAGAACACGCACGTTCGTCCGCTGAATGTCGAGAGTACCTGTGTCGCGCAGGACATCCATATAGGCTGTGGCGGCAGAGAGCAGCACTGTCTGCTCCATTACGCGAAGCGCCTCACGGGCCGTGGAAACCTGGCTCTCAGCGGCGCGTGTCCGGTTCGCCGTCTGAAAACCGTTATATATCGTCTGCGTAACCGTGCCCCCGGCAGAGTATGGCGTAGTTCTTCCAGCAGCATGCAGGCGAACATTGCCAGGTGCTCCGGTGACAATATCGGTGTATTCCTGTCCCAGGGTCGCAGTAACGCTGATTTTCGGGCGATAACCTGACAGAGCCTGCGGCACATTCTCATCGATGGCACGGGCATTGGCGCGCTGGGCATTTAGCTGGGGATTGTTTTGATAGGCCCGACCAAGAGCAGATAGCATGGTCTCAGTCGACCCGGACCGCCCTGTGCCGACAACGGCAAGCAGCGCCAGAAATACTTTTATGGCCGCACAGAACGGAACTCGATTCACCGGATACGTACCTGTTTCCGCAGGATCATAAGGCTCCCAACTGCAGTAGCCCCGGGGAAGCTTGTACGATTGCGAGAAGAGCCGCATAACACCGCGAGTCCACGAGACGCTTAATTGCAAATGGTGCGATAGGCGGTTTCCGCGATTACGTCGCGGCTACCATCCACTATGTATGCCTCATCCTCTTGGACGAGATATAGAAACGGCCTGTCTTCAGCATCGCCGTCGGACGTGTTCTTGCTTTTGACATAACCGCAAACGGTGTCGATAGCCTTCCCAAGTGTATTTTTCCTGACGGCGCGCTTAACCTCTCTGAACTGCGCAGATGGGTCTTGCACTTTCGCCGCAATTGTGGCCATCGCTCTCTGTAAGACGTGATCCGTCGTGTATGCAGTCTGAGTGGGTTTTGGGGGAGCGGGGACGACGCGCTTTGCTTGCAATGACCCCGGCTCAGCCCCGCTACCAGGTTGAGTGGATTCCGGAGTCTCCATCTTCACCGGGATAGATTCGTTTGGTCGCGGTAGTCCCGAACTGGGCTTCTCGGTTGGCTGATTGCCTGCTACAGCGGCGGGTGTGGACTTCGAGTTTGTTCCGTCCGACTCAGCTTTATTGGCGGGTCGAGTGGAGCTCGCATCCTCGAGCTTCCGCGTAACCATGATGTTCACGGGTTTTCTGACGGGAGCACGTTTGTCAGAGCGCCGACCGCGTATTTTGGTATTCGATATTGTTGCGACCTGCGTTTTCCTTATGGCGGGGTCGGTCTGTAACACTGTTGTATTCGGGGCTATAACCGGATCTATAAGGCGCTGGCCAAAACACGCGAACGCATTAGCGTCCATGGTTTCGTTGGTGGCTTGGGGCGGCACGAAACACGTACAGCCCGGCAAGCCAATGGCAAGAGCACTGATGAGAAGCAGCCTCATTACGATCCCCTTCGCACGTCGTTCGAGTTCGGCTGTTTGGTTTTTTCTAATTGGCTCTGAACCCCCACATAGTTAACAGATTATCGCCAAATGAAATCAGTAATTAGTTATTAACCTTAACATTGACCAGCCGATCGGGCTCGTTACGCATCTATGCATATGGGATCGAAATGTGTCCCTACGGCATTCCATCCCGCAAGGGCATGGGTATCCAAGTTCAGCCGTCTTAGCTGCTCAAAGAACAAGTACACTCTGGGCTGGATTGGTTCCCCATTAGGGGTTAACAGCCGCTTTTGATGCAAATTTTGTAACGATCTGTTAACCATCTCCCAAAAGGTGAAGAGGTCTGCGGTCTCAATGGTCGCTGGGCTGACGAACAGGCGTTGGGGGCGGGGTAGGAGAACATGCAGAAGTATTCGACCATATGGACGATGGTTGAGGAAATCGCGGCATTGGCCTCGAGCATTCTGTTCTTAGAGCAGATTCCGATCATGTTGAGGCATAGCCGGCATGGCGGAGGAAATTTAGGCATTCCTCCGCGCTGACGGTACGCAGGAGTGAGCGGATTTTTCGCCAAAGACGCGGAATAGTTCGTTCAGCCGCCTTGCGCA
>WNGE01008786.1_pt1 | contig 12685 bp, 1 predicted proteins | sample 5400651 | NCBI WGS metagenome assembly WNGE01 (sample SAMN13153370, study PRJNA577476) | soil metagenome | isolation source: 60 cm soil or saprolite under grassland replicate 2 | place: USA:California | collected 2016-06-15 | reverse complement strand
GAGTATAAGTTTAATTAAGAGCTAAAGACTAAAGATATAATATTATCCTAGTTATTAGTATTAACTTAATATTAATAAGGATTTACTAACTTATAATAAATATTAGCTTTATAAGAATAAAATTCAGTTAGTATTATCTTTACCTTTTAATTATAAACTTTAATAACTTAAGTAACTATTATTCTATTTACTTAAAGAAGTATTTTACTTGTTTTTAATTAAGTATAATTTTTAAAACTAATTAATATATATATCTTTAAGGTATTTCACTTACTTTCCTTTATTTATATATATTCTTATAGTTATAACTACTATTAAGAAGGTCTTTATACTAGAAGGTATTAATTATATTATTTTCTCTTTAGATCTAGTAGAGGTCTATTCTTACTAGAAAACTAAGAGCTTATACTATTAATTAATGTCTTTTATTTTATTAGAGCTAGTATTTTATAATATATAAATAGATATACTACTCTTAGTTAATTTTATTAAAATTCAAATAACTTATATTATAGTATTAAAGAGAATTTAATATATATAAGAAATAAGATTCTTAGAGTTTATAATAATAATCTTACTTTTATACTATTATAGTCTAAGTAATAATAGAGCTTTATAAGAGTTTAATTACTAGTAAATCCTTTAAAATAAGAGATATTATATTATATATAATAAAACCTTAAGAAGAAAATCACTACTAGTAAATTAATAAAACTATATTATTAGAAAGAAGTTACTTATAGTAAATTACTAAAACTATATTACTAGAAAGTTATTTATAACAAGTTACTTATAATAAATTACTAAGTAAACTACTAATAAAATTACTAATAAAATTACTAATAGAATTACTAATAGAATTATTAATAGAATTACTAATAAAATTACTAATAGAATTATTAATAAAATTACTAATAGAATTACTAATAGAATTACTAATAAAATTATTAAAACTAAATTACTAAAAAGAATATCTTAGAATTAAATTATAAATTATAAATTATCTAAGAACTAAAATATTAACCTTTATTCTCTAGTTATTAGTAAAAGAGGTAAATTAAAGAGATATATCTTTATCTTCTAATTAAGGCTCTTATATTATTATAACTATAACATATAAATTACTAACTCTAGATACTAGTTAATATAAGAAGTATTTAAGAAATAAGTTTAGATAAGATTTACTTATTAATACTCTATATTTATTTTATTACTTTACTCTCTTTTATCTAGTCTTTCTTACTTTCTATTTATTAAATTCTCTTTAGTCTAATAGTTTTTATACTTTTATTTTATTCTTTACTCTCTTTAATATTATCTTCTCTTTTTCTACTTTCTCTCTTTCTCTTATTTTAAGTAATAAGAGTCTATCTTTAATATTATAAACTTATCTTATACTTTTTATCTTCTAGTCTATATTATATATTAAGTTATATTATTCTTAGTTAATATAATTATTAATATAGTATTAACTAAGTACTCTAGTAGAGACTATATATATACTATAATAAATTATACTTATATTATAAAATTTTAAACCTTTTAACTTTCTTTATCTTATTACTTAACTTACTAGTTAATTTATTACTTTTATTATTCTATAGATCTTATAAAGTCAATTATTAAACTTTACTTTAAGAAGATATATAAGTACTATAATATATATAACTAACTTTCTATTCTCTTTAACTTAGTCTAAGTCTTTAATTATTAGTATAACTTAGAGTTCTCTAACTATTTACTTCTTATATAAGTAGTTATTATAACTAGAGCTTCTCTTTATTAAGAATTCTTATACTTATATATAATCTTAATATTATTCCTTCTCTTTTATATACTAGGGCTTATATTAGACTAGCTTATTTATTAGTATTAAAGGATTATTAGTATCTTTCTTATTTACTCTTTAATAGTATAAGAATAAATAAATTATAATAAGTATATTAGAAACCTAAGATAAGTTAGTCTCTTAAATGTCTAGTTTAATCTTTATAACTAGACTTATAATAGTTATCTAGTTCTATAAGTTCTTTCTTCTCTTATTATAAGTCTTCTAATTAGTCTTTAAAGAATAGAAATTACTTGTCTTAAGCTTTATTAATAGTAGGATTTAACTTATTAAGATTATTTAAACATTAATTAAACTAGTTCTATTAGATACTTATAAAGTTTTTACTCTTAGTATTATAACTATTATTATAAGTATATTATAAGTCTTAATATTATAGTTAAAGATCTAGTTTATATAGTTATTATACTTGTTTATATAGTAATAAAATTCCTTAATATAAGTCTTATAGTCTACTTCTAAGTGTTTTATATTAATACTATATACTATACTAAATTAATAAATAAAGTTAAGATAATAAGAAATAATATAGAATTTTAAGAAGTTAAAATTATCTTATAAATCTCTATTTTCTTTTTATAAATGTTAAAATACTTTCTTATTTAAGTCTAGTATATATAAATAATAATTTAAATATTATAAAGTATTATTATTATATACTTTATAAGTAGTAATTATTATAAAGTCTATAATTATTCTAATATAAAATAACTAATTAGAGTAATTTTCTAAAAGTAAAGAGATAATTACTATTATAAGTTATATAAGTATAGTTTAGTATTCTTCTTCTATTTATTATATAATAAATAAGAACTTTTTAATAAGTTATAATCTAGAGTATTTAGACATTATATAGAATTATTTATCTAGTTATATTTCTCTAAATATTTACTTTTCTTATACTTATAGTTACTTTAGTCTCTTAGAGAGATTACTTATAAGTATCTTAACCTATTTTATAAGATATTTAAAGAGACCTTATAAGAGTTAATAAAGGATATTAATTATTATTACATTATATATATTAATGTATACATAGCCCTAAGTAAAGTTAAAGACATTATAGAGTTAATTATCTTCTAACTTTATAATACCTTATTCTTATATAAATTAGAGTATAACTTAAGTATTCTTATAAGTTCTTAACTCTTATTAGTTATTAAGGTTCTCTCTTTTTTTAAGAGATATTATATAAATACTATAATACTAGTTATATTTAATACTAGTAATAAGAGACTACTCTTTATAATTAACTATTATTCTAATAATAATAAAGTAGTATCTTTATACAAAGCTATTAGTATATATAATATTAAATCTATTATAACTTAGCTCTTTAATTACTATAATATAATATAGTTAACTTCTATTAATAAAGTATACTATTATACTAATAATTAAAATTTTTTATTATAACTTAATAATAAAGATATACCTTTATACTATTTAAAGAGTTATTCTTTTTTAACTTAACTTCTTTATATATTAGTAATTTACTTAGTAAGATTATTCCTAGTATAGTCTAACTCTATTATAAGACTAAATTAAGATTACTAATTATTAAATAAACTAGTTAAGTAAAAGTATCTTCTTAATATTAGGTTATAAGGGTCTTATCTATTACTATTAAGAGTAGTATAATTATTAATCCTTTTAGTAACTTCTCTTATGTTTTCTATTACTAGTCTATAGTATATAGTTTATTATATATCTATAACTCTCTATTAGTATTATTAAATTACTTTATTAAAGTATATACTAAGTATAGCTTAAAAGAAGAGAATTCTAAGAGGAACTTAATAACTCTCTATAAGTCCTTATATCTTAGTTATAAAGTCTTAGATATTATATCTACTATCTTTCTAATTACTTTAATATTTATAATTGTCTATTTATTCTCTTAAATACTATATAGAATCTAGTTAATTTGTATAACTATATTATTAAAATACTTAAAAGTAAATAACTCTTAAAATAGTCTTATATATAGATTTTTAAAGTACTTATTAACTACTACTTAAGAATACTTAGTCTTAAGTACTTACTCTATCTATATATACTCTACTTTATTTATAAAAGACTAATAAGTATTATTATTTAAGATAGCTTTTAATTAATCTAGACTAGTATAATACTTTAGTACTCTTACTTAGTAACTTATCTTCTCTTTAAACGTTCTTACTATAACTAATTACATTATATTAAGTCTCTTAGATAACTTATTATCTTATATAATAGTACTTCTATTAAATTTACTACTCTCTATTATATTCTCTATACTCTCTTACTACTTTATACTCTCTTATTACTCTATACTCTTTTATTACTCTATACTCTTCTATTACTTTATACTCTCTTATTACTCTATACTCTCTTATTACTCTATACTCTCTTATTATCTTATACTCTTTATATTCTCTTATATACTATTACTCTCTATGTTTTACTTAGTATTAACCTTACTTATAAATTTAGAATTATTATCTATAAGAATAAAATCTAATAATAAGTCTACTAGAACTATCTAAAAGTATATTAAGTACTTTAATATAATATTTATACTTTCTAAGATTAAAAGTAAAATAGACTTATTCTTACTCTAGTCTACTAAGTCTTATATAGTAAAACTTAGTTATAAGGATATTAGTTATAAAGATATTTTAACTTTTAATAATATTTAGCCTAGTCTTAAAAAAATTTTACTATGAAATAAGGATATTCTCTTTAATAATAATATCCTTAGAATATTTAGTCTTATAAGGATCTTTTATATATAATATCCTTATCTTTGATTTCCTAATAGTTATTAAAAGCTCTAAAAATAACCTTGAAAATAGTCTTAAAAATAATACCTCTAGTAGTTACTATTAAACTCTAGGACCTTTTACTATACCTTTATCTATCTTAAACCTACTAATAAAGTGATAACAACCTATTAACAATGCTCTATAGAGGAAAATAAGGTATTAAAACTAAGAATACTCTAGTCTATAAACTTAATTAAGATAATAAATACACGTTAAATATAAGTATACTCTTATATAAGGTTAAATCTTTATAATTCTCTTTATAACTTATAATTACTTAGATATTAACAAGAGAAAAGACAAGTACTTAAAAACATAATAGTATATACTTAGTAATTAGTTAAATCTTAAGGTAGTACTCTTTAAATAATAATAGAAGATATAAAAGAAGAGAGTAATAATTATTAGAGATATCTTAAAAGTAAAGGTATATAAGTTTTAATAAAAGCTCTTATAATATTATAGCTCTTAAGAGCCTAATTAGTTAAATAGATAGCTCTAAGGATTTAAAAGACATTATAATATTAAGGAATATATATACTATAGTAAAGCTTTCTTTACTAAAGTTAATAACCTTAAGAGAATTAAGGAAATTATAAACATATATACTAAATGTAATTAATATCTACTAAAAGACAAGTTTAATTTAGATAAATCTAGCCTTTAGTAGAAGCTTACTCCTAATTAGACTCTTATAACTAAAGGAAGGAGTAGTTTAAAGACCTTAAAAGACTATATTACTATTACTTTTATATATAATACTAATAGGAGTAAAAAGCTTAATACTTAGATTATTAGTTAATTTAAAAACCCTTATTACTTTAAGAGTATTAACTATGATTTATAAGATATCTAATACTGATTTAATAAGACTAAGTAGATAACTAGGCTTATTTACGTCAAATACTTATATTAGTTTAATAATAGGATATAAGAGAGGAAGGTTCTCTTACTTATAGATAACTTCTTAGGTTATAAACTTAGTATTAAGCTAGTTAGTAGTAAAACAAGTCTTTTTAACGTTAAGATTAAATTCCTTTTAAAAAACACTACTTCTTATTAGTAATCTCTTAATTAAGGCATTATTTTATACTATAAATTAATATATAGAAAGCTATAGGTATTATTTATACTAAGAGAGTTTAAGGTTAGTAAGGATCTAAACAAGATAGTTATATTACTCTATACTATATAGTAGACTATTAAAGTATAGAACTAGGTAAAGTCTATTATAATTCAAAGGTATTAGTAGAAGTTAACTTATAATAAAAAGCCTCTTCTTACTCTTATAAATAACGAATAGGTATAATAACAAGAAGAAGACTAAGAGTAGTAATGTTAATTATAAGCTTAAATCTAGGAATTACTATACCTCTATTAAAACACTCTTCTTATTAACAATTTTATTAATCCTACCTCTAAATAGATTATTAAGGATAATATGAATTTAATAGAGGTTTTTATTAAAAGATATAATATTATATAAGAGATTAAATTAGAGGATAAGAGAGATAAGGTTTAAAAGGTTATACTTATAAAAGTTAGAAAGGCCTTTAAGATACTATAACTCTATGAATTACAATGTCTTAATAGTAAGAGGGATATTATATTAAAGTTAGAGAGTATTAAGAGTATCTTAAATTAATAATAATAAGTAAGAGTAAAATAGATAGAGATATTATTAGTTTTTAAGAGAGAGAGTTAAGAAGGTCTTTTTGATTTACTTATATAATATTTAAAAATTTAAGTTAAAACCTCTTTATAAGAATATCTCTTTATATTCTTAATTTCTAGTATCTTTAAGTATATTCTTATAACTAGGTTTTACTATAGAATACCTCTAATATACTCTCTAATAAGTACTTTTATAAAGACATTAATCTAGTAATATATTCTAGTTATAGGTCTATATATCTATTTATATAAGTTAAACCCTTTAAGAGATTTTATACTTCTCTTTTTATAATTAATATAATAAAGTGTATTTATACTAAAAGAAATAATAATATAATTAAAAATATAATTAAAAAGGTCTACTTTTTATTAGTTTCTTTATAGTTATATCTTAGATATTTTACTTCTTAGTTATACTTAAGGTAAAAATTTAATAAAGCTAGTCTAATATAAGAAACTTAATTATTATATGATTTCTATTACTAGTATAGACTTCTTATTATAAAACCTCTTAGTAAAATCATTATAACTCTACTTATTATTACTTTTATAATCTTATAGTATTAGCTCTTATATTTAAAGGCCTTTTCTTTATATAATTATATATTTACCTTAGAAAATAAGGTAGATATAAAGGATTTGTTTATAAGAATAAGTTACTAAGAATAAGTTACTAAGAAGAATAAGTTACTAAGAAGAATAAGTTACTAAGAAGAATAAGTTACTAAGAAGAACAAGTTACTAAGAAGAATAAGTTACTAAGAAGAATAAGTTACTAAGAAGAATAAGTTATTAAGAACAAGTTACTAAGAATAAGTTACTAAGAAAAGTTATTAGAAATAAGTTACTAAGTATAAAGTTACTAAGAATAAGTTATTAAGAATATATTATTAGAAATAAATAAGAAATTAATAGTAATAAATCGTTTACTCTAATATTATTAGAGTAATATCTTAAATTAGACTATATATTCTATATATTATATTCTAGTATATATTATAGATTAGTTTTACTCTTTAGTAAGTAAGATTTCTATACTTTATACTTAAGACATAACTTAATATATTTGTAAATTATATAAATAACCTCTACTAAGACTTTAGAATATACTTTACTTCTTACTTATAATATATAACTCTAGTAACTAGTATATTTTCTTTATATCTTAATAATCTTTTAAATAAAACACTACTAGTAAAATTAAACTCCTTTAATATAACTATATCTCTTATATACTAACTAATCTCTAAAACCTATCTTTATTCTTAATATACTTTACTTAGTCTTAAAGTACGTCTATATTAAACTTTTAGTTAAGTATTATAATATTTAAGTGAATTTATAATAGTAGAGTTAATTTATATATATAATTTAGTATTACTATAACCTAGAGATATAATACTAGTAATATAAGATTAATTATATAATATTATACTAGAGAAGACTTTAAACTAGACTTCTATATTATAGTTAATAAGGTAAAGCTATAATAGACTTAGTATAAAGAGTAGAGTTATAAGATATTATAGTTTTATACTTATTATATCTCTTATTATATCTCTTTATTATCTATTCTTAGAGTATCTTAATATACTACTTATAATATACTAAGTAGTATAAGGGTAATAAGAGAGATCATAGTATAATAAAAGAAGTAATATATAGTAGAGTATTATAAAGGTATTAGGCAAATACAAGTAGATTAGTTAATTAAAGTATAAGTAGATAGTTAGAAGTAAAACTTAAGCTTACCTCTCTTTTTTCTTAGATTAGTATCCTTACTTATACTTCTAAGTAGTTAACTAAGTAACTAACTAAATAGCTTATTAAGTAGCTAACTAAGTAATTAATTAAATATCTAGCTAACTAAGTAGTTAACTAAGTAGTTGACTAAGTAGTTAACTAAGTAAATAGTTATATACTTATCTTCTTAAACTAGGCTTAAGAAATCTAAATACTACGTGATCTTATATTATGTAGACCTATAAGGTACGTACCTTATAGTTAACTAGATATCTAGATACTTAGATATTAGATTTGACTTCTTATTATAACTATCTTCTCTCTTAAGGTTACTTGTCTATAAGTAACTAAGAATAGCTCTTACTATCCTTATTAAAACCTAGTAAGAAAAAGAATAATAGTTTCTTATCTAATAGAGTATTATCTATTATGATTTAGAATAAGTAATTTGAATTAATAATTTAAATTAGTAGTTTAGATTAATGATTTAAATTAGTAGTTTAATTAAATTAATAGTTTAAATTAATAGTTTGAATTAATAGTTTGAATTAGTAGTTTGACTCTAAGTGAGTTTAAGTAAGTTCTCTTTTCTTCTTCTAATACTTCTTATAATACTATATAGTCTATTCTATATTCCTTATATTAGCTTTAGATATCTACTAGTTATACTCTATAAGCTAACCTTCTTATTTAACTAAGTAGTATAATTGTTCTTTAATAATAGCTTAGTCCTTTACTTCTTTAACCTCTTATTCTTTGTTATCTTCTAGATTAGATATAAGTAATAATAGTTACTTTAGTCTAGGCTTAAACTCTTTAATAGTCTAAATAGAGAATACATTATGTAATCAGTTATATTTTAAAGGAAGAGTTAGTTAGTAGGCCTAAGTACTTATTCTTTCTAGAATCTATAAGGGTCTAATCTATCTTAACTATAGCTTCTTGTTCTTAAACTATAGGTTTTTTATTAAAAGCTTAACTAATTAGTCTTATTTAAGAAGCTTTAATTAATATTATTGATTATAGTACTTAGCTTATTACTCTTAGCTTAAGAGTAACTATTCTTAAAGGCGTTCTTATAATTTATATAATTATAAGATATAGTCTTATATAACTAGTACTCTTTCTCTTAGTAGTAATGTCCTTAGTATTAATAATATTGACCTATAGTTCTAGGTTATAGTTATAGAGTACTTTGAATAAGGTTATCTTAGTACTTGAACTTTAACTATTATTATAAGTGAATTTAGTACTAGTTAGTAGTCTAGTCTAGTTTATCTACTCTAGGCTTATATAAGCTTATAGATAGTTTTTAAGGATTTAATTTAGGATTTTAGTTTAGTTATTAGTTTAAGAGTAAAATACTATACTAAGTCGTCTTTTAATTAGAGAATAGGTATATACTTTAGTCTAGAATTTAAAAGTGATTCTAGTATCTTAGTTAAATACTATTCTTCTTAGAGATCTATACTTAAGCTTAATATTTTCGTAAAATAAGACTATAAATTTAAGTATAGTAATATTAGAAGTTATTAGTATAAATTTTACTATCTTAGTATAATAGTCTATTATTACTAGAATAGTATTATACTTAGTTACTCTTATTTATAATATAGAGAGTTAAGTAATAAAATCAAGTAAGATCTCTTACTAAGGTCATTTAAGTATAAGGAGAGACTTAAGTTTACTATATAGCTTATATCTAGGAATTATAGTATTCTAATAAACTAGACAAGTAGTAATATACTCTCTTATATTAGTTAATAATTCTAACTAGTAGAACTTCTATTCTAGTAGTTCTTTAGTCTTATTAATACTCTAATAGCTTATAAACTAGTTATTATAATACAAGTATAAAAGCTCTTAAATAAGGGCCTTCTATTAAAGGACTATTACCCTTCCTTTATAATAAAGTAAACTCTACTTATTTAAGGTATAGCCCTTTAGGCTAGTACCTTTATAGTTAGCTTTTAGTTAACTATTACCTTTTTGATTACTATTAGGCTATAGTTTAGAGCTCTTATAATTAGTAGTCTTCTAATTATTACTTTCTTAGCTTTGACTTATTAGCTCTTTCTTAAGCTATATACATAGAGGATTATTTCTCTAAGATTTAAAAATCAAGTTTATTAGATTAGGTATTATTTCTTTAACTAGAGGGTTCTTATTCTAAGTTACTTTCTTAGTCTTTCTCTTAGTCACTACTTGTATTCTAATAAGCTTAATAAGATAACTAGTCTTAGTATTCTTAATAAGATAAGAATACATTATTCTAGACCTTACTTAGTCCTAATTTCCTAGTATAGATACTACTAACTTACATAAATACAAATAAGGTAAACTTTTTAAATTCTTTAACTTATTTAACTTATCTAGTCTAGGTTTAAGATATAAATTATTTGATCTATCTAGTCTATTTAACCTAAGTCTTAAGTTTAATCTATTTAGCTTATCTAATCTAAGTATAGTATATAACTAGAAATTATTTATTAACTTATCTAGTTTATCTAGTCTAAGTATAATATATTACTAGAAATTATTTATTAACTTATTTAGTTTATCTAGTCTAAGTATAACTATATTATATAGTTAATACTTAGTTATATTATATAGCTTTAAATTAGAATTAGTCTCTATTAACTTACTTACTAGTAGGTCTATTTAGACTAGATTAAGGATTTCCTAGGCCTAGATTAGGAAATTAAGTCGTTATAATGATTTATTAGTAGGGTTTAAGGACTTTAGTTAGTACCTTATAATAAAATTATAAAGAAGTAAGGTAAATTAATTATCTAGCTTATCTACTATTAATCTTAGACTGTTTTATAAAGTCTTATAGATTTAAATAGTTAGATTATACTTTAATAGTATAACTAATCCTATCTAAGTAATAGTACTAGTACTTAAAGTATTTGATAATAGTTATTAGTTCCTTATTAAGAGTAAAATAATAGATTTTAATACTTTTAAATTACTTTGAGAAGAAAGTAATAAGGTGTTATTAGTAAGTATTAGCCTATAATTAGAATAAGATACCTCTAAGTACTATATCTAAAGTATTAATCTTAAGATAAATAAGTAGCTTAGAGTTATAATATTAAAGTAAAAGTACTATTTAGAAGACACTTAGTAGGTTTAAGAAAGCCTATTACTATAGGTTCCTCTAAACTCTACTAAAATTACTAGTTTTTTATCTGTTTTTACTTCCTTTAAGTAGAGAAGTAAGAGGTCGAGCTATAACTAAATAACTCTTAATAAAGTAATAATAGAAGTTATAGAAACCTAGTAGTACTTATAGGTCTTAGTAGCTCTTAGAAGAGTAGTTCTCCTACTCTTTTATTATCTATATTTGACTTAGGTCTATATATATTCCTTAGACTCTAATAATAAAGTCTAAGAATTCGATCTCTTAGTAGAATTAATATTTAGATAGTTTAGTATATAACTTAGCTTCTTATAGTCATTAGTATATTAACTTTAAGTATTAGTTATACTCTTTCTTAGTCCTTAAGAAGACTAATATATTATCTAAATAGATAATATAAAAGTTATTAACTAAGCCTTAGAGTACCTTGTTAATATATACCTAAAAGGTTATAAGTATATTTATAAGGCCTATAAGTACTACTAAGAACTTATAGTATTTATATTAGGTCTAAAAAGCTATCTTTTATTTGTCTCTTACCTTGATCTATAGCCTATAATAGGTATTCTTAAGGTCGATTTTACTAAAGTATTAAGCTCTTATAACTCTATCTATAATTTTAGAGATTAAAGGCAAAGAGTACTAATTTTTAACTATGATTACATTAAGGCCCTAGTAGTCTATACATAGTCTAAGACTACTATCCTTTTTAAGAGTAAATAAGATAAGAGTACTAGTAAGGCTCTTTGATTCCTAAATAAACCTCTTAACTAAGTTCTCTTCTAAGAACTCCTTTAGGGCTTCTAGCTCTTATAGTAATAGTAAGTAAATTAGTCTATATAGTAGCTCCTTCTCTAGTTATAACTTAATAGTAAGATTAACATTCTAGTAAGGTATTAACTTCTTAGTATTAGTAGTTAAGAAGATATTTAAATAGTCTTATAAGTAAGTAAGTAACTTACTAACTAGTATAGTAGTAGTGGCTTTATATTATAGTAGTTGATTTACTTTAATAAGAGTATAGAGCTTAACTCTTTTAATTTACTTTTAAAAGTATTAATATAAGTTAATTTAGATATAAGTTTTTTTAAGCTTATATTACTATTAGTAACTCTTATAGTTAATCTATATTTTGAGCTTAGTTAATACAAGTATACTAAGTAGGATTTAAGAGTCTCTTATGTCTTAATTAATAGCTAGGTATAGTTATAAAGTGGTTCTATAGACTCTATAGTTATCTATAAGCTTTAACTATAAGTTATATACTCTATAAGTAAGTAGGTTTTACTAGTTTATTATACGTAGAATTAAGAGATTTATATTCTAATAGAGTTTAAGATAAAGTTATTAAATGAGTTTAATATTAACTAAGTTGACTTCTATATATATATTATTATTATTATTATTATTTATTCTTACACTGATACGGCTAAGCCACGCAGGTAATCTTTAAATTAAAGTCAAGGA
>WNGE01022135.1_pt1 | contig 12687 bp, 14 predicted proteins | sample 5400651 | NCBI WGS metagenome assembly WNGE01 (sample SAMN13153370, study PRJNA577476) | soil metagenome | isolation source: 60 cm soil or saprolite under grassland replicate 2 | place: USA:California | collected 2016-06-15 | reverse complement strand
TTCCGCCAGATCAACCCGGTCAACGACCAGGACGGCGGCGAGCCGGGCGGCAACATCCGCGTGGGCCTGCTGTTCCGGACCGACCGCGGCCTGGCCTTCATCGACCGGCCAGGCGGCACCTCCACCGCCGCGACCACGGTGGTGGGCTCGGGCGCGGCCACCCAGCTCTCCTTCAGCCCCGGCCGCATCGACCCGACCAACAGCGCGTTCAACAACAGCCGCAAGCCCCTGGCCGCCGAGCTCTCGTTCAACGGCCATCACCTGTTCGTGATCGCCAACCACTTCAACTCCAAGGGCGGGGACCAGCCGCTGTACGGGCACTTCCAGCCGCCCGCCCGCGTCACCGAGGCGCAGCGCAACCAGCAGGCCCAGGTGGTCCACGACTTCGTGGCGAGCCTCGAGACCGCCGACCCCGACGCGAACGCCATCGTGCTCGGCGACCTCAACGACTTCGAGTTCTCCACCGCCCTGGCGACCCTGAAGTCGGGCCTGCTGCACGATCTGATCGAGACGCTGCCGCAGAGCGAGCGCTACACCTACGACTTCGAGGGCAACTCCCAGACGCTCGACCACGTCCTGCTGAGCGACGCCCTCTTCGAGCTGCCGTTCTCGTACGACGCCGTGCACGTCAACTCGGAGTTCGCCACCCAGGCGAGCGACCACGACCCGCAGGTCGTGCGCGTCACCCTGAAGCCGCTCTACGACTTCTCGGGGTTCTTCCAGCCCGTGGACAACCTCCCGGTAGTCAACTCCGTCAGCGCCGGGCGCGCCGTCCCCGTGAAGTTCAGCCTGAGCGGGGACAAGGGCCTCGGGATCTTCGTGCCCGGCTACCCGAAATCCACACAGATCGCCTGCGACTCGACCGCCCCGGTCGACGGCATCGAGACGACCGTCAGCGCGGACAGCAGCGGCCTGCAGTACGACCCCGCCACCGACACCTACACCTACGTCTGGAAGACCGACAAGGCGTGGGCCAGGACCTGTCGCCAGCTCGTCCTGAGGCTCGACGACGGCACGTTCCACCGCGCCGATTTCCTGCTCACCAAATAGCCGGGCGGTAGACCTGCTGCAGCTCCTCGCCGCTGGCGGCCTGGTAGAAGGTCCCGCCGGTCGCCTCGGCGAGCTGCCGCAGCGCGGCGGGGTCCACGGGCACGGGCCGGTCGCCCAGGCGCCCGTCGGGCGTGCCGTACGCGATGGTCGAGACCGGCACGTGGGCTTCGGCGGCCGCCTGCGCCGCCTGCTCGATGGGACGGCCCGTGGTATTGCCGCCGTCGGACAGCAGCACGATGTGCGCGGGCGGCGGGTCCTCGGCCGCCTGCGGGTCCAGGTTGGCGATGGCCGCCAGCGAGGCGAGCACCGCATCGCCGATGGCGGTCAGCGGGCGCGTGTGGAGGCGCTGGATGCCGATGCGGATCGCCTCCCGGTCCGTGCCGGGCGGGACCACCACCGAGGCGCTGCTGTTGAAGGAGACCAGCCCCACGTTGAACCGCGCGGGCACCCGCTCGACAAAGGCGAGCGCGGCCTGCTTGGCGACCGCGAGACGGTTGGGCTTGACGTCGTTGGCGACCATCGACCCGGAGGTGTCCAGCGCGATCATGATCGTGGCCCGCTCCCGCGGCACCCGGGCACTGGCGGCCGGGCGCGCGAAGGCGGTGATCAGCAGGGCGAGCACGGCCAGGAACGCGACCGCGGGCAGGTGCCGCCGCCAGCCCGGGCGGTCCGGCGCGACGTTGGCGAGCATCTCCGGCGCCGCGAAGCGCACCGCGTCGCGCCGCCGCCGCCGCTGCACCACCACGTAGGCGCCGGCCACGACGGCCGTCCCCACGAGCAGCCACAGCCGCTCCGCGTCCAGGAAGGTCATGCGCTCCTCCGACGCTCCTTTGACCAAGGTCACGGTACGCTGTCGCGGCCGCCTGCCGCCCATGGCGCCACAGCGCACCGAAAAGCGCGGTAAGGCCGGGAAGCGGGAAGGGCTCACCCCAGACTGCGCCACCGGGTCGGTTTAGGTTCTTTGCGCTGGTGGGACATGAGGTCTGACACGGGTCCTTACACGGGTCCTTACATAGGAGCAGGAGGACCGCCCATCATGCGGAGCACGGACATCGCCCGGGTCTTCGATGCGCCCGGGCCGTTCCTTTCCCTTTACCTTGCGACCGGCGGCGGCCTCGAGAACGCCGGTCCAAGGGTCGAGCTGCGCTGGAAGAACGTGCGGGGCGAACTGCTCGAGCGAGGGGTGCCGGAGGGCCTGCTGGAGGCCGTCGACCCGCTGGTCGAGGGCAGCCACACGGCCGGGGCGACCCTCGCGGTGCTCGCCTCGGCCGGCGGCGTGGCCTGGTCGGGCAGCCTGCCGGACCCGCCATTGCGCGAAGCCGTGGCGCGCTGGGGACCCCTGCCGTCCATCGTCCCCCTGCTCGCCCACGCGCAGTCGCAGGTGCCGCACGTCGCCGTGCTCGCCTCCCGCGCAGCCGCCGAGCTGGCGGCGCGGACGCCGGACAGCGACCGCGGCGAGCAGGTCGAGGTCGAGGGCGAGCGGTCGCCGTACCTGACCCGCTCGGCTCCCGGTGGCTGGTCGCAGCCCCGCTACCAGCACCGGGCCGAGGTCATCTGGGAGCGCAACGCCGCCGAGGTGGCCGAGGTGCTGACCGACATGGTCGACCGGGTGCGTCCGCGCTTCGTGGCGGTCGCCGGCGACGTGCGCGCGGTGCAGTTCCTCCGCGACAAGTCCCCCAAGCGGGTGCGCAAGCGCATGAAGGTCGTGGGCGGGGAGCTGCCCTCGATCGAGACGGTGCTCGAGGAAGCCGCCAAGCTGGTGCATGCCACGGTCGAGCGCGATGCCGATGAGCTGCTCGACCGCTTCGAGGAGGGCCAGGCCCAGCACGACCGGGCCGCCGACGGCGCCGCCGCGACCCTCCGGGCGCTGGCCAGGGCCCAGGTGGAGACCCTGCTGGTCGTCGACGAGCCGGGCGACGAGCGCAGCGCCTGGTTCGGCGGGGGCGGCGAGCGGATCGCCATGGACCGCGACACGCTGCTCGCCATCGGCGAGGTCGCTCCCGCTGAGGGCCGCCTGGTGGACGTGGCTGTCCGCGCCGCCCTGACGACCGGTGCGGGCGTCCGCGTGCTCGGACCGGGCACGACCCGCCCGGGCACGACCGGCTCGGGCACCGGGAGAGGCCCCCGCGAGGGTCTCGGCGCCCTGCTGCGCTTCGCCACCTCGTGAGGCGACCCGCCCGCCGCCCTCCGGGCGCACCGGCCGGGTAAGCTCGTGCCGACGACAGGAGGGGGAGTGCCATGCCGTTCTACCGCTCGACCGGCGAGGTCCCGCGCAAGCGTCACACCCAGTTCCGCCAGCCCGACGGCGGCCTGTACGCCGAGGAGCTGATGGGGCAGGAAGGCTTCTCCTCGGACGCTTCGCTGCTCTACCACCGCCACCTGCCCACCGCGATCGTCAAGGCCGAGCCCGTCGACGTGCCGGCCGCCGCCGAGCAGCTCGCCCCCAACCACCCGCTGCTGCCGCGCCATTTCCGCACCCAGACGCTGCCGGCCGGCGGTGACCTGGTCGGCGGCCGGCAGCTCCTCATGGCCAACGACGACGTGCGGCTGTCCTACGTGGCCGCCGACCGCTCCAGCGAGCTGTACCGCAACGCCACCGGCGACGAGCTGGTCTACGTGCAGTCCGGCAGGGCACGCTTCGAGTCCGTGTACGGTGCGCTGGAGGTCGGTGGGGGTGACTACGTCGTCGTCCCCATGGCCACCACCCACCGCTGGGTCCTGACCGGCGAGCCGCCGCTGCACGCGATGGTGATCGAGGCCCGGGGCCACATCCGGTCGCCCAGGCGCTACCTTTCGCAGCACGGGCAGTTCCTCGAGCACGCCCCCTACTGCGAGCGCGACCTGCGCGGCCCGGTCGAGCCGCTGCTGGTCGACGAGGGCGAGACCCCCGTGCTGGTGCGCCACCGCGCCGGCCTCACGCGCCTCACGTACCTCCACCACCCCTTTGACGTCGTCGGCTGGGACGGCTGCCTCTACCCCTACGCGTTCAACATCCACGACTTCGAGCCGATCGTGAAGCGCGTGCATATGCCGCCGCCGACCCACCAGACCTTCGAGGGCCCGAGCTTCGTGGTCTGCTCGTTCTGCCCGCGCCCGCTCGACTTCGACCCGCAGTCGGTCCCGATCCCCTACAACCACCACAACGTGGACTCCGACGAGATGCTGTTCTACGTCGGCGGGGACTACTCCGCCCGCAAGGGCTCCGGCATCGGGCTCGGCTCGGTCTCGCTGCACCCCAGCGGGTTCACGCACGGCCCGCAGCCTGGCGCGGTCGAGGCGTCACTCGGCCGGCACCGCACCGACGAGATGGCGGTGATGGTGGACACGTTCCGGCCGCTGCACCTCGGCCCGGCCGCCCGCGCCAGCGAGGACCCCGAGTACGCCTGGTCCTGGGCACGCGGGGCCGAGGCCGCCGAGCCCGGCACCTCGGGCTGACGCTCGCTCAGAGGTTCCCGCGCCGGGCCTGCTCGCGCTCGATCGCCTCGAACAGGGCCTTGAAGTTGCCCTTGCCGAAGCCCATGGAGCCGTGCCGCTCGATCAGCTCGAAGAACAGGGTGGGCCGGTCCTGCACCGGCTTGGTGAAGATCTGCAGGAGGTAGCCGTCTTCGTCGCGGTCGGCCAGGACCGACAGGTCGCGCAGGGTCTCGGTCGGCACCCGGGTCTCGCCCACCCAGTCGCCGAGGGTGTCGTAATAGGAGTCCGGGGTGGTCAGGAACTCGACCCCCGACGCGCGCATGCCGACCACGGCGGCGACGATGTCGCCCGTGGCCAGGGCGATGTGCTGGACCCCCGGGCCGCCGTAGAACTCGAGGTACTCGTCGATCTGGCTCTTGCGCTTGCCGGCCGCGGGCTCGTTCAGCGGGAACTTGACCCGGCGGCTGCCGTCGGCGACGACCTTGCTCATCAGCGCCGAGTACTCGGTGGCGATGTCGTCGCCGACGAACTCCTTCATATTCGTGAAGCCCATTACGCGGTGGTAGAACTCCACCCACTCGTCCATGCGACCGAGCTCGACGTTGCCGACAACGTGGTCGACCGCCTGGAACAAGCGCCTGGCCGGTGGAGCGACCAGCGGCCCCCGCTCGGCGTAGCCGGGCAGGTACGGACCGCTGTAGGCGGGGCGCTGCACCAGCGAGTGGCGCGTGTCCCCGTAGGTGGCGATGGCGGCGACCACGACCTTGCCGTGCTCGTCCTGGATGACGTGCGGCTCCTCGACGCCCCGCGCGCCGCGTTCGACCGCCAGCTCGTAGGCGCGCTCGGCGTCGGGCACCCGCAGGGCGACGTCGACCACGCCGTCCCCGTGCCTTGCCACCGATCCTGCCACCGGCGAGTCGGCGCGCACCGCGCCCTGCACCACGAACCGCGCGGAGCCCGCCTCGAGCACGTACGAGGCGCGGTCGCGCGTGCCGGTCTCGGGCCCGGCATAGGCGACGCAGCGCATCCCGAAGCCGGTCGAATACCAGTGCGCCGCCTGCCGCGCGTTGCCGACGTGGAACACGATCGCGTCGATGCCCTCGATCGGGAACCGGTCGTCGCGGATGCGGCCGGTGCTCGGGGAAGCGCTCACCCGGATCCCTCCCTTCGGTGCCTGCTGGCACATTCTGCTCACCGATTGAAGATCAACACCCCGAATAGGGGCAACGACGTGGAAGAATATCGCGCAGTCTGCTCAGCATCGTGCTGGCTGAAGGGCTGTTGAGGAGGCAACGTGCGCACTGCCCGAGTCGACGAGCTCGACGTCCGCCTGATCCAGGAGCTGGCCACCCACACCCGCGCCTCGCATCTCGAGCTCGCCCGGAAGCTCGGCGTGAGCCGCGCGACCGTGCACGCCCGGCTCGGCAAGCTCGTGCAGCGCGGTGTCGTGACCGGCTTCGGCCCTGACCTCGACCCCCGCGCGCTGGGCTACGACGTGCAGGCGTTCGTGACGCTCGGCATCGCCCAGGGGCGGCTCGAGGACGTGGCCCAGGTGCTCCGCGCCGTGCCGCAGGTGCTCGAGGCGCACGGCATCACCGGCGCCGGCGACATCCACTGCCGCGTGGTGGCCCGCACCCACGAGCAGCTCCAGGACATCCTCATCCGGCTCAACCGCTCCGCGAGCGTGGTCCGCTCCAACAGCGTGATCTCCCTGTCGGAGCTGGTCCCCTACCGGACCCTGCCCCTGCTCGCCGTTCCCGAGGCGGAGGCGTAGCGCCGGCTCGGACCGCACGCGGGACTGGCCGGCTGGCCGTCAGAGGTGCACCACGGAGCAGGTCAGGGTCCGGGTCACGCCGTCGACGGCCTGGACGCGCGAGACCACCAGCTTGCCGAGGCCGTCCAGGTCGGCGGCCTCCGCGCGCACGACCACGTCGTAGGGGCCGGTCACGCCCTCGGCGCGGTACACGCCCTCGATCTGCGCGATCGCTCGGGCGACCTGCGCCGCTTTGCCGACCTCCGTCTGGATCAGGATGTATGCGGTGACCACGAATCCCCCACCTCCGTCAGCTCCCCCCAGTTTCCCCGTCAGCTCGAACTGCAACCAAGACCCCACCACCTCAGCGGCGCCTCGGCAAGCCCCCAGCTCACGGGCAATGCCCCAGGGCCGGTCCCGACGCCTCCTGGCGGACCCACGTCAGGTAGTCGGGGCTCCCATGGCTGACGCCCGACCACCTGGACGGCCGCGGCCAGGCGGGACTCGACCACGACGCGGGCGAGCTGCCCGGCCGCCACCTGCGACGGGACCGCCGTGGTGACCTGCAGGCAGCCAGCGGCCGTCATCTTCCAACCTCGCCGGGCACGACCGCGGCGGGACCGGGACCGGCGTCGGGAGCGCCCGCGGCCCGCTCCAGCTCGTCGAGGTCCTCCTGCCCCAGCGCCAGGTCGCCGGCGGCCGTCCAGCCGTCCACCTGGGCCGGCCGGCGGGCGCCGACGATCGCCGCGGTCACGCCCGGCTGCGCGAGCGCCCAGCCGACCGCGGCCGCCGCCACGCTCACGCCGTGGCGCGCCGCCACCGGCCGCAGCCGCTCGGCCAGCGCCAGGTTCGCCGACAGCCGCGGCTCGCGGAACTCCGGGTCGCGCCGCCGCCAGTCGTCGTGCGGCAGGCGCGCCACCCGCTCGCGGCTGAGTGACCCGGTGAGCAGCCCGGACTGCATGGGGCTGTAGCAGACTACGCCCGTGGAGCGGGCGCGGCACCACGGCAGCAGCTCGGCCAGAGCGGCGTGGTCGACGAGGCTGAGCGGCGGCTGCACGCTGTCGACGTGGCGGATGCGCTCGCAGCGCTCCAGCAGCTCGACCGTGAAGTTCGAGACGCCCACGTGGCGGACCTTGCCCTCCTCGACCAGCTCCGCCATGGTGGTCCACGACTCCTCGACCGGCGTGCCCGTCTGCCGGTCAGGCCAGTGGATCTGGTAGAGGTCGATCACGTCGACCCCGAGGCGGCGGCGGCTGTCGTCGACCTCCCGCCGGATCGAGCTCGGCCGCAGGTCGTACACGTCGCCCGAGCGGTCGGCCCAGAGGCCGCACTTGGTGGCCACGCGGATGCGGTGGGCGTCGCCGCGCTCCCGCAGCACGTACCCGACGATGCGCTCGGAGTGGCCCAGCCCGTAGGCGGGCGCGGTGTCGATCCAGTTGACGCCGGCGTCCAGCGCCCGGTGCAGGGCGTCGATGGACTCGCCGTCGTCCTGCGGACCCCAGCCCCAGGCCCAGGGGCCGCCGATCGCCCAGGCGCCGAACCCGACCACCGACAGCTCCAGCCCCGTCGTCGCCAGCTCGCGGTGCTGCACGGCCCTCGCTTCCTTCCAGTCGGTGCGACTCGCTGTTGCGTCCTTTAGCTGCGTCCTACAGATGGGCCGGAGCGCGGCGGCGACCCCCGACGGCGCTCCGGGAGGATCAGGTGCAGATCGCCGAAGGCGCCCCACGCATACGCGTGACCGAGCGCGGTCCGGTAGGCCAGCGCCAGCGGTTCAGGGCCGGCGACCGCCTCGAGGACGTGCAGGTGCGAGCCGCCCGGCTCGTGCCACCCGGTGAGCAGCCCGTCCACCGCCCTGACGCCGCGCTCCCCGGTGATCACCAGCTCGGTCCAGCCCCGTCCGGGCCGCACCACCCCGTCCGCTCCGGCGACCGTCTCCAGCGCGCGCACGACCGTGGTGCCGACCGCCACCACCCGCCCGCCGGCGGCCCTGGTGACGTTGACCAGCCGCGCGGTCACCGCCGGGACCTGGTAGGGCTCGGGCAGCGGGCCGTCGTGGTGTCCTGTCACGCCGCTGGTGTGCAGCAGCAGGGGCGCCACCACCACGCCGCCGGAGACCAGCGAGGTGAGCAGCTCGGGCGTGAAGGCCCGGCCGGCGCTGGCCGTCGCCGTCGACCCGGGCTCGCGGGCGTAGCAGGTCTGGTAGGCCCCCAGGGGCCAGTCCTCGCTCACACCGGGCGGGCGCGACGGCCGCGCGTGCCTGACGAGGTAGGCGGGCAGCGCGGAGGGTACGCGCACGTCCACCACCCACAGCCGCCAGGACCCCCGGTAGGGCCCGAGCAGGTGGAGGTGCCCGCGCCCGGGCAGCACCCACGCCTCGCCCGGCCAGGGGCGGTCGTCGGGGTCGCGCGCGGCGGGCAGCTCGACCACCCAGGGTCCGTCCGGGGCGAGCGGGGTGGCCAGGCGCACCGTGGCCGCGCGGCCGCAGGGCCGCCGGGCCGTCAGCACCGCGGGGAGGGTGGACGAGGCGTTCACCACCACCAGGTCGCCGGGGCGCAGGTAGCCGGGGAGGTCACGGAAGCGCCCCGCGACCGGCCACGCCCTTCCCTGCGAGACCATGAGACGGACCTCGTCCCTGGGCAGGCCGCGTGCCTCGGGCGGCTTGCCTGCCCACAGCCCTGCCGGCAGCTCGAAGCCGAGCGCCGGCTCCGGCGCCACGGCCGAAGCGGTCGTGCTCATCGCACCCGTCCTCCTCCCCCTTCGGGTTGCGCCGCGAGCGCGAAGCGCAGGAAGCGCCTCTCGTCGTGCTCGAGCAGCCAGGTCTGCTGCCAGAGCTGCTCCGCCAGGCTCCCGGGCACGGCGGGGACCAGCGAATAGGTCGTCGCGGGGCCACCGCCGGCGTCCAGCGCGTAGACGTTGCGGTCCCGAGCGGCGGTGACCAGGTAGCGGCGCCCGCCGGACGCCCGCACCAGGAAGCGCCGCTCGGCCTGGAACTGGGCTCCCTGGCAGGACTGGAGCGCGCGCAGCAGGACCGACTCGCCCCATGCCTCGGCGCGGCGCCGCCTGGCACGGTCGGCCAGGCGGATGGCCGCGTGCTGGCGCCCGCGCTCGACCCTGGCCCGGCAGCGGGCAATCGCGTCGGCGAGCGTGCACGGGACGTGATCGGGCCATTCGTAGGTGTCGTACGGCAGCGTGCCCGCCCAGGTATAGGTGACGCGGTGCAGCACCGGGCCCGGCCGCCACGGCTCAGAAGCTGGCGCGAGCGCGACGGCGAACCTCGATGGCGCCCCGGCGACCGGCGCCGTCCGCTCGGGCGCGGCCGCGGGCAGCTCGGTCTCGAAGCCGAGCGGCCGCACGATCCCGGCGTCGCCGCCCCCGTCCACGTCGTAGACGGCCACCAGGCCGCGGAGCTGCAGGGCGGTGGTCTCGTCCCAGACCACTTCGGCGGTGCCGCCCTGGTCCATGACGACCAGGAGCCGGCGGTCCCGGGCGCGGAACAGGATCATCCCCCTTGTCCAGGCGCGGCTGCCCGCTCGGGTCGCCCCGAGCGGGCAGCCGGCTGCCAGCTACAGGCTCCGTGCGCGCCGGTCCGGGCGCGACGCTGACGTCACCGCCGGACCGGCACAGGCGCCCGGCGACGGCCTACCGGTCGTCGCCGTTGCCGCCGACGGAGGTCTCGTCGAGCCAGGTGTTGCGCTGGCTGTTCTTGCACCTGGTGAGCCCGCCGAGCGTGCCGGTCTCGTCGTTGGTGCAGGTGTTGAGCGGCGTGTTCGTGTTGGTCCCGGCGGTGGCCGTCTTCAGGACGTCGCCGTTGTCGACCCCGCCGACGCCGCCGACGTGAGCGCTGCTGGCGGCGACGTTGTCCTGGTTGTTGCGGCAGGTCGCCACGCCGCTGACGGCGATGGTGTTGACGCAGGTGTTGATCGGGGCGTTGACGTTGGTGCTGCCGACGGCCGTCCCGGTGCGGGTGCCCGAGGTGGGGACGTCCGAGTCGTCGTCGGCCTCCTGGGGCGTGGCGGTCGCCTGCTGGGGGACGACGGACGACTGCCGAGGGAGGGCGGACGCCTTCTGCGCGACAGCCTTTCCGGCCAGCGGGAGCTTGCTCAGCGCGCCCGCCGGCGGGAGGTCGCTGGCGCTGGCGGCGACGCTGCCGGCGATGAGCAGGCCACCGATGATCGCGCCGACGCCGGCGGCGCGCTTGGTCCAGATCTTCACTCTGCTGGTTCTCCTTTGGTGTGCGGACAGGGTCGGTGACACGGTCGGGGGACGTTTGGCGTCGCCGTCTAGGCGGGCGACAGCAGCGGCTCGTACGAGCGTGCTCGGGTGCCGGAGTGCTCCGGGTGGGCTCTCCTCGCGCGCGTCGAGGCCGCCAGGACGAGCCCCGCGGCGAGCACCGTCAGGTCGGTGCCCAGGCCATGGGGCGAGGTGGAGGAGAGCACGGCCGTGCGCGTGCCGTGGTGGGACGAGGTAGAGAGCACGGCCGTGCCCTCGCCCGGGTGCGGCTTCGCCATCACGAGCAGCCTCGCCAGCGGGAGGGAGCGCACCGCCGCGAGCAGTCTCGCGGCCGGGGTTTCCGCTGTGTCCGCCTGCATGGCGGCGCTCTGCGCCGCCGCTGCGGCGGGTGCGGGCCGTACCGCGGCGTGGGCGCGCTCTGGCGAGAGCACAACGAGGATCATGGCCCCGAGCAGCGGGAGCAGCAGACGCCTGGGCAGGCGGCTCGGCGCCGACTCCGCGTGCGTCTGGTCCATGCTCTGGCCCCCCGGTGCTGGTGATGACGGAGCCGCACCATCTGGAGCGACTCGGGCTTCCGAAGGTAAGGGCGCTCGGGAGGCTCGACCGATACGGGCGGTTAGGAAACCGCCGTCGCCTCGGCGTGCGCTTCACGGGCGGGTCACAACCGGATTTCGCGGGAAGGCGGGCCGTCGTGGCCTCGTCGTAGTCTCGTCCCACGAACAGGAGGGAGGCACGTGATGAGGGTTGACTGGGGTCGCCTGCTCGTCGGACAGCTCGAGTTCTACTGGGACGCCCATCTGCGGCCACGCCTGGATGGCCTCACCGACGAGGAGTATTTCTGGGAGCCTGTCGACGGCTGCTGGAGCCTGCGCCGCGGCGAGGACGGCGCCTACAGGCTCGATGGGCTCGGGCAAGGGCCGGGGCCGTCTCCCCCGCCGGTGACGACCATCGCGTGGCGGCTGGTCCACATCGGCGCGACCTGCTTCGCCAACCGGGCCAGCACGTTCTTCGGCGACAGCAGCGTGCCCGACGACGCCGACATGGCCGATCCGCGCCACGTCCCCACCGACCTGCCAGGTGGCGCCACCGAGGCGATCGCCTTCCTCGAGCGCAGCTACCAGCAGTGGCATAGCGCGATCGCCGCCCTCGACGACGAGGGCTTGCGCAGGCCGCTGGGGCCGAAGGGCGGCCCGTACGCCAAGGACCCGATGGCCGGGCTCATCGTCCACATCAACCGCGAGGCCATGCACCACGGCGCCGAGATCTGCCTGCTGCGGGACCTCTACCGCGCCACCGGCGCCAAGACTCGCGACAGCCGCCTGATCCCCAGGCCTGACCCGCCCGCGGGGCCGCAAGGGGTCTCAACTTCACGGCCAAACGCCCCCTCATCGCCCACTTGTTACGGTAAGGGGTCGCCGCTCAACAACCTTGCTGGGCTACCGCGGGCCTAGACCTTGACGGACTTCATGCCCCAGCCAAAGTGCATGGTGAGCGTCACGACGACCGCGAGCACGACGATCATCATGATTGTCCAGAGCATCGCACGGCCCCTCCCCACCAAATGAAGACGCACGCCAGGCACTCGAAGCCAATGAGCAAGAACAACAGACCTTCGCCTCGCTTCTGGACAGCTCGGGCTAGAGGTAGGCCAAGAGTAGTTGATTGCGGGCCGTCTGGTCGCGCACGCCGTTCGGCGTTCCCGGTCCCTCCGCGACCAGGAGCCGCGTCAGCCGGCCGGGTACGGCAAGGCTGATCCAGGCCTGCCGGCTCGTCCCCGGGGTTGGCGGATCAGATGGCGAAGTAGGGCGGGTTAGCTAGCTAACCTGAGCCGGTGGCTGGTCAGGCGGGAAGAGCTTTGTGGACGCGCGTGGCCCTCGGGAGCCGATGGGCATCTCGTCGCCACCCAGGGCCGCCGGTTCCGGGTAGCTGGGTCAGTCCCACCAAAACGACCAGCATCGACGCGGGACAACCTCGTTGGCCAGCACCGCGACCGTGGGGGCATCGACGCGGGACAACCTCGTTGGCCAGCACCGCGACCGTGGGGGCTTCGGCGTCACGGCTCCTCCTGCCCTATTGCTCGGCCGTTGCCGATCCGGTCGAAGGCCTCAGGGGTGGCCAGCTCGGCCCGTAGCTCCGGGTGGGCGTGGTAGAAGGACAGCGCGTGGTAGACGGTGGTCGGGTCGGTGGCGAGCCAGGCGGTGCGGATGACCATGAGCGGCAGAAATTGCACCTCCCCCGAG
>WNGE01006757.1_pt1 | contig 12689 bp, 6 predicted proteins | sample 5400651 | NCBI WGS metagenome assembly WNGE01 (sample SAMN13153370, study PRJNA577476) | soil metagenome | isolation source: 60 cm soil or saprolite under grassland replicate 2 | place: USA:California | collected 2016-06-15 | reverse complement strand
TAATGACCTCGCGCTGACCAATATGGGTCTTGGTGACAAGGCGGCCGCATTCGCTTTCGTCGAGAGGGCAAAGGCGCTAGTCCCGATCGAGAAAGACGCGTTGGATGGCCCCGGTCCAATCGAGATTCTTGCCCGCGTGTCCGCGCAAATGGGCGAACGTGATCGAGCTATTGCGGCTATACAGAAAGTGCTTTCGACACCCTATGAAAGCCAAATGGCTGCAAACGTGCCGCTCACTCTCGCGCTGCTCCGGCTCGATCCCATGTTCGATCCGCTCCGGAATGATCCGCGCTTTCAAAAACTCGCCACGGCCGCACCGAAGGCGACGGACAAATAAGCCGACGCAATCACGTCACCAATCACCGCCCCGAGCGAACCCGAAACCCTGCTGCACCGGCGAGTATATGATCCTGAAGGCGAAAGGCGATTTGTTTGAATAAGTTCTGGGTTCGGAAAGCAGATGATTACAAGAAGAACTTCGGTTTCTTATCGGATAACACAAACATTTGCAATGCTGCTTATCATTTACAGTTCCTTGAGCATTGTTGGACCAACCGAAAGACACTCGAAAGCACTACTCGGTCACTAATGAATCGAACCATTATAGTGGAGCTGGCAAGTATTGTAGAACTCGTTTTGTTCGAGCTGTTGTCTAACGCAAACGTCGAATTAATTCCAAGGAAGAACAAGAAAAGACTGGAAATCGAGAGCAACATCGGTCTTGGCAAACTCATCTCAAAAGCCAAGTATTATGAGCTTATAGAAGCAGATATGACTAAAAGATTAAATAAGCTCAACGAAGGGAGAAACTCTATCCATTTCAAACAATTTAAAGAAAAGCGAATCTTAGAGCATGACTATTACACCGACGATATGGTCGATCAGGCAGTGGAAACATTCGTTGAGTTTCTGAAGGCTATGTATTCAAAGGTTCGAGGGATCAAGAAGTTGGACAATCAATTTGCGTGGCCGTGGAAGGCGTGACCGGTCGATTTCTCGGCCTGTCCCTAAAGCACTGCATCGATATTCCCGGGATCATTGGAACCGTGTTGCAGCGACACTGGTTGTTTTGGACGTTGCACGCGCTTTTCAAGTCACGCGCATCAAGGTAGAGTGCTGCCGTGACGAGCGCTTCGTCAAGGCGCGCACAGTGAACCCGAAGAACTTCTTCGCTGAGCTGAAACGGCGCAACGTTTACAAAGTAGCCGTCGCTTACGCGATCGTTGGATGGCTCGTGATGCAGATCGCGGCAACGGTAGTTCCGGCGCTGCACCTATCCGATGCGATTACGACCGCGGTCGTGTTATTGGTCATCCTGGGTTTCCCCATCGCGCTGATCTTCGCGTGGGCGTTTGAACTGACGCCGGAAGGATTGAAGCGAACAGAGATCGCGGACGAATTGCCGAAAAAATCCGCCCGAAGTCGCGCGTGGATTTATGTTGTCATCGTAGCCGGGGCGATCTCGGTGAGTTTGTTTTTCTTCGGGCGTTACACCGCAAACAGCAAACCAGGCGGATTGACCGAGGCGCCAGCGAAGTCGATCGCCGTGCTGCCATTCGAGAATCTGAGTGGCAACCCTGAAAACGCATACTTTACTGATGGAATCCAGGAAGAGATCCTGATGCGTCTAGCCAAGATTGCTGATCTGAAAGTGGTCTCGCGGACGTCGACAGTGCGCTATAAGAGGTCGCCGGAGAATCTGCGCGAGGTCGCGACGCAGCTCGGCGTCGCAAACGTCCTGGAAGGCAGCGTGCAACGCACCGCTGACCGAGTGCACGTTAACGTCCAGTTAATCAAAGCGGCAAGTGACGCACATCTTTGGGCGGAAGCGTACGACCGACAGCTCACTGACATTTTTGCAGTCGAAAGCGAGATCGCGAAGACGATCGCCGAGACGCTGCAGACGAAGCTCACGGGATCCGAGCGGAACGCAATCGCAGCGCAACCGACCGAGAACACCGAAGCGCATCAACTCTATCTTAAAGGTCGGTATCTTTGGAACAGGCGCACGGGCGAGAATCTTAAGAAAGCGCTCGCCTATTTCGAACAAGCAGCTGAGAAAGATCCGCACTATGCCCTCGCTTACTCAGGCATGGCCGACAGTTGCGTTTTAATTCCCATCTACTCCGCAGGCCCTCCTCAAGACTATCTTCCTCGCGCACGAGCTGCCGCGCGAAAAGCGGTCGAGCTCGACGATACGCTGGCCGAAGCGCACACCTCCCTCGCTTACGTTTCCTTCGTTGATTTTGAGAACGCTCAATCGGCGAAAGAATTCGAACGCGCGATTTTCCTAAATCCGAATTACGCGATGGCGCACCATTGGTACGGATCCGTTTTGCTTAACGCTTTAGGCCGCTTCGACCAAGCGATCGCGGAGGTAAAACGAGCGCTCGAGCTCGACCCGGTCTCACCGATCTTCAGCGTCAGCCTCGGGGCCGTTTACACGAGGGCGAGGCGATACGACGAAGCGATTGCTCAACTGCAAGACACCGTGGAAATGCATCCGGAATTTTATTGGGCTCACCGGTTTCTGGGATGGGCACTAGAATTGAAAGGCGCTACCGGTCAAGCGATGGCCGAATATCGCAAAGCATTCGAACTAAACGACGATCCCGTGGTCCTCGCGCTGCTGGCTCATGCCGAGGCGAGTATCGGAAAGCAAAATGAAGCGCGGCAAATATTGGCCCAGCTCACTGAAGAAGCCACGGCGCGCTACGTGCCGGCATACGCCTTTGCGGTGATTCACCTGTCGCTTGGCGAAAAGGATCAGGCGCTGGATTGGTTGGAAAAGGCGGCTCGTGATCACGACGGTCTCTATAGCATCTTCTTCAATGTCGATCAGTACCTTGATCCGCTGCGTGGTGATCCACGTTTCGAAGCACTTGTTTCCGCAATCTTGTCCGGGAATGTAAAGTAATCTCTCAACGTGAACGAGTGCTGATGAATGCGAGGCAATTTTTCGCTGAGCTGAAACGGCGCAATGTCTACAAAGTAGCAGTCGCTTACGCGGTGCTGGCGTGGCTACTGATGCAGATAGCGAGTCAGATTTTTCCGTTCTTCGAAATTCCGAATTGGGCCGTGCGTCTTGTGGTGTTGTTGCTCGTTATCGGATTTCCTGTGGCGCTGATTCTTGCCTGGGCGTTTGAACTCACCCCGGAAGGAATCAAGCGCGCCGAAGATGTCGATCTTAGTAAATCGGTTACGCGCAAGACCGGTCGCAAACTTGATTTTTTCATCATCGCTGTCCTGCTGCTCGTCATCGGGGTCCTCGTTTTCCAGCGGCTTCATCCCAGTGTTTCGCCGACAGGTTCTTCATCTCTAGATAAAAGCATCGCGGTTCTACCGTTTGAAAACTTTAGTGAAGACAAAGCATTCGCGTTCTTTGCCGATGGCGTGCAGGACGAGATTCTGACTGATCTCGCCAAAATCGCTGACCTAAAAGTGATCAGCCGCACCAGCGTGATGCAGTATAAAAGCGGATCACCGCGGAACCTCCCGGAAATTGCGCAGGCATTAAAGGTCGCCCACGTTCTCGAAGGCAGCGTGCAGCGCTCTGGGAACCGTGTTCGGGTGAGTGCCCAGTTAATCGACGCCCGCAATGACACGCATCTCTGGGCTGAGAAATATGACCGTGACTTAGCCGATGTCTTTGCCATCCAGAGTGAGATCGCCGAGAAAATCGCCGATCAACTTCAAGCCAAACTTTCGCCAACGGAAAAGGCCGCGATCGAGCAACGACCTACTGGTGATCTCGCGGCCTTCGATCTTTACGTTCGCGCGACGGCATTGATTGACGCCGAACCCGGCAGCCCGACCGGGACGGAGGATCTCCTCCAAGCCGTGAGTTTCCTCGGCCAAGCCATCGTCCGCGATCCCGCATTCCTGCTCGCCTATTGCAAGTTGGCGGGCGCGCACGACCGTCTCTACCTCCTCGGACGCGATCACACCCCTGGCCGTCTCAGCTTGGCGGCCGCGGCAGTTAAAAACGCCTTGCGGTTGGGACCGGATTCGGGCGATGCGCACCTTGCCTCGGCACAGCATCTTTACAGCAATCTCGACTATGACGGCGCACGCGCCGAAATTGGTATTGCACGCCGCACTCTGCCGAACAATCCTCGAATCTTTGAGTTGAGCGGCTACATTGACCGCCGGCAGGGTCACTGGGAGGAGTCCACGCGCAACTTTGAACGCGCGCTCGATTTGGATCCCCGCAACGTTCCCACGCTCCGGAGCATCGCTGATACTTATATTTCGCTGCGGGATTATGCAAAAGCAGGCGCTGCTCTCGATCGCGTGCTCACGTTCAAACCGGACGACACCGATACTCGACTATGGCGCGCCTCACTCGATATGGACTGGAAAGCCGACACCCGACCGTGGCACGCGCTAGTCGAAACAATCCTCAAAGATAATCCTGGATCCGCGGAGAGAATCGCCTCAGACTGGCTTTACCTCGCTTTTTGCGAGCACGACTCGGTCGCTGCCGCTCGCGCCCTCGCAGTCTTTGGTAACAAAACTTTCGGACCGGATGCCGTTCAATTTGGCCGAGCCTACCTTGAAGGATTGCTTGCTCGCATGAAAGGTGACGCCGTTGCGGCGCGCGCCGCTTTTACACAAGCCCGTACCGCTCAAGAGCAGATTGTACAAGCACAGCCCGATTACGCCCCCGCTCTCTGCGCGCTTGGCGTGATCGACGCTGGACTCGGGCGAAAAGAGGATGCCCTGCGCGAGGGTCGCCGGGCGATTGAGCTTCTGCCCGTGACAAAAGATTCCTTCAACGGCGCTCATATGATTGAGTTTTTCGCAATCATCGCTGCCTGGGTTGGTGAGAAAGACCTCGCTTGCGAGCAACTGACGATCGCGACCCAGCTTCCTGGCTCGTCGCTTAGCTATGGTCAATTGAAACTGTTTCCTACCTATGATCCCTTGCGCGGCGATCCATGCTTCGAGAAAATTGTCGCCTCCCTCGCGCCGAAGAAAGATTTGCCCTGACCACGCATGAACGCGCGCAACTTCTTCGCGGAGCTGAAGCGGCGCAACGTTTACAAGGTCGCGATCGCCTATGCAGTCGTCGCATGGCTACTGATGCAAGCGGCATCGATCTTATTTCCGACTTTCGAAGCGCCGCCATGGACGATGAAAGTTTTTGTCGCAGTGATTGCGCTCGGTTTTCCGATCGCGCTCGTGCTCGCGTGGGCGTTTGAGCTCACGCCGGAAGGAATCAAACGAACGGAGTTCGCGGACGAATTGCCGACAAAAGCACCGCGTAATCGCGTATGGCTTTACGTGGTGGTCGTAGCTGGCGTGATCTCGGTGGGCGTGTTTTTCTTCGGGCGTTACACTGCGACAAGCAAGCAGAGCGTGTCGGCTGAGTTGCCGGACAAATCGATTGCCGTCCTGCCATTCGAAAATTTAAGCCGCGATCCGGACAACGCTTATTTCGCTGATGGGATTCAGGATGAAATTCTCGCTCGCCTTTCGAAAATTGCTGACCTAAAGGTCATCTCACGCACTTCCACCCAGAAGTACAAAAGCGCTCCGGACAATTTGCGCGAGATCGCGAAACAACTCGGCGTTTCAAACATTCTGGAAGGCAGCGTGCAAAAAGCAGCTGATCAGGTGCGCGTCAATGTCCAGTTGATCAACGCGCTGAATGACGCGCATCTCTGGTCGGACATTTATGACCGCAAGCTGACCGACATTTTTGCTGTGGAAAGCGATATTGCCAAAACAATCGCCGATACCCTGCAAGCCAAGTTGACCGGCGCGGAGAAGCAGATGATAGCGGCCCGACCGACGAGTGACACGGCGGCATATGAGCTTTATCTGAAGGGTCGATCGCTTTGGGACAAACGCGGTGGCGACAACCTTCGGCAGGCAATCGCATTGTATGAGCAGGCGATTGCGCGCGATTCGAGCTACGCGCCAGCTTACGCTGGACTAGCCGAGGCTTACCTTGTCCTGCCAGCTTACACTGCGACAGCCCCACAAGAAGCGTATCCGAAGGCGAAAGCTGCAGCGCTAAAAGCGTTGCAACTGGATGACAAACTGGCGGAGGCGCACACGGCACTCGCGGACGTGTTGTACAACGAGTTCGATATGGCTGGTTCGATAGCGGAATTTCAACGCGTAATCGCACTAAACCCCAATTCCGCCACAGCGCACATGTTTTACGGAAGCGACCCACTCACCGCGCTTGGCCGATTCGATGAAGCGATTGCTGAGGGGAAACGCGCAATAGAACTTGATCCACTCTCACCCATTATCAACGTAAACTTGGGGGCGACTCTGATCTCTGCGCGCCGTTACGATGAGGCGATCGCGCAGTTGCGCAAGACTGTGGAGATTGATCCGACGTTTGTGAACGCGCACGTCCTCCTAGGCGTGGCTCTTTGGCTAAAGGGCGACGTACCGGCCGCGATTGCCGAATACGAAAAGGCGCAGCAGTTGAGCGACAATCTGCCTCCTCGGTACCTGCTTGCAGTTGCTAAAGCGCAGTCAGGCGACAAAGAGGCAGCCGTGCGAATGCTAGCTGAACTGGAAGAATTGAGCCGGTACCGCTTCGTGAGCGCATGGTCGCGTGCTCTGCTCGATCTCAGCCTGAACAATCGCGAGGAAGCAATTCGATGGCTCGAGCAAGGTGTCGCCAACCATGAGGGTGGACAAATCCCCAATATTAAAGTCAACCCGGTGCTCGATCCGCTCCGTGGCGATCCGCGTTTTGAAGCGCTCGTGGAGAAAGTCATTCCGCGCAATCAGAAATAGCTCATTATGAACCTGCGCAAATTCTTCGTCGAGTTCAAGCCCCTGTAACCTGTAAACCCTAAACCCTAAAGCCCAGCTACCGGGAGCCACTGGAATCGTGTTGCAGGGTAGTCGGGTCGCAGCGGAACAATCCAGTCGGTCGCAAGGACGCACTGAATCACACCTGCTCGATTACCGGGTCGCAAGTTATCTTTACGATAATTTCAGTAACGCCTGAGCCTCTGGTAAGGTAAGCTACCCGCTCCCGCTTGGAATCATGCACCGTAAACTCACCGCCATCCTCTCCGCCGATGTAGTCGGCTACAGCGGCCTCATGCAGGCTGACGAGACAGGGACGCTCGGGCGGCTAAAGGCCAACCGCAGCCGAGTTTTCGATCCCGAAGTTGCTACCCATGGTGGTCGCGTGTTCAAGCTTTTGGGCGACGGCGCGTTGGTCGAGTTCTCCAGTGTCATTGCCGCCGTGAATTGCGCGCTGGCGATACAGGAGGCAACGGAGAAGGCCGGAACTGAGGTCGCCGAACCCAAGCGCATACGCTACCGCATTGGCATCAATCTGGGAGAAGTTATCATCGAGGGTGACGACATTTATGGCGAGGGCGTTAACGTGGCCGCGCGGCTGCAAACGCTCGCTCCGGTGGGCGGCGTAGCCCTGTCCAAAATGGTTCGCGACAACATCGAGGGGAAAATGCCCTGCGTCTTCGAGGACATGGGCGAGCATACGGTCAAGAACATCGAGCGTCCGGTGCATGTGTTCCATGTCCGCGCGGCCGGGCGCGATGAAACCTCAGCGCAAAAAGTGGAAACACCGCGCAAACTTTCCATCTGCGTGCTGCCGTTCGCCAACATGAGCGGCGATCCGGAGCAGGAATATTTTAGCGATGGCATCACCGAGGACATCATCACCGACCTGAGCAAGGTGTCCGCGCTTTCCGTGATCGCAAGGAACAGCGCATTCGCCTTCAAAGGCAAAAATGTGGACGTTCTACAGGTTGCCGGGCAACTGAAAGTCAGCCACGTGCTGGAAGGCAGCGTGCGCAAGGCTGGTGGCCGGGTGCGGATCACGGCGCAGTTGATCGACGGCGCCCACAACGATCACATCTGGGCGGAACGTTACGACCGCGATCTAAACGACATTTTCGCCCTGCAGGACGAAATTTCCGAAGCGATCGTCAAGGCGCTGAAACTCAAGCTCCTGCCGGAAGAGAAGAAGGCCATCGAACAGCGCGGCACGGAGAGCGTCGAGGCTTACAATCTCTTCCTGATGGCACGACAGAACTACGTCACCGGCGGCGAGAGCGATCTTCGGCGAGCGGAAGCAACCATCCGCATCTGTCAGCGCGCCACGGAAATTGATCCCAACTATGCAGATGCTTGGGCTCTGATGGCTCTTGACCAAATGATAGTGCGATTCATTCATGGAGGAAAAGGCGAGGACGGCCTGGCGGCTGCGGAGCGCGCGCTCGCGTTGGACGCCAACCTGGCCGAGGCCCATGCCGTAAAGGCCAGAATTTTCGCCGAGAACGGTCGTCACGATGAGGCGTCTGGCGAAATCGCAAGCGGCCTTCGTCTCGACCCCGAGTCCTTTGAGGTCAACAGGTCGGCGGGCCTTTTGAGCTTCCGACAGCTCCGGCTGGAAGATGCGATTCGCTATTGGGAAAAGGCGACGGCTCTCATGGAAACGGATGTCGCTTCGCCTTCCATGTTGTCGACGTGTTACACCGCCCTCGGAAATTCCCAAGCTGCCCGACGCGCGGCAGAGATCACGGTCGCCCGAGGCGAAAAAGTTCTCGCGCAGGATCAGAACAATGGAGCGGTTACGGGCTGGGGGGTTGGTGCTCTTGCTATCCTTGGCGAAACCGAACGCGCCAAGGAATGGATTAATCGTGCCCTACTGATTGATCCAGACAACGTGCACATGCGCTATAACTTTGCCTGCGCCCTTGCGCGCGATACGAAAGGCAAAGAGACCGCGCTCGAATTGCTTGCGCCGGTTTTCGCGAAGATAGCTATGAGTCTGTTAAACCACGCCAAGATCGATCCAGACCTTAATCCGCTACGCGACGATCCCCGCTTCCAAGCCATGATCGCCGCCGCCGAAACGCGGCTGGCGGCGGAAGATTAGCTCAAGGAGCAGAGTCACAACGGCTATGGGGAACAGTGATTCCCTGATCCACTGCGACACTGAATCAAGCTTCACGGTAGGAGGGCGGCAGTGGGACGAGCACCCGCCCCTGTAACCTCCAAGCCCTAAAGCCCTGCTAGCCGGAGCCACTGGAACCGGGTTGCAAGACAGTAGTGTTTAACGATTCCTAAGCTCGAACGCAGATCATTCCTGCAGATTGCAGGACGGTAAGTTATGTTAGATCGACAAGCGGGACGCTCGAAATACGCTCACAGTTGCAGGCGCTTTCGGAGCGACTCAAAATTTGGAGACTCGCCGCCGAGGCCTCTCAAAACTTCGACTGCCGAGAATATTGTCAGCGCAGCCGTGCGGTTGTCATACGCGTCAGAGAGAGGGTCGAGCAGGCCCATGATGGCTTCGAAACTGCCGTGGACGTACGTGCAGTACATAGCGTAAAACCCCTCGTAATAACCCACCATGTTCGCGGCCTCCGCCACGTGGCGGACAGACAGGTCTTTGTTGGTGAGATCGGTTTCGGGAACCATTGCCACGCAGTGCTGCCGGAACACCTCCCACTGACGAGCTTCTTCCTTTGCATCATATTCAGTTTGCTGCCGCGTTGCCGCGTTTTTGATCCACTTATTACGTTTAAGCCGCTCTGTTAAGATTATTCTGTACAAAAGCGCGGGCTTGTTAGCTACAGCGCATGTTCTGAACATCATTTCGATCAGCGGTCTAACCAACAGTTTTGATGCATCCACTCGGCCTACCTCACGCAGCGCAATGAACGCCTCGGCCGCTTTATTCATCTGACTAGCGGAGTAGAAGAGAAATTTATCAAATGCTCCTTTACTCTCCTTACCACCGAGCGAGTTCAAACAGTGCGCCAGTTCAGCTCGCACGTCGCGAGCCAGCTGTAACGATGCGGCGTCAGCGTCGCTTGTATGCTCATCACTCATTCTGAACTTTATACCACGCGTGTTCTCGACTCCAGATTACCAATGCGACAGAAGTTCAAGGCTAAACTTTTGATCAAAGAACTCGCTCATCATCAGTTTTATAGGCGCCGTTCCCCCTCGAGAACGGCTTGCCTTACTGAGTGGGCGCCTTCCGGCGTAGGCGAAAAAGGCGGTCGGGATGACATGATGACGGCGGAGGGAGCCACTGGAACCCTGTTGCAGGGATCCCCAGCGGCAAATTTCCGGGTCGGGCGGGCGCACTGATTGGGGCAATAGGGTAGCAAGGCTTCACTGTCGCAGAGGAGCCGCTCGAAAAGCATTCTTTTGCGTCAGGGACTCGGGGGGGGAGTCCTGGGTGGGTGCGGGGTCGCACAGGAAGGCGGCCCCTTCTATATAAAGGTATGAGAAACTTTTGGTCAAAAAGTTCACGAGGCGCTGCACAAGATGTTCGACGCTGCCAGCTTTGTTCTCGACCGCCGAGAGGCCGGTTGAGAGTATCCCTGTGGCAATGTTTCTGCCTGAATCGGTATGTCCTTAGAGCTTAAACCGGACCTTCACCTTGAGGTCGCCCATGTCCTGTTCATGGACGTAGTGGGCTTCTCGAAACTTCTGATTAACGACCAGAGCGAGATACTTGAGCAACTTAATCGACTCGTCCGGGAGACGCCGCATTTCCGCGAAGCCGAAGCGGCCGGCAAACTGATTCGACTAGCGACCGGTGACGGGATGGCGCTAGTGTTTTCCAACAGTGCGGAAGCGCCGGTGGAATGCGCGTTGGAAATCAGCAAGGCATTGCAGAGCTATCCGCAGATTCAATTGCGGATGGGCGTGCATAGCGGGCCGGTCAACGCGGTTAGCGATGTTAATGACCGCTCAAATGTGACGGGTGCTGGAATCAACATGGCGCAGCGGGTGATGGATTGCGGGGACGCTGGACACATTCTGCTGTCCCGTCATGTTGCGGAGGACCTGGAGCAATACAGGCAATGGCAGCCGCATTTGCATGATCTCGGAGAATGCGAAGTCAAACACGGCGCCCGTGTCCACGTCTTCAATCTATATACTGACGGCGTTGGCAACCCGGAAATGCCAGAGAAATTCCGGCAGGCAAAGGCGAAAGAACAAACACTCCCGGCTGCTGCTGCTTCTGCTGCTTCTGCTACCAGTGCGAAACCAGCTGGGCGATCACGCGCATGGATTGCCGCTCTTGTCATCGTTGCGGCTGCGATCGCTGTTGCGGGATTTTACATTTTCTCACATCGCTCTAGCTCGAAAGCGATTTTGGAAAAAAGCATCGCGGTGCTTCCATTTGAAAACTTAAGCCGCGACCCGGACAACGCCTACTTTGCCGACGGCATCCAGGATGAGATTCTGACTAAACTGGCCAGCGTGGGCGATCTCAAAGTCATCTCGCGCATCTCGACAGCAAAATACAAAAACAAGCCGGAAGACTTGAAGACAGTGGCCCGCGAACTCGGCGTGGCCACTGTGCTCGAAGGCAGCGTGCAAAAGGCTGCAGACAAAGTGCGGGTAAACGTCCAACTGCTCGACGTCCGCATGGACACGCATCTCTGGGCGAAGAGTTACGATCGTGACTTAAAGGATGTTTTCGCAGTCGAGAGCGAAGTCGCGCAGGAGATTGCCGATGCGTTGCGGGCGAAGCTTTCCCCGAGTCAGGCAACTGCCCTGGCCGCAGCGCCCACGCGTGACACCGAGGCTTATGATCTGTTCCTGAAGGGTGAATACCAGGAACGCCAGGCCGCGAATACATACAACGGGGAATTATTCGATCGCGCCGAAACCTTCTATCGGCAAGCACTGGCACGGGATCCGAGTTTCGCGCTTGCGTATGTGGGACTCGCTTCCAGCCGTTTACAACGACATTGGCTTATTAGTCCTCTGACTTCGGCGCAATTGGAGGAGGTAAAGTCTAACATCGAACACGCGTTAGCGATCGCTCCGGCTTCCTCGGATGCACATTTGGCGCTGGCCGAGTTCTATTACCGGGGCCATCGTGACTATGATTCCGCGTTGAGGGAACTCGACCGGACTGTCGAACTCCAACCAAACAACGCGGAGGCGCGAGCCTTGTATGCGTTTATTTACCGCCGTCGCGGCGAATGGCGGCGCGCGCTTGCTGAGTTCGAGCGCGCGGCGGAAGTCGATCCGCGCGATGCCGCGATTCACACCGAGATCGGCACAGCGTACCTTAGCCTGCGCCGTTGGAGTGATGCCGAACATGCGCTCACCCGCGCGCTAGCTCTCGATCCGCAACGTACACTGGCCGCCTTGTTACTTGCCAACACCTACATCAACAGCACCGGTGATATTCGGCGTGCCAGGCTGGCGTGGGAGGGATTACCGGCAGACAACAAATTGAACTTTGGTACCTATGGGCCTTCGATTGCCGGGTTGATTGAAGAGCGGGTGTATCTCAATGTGCTGGAGAAACATTTCGCTGATGCTCTCAATGCCTGGGATACAGTGCCGACTAATACTCCCGAAGCGCGTTTGCGCCAGCTGGAGGCGCGAGTCGGGATTCAAGTTCTAGCCGGCCAAAATGCGGCAGCAAAATCGGAGTGCGAGCAAACACGCACTTTACTCGAAGCCCAGATAGCCGAACGGCGGCCCGAAGACTATACAGCGTTAGCGGCATTGGCTTGGGTCTACATTTGTATCGGCCGTAACACCGATGCGCTTCGCGTCGCGCGACAAGCGGCAGATTCGCTGCCAATCGAAAAAGATGCGATCAGCGGCCCGAATTTGCTTGTCGGACTAGCGCAGATCGAAGCGCACAGTGGCCGACCCGAGGAGGCAGTAAAAATACTTCGCCAACTGCTCAC
>WNGE01030858.1_pt1 | contig 12690 bp, 16 predicted proteins | sample 5400651 | NCBI WGS metagenome assembly WNGE01 (sample SAMN13153370, study PRJNA577476) | soil metagenome | isolation source: 60 cm soil or saprolite under grassland replicate 2 | place: USA:California | collected 2016-06-15 | reverse complement strand
TCACCGTGTGGTCCTCGGCTTGGAAGCGGACAAGATCGTGTGGCGTGCCGAGCCGATGGCCGCGCACGATCGCCACGCCGCCCACGGGTTGGGGGGCGACCCAGTACACCGAGGAGGTTCGGTCAGGCAGCCCGCCGGGTGTGGTGAACAGCACGGGGTAGACCGGCCCGGCGCCCAGGGCCACGGCCTGTGGGCCGCTGCCCCAGACGTGCCGGCCGCGGGCTGGCGGTGTGGCCGGGCAGGAGCCGTCGGGTGGCGGGCTGGGCAACCGCAGGGGCCGCGCCAGCGCGCTGGGGAAGGTTCGTGGTGGCGTGGTGGAGCTGGATGCTGGCCGGGCCGGCACGGTCGACGATGTGGGGCGTGGACTGGACGGCGCGGCTGGTGGTGGCTTGGCGCCCAGGTCCAGCAGCCGCCCGGTGAGGGTCAGCGCGCCCAGCGCCACCAGGACCGCAAACCCGGTCTTCCACCTGCGCCACTGCATCCGGCCGCCTCCTGCACCCGCCACCTGTGCCGGTGGCACCCACCAGCATGACCGCAAACGAACGCCAGCGGAGGCGAGTTTGCACATTCAGCTAGCAGGTGGGATAGACACCCGGGAACGGGTCGATCTCGTTCGGCGGCCGAGGCCTCAGCCCGCCACCGCGCCAGGTGACCGCCGCCCGCCGACGCCGCAGCAGCACCGACCAGCACCTGGCGGCCCGCGCTGCGGAGCTGGGCTTTGCATCACTGCAGGACTACCTTGCCGACCGGACGGTGACCCGGCGATGGCCAAGCACCAGCATCGCCCGCGAGCTTGGCGTCCAGCCGGCCACGGTGAGGGACCGGCTCGACCAGCACCGGCTCCCCCGCCAGCGGGCGACCATCCGGCCCCACCGAGCGATCCAGCAGCAGGCCGAGTGTTGGGCGGCCAAGCGCCGGGCCCGCCTGGCCGAGCTGGAGTTCGCCAGTGTGGAGGAGTACTTGTGGGTGCGGCGCGTCGGGCAGGGCTGGTCGCTTCGACGCATACTCACCGAGCTGCGGGTGGGTTCCGCATGGCTGAAGGACCAAATGACCCAGCTCCACATCCCCTGACCATTGGGCCGGCCCTCTTACACCACGCCGCGGGACGTCACCTGGCACTATCCGCCGATCATCTGGGTCAGACCCTCCCCAGCGAACTCGCAGCTCGGACTCTACAACCGATTTTCTGGCACCCATCGGATGACGTGGCGGTGGGGTGGGTCGGCGAACAGGCGCTCGACCAGGACACGCCGCCGTTGGAGGGTGGCTCGTTGGTTGATGTAGCCCTTGTCGGTGATCTCGCCCGCGTCCAGCGAGGGCGGGTCCTCCAGCAGCAGCAGCCGCGCGATCTGCCGGGACGACCCGGCGTCCCGGTTCAGCCGCTCCAGCGCGCGCGACACTGCGCCACGGACTGCCCGATCGCCGACGAGGGCGCGCGCGTCGGCCTCGTCGCCCGCCCCGACCAGGCGGCGGGCGTGGGCGAGGTTGAGCCAGGCGAGCGCTCCGACATAGTCGCCGTCGTGGCCCCCAAGCACGGCGTCCTGGAGCAGGCCGTCGGCCGCTGACAGCAACGCCGGGCGCAGCGTGCCAACACTCACCCAGGTGCCGGTGGACAGCTTGAAATCCTCGGCGATGCGGCCGTCGAAGCGCAGGCCAGCCTCAGGTGCGGCCTCGTCGATCAGGCGGACGGCGTCGCCGGTTCGGTAGAACCCCTCGTCGTCGAAGGCCGCGGCCGTGAGGTCTGGCCGTCGATGGTAGCCAGGCGTCACATTGGGGCCCCTCACGCGGATCTCGAGCTTGTCGCCGACCGGCGCGAGCTTCAGCCGGACGCCAGGCAGCGGCACGCCGATGCAGTCGGAGCGGCCCGAGGTGAAGTGCGCGGACGTCGCCGCCGGCGCTGTCTCGGTCGCCCCCCACGACGTGGTCATCTGCGCCGACGCGCCCAACCGCGCGGCCAGCCGCTCGATCCTGTCCCACAGCTGCTGCGGCAGCGCGGCCGCGGCGAAGAAGACGATGCGCAGCCGCGCGAAGAACCGCCTGGCCAGCTCGGCGTCCTCCTCAAGCGCGGGGACCAGGGCCGCGTAGCCGGCGGGGACGTTGAAGTAGATCGTCGGGCTGACATCGCCGAGGTTGCGCAGCGTCCGCTCCCGCAGACCCGGCGCGGGCCGGCCATCGTCGATCCACAGACTGCCGCTGTTGGCGAGCACCATGTTGAGGTTGTGGCTGCCGCCGAAGGTGTGACTCCACGGCAGCCAGTCGAGCAGGACCGGCGGCTCCTCGGCCAGGAACGGCCACGCCTGGAGCATCATCTGCTGGTTGGCGCACAGCATCCGGTTGGTGGTCAGGACGCCTTTGGGATGGCCGGTCGACCCGGAGGTGAACAAGATCTTGACGACCGTGTCTGGGGTCTGCTCGGCCAAGCGGTCACCTCAGCCTTCCGCCTGCGCCTGCCCGGCAACTACGACACCGCCACCCCCGACACCCTGCAACGCCGCTTCCTCGACACCCCAGGCGAAATCATCAACACCGACGACACGATCATCGTCAAGATCAACCGGCGGGCCTACTCACCCGTCCTGCGCAGCGCCAACCTCCCCGCCGACACCACCGTCCCCTGGTGGGGAGACCGCCAACTCCGCTTCGACTTCGCCTGACCCGCGGACGACGGGATTCGAACCCGCGACCCACCTGGCAATCTTGCGCCGAATGTCTCTGCGTCTCGGCTGGTCTCGGCAGTAGCCCTGAGCGGTCCAGCCGATCGAAGCCAAGGCATGTTCAGGAAACAGGTGCCCAGGGCCGATTGCGCGGTCCGATCCCCGTGCGAGGTCCCGGCAGTGATCCACGGCAAGGTATCGTTCATCATGTCCCTGATGGCGCAGAGCGTCCAGGTTTGCTCACCCGACCCGTCCATCCCGGAGATGGCGCCAGCGCTCCAAGGAGCGACACGATGAAAGCGATCGTCCAGGACCGCTACGGCTCGGCCGATGTCTTGGCACTCGGGGACAACGACGTGCTCGTCCGGGTGCACGCGGCCGGTTGCGGCCCGGACGTCTGGCACCTGATGACGGGACTGCCGTACTTCGCGCGCCTCATGGTCGGGTTCCGCAAACCGAAGGTCGGCGTCCGGGGCTGGGACCTCGCGGGGCGTGTCGAGGCGGTCGGTTCGGCAGTCACCGGGTTCCAGCCCGGCGACGAGGTGATGGGCATCGTCGAGGGCTCCTTCGCGGAGCTCGCCATCGCCCGTCCGGACAAGCTGGTCCCGAAGCCGGCCAGACTCACCATCGAGCAGGCCGCGGCCGTTCCCATCTCCGGTGTCACCGCCCTCCAGGCCCTCCGCGACAAAGCAGGGGTGCGGCCGGGACAGAAGGTGCTCCGACGGCCAGCGACGCTGGGACGTGATCGTCGACACGGCGGGCCGCCGACCATTGTCACAACTTCGCCGCGCCCTCACCCGCAAGGGGATCCTCGTGATCGTCGGAGGCGACGGCGGTGGGCCATGGACCGGGGGCTTCTTCCGCGGGGTCCTCCGGGCGCCCCTGTTGTCCCTGTTTGTGGGTCAGAAGCTGTGCGGGCTGAACGCGAAGGTGAATCAGGAGGACCTGCAGACCGTGGGCGAGCTGATCGAGGCCGACAGGCTCACTCCCGTCATCGACAGAACGTACCCACTGGTCGAGACCCCCGAAGCGCTCCGGTATCTGGAAAGGGGCCACCCGCGCGGCAAGGTGGTCATCACCATCTGAGGGATCATCCGCGCTGCGGGACCGACCGGAGCGGTCAGATTCCCGGATGATGCTGGTGTGCAAGACAGCGGGTCATGATAGTGATCATCGCCCAGGTGACCATGGCCTGGTGGTGGTCAGGGAGCCATTCGTAGTCGCGGACGGTACGGCGGTGTTTGGAGATCCAGGCGGATGGGTCGGCCGCGCAGCGAGGTACCAGCCCGAGAGCTTGGTCCTTTTCCGCGCGGCCTCCCGCCGAACCGGACATGATGGTTTCCCGATCATCCGGCTCTCCAGTGACTACTGCGTGAGCGGTTGGGCTGGCTGCCCGGTGTGGATGTGGTCATGGCAGGAGGCGCAGACCACGAGGGTCTTGCGCCGCCGGTTCGTCATGGCCTTGGCCCACTGGGGTTGCAGCGGCCCGGGTATGCCGAGGTCTGCGAGCTTGCGGACGTGGTGGACCTGGATCTCGCCCGTTTGCTGGCAGATCTCGCAGATGCCCGCGAGGAGCCGGTGGACCAGCTCCTTGTGCGGATAGTCGACCCGGATCGGTTGGCGGTCGATGACCGTCGCCGATCGTTGCCGGTGGAGCGGTATGCCGCCGAACCGTGCGACCAGTGGCTGTCTGCCGTCGCGTTCGATACGCGCCTCGAAGCAGGTGCGCAGCCCGTGCGGTGTCTGGATTTTGGCCTTGTGCTTGGCCGCCGTCTTCGACGTCGACGAGCGGTGCTTTCCTGCCAGGGTTTTGAGCATGGAGGTCTCCATGACCCAGCGCAGCCGGTGAAGTCGGTGGACGTTTCCGGCCAGCAGGTAGTACTGGACGATGCCCCGGTAGATGGCCCCGAAGGCGGCCACGATGGTGTAGTCGTCGCCGTTGGTCAGGGCCTTCTGCTTGGCGGGTTTGCCGCGGTGCAGGTAGGGGGCACACTTGGCCTTGATCACGTCCAGCGGCACCCGCAACGCGACCTGCCCGTTGACCGTGCGGCGACGCCGGGTGGCCTTGTTATCGTTGTGCTGGACGGTGATCTCATAGCCGAGGAACCCGGCCGCGCCTGTGCAGGCGTGGGTGATCAGCGTCTTGTGGTAGGAGAGTTCCAGCTTGAGTTCGTCGCGCAGGAACCCCGCCAGCCGCTGTTTGATCACCTCGGCTTCGGCCTTCGGCCCGGTGAACCCGAGCAGGTGGAGAGTCGGCGGGGGGAATCGCACCCCCCGCCGCTCGCAGAACCGGACTTGAACCTCTCGGCTCATCCGGCTCCCATTGCCCAGCCATCAGGACGTGCACCGAGCCCGGGCGATCTCGGCCAGCCATGCCATCGCACGCCGTTCCCGGCGTTTGAGCCGTTTATATTTCCGGCAGGCCCACCGCACCAGATGCCGGTTGAGCCGACGGAGGAAGTAGAGCAACTCGGACTTGTAGAAGCGCCCGTGGAGGGTAGGGAGCTGGCGCGGTAGCGGGTGGTGGCGGTAGGCCCGGCGCTCATCCCCGGGGTTTCCCCCGGGCGCCCAGATCCGGTGACCCTGGCCACGACATGCCCCGTTTCCAGCTCCCCCCCGTCAATCCGTGCATGAGGTTCTCCCTCACACGGCTTACCGACGTTCTTCACCGAACAGCATGCGCGATGCGTCCGTAGCCGATGGTCCCCACCAGCCGTTCCAGACCAAGGCGGTTGCCGGAGCCGATCAGCAGCTTCAGCCCGTACCCGCGGCCTCGTCGGGCGTGGCGTTTGGACAGCAGCAGCGCCATCCGCTCCTCGACGTAGCGGTCGAGGCGGGCAAAGCGCACCGTCGAGTTGCCCCACCGGTAGTACTGGCGCCAGCCCCGCAGGAACTGGTTGAGGTCGGCGACCAGCCGGTAGGTGGGAACATGACAGCGGCGCCGGCCGGTCAGCTCCCGGATGCGGGATCTGGCCCGTGCCATCGCCTTGTCGCTCGGCCAGCACGCCGGATAGCGGACGCTCGGGCGCCGCCTGGAGGCCACCATGCGCAGGTGGAACCCCAGGAAGTCGACCCCGCGCTCGCCCGAGGCCAGCGACACGATCTGCGTCTTGGCCGGCGCCAACGCCAGGCCAAGCTCGGCAAGCAACGCTGTCAACGCGGCCATCGCGGCCTCGGCGCGCTGCTTGGTTGGACAGCAGATGCACAGGTCGTCGGCGTAGCGGACGAGCACCCCCAGCCGCTGGTAGCGCGCCGTCCAGGCTCGATCCAGGCGGTGCAGGACCGCGTTGGCGAGCACGGGCGAGAGCGCACCACCCTGGGGAGCGCCCCGCTCGGGATGGGAGAGCACCGTGCCCTCCAGCACCCCGGCCCGTAGGATCGCCCCAACAAGCTTCAGGACCCGCCGGTCGCTGACCCGCTCCCGCACACAGTCGAGCACCAGGTCAAACCCGAGCCGGTCGAAGAAGCTTTCGATGTCGGCGTCCACCACCCAGGTCCGTCCGCCCCGCACCGCCTGGCGGATCGCCTCCAGGGCCTGGTGTGCGCTGCGTTTGGGCCGAAACCCAAACGAGCAGGGCAGAAAGTCGGCTTCCAGGATCGGCTCGAGCACGATCCGCACCGCCGACTGGACCACCCGGTCACCCACGCTGGCGACCCCGAGCGGGCGAAGCCTTGGCGGCTTGGCCGTGCCCGGTTTGGGGATCCAGACCCGCCGCACCGGCTGCGGTCGATAGGTCCCGTCCCGCAGCGCCGCCTGCAGGTCGTCGAGGAACCCCTCGACCCCGGCGGCTTCGATGTCGGCGATGGTGGTGGCGTCGGCACCGGGGGCGCCCCGGTTGGCGCGCACTTCCTCCCATGCCCGCCGGAGCACGTCCCTGCGGTGGACCCGGTCATACAGGGCATGGAACCGTCGGCCAGGCGACCGCTTGGCCGCCCGGTAGAGCTTTCGTTGCAGGTCTCGGGTCTTGTCTGGGGTGTTGTTGGGCCGTGCGGCCATGCACCGACCTTTCCCTGAACGCAAAGCACGAACGAAGCAGGGGCCCTTCCCTCCAGCCGGGTTGTGTTGTCCCGGCCATCACCGGTACTACGACCCCCTCCGACGCCCTCTCGGCTCGGTGCGACTTCCCGCTGGAACGGTTATACGCACCGGCTGCTCCCAGGCCGCAGCGCCCGGGGCCGAGGAGGGCCTCCCCAGTTCCCGCCACCACCTTCCGCACGTTCCGCGCCCCATACGCCGGGAGGTCCCTCGACGGTGCACGCCAGGCTCTTCCCGTCTTCCATGGCCTTCGCCCTGCTACTCCGGGCTCGGCTCCTCCTTGGTCCCTTTCGGGTTGGACTGACGACGCGGCAGGCTTCGCTTGATGCTACGGACCGCACGGTTGCTCCCCCTTGCAGGGCTTTTGACGCTGCGCTTCGACGCCGGGCGTTTCCCCCCGACGCCGGCAGCCTGCTACCGGGCCTCCTGGCAGCTACCCGGACGGGACTTGCACCCGCTGGCGGTGACGAGCTTGCAGGCACGCCCGATCACGCCACGAGCCTCACCTCCTCCCGGACAGATCGAGCGCGCCCTCTGGGCACGCAGTAGGCCGACCATCCGCGGATGATCGGGTTGAGCCGGACGAGGACCATCTGGGCGTTGTGGCCGCGCACGGCCCTCATCTCGGTGGCCAGTCGTTCCCGGAGCCGTTTCACGGCCGTCTTGCTCGGCGTGATCAGCAGCTTGCCGTGGTAGCGGCGGATGTTGAACCCCAGGAAGTCGCAGCCCTCGTCGAGGTGCACGATGCGGGTCTTGTCTTCGTTGAAGACCAACCCCCGGGGTGCCAGCCACGCGGCCAGCCGCGCCTTGACCTGCTGCGCCTGCTCACGCGAGTGGCACAGGGCGAGCAGATCGTCGGCGTACCTGACCAAAACCGGTGAGTCCGGCCTTGCTGTCCCGGCGTTGCTGCCGCTGGGGATGTACCGGACTCCGGCGGCTTGTTCCATCCCGTGCAAGGCCACGTTCAGCAGCACGGGGCTGACCACCCCGCCTTGCGGGCTGCCCCGCTCGGTCGGAGCGAACCGGCCCTGGTCGATCACGCCCGCTTTCAACCAGGCCGCGATCCTCCCCCTGGCGGGAAACGACCCGAGCTGATCGAGTAGGTGGGTGTGGTCGATTTGGTCGAATGCGGCGGCCAGATCCGCGTCAAGCGCCCACTGCCGTCGGCAGGTCGCGCCGCGTGCGGTCACGAAGATGGCCTGCATCGCGTCCTGGCAGCTGCGGCCCGGCCGAAATCCATACGATCGGGACTCAAACCGAGCTTCCCACTCGGGTTCCAGCGCACCGACCGTCAGGGCCTGCAATGCCCTGTCGGCGATCACGGGAATCCCAAGCCCACGCCGCTTTCCGTTCGCCTTGGGGATAAACACCCGCTTGACGGGCTTGGGGCTCCACGCGGTCGCGTCGTGCTGGAGCCAGTCGGCCAGCTCGGCCTTCTCCCCAGCCCCCAGCACGACCCTGCCGTCGACCCCGGCCGTCTTGCGGCCAGCGTTTCGCTCCGTCACCCGCCGCACGCTCAGCAACGCGTTCGCACGGGAGCGCAGCATCAGCTTCTGCAGATTGCGGACCTTCTTCAGGTCCCCTGCCTGGGTTGCCGTGAAGATCCGCTGCCGCAGCCGCCGTACGTCGTCCTCGACCCGACGCCAATCCACCGCGTCCCAGTCCAAGACGTCGCCCTCCGGTCCGTTCACCATCGCGGTGTCCAACTTGCCCATCGGCTCCAGCGTCTTTGTTCACCAGGTCTCCACAGGCTCACCTGACCCACGTCAGCTCCCTTTCAGGCCGGGCATCCGCCCGTATCCGACCAGTTCTCCGGGACCCATCCGGCGGAGGTGCCGGCCCTGCGGTCCCCGGTTTCCTGCCGCCGTTTCGGCCGTCGGCATTGGCTTGTTGGGTCATCCTGCGCCCGCTGGGGAGTTGCACCTTCCTCACGGTTGGCCTACCGGACCACCACCCAGCATCCGGACCCCAACGGGGTTGTCGTGTTGCACATGAGCAAGCCACGACCGGGCAGGACGCCCCCTTAACCCCGGGGACGGTGGTGCGCTCCCAACCGGCGATTACCCTCCGGCCGGCACCCGCCGCTCTGCTGCGGCCAGTCCCTACGGCCCCGCTGAAACATCCCATCGGCGGGGGTCACCTTCACGAGGCGTCATCAGGGGTTCACTTGCGTTCGCCCATCACCCCCGGGCGGCTGGATGCCGCCCAAGGCCGGGAAGCATCATGGCTTCCCGCCGGTCTTCTCCTCGCCTGCGACCCCCGGATGGAACAGGAGCCCCTTGGGCTTTGACCTCGAGCTTCGCACCCCGCAGTTACCCGCGACGCACGTCGAGGCGGAGACAGGCCATCGCGCACTGGCCCGGGTACTACACCTCCAGCATCAGCCGAACCTCCACCGGTGCCTCCCACTTGCACTCATGCACCCTCACGTCGCACGTAATCCGAGGTCGACTCGAGCGTGACCTTCTCGACCCCCTCCCGCGCCAGGTGATCAGCCAGCTCCAAGATCGCGTTGGTGGTCGCATCCACCTGCCACACCCGGGTACGGCGCTTCTCCGGCCGCAACTGGTGCGGCACCCGGGTGCACACCATCCCCGACGCCTTGGCCACATCGACCGCAGCGACCCGCCCCAGGATCTGCTCGTGCCCCTCGTCCTCGACCTCCTGCGGCTCCATCACCAGGACCATCTCCTCACACCATCACCACTGGACAGGCGAAAGGATGCCCGCAGGGTCTCGGTCGGGAACCGAAGTCTGACCGGCGTGCTCGTAGCCACAGTGCGCGACCCGTAGGTCAAGACCCCAGCGCCAGACTAGCCCACGGGCTCAGGTCCCAGAAGAAGTACCGGCGGCGGCGGGCAACCCGGCCCATTTTCACGCCCTAGCCCCACTTGCTGCTTGCGGCGCCTCGGTCCAGACCCCGGATACGTGCGCACCTGGCGAGATCTTGCGGCGATGGTGGCCGAACTGGAGAATCGCCGGTAGCCGATTAATGGTTTACGGCGTGGATGCGGATTCTAGGGTGATTCGTGGAGTCTTGCGTGTAAAGCGTTGACCTTCCCCGAGCCCGCTGCGGCGCACTCCCAGCTCTACACGCTGGCGACGGGCGGGCGGCTGGTGTGGTCCAATCCCCCAGCCACACCCCCACCGTCCACGAGGCCTGCATGCCCACCCTGGCCGACACCGCCGAGACCACCAAGGCGCTGCTGGCGTTCTTCCTCCAAGGCCTCGGCGCCACCGCCCTGGCGCTCACCCCCGGCTACCTGCTGGGGGTCGCCTTCACCCGCGGGCTGCGCGGCCCCGCCCCCAGCGACAAGGCGTTTGCCGCCAACGCCGTCGCCGGCGCCCTGGTCGTGCACGCCCTGCTGCTGCCATGGACCCTCCCCCTCGCCCACCGGGTCATCCGCGACGGCCCGGCGGCGCACGCGCTGGAGTTGACCGGCTGGGCGCTGGTGGCCCTGCTGGTGGTGCCGCTGGTCGCCGGGGCGGTCCTGGCCGCCCTCACCGAGGCGCGGCGGCCTGGCTGGTGGGTGTGGCTGCTGACCCGCCTTGGGATCTCCTCGACAGCTCGGACGGCGGAGGCGTGGAACTGGGTGTTTCGCCAGCGCTTCCCCGCGTTTGTGCGGGTGCGGCTGGCCGATGGGCGGGTGGTGCTTGGCTGGTATGGTGGCCGCTCGCTGGCGGCCTCCGACGCCGCCGTGCGAGATGGACCTCCCCCGGGAGGTGGACACCGGGGTTATGCGGCCATGGGTGATGGTAGTGGGCTGATGGTGGCGTGCTGCTGCTCCCACTCGATGGGTGACAGGTTGCCGCGCCTGGAGTGCAGCCGGAAGCGGTTGTACCAGGCGATCCAGGAGAAGATCGCGGCGCGTGCCTGGGCGCGGGTGCGGTAGTGGGTCCGGCCGACCAGCTCGACCTTGAGGGTGGCGAACCAGCTCTCGGCGACGGCGTTGTCCAGGCAGGAGCCGGTGTGGCTCATCGACTGGACAAGCCCCAGCCGGGTGCAGGCGTCCGCGCAGGCGCTGGAGGTGTACTGCGACCCGGCATCGGAGTGGTGGACCAGCTCCCCGCGGACGACCGGATGGCCTTGCTGGCCGCGGGCCCAGGCGGCCATCCGCAACGGGAGCAGGACAGCTCAGCCGGGCGGGTGCTCATGGCGTGCCAGCCGACGATCCGCTGCGCGTAGACGTCGATGACGAACGCGACGTAGACCATGCCGGCCCAGGTGCGCACGTAGGTGTAGGGTCGGCGATCCAGACTCGGTTGGGTGCTGGCGCGGTGAAGTCGCGCTCCAGCAGGTCGGCGGCGCGCATCCCGTCGGTGCCCGGGATCGTGGTCCGCGGGGTCTTGCCGCGGCGCACGCCCTGCATGCCGAGCTGGCGCATGAGCCGGTCGACCGTGCAGTGCGCGACTTGCAGGCCGCGGCGGCCAAGCAGCGCGGTCATCTTGCGGCGCCCGTACAGGCTTTCGGGCGTCGGCCGACCATCTGCGGTCCTGCGCGCATCGAGCAGGGCGTCGATGACGACGGCGTCGGTGATGGTGCGGGCCGCGGGCTGGCGGCCTGGCTGCTTCCAGGCCCGGTAGGTCCTCGCGGCGACCTGCACGCCCTGCTCGCGCAGGACCTGGCAGACCGACCCGACCGCGAAGCCACGGGCTCGCAGCTGCTCGATGAAGGCCATGATCAGCGGTTGCGGGAGTCGAGTTCTCCCGCGAAGAAAATCGAGGCGGCCTTGAGGATCTCGTTGGCCTCCCGCAGCCGCTTGTTCTCCGCCTTGAGCCGGCGGATCTCCTCTGCCTCGGCGCTGGTCACGCCGGGCCGGGCACCGTCGTCGATCTCGGCCTGGGCCACCCAGCGGCGCAGCGTCTCGCGCGAGACGCCAAGCTGGGCACCGACCGCCAAACTCGCGGCGGTCACCGAGCCCTAGTCGGCCAGATGGTCACGGACCAGCCGCACCGCACGCGCCTTGAACTCAGGATCGTAGGTCTTGGGCATGTCGCCATCCTTCCTCACAAGGAAGCGGCATCAAACCCGTGACGGTTCACTGCTTGCCCGGCCGGCGCGTGCCGGGTTGCCGCGCCCGCTTGGGCACGGGCGGTTGGCCAGCCCGTCGGAGGACGGCGGCCGCGAGGAGTTGCCCGAGTGCTTGGCGAGCTGGCGTTCCAGCTCGGCGACCCGCGCCGCAAGTGCGGCGTTGGCGGCGCGCAGCTCACCGATCATCGCCGCCTGCGCGGCGACGATCACCTCCAGCTCAGCAGCAGGATCGGGGAGCGGTCACGGCCTCCGGCACGTCGAGCCGTCACGCCCGCTTGCCCACGGGCCCCTCAGTGCCCTATCCCACTCGCCGCCGAGCCGTCAAGCGCCACAAAGCCAGGCAGCGGCCACCGAGCGGGATCGACCCGTGCCCGGGTGCCGATCCCACCTGCTCGCTGAACGTGCAAACTCGCCTCCGCTGGCGTTGGTTTGCGGTCATGCTGGTGAGTGCCACCGGCACACGGTGGCGGGTGCAGGAGGCGGCCGGATGCGGTGGCGCAGATGGAGGACCGGGCTTGCGGTCCTGGTGGCGCTGGGCGCGCTGACCCTCACCGGGCGGCTGCTGGACCTGGGCGCCACGCCACCACCAGCCGCGCCGTCGGGTCCAGGCCCCACATCCTCGACCGTGCCGGCCCGGCCAGCGGCCAGCTCGGCCACGCCACCACCAACCTTCCCAACAGCGCTGGCGCGGCCTCTGCGGCTGCCCAGCCCGCCACCCGACGGCTCCTGCCCGGCCACACCGCCAGCCCGCGGCCGGCACGTCTGGGGCAGCGGCCCACAGGCCGTGGCCCTGGGCGACGGGCCGGTCTACCCCCTGCTGTTCACCACGCCCGGCGGGCTGCCTGACCGAACCTCCTCGGTGTACTGGGTCGCCCCCCAACCCGTGGGCGGCGTGGCGATCGTGCGCGGCCATCGGCTCGGCACGCCACACGATCTTGTCCGCTTCCAAGCCGAGGACCACACGGTGA
>WNGE01010838.1_pt1 | contig 12691 bp, 3 predicted proteins | sample 5400651 | NCBI WGS metagenome assembly WNGE01 (sample SAMN13153370, study PRJNA577476) | soil metagenome | isolation source: 60 cm soil or saprolite under grassland replicate 2 | place: USA:California | collected 2016-06-15 | reverse complement strand
CGTGATCGTCAGCAGTGTATTGATCGGAATTTTCTCCCTGAGCGTTTGCCTTTTGCCGGACGGCCAACGCACATCAATCCGGTCAATTTGCGGGGCGTCGTCCAGCCCGAAATAAAGTGGCATGGCACTCTGCGAGAGGTAACCGGACTTTCCGTCGTGGTAGCGGGTGTAGGTGGTGTGCCCTTCGGGTCGTGGGACGTGGACTTTGACCGTGGCGCCCAGCCCATCGCGATTGGAAACGGTGCCCACCAGTTTGATTTTCAGATAATGGATTTGTTTCTTGTCCGATAAGTTGCTGATCAGCACTTGCGGATGGTCGTTCCATTCGTTGGTCACGATATCCAGGTCGCCGTCGTCGTCTAAATCCAGCGCCACGGCTGAGCGGGAACTGGTTGAACCCATCACGGTCAGCAGCCCTGTCTTTCCGCGACACAGCGGGTTCCTGCTGTCTTCCCCGGAACAATCCAGAGTAAAGAATTCCTTTTCAATTCGGTTGGATTTGCGCGGTTCCACCCCCAGAACGAATTCGCTGTCCACGAACCTTTGGCCGCCTTCGTTCAATAAAACGGAATTGATCGCGTAGCGCAGCGGATAGCCCATCCCGGCGCTCACAAAGACATCCTCGTAACCGTCCGCATTCAAGTCGGCGACGCTGATTCCCCACGGCCAATAAGTCTCAGCCCCGATTTTTTCCGACACCTCGATGAATTTGCCCTGGCCCTGATTTTGGTAGAAGGCATTTCCCAGGATGCAATTGGAAGCCCTGGCCAGGTTATCGGGCGACCACTCCACCGAGCACCAGGCGTCGCTTTTCTGCTTCTCGAACCGGGCGCTGTAATCCTTTTCGCCGGCTTTGATTTGCGCGCCGCTCATGTCCGAATGCATGTCCGTCACGAAGAGGTCCATGCGGCCGTCCAGATTATAGTCAAAGAACTTCACCCCCATTGATCCCCAGGGTGTTTTTGGAAAATAGGCCGCGGTGCTTTCCACAAACCTTCTGCCGGCCGTGGTGCCCGTCCGGAGGGAGTTTTCGTAATACCTGTCCTCCCCGGACATGCTCAGCACGTAGAGATCAGGATATCCGTCCTCATTCAAATCACCGAACGTGGCGTCTCCGCTCCAGCCCCGATGCTCCAGGCCCGTGTCTTTGGAGACGTCTTTGAATTTTCCGCCGCCCAGGTTCTGGTACAGGATGCTCTGCTCGCTGCGCGCCGGATATCGCCAGCCTTGAAAAGCGTCCGAGCGCCCCAGGTAAAAGCCGCCGCGGCCCTTTTCATTCCTGGTGTACACACCCACATTTGCCACAAACAAGTCCAGCAGGCCATCGTTGTCAAAGTCAAAGAACACCGCGCCGGAAGAATGGCGGGCGGGGGGCAGGCCCAGGCCGGAATCCAGCGTGATGTCCTTGAATCTTCCCTGGCCGAGGTTCTTGAACAGAAAATTCCCCATTCTGACTGTGGTGCCAAACAGACCAACTCCCGCCGTGGCGGTGATGTTTTCAAACCGCCCGCGCCCGAGGTTCCGATAAAGCTGGTTGCCCCCGAGTTGATTGACGAAATAAATGTCGAGCCGGCCATCGCCGTCCACGTCGGCGACGGCCAGGCCCGTGCCATGATCGTAATGAACGGCTTTGTAGTTTTTGGCCGCGTCATCCACGGGATGCTGTTCAAAGCGTATGCCGCTTTCCGCGTATTGGTCGGAGAACTGGAACTCGTGAAATGTCTTCCAAGCCCTGGCGGCTTGTATCTGTTTTTGTTTGTTCTCCTCCAGAGAGGGGAGCGTCTGGTCGTTCAACCCAAAGGGGTTGATGACTTGCCCGGCAGCAGCGGCACTCGCGCCAAACGAGGCAGGCGTTGAATTCAGAATCAAGAGGAGTGCTGCCCACCCACGCGATTTGAGCGGCCAATTCTTACCCATACGAGTCGCTAATGAATCTGGCCGAGGGCGAGGCGGAACCCCACGAAATGGATACCGTTGGAGGGCGACATCATGAACCGGTTGGCCGAGCGCGCGTATTCGATGTCTTGATTCCAACCCCCGCCCCGGAAGACCTTGAACTTGCTGGTCGCCGGCCCGGCCGGATTGGTGAGCGGCGCCGCGGGATAGGGTTCGTACCAATCCAGGCACCACTCCCAAACGTTGCCATGCATATCGTATAATCCCCAGGGATTCGGACGTTTCAATCCAACCGGATGCGTCGTCGCGTCACTGTTTTCAGCCGTCCAGGCGAATTGATCGGCCTTGCCGGCGTCGTCACCAAAACTGAACAGATTGGTGGTTCCGGCGCGACACGCGTATTCCCATTCGGCCTCCGACGGGAGCCGATATTCGTAACTTGTGGGCAGGCGTCCCGCTTTGCGCTCGAGTTGGGTGACCGCCGAGCAGTATGTGCTCGCGTCGAGAAAAGTAACCTTTTCCACCGGCCGGTTCGGGTCGCCTGGGAAGTGGCTGGGGTTGCGTCCCAGGACCGCAGTGAATTCGCCCTGGGTTACTTCGTACTTTCCGATCCAGAAGTCGCGAGTAATCGTAACTGGAAACTTGATTCGCATGAACGTGCCGGCCTTGATTAACACCATGTTGGTCAATGGAATCAATTCCGTTTTCGTTGGGACAGGGGATGCCGCGACCTGCTTGCTGGCAGAGCTCGAGGACTGGTCATCACAGCCCAATTGAACCAGCGCCAGCAGCAGGATGAATATGCATTCCGTCAAAGCCTCAGCCAGGCGCGGACGTTTCATTTCAGGTCCGCGTAGCGGCGACTCGGTGGAGCGCCGCTGGCTCAGGATGCAGGACACCTTGGAACAAGGGTGGCCCGAGCTCGCTTCATGGCGGCGAATGTTGCTCCCTCTCCTGGGTGAGCGGGCAAGGGTGAGGGCGGTCGTTTTGGTCCACCTCTCCTTGAACCGGAGCGCGGAGTTCCAGCTCCGCCAGATCCGGCGCGCCAAGGACACATTGATCGCGCCGGGCTGGAGCCCCGCGCTCCAACTCCGCGGTTCATGCTCCCAATGCATGCGCAAAAGCGAACAGAGGCTCTCCATGAGCGGCCCCATCCAAGGGGCGGAGTCAGGATGCTTGTGGCTCCTGCGGCACAGTATGCGGCGCTCTACCGAGGCGCCGCTACACGCTCTTTCGGATTCTGCCTTTCCGGGACAGACCCAAGTTCGGAGGTCCTTGGCGAGATGCTTCATCACAGATTACCGCGGCGTCGGACCTTTCTCGTCGAGTCGGATTTCCCAGGTTTGATCGTCCAATTGCACGGTCTGCTCCCGGCCGTCAGGCCAGCGGACCCACAGCGCAACCGGCGCATCCGCGCAACCGAGAACCTGGGCGGCGCCGTCCTGCGACCAGTAACCCGCGCCAGCCTGAACGCCCCGGCATGGGCCCGCGCGCCCGGCCGCGTAATGGACGCGCACCTGCGCGCCGACTGCATCCGGATTTCCAGGCGGGCCGCGCAACACAACCCGAAGTCCGTGCTTGGCGCGCTGATTCAAATACAGTTTGGTCGGCGCGCCGTTCTGGGATACAGCCAGGTCCACGCGCCCGTCGTGGTTGAAGTCCGCCAGAGCCGCGCCGCGCTGTTCGCCGTCGATCTTGATGCCGGTGACGCTCGGGTCCATTGCGGCGAATGTCCCGTCGCCATTTCCCCGCAGCCACAGCCCGCGTCCGCTGTCATCGCGGGAAAGGTCCGAGGTCGTTCCGAAAAAGTTCTGACTCAGGAACAGGTCCTCGATTCCGTCCCCGTCGAAATCGCCTACGTTGATCGAGAAAGCCGGGGCTAATTGCGCATCGCGAGGAAAGGGCACCCAATCGAAATGTGAACCTCGATTGAGGAAAACGCCGGATTGCAGTTCGGTCACTTCCAGAAATTTCGCCTTCTCATACCGGTCGCCGAGGATTTCCTGGACCGTGGCCTGGGCGAAGGCCTGGTGAGTGGGGAAACGGGATGGCAAATCGGGCAACCCGCGCATAAGCCAGGTGCGATCGCGCACGGGGAGCCAGTTGCCGCCACGCTGCCATGCCTCCACCAACTCGAGGTTGCCGTCGCCATCCCAGTCGCCATAAAAGACGCGCAAGGGGCCGGGCCGATTGAGTTCGTAAATCGTGTTGCGTCCCCAGTTCCCCACCGCCAGGTCCATCCTGCTATCGCCGTCGAAATCGCCCGCGCTGATGCTCGTCCACCAACCGCTCCTGCCAGCGAAACCCCAGCGAGTTGTCATTTCTTCAAAGCGCCCGTGGTTGTTCCGATACACCCGCACGGGGCCCCATTCGACCGCCAGCGCAAGGTCGGGAAGACCGTCTCCATCCAGGTCGGTGAACGTGGCGCCGCTCACCAGGCCGATCGAGTCGAACACTTCGCTGGCTGAACGGTCCGGCCGCAACTCGCCTTGATTGTTCAGCCATAAAGCCGATGAAACCGGCTCTGGGTAACGGCCTGGCCGGAATCGTCCGCCGATAAACAGGTCCAGATCGCCGTCGCCGTCGATATCTGCCGCCGCCAGCGGACCCAGGCTCGCCAATCCCGCAGGCCGGTGTTGCGGCGCGACCAGGTTGGTCGGTGAATAGATCGAAATCTCACTTTCCTGGCCGGGCGCAAGTTCGTAATTCGAGACGGCGACGAGCAGCTTTCGATTGCCTTCGCCATCGGGCCAACCCAGGACGGCGCCTTGATCCGCCGCGGCCCGAGGTTCACCGGCAATTTTACGAAAGCGTTGGCCGTGCTCGTTTATGAACAGCGCCAGTTGGCCACCACGACCGGCGCTCACAATCAAGTCTTCCCAGCCGTCTCCATCCACATCATACCAGCTCAGACCGGGCCCCAACCGGCTGAGGCGACGAGATAACAGCGGTTGGCGGGCCCAATCATCAAAGGAATCCTCCACGTGCACATGACCCAGCAACGAACTCACGTCCTCGAAAAAGGGTTGAGGGTTGAGGGTTGGGTCTTGGCTCTTGGATCTTGGCTCTTGGATCTTGGCTCTTGGATCTTGGCTCTTGGGTCTTGGTTCTTCCCTTGAGCTTTGGGCTTTGAGCTTTGAGCTTGAATCCGCCTCCGCTCCGGCCTCATCCACTTCATAAATCCGATTCGCCTTCACGCCGCTGACCACGCTGCGCTTCCCGCTCCGCCACCTCACTTCCAGCCGCATCGGTTTGCCGGAATCCGGGTCCGCCGCGAATACACGCATGGCCTGGTCTCCGGACAAGTAACGGCCGCCACAGATCATTTCCTGGCTTTGAGTCAGGGACCTGCCCATCAGGAGAATGCGGGCGCCGATCCCCTGCGTGTTAGGCGGCAGCCCCTTCAGGCGCACGGCAACTCGCCCCGCGGTGGCGTCATTGCGATATAGACTGGCCACGGCGTTCATATTATTAACCACTAGGTCCAAATCGCCGTCGTTGTCCAAATCACCTAGAGCCATCCCTTGCGACACTCCCAATTGATCGAAGCCCCACTGGCGGTCCATCGGTTCGAAAGTTCCATCGCCCCGATTGCGAAAAGCGGCGTTTCGCGTCGGCCAACGGGGGCGGAACTGGAAGGAACGTTTGAGTTGTTCGGGCGTGAAATGGCGCCGCGGATCTCGGAGCGCGTCCTGGGCGTCCTGGTCCATAACGTCGAACTCAAATCCATTGGTGAGCAAAAGGTCTTCGTAGCCGTCCAAATCCACATCGACAAAAACGGGGCACCAGGTCCAATCACTGGCCGCCACGCCGGCGAACAAGGCGGCTTCGACATAGCGTCCGTCCGGTCTTCCAAAAAATAGTGTGTTTCGATTGTATTGTGGCCTCGTCTCCATGCGCTCACTCTCTTCGCGGTCCGGAAGGTCCCTCACCAGTTGGGTCATCCGTTTTTCGTGTTCCCGAGCCAGCATGTCCACCACGATAATGTCATCGTGACCGTCCCGGTCGATATCGGCAAAATCAACGCCCATCGACGAGCGGCTGGTATGACGAAATGCCCAGGGATCGATCGCGCGGAAGGTGCCTTTGCCTGTATTGATCCAGATCCGGTCCGGGGAGACGTTGTCGTTGCAGACATACAGGTCGGGAACTCCGTCTCCGTTCAGGTCGCGAAACATGGCCGCCAATCCCCAGTCCCGATACGGCGGAATCGGCGCGCCCACCTCGTCAAGGAAAACGCCAGGCTGGAACTGGATCGGAGTGAACCTTCCCTTCCCCTCATTCCGGTACAGGCCGTCCACCTCGGGCAACTCGCGCACCTTCCCATCCGGCAGCGCCTCAAATCGACCCTTCCATTTCGGCAGTGTGGCCGGCTCGTCGTTGACCTTCAGCACTGTCCAGCGCCCCTCTCGCTTGATGATTGAGAAACGGGTGGTCCGATCCCACAGATGCATCACGTCGATGTAATGAGTGCAGTAGAGGTCCAGGTCCCCGTCCCCGTCGATGTCCGCCAGCGCCAGCGAGGTGCCCGACGCCGTGCGCGACAGCCCCGATTCCTTGGCTTCCGTCCATCGGCCCTTTCCGTCATTCAGGAAGAGCCGCGTGCCCGCGCCGATGCCGTTGACCAGCAGATCCAGGTCGCCGTCTCCATCTACATCCGCGAAAGTTGCCCCGGTCGAGAGTTGATCCGCGCAGGCCGCATCGCCGATATCCAGTTCTTGGAAACGCCACTGGCCGAGATTGCGGTAGAGTCGATTCGGCCCTTGCAAACTGCAAAGGTAAATGTCCGGCCAACCATCTCCATCCACGTCCCCAATGGCCACCCCGGCGCCATTGTGCGCCACGGCATTGGTCAGATAGGCATCCCCTTGCAGCCGGTTCGTAAACCAAACACCGCTCGCCTCGGGCTTCATCAGCGTGAACCCCGGTTTCCCGCCCGTCCCTGGACTCACCTCGAGGGTACGAAATCCCGCATCTTCGGACCAGGACGGTGCCGCCGCGGTCTTAAATACGCTCAGCAAAACCACCAGAACGCCGCCAGCCCAGCGGGCACAACTCATCAAGCCAGCAAATCAAATCACTTGCCCCTGTCAATCCTTCCCTACCAATGCCCCGCTGGTTTCGGCACAGCATGCTTTCTCTTTTGTCATGCTCCCGGGCAAGGTCATCGCAGCACTTTTAGGTTGCCGTCCGGCTGGACCAGGATTTCTTTCGCCACCGAAGCGAGGTTGTACATGAGGCCTTGGCCGCCGGGCCAGCGGACCTGGAGTTGTGTAGGGAATTCCGGTGTTCCCAACACTTGCACGTCGCTGTCCTGCGACCAATAGCCGCTGCCGGCGTGGATTTCTCGCATGGGTCCCTGGCGTGACCCGAAACTCAGGCGCAACTGCGCTCCCACCGCCTGCGGATTGGCGGTCGTGCCCGCGAGCCGCACCCGCAATCCAGGCCGGCCTCCCACATTGTGATATAACTTTGTCTCCGCCCCGTTCTGCGTCACCGCTAGATCCACTCTGCCGTCTCCGTCATAGTCGCACAGCGCCGCCCCGCGCTGTTCACCGTACACCTGGATGCCGCTCTCCTGGCCGGGTACCGCCCTGAGGTTTCCTTGGCCATCCCCTTTGAGCCACAATCCCCGCCCGGCATCACAGCGCGAACTATCCGGAACCACCGCGAAAAAGTTTTGGCTCAAGAAAACATCTTCATTTCCGTCCCCGTCATAATCTCCCACACACACCGCAAAAGCCGGAGCCCACTGCGCTTCATCGGGCAGCGGACGCGCTTCAAAATGATCGCCCCGATTCAGAAAAACCATGCTTTCGAGCCTCGCCGCTGAGTGTTCCTGGGCCTTTTGCATCGCCTCGCCCAAAATGTCGGCCACGCTCGCTTCCGCATAAGACCGGTGGGTGGGAAATCGTTCCCGCAGAAAGGGCATTGCCCTGGCCGCGAAATCCAGGCCTTCCTCAGGCGCCATTTTCTTCAGCTCGAGGTCATAATAAGCCTCGATGAGGTTGATCCTCCCGCTGCCATCGAAGTCTCCATAATAAATCCGGAGTGGCTTCGTCCGGTGGCTTTCGTGGCGAGTATTCCGTCCCCAATTGCTGGCGATGATGTCCAGTCGCCCGTCTCCGTCCAGGTCGCCCGTCGTCACTCCATTCCACCAGCCGGTAAGCTGGTTGATTGTTGAGTGTTGATGGGCGTAAAGCCCCGTGGGGCCACGCCCCTTTACGGGGTTGATGGACACCGGCGCGTCCCAAGGGACTAGTTTACCGCGGTCATTCCGGAAGATGCGAATCGGCCCCCATTCGCACGCCAGAATCAGTTCGGGCTTACCGTCCCCATCAAGATCACTGAAAACCGCACCGCTGACCAATCCGGCGCCCGCCAGGCCCTTTGTGTTTTCCACGTCGGTTTCCCATTTGCCTTCCTTCCATTGAAACATCATCGACGAAGCGGCTTCCGGGTATCGCCCCGGGATCACCCGGCCGCCTACAAACAGACTCATCATTCCGTCTCCATGCCATTGGCCCAGTGCCAAAGGTCCGGTGCTCGACACCTGGCCGGGCAAACTGTCGTCCACGGTTTGATTCGCCAGATCGTATTGCCGCACGGCGGCGCCGACGGCCAACCCATCCTCGTAATTGGCCGAGCCAGCGAGAATCACGGTCTGGCCGGGTGCCTTTCGCCAGCCCAGCACGGCGGCCTGATCGCGAGTGGCGATCCGGGTGACGGGACCGCTGGTCAGCCGTTGGAAACCGCCGCGCTCATCATTATGATAAACGGCCAGCACGCCCCCTTTGCCGCTGCCCACAATAAAATCCTCCCAGCCGTCGCCGTCCACGTCGAACCACGCGACTCCAGGCCCGAGTTGACTGAACCGCTTTGTCAACAGCGGCTGCCGTTCCCGATCCTCGAAAGGTTCCTCGTGGTGCGTGTGGTTCAGCAACCGACTCACGTCCTCGAAAAAGGGTTGAAGACTGGTTGTCGGGTCTAGGGTCTTGGGTCTTGGGTCTTCCCTGGAGCTTTGAGCTTTGAGCTTCGAATTTCCCTCCGCTGCGGCTTCATCGATCTCGTAAGCGCGGTTAGCCTTCACTCGGTTGATCACGCTGCGCTTCCCGCTTCGCCACTGCACTTCGATCCGCATTTCATTGGTCAGGCTTCCCGCTGCAAACACCCGCATGGGATCATCACTGGATAAGTATCTCCCGCCGCAGATCATTTCCTGGCTTTGCACGGGAACCGCTCCACTGTAAAGCCATAGCTTCGCTCCGATGCCCCGCGTGTTGGGCGGCAGTCCTTTCAATCGCACCGCCACGCGCGGGGCACTGCCCACATTCCGATAAATTCCCGCTGCTCCATTCAGATTATTCACCACCACGTCGAGGCCCCCGTCGTTGTCCAAATCCGCCACACACATTCCCTGAGCCACACCCGGAGTGGTGAATCCCCACGTGTGTCCGACTTCCCTGAATTTGAGGTTGCGCTCGTTGTGAAAGGCCTGGGCTGGGAGCGGAAGCGCAGGATACATGAGCAATTTAGACGGGACTTTTTCCCGCGGCCACGGGCCCATGGATTGGATTCGCGCCTCGGCATCGGAATCCTGAGTGTCGAACCGGTTTCCCGTGCTGATCAGGATATCTTCGTAGCCGTCCAGATCGACGTCCAAAAAGACAGGGCACCAGGACCATTCCGTCGCTTCGACGCCACTGAATCGGGCAATCTCTGCGTAGGTGCCGTCGCCCCGGTTCAAAAACAGAGTGTTGCGACCGACCTGAGGGCGCTCACCACCCAGCCCGGGCGCCAGGGACGCGGCGCCGGTCTCGGAGAACTGAGTCATGCGACGCTGATGGACCGGGCTGAGCATGTCCAACACGATGAACTCATCGAGGCCGTCCCGGTTGATATCTGCGAAATCAATGCCCATCGAAAAAGTGCTCGTGTCCGGCAGCGCGGTCCGTGCGACGGCACGAAATCTTCCGATGCCATCATTGATCCAGATCCGGTCGGGGCTCCAAAAGTCGTTGCAAACGTAAATATCCGGCGCGCCGTCGCTGTTCAAATCCCGGAACATGACCGATTGACCCCAGTCTTTCGGCGGCACGCTCAGCGGTTTGCCCTGCTCGTCGAGGAAAGACCCGTCGGTCCACAGAACCGGCAAGAACCGCCCTTTGCCATCGTTGCGGTACAGGATGTCCGGTTCCCCATGCTCGCGAATGGCCCCTTCGGGCGTGATTTCGTACTGGTCACGGTCCTGGGGACGGATCATTCGACGGCCGTTGACATTCAACAGATCGAGGCCGGTGCTGCGAATGGTCGTCGAGCGATAATTGGCGACATACAGGTCCAGATCGCCGTCTCCATCGACGTCCGCCAGGGCCATGGACATGCCGCAGAATTTTCGAACCAGTCCGGCGTCGAACGCTTCGGCGAAATGGCCTTTGCCATCGTTGAGAAACAGCCGGGTCCCACCGCCGATCGAATTCACCAGCAGGTCCAGGTCTCCATCGCCATCCACATCGGAAAACACCGCGCCGGTGGAATATTGGTCCCCGCAGGCCACGCCGGCGGATGGGGTGATGTCCTGAAATTTCCAGCCGCCAAGGTTGCGATAAAGCGCGTTGGGCCCTTCCAACCGGCAGAAATACAGATCAACCAGCCCGTCGCCATCCACATCGCCCGCGGCCACGCCGGAACCGTTCAATCGAATCTGGTTCTCCGCCGCCTTCAGATCGGACAACTGATTTGAAAATTCAATCCCGGTGGTTGACGGCGGCAGGAGCGTGAAACCCGTTTTGCCCGATCGGCCCACCGCCAATTCCGCGCTGCGAAAACCGGAGCCCGGTTGCCAGTCAAGCGCAACCGTTTTCAGCGCGGAAAACCAGCACGCCAACCCGCACATCAACCCCACCCCGACGCAGCAGCGGCAGGCTAACACATTGGCGCTGGCCGGCAGAATGAAATTGTGTTCTGCTTCTCAAAAATCAAACATAACCGAGTCGTCCGTGGAATGGGCTTAGTTCTGTTCAATCTTTCCCTGAACCGAAAAGTAGGACAGGCGTCTCGCCTGTCAGGTAGCGCAGGCGGGACGCCTGGCCTACGTTTGGCCCGCTCCGGTTCGTGGTCCCAAGGCCTGCGCGAAAGCTCAAGGGGGCTCTCCATGAACCTGGGAGCGCCGGCATCCGTGCTGGCGATACCTCCACGGGCAACACGCCGGCAAGGATGCCGGCGCTCCCGGGGAATCGCCTTGTCAGTATGGAAGCAACTCTGAAGACTCCGGCGCGCGCAATTCAAACAACAGTTTGGAAGAGATCGTGGCCTGTCGCGACCATGGCCTTGTGCTTGACGGCGACCCAGACCCGCTGCGCGACTTACCAGTATTCCGGAACCAAACGCATGGCCGAGCGGCTCGAGGCCATCACCGCACAGAGCGATCCGCGGAACAACCTTTATATGAATCGCGAGCGGGCGGACCTGTTTGGCAAAGAGTTGAATCAGGCGCTGGGCAGGCCGGACTCGCCCGACAAAGGGGCGAAAGTGCTTGACCTCGAATCCAAATACGCCACCGAACTTCTGCTCGCCGGCAAGAGCTGGGACGCGATCGAGGAGTTCACCCGGCTCGACGCCTTTATCAAGAGGAGCGGGGTCAACTTCAGCACGCAGACGCGAAGTTCGCTGCGGCATTATCTGGCGATCGCGTACCTCCGGCTGGGCGAACAGGAGAATTGCCTGACCAACCACACCATCGACTCCTGTCTGATACCCATCGCCGGCAATGGCATTCACAAAATCCAACGCGGCTCCCGCAAAGCCGCGGAGATCCTGACCGAGCAGTTGAACGAGTTTCCCGATGATCTCAAGGCCCGCTGGTTGCTCAACATCGCCAGCATGAGTGTGCCGTTGAAGTGGCTGGTTCCGCCCCAGGCCTTCGCATCCGATTATCCCCTGCCGCGCTTTTACGATGTCGCGGGCAACCTCGGCCTGGACCTGACCTCGCTTTCGGGCGGCACTATTGTCGAGGATTTCGACGGCGACGGCAACCTGGACATCATGATTTCCTCTCTGGGAGTGCACGATCAGTTGCGCTACTTCCGGAATAACGGCGACGGGACCTTCACCGACCGCACCACGCAGGCGGGGTTAATCGGCGAGACCGGCGGGCTTAACATGGTGCAAACGGACTACAACAACGACGGCAGGCCAGACGTTCTCGTTCTGCGCGGCGCCTGGTTTGGGGTCGAGGGCCATTACCCGCTTTCGCTGCTGCGCAATAACGGCAATGGCACCTTCGACGATGTGACCGAGGAAGCGGGATTGCTTCGTTTTCATCCCACCCAGGCCGCCACCTGGTTCGATTACAACAATGACGGCTGGCTGGATTTGTTCGTCGGCAACGAAACCACTCCCGGCGACACCAATCGTTGCGAACTGTTTCGAAACAACGGCGACGGCACATTCACCGAGTGCGCGCGTGAAGTGGGTCTGGACGCGATGGCGTTCATCAAAGCGGTGGCCAGCGGTGATTACAACAACGACCGCTGGCCGGACCTTTACCTCTCGAGCCGCGGCCAACCCAAAATGCTCTTTCGCAACGAAGGTCCGCAGAGCGCGGACAAATCCCCCAAGGGCGCCTGGAAGTTCACCGATGTGGCGGCGGCGGCGGGCGTGACCGAGCCGCGGTACAGTTTTCCGACCTGGTTTTTTGATTACGACAACGACGGTTGGCTGGACATCTTCGTCGCCGGCTTCGGGATCAAGGACGTGGGCGATATCGCCGCCGACTACCTCGGCCTGGCCACCA
>WNGE01006756.1_pt1 | contig 12691 bp, 14 predicted proteins | sample 5400651 | NCBI WGS metagenome assembly WNGE01 (sample SAMN13153370, study PRJNA577476) | soil metagenome | isolation source: 60 cm soil or saprolite under grassland replicate 2 | place: USA:California | collected 2016-06-15 | reverse complement strand
GTAGGCGACCTGGGGAATGCCCCAGTTCCCTTTGATGCTCATGAACCTGACGACGCGGCCGCCGCTAAGCTGGATCGCCTGGATCGAGGTCCAGCCCCTCGCGGTCGGAATTGAGACGTACCGCATGTTGCCGCGTGTGATTCCGGTCCAGCCAAAGCTGACCCCTGGCCCGGGACCGCCGTCGCCCCAGGCCGTCGTCGCCCCGCCGAGCACGCATACGGCGCCCAGCGTCGCGAGCGCCAAAACGAATCCTCGCATCTCGCTCTCCTTGTCGGGTTTCCGCTTGAACTACGGCGGCTGCCCCGCGAGGGGTCCTACGGATTGCGAACGGAGCTCAAAACTCGATGACTCTGCCGGTCGATGACGACGAGTGCCCGCCCATGCGGCCCGCGGACGACGAGATGTCCGTCCCCGTCGAGGCGCAGGCGGTAGTGGAAGATCGTGTCGGACGACGTCTTCCAGGGCATGTCGATGCAGACCGCCTGCACGTGCCGCGTGTCGAGCGCGTGGATGAACGGCCTCGCCGACGAGGCCCCGTAGAGGGTGTACGCCCAGCCGTTCGCGCGGGCGCGGGAGATGGGCATGCCCTGCATGTCGGTCTCCCACGACTTTCGATCCGAGACGATCTTCGGCAGCAGCCGCTCCGTCGTCAGGTCGTATGCTCGCACGCGGTAGCGCGTCAGATCTTCAGACGACAGGTATTCGACGAGATACAGATAGTGAGCGTCGGGCGAAAGCGCGTCGAACGTAAACGCACCCGCAATGCTGAGCTTCCGCAGCAGCTTCATCTTGCGGATGTCGACGAACGCGAACGATGTCTGCTTCCGCAGCGCCTGCGCACCGTAGATCGGCTGCGCGAGCAGAAGCGTGCGGCCATCGGGCATCACTCCTGCAGTCGTGCCGTCGAAAGCGACGAGTGGGAGGCCCCAGGTGCCCTTGAGGCTCATGAAGCGCGCGACACGGCCGCCGGTGCGGTTGATCTCCTGAATCGAGGTCCAGCCTCCGGCCGGAACCGTCACGTAGCGCTTCGTCCCGTGCACGACCCCATCCCAGCCCTGGCTGAGGCCGGGCCCCGGCCCCGCGGCTGACGCACCCGTCGCTCCGATCGCGCAGGCCACGCCTGACGCCAACAGCACCAGCATCCGCCTTTTCATCATCGCCTCCGTCCGTCGGGTCTCCGACGGAACTACACCCCGGGAGGCGAAAAGGGTCCCTAGGAGGGTTTCTTCAGCACCGCGTGGATCTCACGGGTCAGCGATACCACCTGCTCAGTCAGCTCCTTGTCCTGCCGGGTCAGCTCCGTATTCGACTCCAGCAGCGCCTGGAGCTTGTCCGTCTCGGCCTTGATCGCCGCAACGCGCGCCTGCCCCGCCCGTTCAATATCGTCCCGGTGCTTGTCGGTGAGCTCGGCCGAGACCTTGTCGCGCGCCGCCTGCCGCGTCTCCGCGAGCAGGATCAACGGCGCCGCATACGCAGCCTGCGTCGAGAAGGCGAGATTCAGGAGGATGAACGGGTAAGGATCCCAATGCCCCGCGAGAGCAAGCGCGTTGAGGGTGATCCAGATGATGACGACGATCGTCTGCCCGACGATGTACTGCGGCGTCCCGAAGAAGCGCGCTGCGCCCTCCGCCGCCTGACCAAAGGGATCCTGTCCAAAGGCGCCGTGCAGCTCCCGCACGCCTCCGAGGGTACGGCGTCAGGCGGACAGTGCCGAGATCGTGGCATCCGTTGCCTTTTACGGCCCACGGTGGGAAGATCGATGACGCCTACCGCGTCCATTGGTCGCGGGGTGGAGCGGCCAAAGGAGGCGGAATATGGGTGAGATCAACAGCAGGGCACAGCTGATCGATGCGTCGCGGCTCGAAACGTGGTCGAACAGGATCCCGGCGACGCTGCGTCGTGAGGAGCTGCAGGAGGCATTGCGACTCGAGGAGGTGCCGGACCTCGTCCTCGACGTCGCGCAACCTCACAACGGGGACGTCGAGGCACACACGCTTCGCGTCGCGTTGACAGGTGATCAGCTCAGAGAGCTAGTCCTGGAGGGGAGCGGCGAGCAGGTCACGCTGTTCTTCGATCCGGACGAGCTCCGGCAGGCGCTGCTCTCAGACGAGGACGTCGAGGCGCACGGAGTGCGTGAGAAGACGGCCGCCGTTCTCACGGTGGCGGCAATGGCGGCCGGAGTGGCGGCGTCTGCCTCGCCCGCCAGCGCAGCAGCCGCGACTGGAGCCGGCGCCGGCTCCTCGATCGAGATGGTCAGCGACGCGGCCAGCAGCGGTGCCGCTCAGGCCCCGGAATTGGTCTCCGACGCGGCGAGCAGCGGCTCGGTACAGGCCGTGGAGCTCATCAGCGACGCCGCGAGCAGCGGACCCGTGTCGATCGAGGCAACCAGCGGCCCCCAACTGATCAGCGACGCCGCCAGCAGCGGACCCGCCCCAGTCGAGGCGGCATCCACCGGACCAGAGCTCATCAGCGATGCAGCCAACTCCGGTCCCGCGCCGATACAGGCGGCTTCCACCGGGGCTGAGCTGATCAGCGACGCGGCTTCCACCGGGACCATCTCCCCGGCGCAGTCCGCGAATCTCGCCGGGACCGTTTCGCCGGCGGGTACGGACGACTCGAGCCTCTCTGCATCGGAGATCGCCGGTACGGCGGTCGGCGGAGGCCTGGTCCTCCTGATCACGGCGGCCGGCTTCGCGACCCGAGGCCGACGCCGAGCGGAACGACTGACCTAGCGGGCGGCAACAAACGATCGGGAGGCGCGGCGAGCACGCGCCTCCCGATCAGAGAGACGCCGCTCTGAGAACGACATTCGCCTCGGCGGCCTCTCCGAATGCCCCCGGTTCCGGATCTGGCGCCCCTTCGGCCGGCGCCGGCAGGTAACAGAGGGCCTGGAAAGAGCGCCGGTGGATCGACGACGGCCCACGATCGCGCACGACGGCGGAGTGGCCGGGCGTGATGTAGCCGACATGCGAAGAGAAGCCGTAGTGCGGGAAGAGGGCGTCCATTCGGTGCATGAGGCGGTCTCGCGTCACCTTGGCGACGATCGATGCGGCGGCGATCGCGGCGCTCTTCTCGTCTCCGTCCACGACGGCGCGATGCTCGGGGGCCGTCGGTCCCAGGCGGAATCCGTCCACCAGGCAGGCTTCGGCGGGCGGCGAGAGCGCGTGCAGGATCTCGCGCATCGCCGCAAGGTTGGAGCGATGCAGGCCGTTCCGGTCGATCTGCCCATGCGGGATCACGCGGACGACCACCTGCTCTGCGCAGCCGAGCACGGCATGGAAGAGCTCCTCTCGGCGGTCGGGCGAACACTGCTTCGAGTCGTTGAGGAGTCCGAGCGGGCGCACCTTGTGATCACGCAGGCAGCCGTAGTCGAGCAGCACGCCCGCCACGACGAGCGGGCCCGCGAGGGAGCCGCGACCGGCCTCGTCCGTCCCAGCGACGAGCCGGGCGCCCAGCTTGCGATCGAACCTCAGCAGCTTCTGGCCGGAACGGAGCGCCACGGCCGCCGAGGATAGCGTTCTACCCGGAGGACTCCTGAGTCTCGGACTCGGAAACGTCGCTCGGAGCGCTCTCTTGTGGCTCGGGGGCGCGCGCCCCACGCGGGCCGTCCTGGCGGAGTTCCCGGACCCGGGCCTTCTTGCCGACCTTGCCGCGGAGGTAGTAGAGCTTGGCGCGGTTCACGTCTCCGACCGAGGCCACCTCGATGCGGTCGATCTTGGGCGAATGCAGCGGGAACGTCCGCTCGACGCCGACGCCGAAGGACTGCTTCCGCACGGTGAACGTCTCGCGGGCGCCGGACCCCTGGCGCTTGAGGACGATGCCCTCGAAGACCTGGATTCGCGCCCGCTGGCCCTCGATCACCTTGAAGTGGACGCGGACCGTATCCCCTGCCTTGAACCGGGGAATGTCGTCACGCAACTGGGCGCGCTCGAGTGCTTCGATGATCTTGCTCATAGAGGACGGCCTGTAGGACCGGGCGCCAATGCTAGCGAAGGCGTGCGAAAGCTGCGCTTTCGCACGCTGTTTTGGTACGCCGCTTCGCGGGGAACGCGCACGGGCGGAGCCCGTGCGCTCCTTCCGGTCGGCGGAGGTCCTCAACCGCGCGGGGCGGTGGCGCTAAAGCGTCCCCGCCCGCGTCAGTACGCCTCCAGCTAATGCCGCTTCGCGCGCACTAGCTTCCGACCTTTGAGACAAACGGCCGGCGAACGATCAGTGGAAGGAAATTCGGCTTGGGGGCCAGTACGTGGCGAAGACCTTGCCGATGATGTTCTTGCGGGGGACGAGGCCCCAGGCGCGGGAGTCGCACGACGACTTTCGGTTGTCGCCCATCATCAGGTAGTAGTCCTTCGGGATGCGGGTGTACTTGTGGCTCGGCGGGATGTCCGCCAGGCCGACCGACCGGTCGTCGCGGCGGTCCGGGTGGATGTAGGGCTCGTTCAGCTTCCTGCCGTTTATGTAGACAAAGCCCGAGCGCTCCTCCCACACCTCGCCGGGAAGTCCGATCAGCCGCTTGACGAACGTCCCTTGTGAGCCGCACGCCTGCTCCGCGAGCTTCGGGGTGTTGAAGACGACGATGTCGCCTCGATGCGGGTCGTGCAGGTGGTAGCAGAACCGGCACGCGAGCACCCTGTCGGAGGTGCGGGCTTCGCAGCCTTGCGCCGGACGAGCGCAATGGAGTGTGGGCTCCATGGAGGAGGATGGGATCCGGTACGGATTCACGACCCAGGCCTTGATCGCCAGGACGATCGCGACGGCGCCGGCGATGGTGACGACCCAGTCGATTGCGACACGCCACCCGTGCGGAAGGCTCGGGAAGAGACGGTCGATCGGGTTGTGCGACTTTTTCGCCGGAGCGGGCGCGGGCTTGAAGCCGTCGTGCGTCAGGTCGTAGCGCGCCCGCTGCTCGGGATCGCGCAGCACCTCGTACGAGTCACGCAGCTCGCGCCACGCACCGTCCTGGTAGCCGCGCTCGAGCGCGACGCGGCGGTACGCGGCCTCGATCTCCTGGGGCGATGCGCCGCTGCGCACGCCGAGCACTTCGTAGTGATCGCTCATGGAACCGTCCGTCGCCGGCTCTGCTCGCGTCGCCACTCCTCGATCTTCCCGTGGTCGCCGGAGAGGAGCACGTCTGGCACGCGCCAGCCCCGAAACTCGGGTGGACGCGTGTAGTGCGGATACTCCAGACCGCCCTCGAGCTCGGCTGAGAAGCTCTCGAAGGCACCCGACTCCTCCCGGATGGCACCGGGCAGCCGTCGCGCGATCGCATCCACGAGCACCATCGCCGGCAGGTCGCCGTTGGAGAGGACATACGGCCCGATCGAGATTGCGTCCGAGGCGAGGTGCCGGACGACGCGCTCGTCGAAGCCCTCGAAGCGGGCCGACAGCAGCGTCAGCGTCTCCTCAGCCGCAAGCTCCTCAACGACGTCCTGCGTCAGCTGCCGGCCCTGCGGCGTCAGCGCGATCACGCGGTGTCCGGGCACGCCGTCGTAGACGGCGTCCAGCGCCGCGGCGACAACATCCACACGCAGCACCATGCCCGCGCCGCCACCATACGGCTCATCATCGACCTGGGCGGAGCGCAACGGTGTTGTGTCGCGATACGAGAACAGGCGCAGGTCGAGCTCCGTACCGAGGACCGTGGCGACCGGTCGCTGCTCGGTGAGCCATGCGAAGGCATGCGGAACAAGGGTGAAGACATCGAGCTGCACAGGGCGAGGCGAACCAGGTTACCCAGCGTTTGCGAAGCCGGGCGCGACGACGATGCGGCCGTCTGCGAGGTCGATCGAACGCACACAGTCCTCAACCATCGGCAGGAAGAGGCCGGAGTCGAGCTCCAGAACGTCATTGGCGACACCGGGCGCGACGTCGGTCACGACGCCGAGCGCCGGGCCGTTCTCTTCCTCCACCCGCATTCCAACGAGCTCGAAGACGTAGTACTCGTCCTCCTGTGTCGGTGCGAGCGCAGCACGGGGAATCTCCAGGGCTGCGCCACGAGGGACCCGGCGGTCCAAACGGATGACGGGTCGCCCGCGGGCGTGTCTCGACCCGACCACTCTTGCCGGTCGACCTTCGACGAAGAGCTCGGCACCGACGGCAAACAGCTCCGCCGTCTCGCTCGCGTTCTCGATGACGAACGAGCCGTCGAGGCCGTGCGACTTGCCGACGCGCCCGACAACGACCGTCTCAGGCGCGTTCACTGGAGACACGCTCGAAGAACTCCGTCGCCTCCGCCGGCGTGGCGCTCGGCCACTCGTCCGGCCAGCCGGTGCCCTCGATGTCGCCCGGTTCGTATTCGGTGCGGCGGAGGTCGACGTCAGGGCCAAGCAACGCCCAGTACGCGCCAGGCTCGCGTTCGTACGGCATGCCGATGCTGCCGGCGTTCACGAGGCGAGTGCGGCCCACGGACCGCTCGAACTGGACGTGCGTGTGACCGCAGACGACGATGCCGGCGTCCAGGCCGCCGAGCGCCCGCGACCAGCGCTCGTCGGGGCTGATGCGCGTGAGGAGCTCGTCGTCGCTGCGCGGCGTCGCATGACAGAAGAGCACCGCACCGAGCCCATCGACGTGCAGGGTCTCCGTCAGCGGCAGGTCGGCGACAAAACGAAGCTGCTCGTCGGTCAGCCGCTCGCGGATCCACTGCAGCGCCTCCTGGGGCGGCCCGCCTTCCACCCGCGGCTTCGGCTCTTCGGCCAGCTCGCGGTCCGCATTGCCGCGGATGAAGCGGACCCGGTCGCCGAGCCCGCGTAGCCGCTCGAGCGTCTCCGACGGCCACGGCCCGGCGACGAAGTCTCCGCCGACGAGGAACAGATCCGGGTCCACCTCTGCGAGCACCGCTTCGAGCGCCGGCAGATTTCCGTGGACGTCGTAGAGGGCTGCGACCCTCAATCCACGATCTCGAGCTGGACGCGGCGCCTTTCGCGCATGCTTCCCGCACGCACGATCGTCCGCAACGCGCGCGCGATGCGTCCCTGGCGACCGATCACCTTGCCGAGATCGTCCTGCGCGACATGCAGCCGCAGCACGACGGTGTCTTCCTCGTCCACGCGCTCGACGTGGACGGCGTCAGGCTCGTCGACGAGCCGGCGCGCCAGATACTCGAGCAGCTCCCCCATTACTCCGAGAGATTCTTGGCTTTCAGCAGCCGTCGCACCGCCTCCGAGGGCAGCGCTCCCTTGCCGAGCCAGTCCTTCACCTTGTCCTCGTCGAACTCGATCAGGGAAGGATCGTGCTGCGGGTTGTACCGGCCCACGATCTCGATGAACTTGCCGTCGCGCGGAGAGCGCGAGTCGGCGACCACGACGCGGTAGACCGGGTTCTTCTTCGACCCGACCCGCGTCAATCTCATGCGTACCGCCAAGTGATTACCTCCGTGTCTTCGATCGCTTTTTGCGTTTGTTGGACTTGGTCGCCTTGCGTTTCGGTGTCTGCGCGGACCCAGTTTGACCACCCAGCGCCCCCAGGTCGGGCAGCTTCCCTTTGCTCATGCCCTTCATCAGCTTTTCCATCTCCTTGCGCCCTTCGAGGAGACGGTTCACCTCCTCGACGGTCGTCCCCGAGCCCTGGGCGATGCGCACGCGGCGCGAACCGTCGATCATGCGCGGCAGCGAGCGCTCCTCAGGCGTCATCGACAGGACGATCGCCTCGACGCGACCGAACTGCTTCTCGTCGACGTCGTCGAGCCCTTCGAGCTGCTTGCCAACACCGGGAATGAGCTTGAGCAGGCCCTGGATCGAGCCCATGCGGCGCACCATGCGGTAGCTCTTGAGGAAGTCGTCGAAGGTGAACTGACCCTTGAGCATCCGGGCCTCGAGCTCCTTCTGCTCGTCGACCTCGACCGCTTGCTCGGCGCGCTCGATCAGCGTAAGGACATCGCCCATGCCGAGAATCCGTGACGCCATCCGGTCGGGATGGAAGTACTCGAGCTGATCGAGCTTCTCGCCGACGGAGATCAACTTGATCGGCCGGCCGGTGACGGCCTTCACGGACAGCGCCGCCCCGCCACGCGCGTCGCCGTCGAGCTTCGTCATCAGCACGCCGTCGAACGCGATCCGCTCCTGGAACGCGAGCGCGACGTTCACGGCCTCCTGTCCCGTCATCGCATCGAGCACGAGCAGGACGTTCGCCGGCTTTGCCGCGTCGCGAACGTGTTCGAGTTCCTGCATCAGATCCTCGTCGACGTGCAGGCGGCCGGCGGTGTCGAGGATGATCGTGTCCGCGCCGTCGGCGGCGAGCCCCTCGATGCCGTTGCGGGCGACCGTGACCGGATCGGAGCCGTCCTCGCGGTACACGGGAACCTGGATCTGGCGGCCGAGCTGCTCCAGCTGGTCGATCGCCGCAGGCCGCTGGAGATCGGCGGCGACGAGCGCGGGCGTGCGGCCCTCCTTCCGCAGGAGGAGCGAGAGCTTCGCCGCGGCCGTGGTCTTGCCCGAACCCTGCAACCCGGCGAGCAGGATCACCGTCGGTGGCCGGCCGGTGAAAACGAGCTGCGAGCTGCCGGCGCCCATCAAGGTGGTCAACTCTTCGTGCACCGCTTTGACGACCTGCTGGCCGGGGGTGATGCTCTTCAGCACCTCCTGGCCAAGTGCTCGCTCGCGGACCTGTGCCACGAAGTCTTTGACGACCTCGAAATTGACGTCGGCCTCGAGCAGGGCGAGGCGGATCTCGCGCATGGCACGGGAGATCGCTTCCTCGTCGAGCTTGCCGCGGCCCCGCAGGTCGCCGAGAGCGCTCTGGAGCCTGTCTGACAGGGCGTCGAACACGGCCGCCAAGTGTACTTACGCCCGTTTCTAAGCCAGACTTCGCCCCGTGACCGAGGACCGCTCCGAGCGAAAGCTCGCCACCGTGCTCTTCGCCGATCTCGTCGGCTCGACGGCGCAGGCCGATGAGCAGGACCCGGAACGCACGCGCGCGCGGCTCGAGCGCTTCTACGACGCCATGACGGCGGAGATCGAGGCTGCGGGCGGCACGATCGAGAAGTTCGCCGGTGACGCCGTGATGGCGGCGTTCGGCGCGCCCGAGGCGCTCGAGGATCACGCCGAACGTGCCCTGCACACCGCGTTCTCAATGCTGCGGAAGGTCGAGGCGGGACTCGGACTTCGCATCGGCGTCAACACCGGCGAGGTGGTCGTCGGCAAGCCGCGGGCCGGAAGCTCATTCGTGAGCGGCGACGCGGTCAACGTCGCGGCGCGGCTCGAGCAGGCGGCCGAGGCCGGCGAGATCCTGGCGGGAGAGCGGACGGTTGCGGCCGCACGCGGCGCGTTCGAGTTCGGCGAGCCCAGGACGGCCGAAGCGAAGGGGAAGGTCGGCGGCGTGCTCTGCCGAAAGGTCGTTCGCGCGCTCTCGCTGATGCGCACCCGTGGTGTCGGCGGCCTGGCGCGAGCGTTCGTCGGCCGCGGCCACGAGCTCGAACGGCTCGAGGGGGCCTTCCGCCGGGCGGTCGAGCGGAGGCACCCGGTCCTCGTCACGATCCTCGGCGACGCCGGCGTCGGGAAGACCCGGCTCATGCGCGAGCTCTGGGAACGGCTCGCTGAGGAGGAGCCCGAGCCGATGCGGCTCACCGGCCGCTGCCTGGCATACGGCGAGGGGATCACCTATTGGCCGCTCGCGGAAGTCTTGAAGGAGCACCTCGGCATCCTCGAGAGCGATCCACCGGAAGAGGTCCGCGCCGGCTCGGCGAGCGCGAGATTCTCGGGCTCACCCTCGGCCTCGACGTCGCAGCCGACCTCCATCCCCTCGCGGCCCGCGACCGCCTGCAATCCGCCTGGGTGGCGTTCCTCTCCGAGCTGTCCTCCGAGCGACCGGTCGTCGTCCTCGTCGAGGACGTCCACTGGGCCGAGCAGCCGTTGCTCGACTTGATCGAGCGGATCGGACAGGACGTCCGGGGCCCTTTGCTCCTGCTGGTGACGTCGCGTCCGGACCTCGCCGACACGCGGCGGGGTTGGGCTCCGCGAGTCGACAGCGAGACGATCTGGCTCGAGCCGCTGCCCGCGGAGTCGACCGCGTCCCTCGTCGACTCATTGCTCGCGGGAGAGCTGCCTCCGCATGTGCGAAAGCTGATCGTGGATCGCGCAGAAGGGAATCCGTTCTTCGTCGAGGAGGTTCTGGGCAGCCTCATCGACGCCGGCGTCCTCGAACGGGTGAACAGCCATTGGAGTGCGGGTGAACTGCCGCCCGGATTCGAGATCCCGGACTCTGTGCAGGCCGTGCTCGCGGCGCGCATCGACCTCCTCGAGCCGGCGGACAAGAACGCGTTACAGGCCGCCGCAGTGATCGGGCGCGTCTTTTGGACGGGCCCCGTCTACGAGCTCGCCGGGGGCCTCACGCCGGATCTCCGTATCCTCGAAGGACGGGACTTCATCCGCCGGCGCTCCGGCTCGTCGCTCGAGGGCGAGGTCGAGTACGTCTTCAAGCACGCGCTCACTCGCGAGGTCGCGTACGGCGGTCTGACGAAGGCGCGGCGAGCACGACTGCATGCGCAGTTCGCCGAATGGATCGAGCGGACCGGCGAGGGCCGCGACGAGCATGCGCCGCTGCTGGCACATCACTACGCGGAGGCCGTGCGACCCGAAGACGTTGACGTCGCCTGGCCTGATGGCGGCAACGAGCTCGACCAGTTGCGCGAGAAAGCCCTCTTGTGGTTACGACGCGCAGCGGAGGCGGCGATCTCCCGCTACGAGCTGGACGACGCACGGACACTGCTCGAACGCGCGCTCGCACTCGAGCCCGATCCGGCGGGACAGGCACGACTGTGGCGCCGCATGGGGCGTGTGCACGCGCTCAACTACGACGGCGATGCGTTCATGGAGACCATGCAGGTCGCGCTCGCGCTCCCGCAAGAACCTGCCGAACGGGCCGAGACGTACGCCGAGCTTTCAATCGAAGGTGCGATGCGCTCGGGTATGTGGAAGAGCCGGCCGGCGCGCGAGATCGTGGACGACTGGAGCTCTCGCGCGCTCGCGGGCGTCCCACACGGGAGCGCTGCCCACGTCAAAGCGTTGCTCAGCCGCGCCTTCTGGGGCCTTCCCGACGCGGAGGAATGCGCGGCGCTCGCATCCGAGCTGGCGGAGCAGCTCGACGACATCGCTCTTCGCTCCAGCGCGTGGGACGCGCGGGGGGCCGCCGCCTTCCGACGCGGGGACTTCGCCTCGGCACACACGTGGGAGACGCGCCGCTTCGACTATCTGCACGAAATCACCGATCCGGATCTCATTCATGACCTGTACATCTCGACCATCCCGACGGCGGTCGCGGTCGGTCGGGTACGTGAGGCACGCCGGCTCGCCGACGAGCTCGACAAGGTCGTCGCGCGGCTGACCCCGCATCACCGCGTGCACGGTGTCGCCTCCAGGCTCGAGGTGGAGGAGCTCGCCGGCGACTGGGAGGCGATTCTCGCTCTCGAAACCCGTACCGAGCAGACCGTCGCCGACAATCGCGACACGCCGTGCGTGCGCAACGCTCGCTCGCTGTTGCTCTGCGCGCTGGCAAACGAGTGGCTCGGCCACCCAGAACGTAGTCGCGAGCTCGAAGCGCGCGCCGACGAGATGGAGGCCGAAGGTTTCGGCGCCGTACTGGCGACGCCGCACGCGCGGCTCGCAATGGCGCGCGGGCAGCTCGACCGACTCGAGGAGTTGCTCGCCGACGAGGAGTGGCTGGAGCGGCAGACCTGGTTCTCGCTGCCCGCCGCCGCCGCGCGTCTCGACACGCTCGCCATCGTCGGCACCACATCCGATATCGACGAGGCGGCCGCGCGTCTCGGACGCCCGAACTCGTATCTGGAGCCGTTCGCGCTGCGCGCCCTCGGAATCGTCCGCGAGGACGAGGGCCTGCTCGGACGGGCGGACGAGCGGTTTCGAGCCTTGCGCCTGGACTGGTATGCAGGGCAGACGGACTCGCTGCGCCGGTACCGCAAACAGGCGGCCGGTTAGGCGCTACGGAGATCCAGTCCTACACTCCGGACATGGCCGTCAGTCGCCGCACGGTCACCGTCCTGTTCGCAGACGTCGCGGACTCCACCCCGCTCGGCGAGCGGCTCGACCCCGAATCGCTGCGCCGGGTGATGTCCCGCTTCTTCGAGCAGATGTCCCTCGTGCTCGAGCGGCACGGTGGCACGGTCGAGAAGTTCATCGGCGACGCCGTCATGGCCGTTTTCGGCATCCCGGAACTGCACGAGGACGATGCGCTGCGTGCCGTCCGCGCGGCGACCGAACTGCGGCAGGCGCTTGCGCAGCTGAACGAGGAGCTCGAGCGCGATCTCGCGGTTCGCCTCGGCATTCGCGTCGGCGTCAACAGCGGGGAGGTCGTTGCCGGCGACGGCACCGGCGGTCAGATGCTCGTCACGGGCGATCCGGTGAACGTGGCGAAGCGGCTCGAGGAGTCTGCGCGCACCGGCGAGATTCTCGTGGGCGAGCCGACTCGCAGGCTCGTCGAGAACGCCGTCGTCCTCGAACCACGGGAAGAGCTGACGCTCAAAGGCAAGACCGAACCGCTCGCGGCGTGGAACGTGCTGGCCGTCATTGCGGGTGCGAGCGCGTACGCACGTCGGTTGGATGCGCCCCTGATCGGCCGGGAGATCGAGCTGCAAAGGCTGGAGGCCGCGTATCGCGACGCCGTCGCCGACCGGTCGTGCCGGCTTTTCACCATCGTCGGCCCGGCCGGAATCGGAAAGTCAAGGCTCTCGGCAGAGCTTTGCGCG
>WNGE01006750.1_pt1 | contig 12696 bp, 15 predicted proteins | sample 5400651 | NCBI WGS metagenome assembly WNGE01 (sample SAMN13153370, study PRJNA577476) | soil metagenome | isolation source: 60 cm soil or saprolite under grassland replicate 2 | place: USA:California | collected 2016-06-15 | reverse complement strand
AAAAGATTATTATTATTTCTGTTTTATTTTTAGGATGTTATAGTTGTACTAACAGCGATAAAACCAATAAAAAGGATACAACTAATGTAAACTCTTCGTCTGATACTTCAATATCACCTAATGCAGTTCCCGAAGGGTCATTAAACAGTAATGACACAGCTGCCATGAGGGCGGCTGAACCGAGTAAGTATGATACTTCAAAAAAATAGTACCAGGAATTTTACTGGTACTGTATATAAATTGGTTTGGGAGTAAGTTTTAAAACATCTGCCGGCTGCATTTCCTGCTTCTCGCCTACGCGTTTGGTATCGTTTTTATAAAATATCTTGAAGCCTGTGAATTGTACAGGTTCCGTAGATATAAATTGGCTGTAGGTATTTTTCTTTTTTGCAGCACTCCCCCATCCATCCATATCCATCACAAACTGTACTTCGGGTAAAGTTTTTATAGACCTATAGTTTGTTATCATTCTTCGTGTAAAGCGGTGCAGTATTAATATTTTTGGCGGCAGGCTATATTTCTGCACAAGCGATGCGAGATAATCTGAAACATAATTAATGTCTGCTGCATCATAAGTGCCAACTTCAGTTCCTGGTACAGCGCCATTTTTCATTGAAAATTCAGGATCAATTCCCAAATGAACATTGGGCATTGATAAATATTTTTCCAGTAAAGGAATTTCTTTTTGCACTGTGCTTTTGCCTACCTGTATATCCAAAACAACAATAGCATCAATTTTCTTTGCCATTACAATCGCTTTATCAATTTCTTTAAATGGCATGCGCAAACGGTATTTACCATCTCTACATGCGCTTTCCTGAGCAGTAGCTGCTATATATTGTAAAGCAGGCTGTACGGGTGTGGTTGAATCTGCCTTCTCCCATTTTGCTATTTCTGTTTTTAATTTATTAAGCATTTCTTCTTCGGGTAATTCTCCAAGTATGCCCATTTGTTTTGAATAAAAATTGCCATAATAAGCAACTACTCTTTTGAACGGAAGAATAGCGCCCGCCTTCGGGTACATAGTTTTAACCGGCCATCTGCCTGACTTGTCACCATTGCTTAATGCTATACATCTTTGATCATAGTCAGCAGAATCAAACAGCACAGGGCTATTCGAACTGCTTGTATCAGTTGGAAAGTTAGTGGTATCCTTTGATGTCACACTTGCTGCGTCTGATACTTGCAGAAGTTGCGTTTTTGGATTACAGCCTGTAAAGAATAAAAAAGTCAGAACAATAAAAAAATTTAACATATTAATTAAGGTTTCCATACTATCACTAATAACAAATTTCATTCCCTGGAGATTTTGCATGAAAGATAATTTATGGATTGCCGGTTCTGATGGCGCCGGAGTTGTCTCTATGGATCGGGAAAAATATTTGGCAAAAAAATTGAAGTCGCAATATAAAGGCTAAATCATGAAAAAAATCCTGATTCCGGTTGTGTGGATAATTTTATTGAGTTGTAATAACAATCCAGGTAAGAGTAATAAAAATAATGATACAGCAAATCTTCATACGCGCGATACCGCAAAGCATGGAGACAGTTCCGCTTTGAAAATAGACAATACGGAAAATAAAGAAAATGAAGATTCCCTGCCACCAATGCAACATTAGTTTGCCAATAGTGTTATAATCAAATACAGGTGTTAATTTTATTTTTAAAAATCAAAATTTTTTTAACTATTAAATTTAAAATCTTATGCAACCAGGAAAGGACAAAAAAACAACTCCTAACAAAAAGCAACAACCAACGCAACCCGATCGTGCAATGCAACGCGACCTTGAAGCCGATAAAAAAGAACATGTAAAAGAAGCCCGTGAACAGGCGGATGAAGACATTGAGAAAGATGCTGATTTAAGTATTCACAGTCCAAATGATGATCTCGATGAAGGAGAAACTGCAAGACTCGGAGAAGATGTAAATGATATTATTTAAACCGTTTAAAACTTTTTTGATTGCCCATATCTATGAGAATATAGATAACATTTTGTGGACTGTGATTATTAATGGATATGCTGCAGGCATCCTTTTTTAAAAAAATTTGTTACGGTTTAAGGATTCATTGTTATTTGTATTTCATGAAAAAATTTTGCTGCCATAAAGAATTATTTATCCATGAGTATCATGCATTCCTGGTAAACTTTATTCCCTGTAAGGCTTAGTTCTCTAAATTTTTGACGAATTATTTTACAGTATTTCTGCTATTGCATATCCCGATTATATCTATTATATTTAAGATCAATATTCATTAACCATTCCTCTGCTAAACCTTGACACAATGAATAACAAATACCAAACTTTCAGAAACTTATTGTTGTTACTGGTTGTATTGTTTATATCACAGAGTTGCAGCACTACAAACATTGTTTCAAAATATGATTGTAACACAGTAGCACACAACAACGTCAACAGCAAAACTACATGGACATTTGCATGGGGGCTTGTACAACCAAAAGATATTGACCCGCATTGTGAAAAATCTTTTAATCACCTGAACAAAGTAACCGTAAAAACAAATCTTGGATTTATCCTTATTTCAGCAGTTACGGTTGGCATTGTAATACCACAACGGCTTGAATGGTGCTGCGCGCCACAGGAAATTCCAACAGATACTTTGGGAACGAGTAAAGCCCCTCCCCCTCACGGGGAGTAATAAAATTCTTAATCATTTCTATCCCCTTTAGGGATAGGACAAAACTAACATCATGGCATTAACATTACCTGAAGGCATTGAAATTTGGCCTATTGAAACATGGGAAAATGGTCATCAGAATTTTATATATCATTTTACAAAAGATGCCTGTTTTAAATTAACGCTGCCCGATTCATTAACAAGCAGCACCGAAAAATACAGGGCTACTACCGCAAATTTTATGTGGCTGATACAACATGCTATTGATAATAATTTACAAATGCGTGCAATGGGCAACGGATGGTCATTTGCTAAAGTAGCAGTATGTGATGGTGGCGTTGTTGATACCAAATCGCTTCGCTTATCTTTTGCACTGAGAGATTCTTTTGTAACTCCTGAATATTTAAACAGCGGCAAACACAGTAATGATCTTTTCTTTGTGCAATGCGGTATGAGCATTTTGCAACTAAATGAAAAACTGGAAGCAGGTGGCCGATCTTTAAAAGCATCGGGTGCAAGCAATGGTCAATCTATTGCAGGCGCTACATCTACAGGCACTCATGGCTCTGCATATAAAGTAGGCGCCGTACATGACACAATTGTTGGACTGCACGTTATCACCGGCCCAGATAAACATGTATGGCTTGAGAAAAAATCAAATCCTGTTGCCTCAGATGAATTTATTACATGGCTTGGTGCAGAAAAAATAAGTGATGATGATATATTTAATGCAGCCGTTGTAAGTTTTGGAAGCTTTGGATTTATTCATGGAATTCTTATTGAAACAGAACCAATTTTTTTACTGGAAGAACATCGCTCCGGCGAAATTCCTTACAACCAGGAATTAATCAGTGCTATCAACAATACTGATTTCAGTGGCATTGCAAGTTTGTTACCACATCCTGTGGATGAACCTGGCAGAGAGTTGTATCATTTTGAAGTGCTTGTTAACCCGCACAAGTTTGAACCGGGAAATGCAGACAAAGGTGTTTTCTTCAAGATCATGTACAAGACTCCTTACACACCTGATTATCCAAAAAGAGAAAGAGACAGCGAGGGATTTACATACGGAGAAAATACACTTGGTCTTGTAGAAACAATTCTTGATACACTTGGGCCGGTTATTTCTCCATTGCTTGTTCCACCACTCGTGAATAAATTGATGCCGCTTGCATTCAAGCCTGTGCCCACTGCATTTGGAACGCTTGGTGAAACATTTAACAATACAAAGTTTCGCGGCAAAGCTACAAGCGGTGCTATTGGCATGAACAGGGCCGATGCAAGCAGGGCGCTTGAAGAAATTATTGCTATTAACAGGCATACTCCTTTTCCTGGCGCATTTGCACTGCGTTTTGTAAAAGGCTCAAATGCATTGCTTGCTTTCACAAAATTTCCGGCCAGCTGCATTCTTGAAATGGATGGTGTTGATTCCAATCTCTCCAATGATTTTTTTCAAAAAACATGGGACCGTCTTGAGGAGTTGAACATTCCTTATACGCTGCATTGGGGCAAGATGAATTTTAATCTCAATGAGCAGCGCATTAAAAATATGTATGGTGAAGACAAGTTTAATAAATGGATTGAAAGCCGCAATCAATTATTAGACGATGCGACAAAAAAAGTTTTTACCAACGGTTTTATGCAGCAATGCGGATTTGCATAGAGAGATTTTTATGGACTTAGCTGAAGTGGTACTATTAAACTTCGTTGTGTCACTATCTCCGTTTATTATTGCTGATGTAAACTCTTTAATAATTATCAGCACCTTAACTTTCAAAACAAGTTTTTTCAACTTTTGTATCTTCATTCGCTAACAATGAAGTCATGAATAAACCTAAAGCAATTTTTTGTTGGAGTGGTGGCAAAGACTCTGCTTATTGTTTGCACAAAGTTTTGCATGAACAATCTTATGATGTAAAATATTTACTCACAACAATAAACAGCACTTTCAAACGCATTTCAATGCATGGAGTCAGAGAGGAATTATTAGACAAGCAGGCCGAATCAATTGGCATCCCTCTTTTAAAAGTAAAGGTTTATGAAGGCACAAATGAGGAGTATGAAAAGCAAATGGAAACGGCATTGCTTAAGGCCAAATCAGAAGGAATTGAATACGTAATATTTGGTGACATATTTTTGGAAGACTTAAAATTATACCGCGAAAACAATCTTGCAAAAGTTGGGATGAAAGGAATTTTTCCTTTGTGGAAAATGGATACAACATTTCTTATCAATGACTTTATACAAAAGGATTTTAAAACGGTTATCTGCTGCACCAATGATGGATGGCTTGGAGAAGAGTGGGCGGGCAGGGAAATAGACAGATCATTTATAGAACAATTACCAAAAAATGTTGACCCCTGCGGTGAAAATGGAGAGTATCATACATTTTGTTATGCCGGACCAATATTTAAAAAAGAAATCCCATTTGTACCAGGGGAAAAACTGTATAAGGCGCTTGAAATAAAAACTGATGATGCCTCTACAACGAAAGGATTTTGGTTTTGTGATTTGTTGCTGACAAAACAATAAACATTAATAACATGCTAAAAATTCAAAAACCAAAAGAGGGTGAGTATAGTCCTTATGCAATTATGTACATAAAATTGCTGCCAGATGATGGACTCATCATAAAACATTTGAAAAGTAATTTCAAAACAACAAAGGATTTTATTTTGTCAATACCGAAGGAGAAGTTGCAATATCGTTATGCTGAAAAAAAATGGACGATAAAAGAAATCCTTATGCACATTATGGATGATGAACGCATCTACGCATACAGAGCCTTGCGTATTGCAAGAAATGATAAAACAGAATTGCCAGGTTTTGAACAGGATGATTATGTTCCTTACTCAAGAGCTAATGAGCGCACCCTGAAAAATATATTTCATGAATATGCCACGATAAGAAATGCAACTGTATCACTCTTTAAAAGTTTTGATGAAGCTGCATTTTTGCGAACGGGAACAGCAAACGGACATATAGTAAGTGTACGTGCTTTAGCTTATCATATTGCAGGGCATGAGTTGCACCACATGAATATTATTAAAGAGCGATACTTATAAATTTATCTCACTTGCTATTGAGTGCGAAGTTCCATAATGTTATAGCGTAAAAGTGAGTGACACAACGAAAGTTAAATGGAAAATCATATGTTGGCTAAATAAAAGAAAAAATAAATTACGTTTAATGAAATATGACTATAAAAATCCCAACTCCAGCTTAGCTTCTTCACTCATCATTTCTTTATTCCAGGGGGGATCAAAAGTGAGCATCACATTTGCATCTGTTACGCCCTCAATTTTGCGTAATTTATTATCTACTTCAGTAATAATATCTCCGGCAACAGGACAGCCGGGCGCAGTTAAAGTCATTTTGATATTTACAAATCCATCATCACGAATATTGATCTCGTATACAAGTCCCAGTTCATAAATATTTACTGGGATCTCGGGATCATACACTGTCTTTAATTCTTCAATGATATCTTCTTCTATTTTTTTCTTATCGACCATACATCAAATTATGCAGCCTGCGATTGCAGAGCCAATGCATACATTTTCATTTGCTTTATCATGGATAATAAACCGTTGGAGCGGGTAACAGAGAGATGTTCACGTAAACCAATCTTATCAACAAAATAGAGATCTGCATTTACAATTTCCTGCGGGGTATGATCCGATAGTACACGAACTACCATGCTCACCAGGCCTTTTGTAATTATGGCATCGCTGTCTGCAGTAAAAAATACTTTGCCATTTTTATGCTCAGCACGCAACCACACTTTTGCCTGGCATCCTTTTATAAGGTTTTCATCTTTCTTATATTGTTCTTCAATCAATGGCAATTCCTTTCCCATCTGAATAATGTTTTCATATTTCTCCATCCAGTCACCAAAGAGAGAAAACTCTTCAATCAATTCATCTTGTATTTCGTTAATGGTCATTATTTTTTCCTATCTTAATTTATTTTTTGTACAAATGACTTGCTGACTATTTTAGCTAAGCATTCTCACAGCTCTTTTCACAGCATCTGTTAACATATCAAGTTCTTCTTTTGTATTATAAAAAGCCAGTGAAGCTCTTGCTGTGCCGGGTATTCCATAAAAATCCATCAGTGGCTGTGTGCAATGATGCCCTGTGCGTACAGCTATCCCTAACTTATCAAGTATCACACCAACATCATACGGATGCATTTTATCAACAATAAAAGATACCACGCTTGCCTTGTTATCCGCAGTACCTATAAATTTCAATCCATCAATCTCTGATAATTTTTCATTGGCATATTCCAGCAACTCATGTTCATACAGTTGAATTTTTCCTAAACCGATTTTATTAATATAATCAACTGCTGCACTTAAACAAATGGCTGCTTCAATATTCGGTGTACCTGCTTCAAATTTAAAAGGCAGATCATTATAAGTTGTCTTTTCAAAAGTGCAGGTTTTGATCATTTCTCCACCACCCTGGTAAGGAGGCATTTGATTCAGCCATTTTTCTTTTCCATATAAAACACCAATACCAGTTGGGCCATACATTTTATGACCTGAGAAAGCAAGAAAATCAACATCTAATTCTTGCACGTCAACAGGCATATGCTGAACAGCTTGTGCAGCATCCAGTAAAACTGGAATGTTTTGCGGATGAGCCAGTTCAATAATATCTCTTACAGGATTAATCGTACCAAGTGAATTGGAAACATAATTAACTGATACAAGTTTTACTTTTTCATTCAGCATTGCTTTTAATTCATCAAGCAATAATTCTCCTTTCTCATTAATGGGAATTACTTCAAGCTGTGCTCCTCTGTCTTCACATAACAATTGCCAGGGAACAATATTGGAATGATGTTCAAGAGCAGAGATAATAATTACATCACCAGGCTTTACAAACTGTTTCCCATAACAATGAGCAACCAGATTAATACTCTCTGTAGTGCCTTTGGTAAATATTACTTCATAATCATTTGCAGCATTAATAAAAGCAGCAATTTTTTTTCGTGAAGCTTCAAATGCATCTGTTGCCTGCTGGCTTAAATGATGCACACCGCGATGCACATTACTATTCAGGTCAGTATAATAATGTTCAATAGCTTTTATAACACTCCAGGGTTTTTGAGATGTAGCAGCATTATCAAAATATACCAATGGTTTTCCGTTTACTTTTGAAGAAAGTATGGGAAAATCTTTCCGTATCTTCTGTACATCTAATACTTCCCGTGTTATCATTGTATCTGTTTTCATGCTCCGTCCCTAAAGGGAGTTTAATGATTGTATACTATAATTTTTATTTTCTTTCTTACTCACTACTCACCATTCACCACTCACTATTTCAGTCCATCCTCAATCAACTGGTTAATATGTGCCTGCACTGCCTTAATAGGAATTTTTTCCGTTACATCATATGCAAAAGCATGAATGAGTAATGCCCTTGCTTTTTCTTCTCCAATCCCTCTTGATTTCAAATAAAATAAAGCCTCATTGTTGAATTGCCCGACTGTTGAGCCATGACTACATTTTACATCATCAGCAAAAATTTCCAATTGCGGTTTGGAATCCACTACTGCTTTTTTACTCAGCATCAAATTATTGTTCTGCTGAAAGGCATTTGTTTTTTGCGCATTCTTCCGCACAAATATTTTACCATTGAATACACCAACTGCTTCGTCCTTCATTACACCTTTGTATAGTTCATTGCTCTGGCAATGAGGTTTACGGTGATCAACAATGGTATGATTATCTATAAGCTGACGACCACCAGAAAGGTATAAGCCATATAAATGGCTTTCAATATTTTCACCATTAAGCACAACATTCAGATTATTGCGCAACAACCCGATTCCTGGAAATGAGGCTTTGTAATTATTATAAAGGCTTGCTGTTTGCTGATGCACTTCTGTATGATGAATGTATCTGGTCTTCTCCTCGCCACTTTGAATATAATAATGCTGCAAACGGGAATCTTCACCAATCACTATCTCTGAAACATTGTTTACAAAAACATTTGCCTTACTACCGGCAGTAACATAACTCTCAACAATATTTACTTCTGCATGAGTACCAATTACAAAAAGATGCCGTGGTTGCAGAAAGAAATTATTTTCAGCAGAAACAATATGGATAATGTGTAAAGGTTTATCAATTATTTTTTTGCTTTTTACTTCAAGAAATAAACCATCGCGAAATAAAGCTGTGTTCAAAGCAGCAAAATGATTTTTCTCTACATTGATATATTTCCCGAAATGCTCTTCGAATGCAGCTTTGTTCATAGCTGCTGACAATGGGAAAAGAAAAATATTTTCGCCGGGAATAGTATCTGATAAATCAGAACGATATTTTCCATTTACAAGAATAACGTTATAACAATCGAGTGATTTGATTTTTGCTTTTGCAATAAACTCTTCACTTATTGTCAGCATATCATCTTCCTGTTCTGTTACAAATTCGTCTTTCAAAAAAGGAGCAAGATTTGTGTATTTCCAGTCTTCAACTTTTGTAGAAGGAAAGCCAAGTTGCTTAAACTGTTCAAAAGCTTTTTCACGAAGTGTAAATATTTCCTCCGCTTCCAAAGAGGATGACAGGATTGACCGTACTTCGAAATCAGCAATAAGTTGATCGTATAATGAGTTTGTTATTTGTGTAACCATGATTTTGTTTTATACCAGTTCTTTTTCTTTTGATTCTTCCTTCAGCCAGTCATAACCTTTTTCTTCCAGTTCAAGTGCCAGCTCTTTACCACCTGATTTTACAATCTGCCCATTGTATAACACATGTACAAAATCAGGAACAATATATTCCAGCAAACGCTGATAGTGTGTAATAATGATAAACGCATTATTTTCAGAACGTAATTTATTTACACCTTTTGCAACTATTCTTAAAGCATCAATATCCAAACCGGAATCTGTTTCATCAAGTATTGCCAGTTTTGGATTGAGCACTGCCAATTGAAAAATTTCATTTCTTTTTTTCTCACCACCGGAGAATCCTTCATTCAAAGAGCGACCTGTCAGTGATGCATCAAACTCAACCAGTTTTTGTTTTTCCTTTACCAATCTCAAAAATTCCTTTGCTTCTATTGGCGGAAGATTTTTGTAAGCTCTTATTTCATTCAGAGCTGTTCTTAAAAAATTGATATTGGAAACACCCGGAATTTCCACCGGGTATTGAAATGCGAGAAACACGCCTTCCCTTGCACGGATTTCCGGTTCCATTTCCAGCAAATTTTTTCCTTCGTACAGAACTTCTCCACCTGTTACTTCATAGTTGTCTTTCCCGGTTAGCGCCGCAGCCAATGTGCTTTTGCCGGAACCATTCGGTCCCATAATCGCATGTACCTCGCCTGCTTTCACTTCAAGGTTCACACCTCTCAGTATCTCGTTTCCCTCTACAGATGTTCGTAAATTTTTTATGCTTAGCATGTTTATCCTTTTCTTGTTGTTTATTATTTTAACGAGTTTTATTTTTTATTTTTTGTGACCAGCTTTTGTATCTCTTGTCATCGTTCCTTGTGTCACTCACTTGTACGTTCTGAACTTTATTGAGCATTGTGAGTGGTCAATGGTGAATAGAGAGTTTAACTCACAACTGACAACTCACCACTCACAAGACTTACCCAACGCTTCCTTCCAACGAAATAGCCAACAACTTTTGTGCTTCCACAGCAAACTCCATTGGCAATTGATTCAGCACTTCTTTTGCATAGCCATTTACAATTAATGCAACTGCTTTCTCTGTATCAATTCCTCTTTGATTAAGATAGAATATCTGGTCTTCACCAATCTTCGATGTAGTCGCTTCATGCTCAACAATAGCTGAACTATTCTTCGATTCGATATAAGGAAATGTATGTGCGCCGCATTCATCACCAATCAGCAATGAATCACACTGTGTAAAGTTGCGGGCATTTTCTGCGCCGCTTCCTACCTGAACCAAACCACGATAACTATTGTTGCCACGACCGGCAGAAATACCTTTTGAAATAATTCTGCTGCGTGTATTCTTACCAATATGATACATCTTGGTGCCGGTATCCGCAATTTGTTTGTTCTTTGTAAGAGCCACAGAATAAAATTCACCTGTAGAATTATCCCCACGCAAAATTACACTTGGATATTTCCATGTAATAGCAGAACCAGTTTCCACCTGTGTCCATGAAATTTTTGAATTAACACCTTTGCAAATGCCACGCTTGGTAACAAAGTTGTAAATACCACCATTGCCTTCCTTATCGCCAGGATACCAGTTTTGCACAGTAGAATATTTTATCTCTGCATTATCAAGAGCAATCAATTCTACAACTGCTGCATGCAACTGGTTTTCATCACGCATTGGAGCAGTGCAACCTTCAAGGTAACTTACATAACTTCCTTCATCGGCAATGATTAATGTTCTTTCAAACTGACCTGTATTTTCAGCATTAATACGGAAATAAGTAGATAATTCCATCGGACAACGAACACCTTTTGGAATATAAGCGAAAGAGCCGTCTGAAACCACTGCTGCATTCAATGCGGCAAAAACATTATCGGTATAAGGCACTACTGTACCAAGATATTTTTTAACCAGTTCCGGATGTTCCCTTACTGCCTCACTAAAAGAACAGAAGATAATACCCAACTCATTTAGTTTTTCCTTAAAGGTAGTTGTAACAGACACACTGTCGAATACAACATCAACAGCTACACCTGCTAACATCTTTTGTTCTGATAAAGGAATACCCAACTTTTCAAAAGTGGCCAGCAGTTCCGGATCTACTTCATCAAGATTATTGTATTTGTTATTTTTTTTAGGTGCTGCATAATAGGATATTGATTGAAAGTCAATATCAGGCATTTTAAAATTTTGCCAATGCGGCATTTCTGATTTCTGAAAATGACGCAACCCTTTCAAACGCCATTCCAAAAGCCACTCCGGCTCATTTTTCTTTGCAGAAATAAACTTAACGATATCTTCACTTAACCCTATTGGAGCTATATCCATGGCGATATCGGTTACGAATCCATATTCGTAAGCTTCGGTTGTTAACCGTTCTAATATTTCGTTATTATTACTCATTTATATTATTTCATTTCTTAATAAATTATACAGCAAAACTTTCGCCGCAACTGCAGGTTCTTGAAGCATTTGGATTATTGAAAAACAATCCTTTTCCATTTAACCCGCCCGAATAGTCAAGTTCAGTACCGTATAAATACAACAGGCTCTTCATATCAACAACCACTTTTATGCCCTTGTCTTCAAAAACCTGATCGCCTTCTTTTGGTTCTGTATCAAAGCTTAGCTGATATTCCAGACCGGAACATCCGCCGCCCTTTACACCAACGCGTAAAAAAGTTTCCTTGTCTTTGTGATGTTCTGTCAGAAGGTTACTGATATATATTTTTGCATTTGGAGATACCGTTATCATATCTTATTTATTTAAATCAATATTTATAGAATGCTAAAATTAACAAATCGAATGCCTGTATGTTATTTACCTCCTTTCGAAATAGGTAAAAAGGTCATTATGATTCATGTGCACAGATTAGGTTCTGTATCATTTCCCGAATTTGAACCTTAATATTTTACGCAAATTTATGACAGTATATTCTAACTTTTTAGTTAAGAAACCGGGTCATTGTCATACTACGTTCAAAATAGCAAGACGGTTATCTTAATACTTAAAATGTAATAAAAGTAAAGATTCGAAACTTATCAGCTTAGCTAAATTGAGAAAGTAATATAACATAATTATTATTGCATTTACTGAAATGTATAGCTACCGATTTATGCTGTACATAGTACAGGTGATTTCTCAGTTGATTTTCTGTGATTTTTCACGTTGTATATTACTTTTGACAAATCCAATTTTGTATAATTATATGCCGGGAGAAGGTTTAAATTAATTTAATAAGATGTGAATAAAAATTAACTCCAGAAATCAAAAAGAAGTCAATATTTAGATTAATTTTAAGAGTATGAGAACAAGTATACAAATATCCAGAAACTATAAACCTCAAAAAAATACAAAAGATTTTTACACTAATTACCATCTTGCATTGCGGCTCTATTACAT
>WNGE01006748.1_pt1 | contig 12697 bp, 14 predicted proteins | sample 5400651 | NCBI WGS metagenome assembly WNGE01 (sample SAMN13153370, study PRJNA577476) | soil metagenome | isolation source: 60 cm soil or saprolite under grassland replicate 2 | place: USA:California | collected 2016-06-15 | reverse complement strand
ACGCGGAGCACGGCGTAGCCGCCGACGGCCCCCGCGCCGAAGCCCGGGGCGAAGACGCGCATCGGGCGCGTGATGACGCCCTCCTGGACTGCATCGTGCAGCGCGAGCGGGATGCTGGCCGAGGAGGTATTGCCGACCCGCTCGATGTTGAAGTAGAGCCGCTCGGGCGCGACACCCGCCGCCTTGGCGACGTTCACCACCATGATCTTGTTGGCCTGGTGCGGCACGATCAGGTCGACGGCGTCCAGCAGCGAAGCGCCGGCCACGCCGTCGGGGTGAGGCAGGGCGCGCAGCTCGTCCAGCATCTGGCCCAGGTAGCGCTTCACGAGCGCGCGGACCTCGGGTCCGTAGACGGTGATGTTGTTGTCGAATTCCGGATTGGGCCAGATGATCGAGTCCACTTCCGCCATGGGCCCGCTGGCGTAGGTCTGCAGCACTTCGATGTCGGGAGCCGCGCCGGCTGCCGCGGGGCCGATCACGAGAGCCGCGGCGCCGTCGCCGAAAATCATCCGAGAGGTGCGCACGGTGCCGATCTTGTCGGAGAACTTCTCGCCGCACACGATCAGAATGGGCCGTTCCACCTCCTGGAGCAGCCGCACCGCCTCGCTCAGCCCATACGGCAGCCCGGCGCACGCGGCGACGATGTCGCAGGACGTGTGCGTCTGGAACATGCCGAGCTGGCCGGAGAGCCAGGTCGCCAGCGAGGGCATCATCTTGGCGCTGGTGCAGGAGCAGAAGAGCACCGCGCCGATCTCCTCAGGCTTGCGGCCGGACTTCTCGAGCGCCCGCTGGGCGGCGAGAAGCGCCATGTGGTCGAGGTCCAGCTCCGTGTAGAGCCGCTGCTCGATGCCCGTCTTGCGGCTGATCTCCTCCACCGTCATGGGCGACCAGCAGTACGCCGCGTTGCGGATCAGATCGTCGTTCGTGCAGGGCCGCTCGCCCTTGTAGACCGCGACGGCCTCGAGCCGGGGCATGACCGTGAAGCGCTCGCGCACGTCCACCGGCGGGTACGGCCGGACGGGCTTGCGCGACTCGGCCGGCGCGGGCTTGCGCGGCTGCACGCGGTGCACGCCCTTGACCCGGCGGATGAACCGCAGGACGTCGTCGCTGCGCGGGTGGAACACCACCACGTAGTCGTCGTCGTGGAGCTGGCCGACCGCGGTCAGGCGGGTCCTGGCGCGGTCCCAGCGGTACTGGTTGTGCAGCACCATGGCCTGCCGCATCAGCGCTTCCAGCTCCGGCACGGCGTGGTTGAACTCGATGATGTCGTCCTGGCCGTAGCCCGGATAGTCGGGATCGTAGGCCAGCAGGTGATACGTCAGGCCCTTGGGATTGGCCATGATCTCGCTCACCGTGGGCTTGATGGCCGGCAGCTCGTCGCCCGCGCCCTTCTTGTGGCGGAAGAGATCGAGCAGGACGCGGCAGACCTTGTCCTCGGTGCCCTCGTCCCACGTGGGCGGCAGCGCGCGGTAGGCGGCCTCGATGCCCGCCGTCATCTCGCCGCTCTCCCGCGCCGCGAACACGGGCAGGAACACGTCGTCGCGCTGGCGGGGCACGTCGCGCCAGCGCGTCGGCCGCTTCTCGTACATGGTCATCGCGTAGCGGTTGACCCAGAAGAGGTGCAGCGCCAGGTCGCGCAGGATCTCGTAGCGCCCCTTGTAGGCCCGCGACTCCACGCGCGCGACGATGTCGCCCTCGGTGGGCGCCTTTTCCTCGAAGTCGCGCTTGATGACGGCCGCGAACTGGTCGAGCGTCTGGAACACGGAGAAGTCCAGCTCGGGGAAAAAGTTGAACGGAAAGACGATGCGGCCGTACCGGTTGATGACGAAAGGCTTCATGACGCCTCCTTCGGTGCTGATCGTGCCAGATCGCACGGGCCGGGTCAAACCGCCGGGGCGATCACCCGTATCGGCGAACAGGCGTCGTGTCCACCGAGGGGTTCGCTGGCGCCCAGCTGGCGGTAAACCTTTTCTTCTGGGAGGTCCCGAGAAACGATAGAATCCGAGCAGGAGGTCCCCGATGAAGTACAAGATCGCGTTGATCAAGACCGAAGAAGGATTCAGCGTCTCGGTTCCAGGCTTGCCCGGTTGCTGGTCGCAGGGCTCCACCGAGGAGGAGGCGGTCCAGAATATCCAGGACGCGATTCAGGAGTATCTGGCCGCACGTGACGAACTCCTGAAGGGCGCTGTGGTCCGCGAGGTGGAGGTCACCTCGTAGAGCGTGCCGAGAATCGCCGGCGTCAACCACCAGGACGCCGTCCGCGCGCTCCAGAAGGTCGGCTTTCGAGTGGTGCGCCAGGGCAAGCACGGCGTGATGAGCGACGCCATCCGGATCATCACAATTCCAAGACACAACCCCGTGAACGCCTTCACGATGGGGGGCATCGTCCGAGATGCCGGACTCACTGAAGAAGCGTTTCGCGACCTGCTGTAATGTCCTGGTCGTCGAATTGCTCAGCTGGTGCGCGGGTCGGCTAACTTCCGGATGCAGGCGACGGCGGGTGCGGGAGCGCGGATACCGCGGCGAGCCGCGGCGTCGCCCGCCGCGCCTGCTCCGGAGCGTTAGCCCCCAACTACAAGGTGGCTGAAGGGCGGGGGGTGCGGTAGTCTGACGGGGAGGTAGAAAGATGGAACCTGCGATGATTCCCGAGCCCGCTGGATTCAGCAACCTATCAAAGGTGGAGCAGATCCGCTATCTGCAAGCCCTGTGGGACCGCATCGCCGAGAAACCGGGCGAGATCGCGGTTCCCGAGTCGCACCTCCGCTTGCCGAGGAGCGGCTGGCCGAGTACCGCCGAGATCCAAGCCGAGCACAACCAGCCCGCGATGTGCTGAATAGGCTCGCGAACAAGGAACGGTGACTCCGTACCGACTGGTTGCCGAGCCGCGCACCGACCTCGATGTTGCGGCGACCTTCGACTGGTACGAGAACGAGTCAGCTGGGCTGGGCCCGCACAGTGCTTGAGGCTTTGCAGTTTCTCGCCACCTCCTGTGCGGCCATCTTTGCGGGTGCGGCTCTCTACATCAATCTCGTGGAGCATCCTGCACGCCTCAGTCTCGATACAGCGGCGGCTGTGGCGCAGTGGGCTCCGAGTTATCAGCGCGCCACACGGATGCAAGCGCCTTTGGCCGTCGTGGGGTTTCTTGCCGCGTTCGGTGTCTGGCTGCTTGGTGGCGGAGTTGTATGGCTAACGGCCGCCATTCTCATCGGGGCGGTCGTGCCCTTCACTTTCCTCGGCATCATGCCCACAAATCACAAGCTACTTGCACCCGATCGCGATCGTGCTTCCCCTGAAACACGCACGCTCCTTCAGAAGTGGGGATGGCTACACGGCGTACGGACCGTCCTGAGTATCATTGCCACAGCGCTGATGCTTTGGGGGCTACATGGGGTCTAACTTTAGTTCGAGTGGACGCGCTGAAGCGTCACGATATGCGACTCGTCTGGCCATCTGAAGAGTACCTTCCCGGCTACGTCGCCGCCCTCAGGCGAGGCTGGTCTCCTGACAACGTGCGCGGCGAAACTGCGGCCCGGGAGGACCTGGAAAAGATAGCCGTCGACCCCGCGGCGTTTCTCCGCAGCCTGGTGGACCGCGAGGCCACCGGGGCCCCGATCACGCTTCCGGATGGATCGACGGTCCCGCGAATCCCCGGCTATCGCCGCTGGATGTGGGACGGCGAGTTCTGCGGCAGCATCGGCTTTCGCTGGCAGCCCGGTACCACCGCGCTTCCTCCACACTGCCTCGGCCATATCGGCTATGCGGTCGTACCGTGGAAACAGCGGCTGGGGTACGCCACTCTCGCCCTCAGGCAGCTGCTGCCCGAGGCGCGGGCTGAAGGGCTGCCGTTCGTCGAGCTCATCACGGATCCGTCCAACTTCCCGTCCCAGCGGGTCATCCTGGCCAATGGCGGCGTGTTCGTGGAGCGCTTCACCACGCCGCCGCAATTCGGCAATCCGGAAGGCCTGCGATATCGCATCACGCTTGCATGACTGGAAAAGGAGAACCGATGGCACGCGTTGAAGGGGTGGATCCAGGGCGCCCGCCGGACGACTACACCGCGAAAGTCCTCGATGCCCAAGCCAAAACGTGGGGCGCGCCGCTGCTGAATCATCTGGTCTACGCCCGTCGCCCGACGATCTTCCGCGGGGCGCGCGGCATGTGGACAGGCATCGATGGCTCGGGATTGATCGACGGCAGGCTGGCGGCGCTTCTCAACCGCCGGGTCGCAGCGCTCAACAGCTGCGAGTTCTGACAGGACATCAACGCTGCCGTCGGCAGCAAACTGGGGATACCCGACGAGAAGATCCTGGCGCTGGCCGACTACGCCGAGAGCCCGCTCTATGGCGAGGCCGAGCGCGTCGCCCTCGAGTACGCGGACTGCATGACCATCAGCGGACGCGAGGTCAGCGACGAGCTCTTCGCGCGTCTCCGCAGGCTCTACGACGACGACGCGCTGGTGGAGCTGACCGCGATCATCGCCTGGGAGAATGCCTCCAGTAAGTTCAACCGCGCTTTACGAATTCCATCCCAGGGGCTATGGAAGCGCGGGTCATGAGGCGCATCCTGGCCGCGCTCGCGCTCGTAGCCGGATACGTGGTCATCAGCTCTCTGTGCCACTACGTGCTCTTCCCCGAGCCCGGCCCCGATCCTTCCGATCTCCCGCGACGCGACATGACGATCGTGAACGAGGGGATCCGCTCGACCTTCGTCTACCGTCAGACGTCGATCGAGACGGCGGGACGGCTGTTCGACTGGGAGAGCCTCGTCGAGCCGGGGGGAGGCCCGATCGCCTTTCCCCATCGCCACCCGCGCCTGCGCGAGATCTTCAAGGTGGTTGACGGAGACGTGCGCTTCGTCGTCAACGGCGAAGAGCGCGTCGTCAGATCCGGCGAGGCGATCGTCGTCCCGCCGGGGTCCGTGCATGCGTTCCAGAACGCTTCCGCAAAGCCCGCGCGCATCATCACGCACGTCGAAGCCGCCGAGGAAGGGCCCTGGGAGGATCTTGCGCGCAGGGGCCTCCTGATCGACAGCCAATTCGTTCAAATCCAGCGGACCGGGGGTCTCGGCCGCGTGAGCGTTGTCCAATTGATCGTCTTCGGCAGCCGCTTCAAGCAGGGCTATGCGCCCGCCATACCGACGACGCTGCAGGATCTCGTCTCGTTTCTCGTCGCGCCCACCGCCCGGCTGTTCGGCCTGCGCGCCTACTACCCGTCGCCGAAGCCTCCAGGCTAGAAACCGGCTTGCCCGCCGCCATTCGTCGCGAGACACTGCCGAGCATGGGCGAGCACCCCTCGGGTGACGCGCTTTCGGACAGGACGATCGCCGGCACGCGTGTTTTCGATGCACCGCGCCAGCTCGTGTTCAGGGCGTGGACCGATCCGACTCATCTTGCGAAGTGGTGGGGGCCGAAGGGCTTCACCAATACCTTCCAGGAGTTCGATCTGCGGCCGGGCGGCGTGTGGCGCTTCATCCAGCACGGCCCCAACGGCGCCAACTACAAGAACGAGATCGTCTTCACCGAGATCGTGGAGCCGGAGCGGATCGTCTTCCAGCACGTGTCGCCTCCGCGGTTTGAGGTCACTGCCACCTTCGCGGCCGAGGCGGGCAAGACCAGGCTGACCTTCCAGATGCTCTTCGAGACCGCCGCCCTATGCGCCAAGGTCAAGGTGTATGCCGTCGACGCGAACGAGCAGAACTTCGACCGACTCGAAGCCGAGCTGGCGCGGATGGCGTGACACCATACGGCAAGGCGTTCTTCGACCTTCAGCTCCGGTTCGGGCAGACGGTGTCGGCCCTGTCCGGAGTGCCGCTGTCCCGCGTCCTGTTGACACACACCAATTTCTACATCCGGTTCGGCGCGGGACGCGACTTCGACCCGGCCCATCTCGTCTGGCAGGAGTACCTGGCAGGCCTGCGGGACACGAGCGATCCCAGCGAGTGGACGTACCGCTTCTATCTGGCGCGCCCGGCGGCGGTGGCCCCGCCGGGCCTCGTGGGGACGTTCGGCTGCTTCGCCTACTCGCGGTTGGACGACGAGCGGATCCGCATCCATTTCGACAATGCCGAGACGAACGGACGCTCGCCATTGGGAATCGAGCGTCGGAATCACAGGCTGGCCGACCTGGCCGCCCTCTTCGCCCACGTGAAGCGGCACGCCTTCCGGGAGATGCGCGTGATTGGAGCGTCGTGGCTGTACAACATCGAAGCGTATCGCCGGCTGTTCCCGGCCTCGTATCTGGCGACAGCCCGGGCGGTGGGCGGTCGATTTCAGCACATGCCCCTGTGGGGACAATTCGTGAACAGGCACGGGGAGATCAGCGAGGACATCCAGCGCCGTTTCCTGGAGCGTCTCGGGAGCCAATCGGGCCCGGGCGACCTCGACCGGTGTTTCCCGTTCCAGGTGCTCTCGGTCGAGGCATCGACATCGGAGTTCTACCAATTCTACGGAGTCTGAACGGGGTGCCCGTACGAAATCTATGAGCGCGAAAATCAGATACACGGATGAGCCGCTAGGAAGACTGAAGGTTGTTGGCGACTTCCTTCCTCGACCGGAGGATCTCGTCTTCCGGGATGAGGGCATCAAGGTTACGATCGCCTTGAGCAAGCGCAGCGTTGAATTCTTCAAAGGGGAGGCGCGGAAGCACAACACGCAGTATCAGCGAATGATTCGCCGTCTCCTTGACGCCTACGCGGAACATCACTCGCGAGGTCTAACCGCGCGCTCATCGCGGACGCGCGCCCGGACGGCACGCAGAGGTTAGCCGGGTGCTGTCCGCGGCGGTTGGGGGACGTGGTCTCCCGAGCTTGTGATACCCTTTGGGTATGGCTAACCCAGCGCGCGGACTCGAATCCCAAGCCCTAAAGCTCTCGCGCCGGGATCGCGCCCGCCTCGCGCAACGCCTCCTCTCGAGCCTCGATCCGGAGACAGATGCGGATGCTGAGCAACTCTGGCTTGAGGAGGCGGAGCGTCGCCTGGGCCAACTCAAGTCCGGAAAGATCGTCGGAATTCCTGCCGATAAGGTTATCAAGAAGGCTCGCTCCACACTTCGGTGAGACGGGTAGAGTTTCATCCCGAGGCACAGGACGAGTTCATTTCGGCTGCCCAGTTCTACGAAAGCCACACGGTCGGGCTCGGGCTGGACTTCATCCTCACGGTTCAGCGCGCGTACAATCGACTGCTTGAGTTTCCTGCCGCCGGCCCGCCGTTTGGTCGCCGGCTCAGGCGTCTTCTGGTTCCGAAGTTTCCCTACGGCCTCTTGTATCGTGTCGAGCCTGAGCACGTCTACATCGTGGCGGTCATGCATCTTCACCGTCGACCCGGCTACTGGCGGTCACGGCTCTGAAACGACGCTGTCCAACTCTGCAGTTCAGCGGCCCGAGGGCTCGCGTTGCTCGCCTTCCTGCCAGTGACCGCGAGCGCGGCCGGACATCACAGGACATCGCGATGACAGACCTTACGCCGGATCTGCAGTTCCTCCTGGGCGAGCCGCTGAATGCGGAGAGTTTCGTCATGGACTACGTCGAGCTGCGCTTCTCTTCTTCGCGGAACAGGGTGTGATCACAGTAGCATTCACGGAGAGAGAAGAAATGCGCGGAACGCCGAGCAGCGCGTCCCCGCCGAGGCCGCTTCCCGTCAGGCGGGGAGGCCGAAGAGCGAGGTCATCCGGGTCGAGCCGAGCATCGCTTCCATCTCGGCGTCCGGCGGACGGCGCTCGAAGCGGCCCGCGGCGTCGAGAACCTTCGGAAGCAGCGTGAGGTCTCCAGCGGTGTTGATGAAGACATCCGGGAGGCCGAGGATCCAGTGGACGGCGCGGTCGATGTCCTCCTGCGCCTCGAGCGGCTGATACCACGTGGTGTGCGTCCGGCCCGTCGTGGCCCATGGCCCGCGCGCGATCGACTTGATGATCTGCACGGCCACGTTGCGCTCGCGGCAGGTGGCGAGCACCTCGTCGAATGCTTTCCGGTAGCGTTCGTTCTGGGCGAAGAGGAAGTTGAACGGCAGGAGCACGGAGTCGAAGTCGAAGCGCGCGAGGCTGCGACGGTGCATGGCTGGAATCGTCCAGCCGTGGCCCGTGACACCGATGAAGCGCACCAGGCCTTGCCGGCGCGCTTCGACGGCGGCCTCGAGCGCGCCCCCTGGCCCCATGGCGACGTCCCAGTCGTCCGGGTGGCCCAGCGAATGGAGCTGGATCAGGTCGACATGGTCCACGCGCAGCCTCTCGAGCGAGCGGTGGATGTCCTCGCGCGCCTCCGGGCCGGTGCGGGATCTGGTTTTCGTCGCGAGGAAGAAATCCTTCCGGTGCTGGGCCATCCACGGACCGATGCGGAGCTCGGAGTCACCGTACCCCTCGGCGGTGTCGATGTGGTTGACGCCGTACCGGAGCAGCAGGTCGAGCGCGCGGTCCGCATCCGCCTGGCTGGCCCGCGCCAGCGCGGCCGCGCCGAAGAGCGTCACGGTGCTCTGGTGACCGGTCCGTCCGAATGGACGTTTTTCGATCATTTAAGATCGCCGCGGGCCGCGCGCGCCTCGACGATGGCCCAGCCGGCCTCGGCCATCGGCCGCGCCCGCTCGCCGCGCGAGCGCGCCTGGGCGTCGTTGGCCGTGCCGGCGATCACGCGCCCCATGATGCCCTGCGCGATGGCGGACAGCCTGAACATCGAAAACGCGACGTAGAAGCTCCAGTCCGGAATGTCCGTCCGCCCCGTGCGCCGGCAGTAGGCGGCGAGATACTCCTCCTCGGTCGGGATGCCGAGGGCTCTCAGGTCCTCGCCGAGGACGCCGCCCAGGACGTCGGGCTTGAGGTGATACGGCATGGCGTTGTACGCGAGGTCGGCCAGCGGATGGCCGAGCGTCGCCAGCTCCCAGTCGAGGACGGCAGCGATGCGGGGCTCGCGCGGGTGGACGATGGTGTTGCCCAGGCGGAAGTCACCGTGGACGACGGTCGTCTCGTCGTCCGCCGGAATGTGCTCGGGCAGCCACGTCATCAGCTTCTCCATCTCCTCGATGCGCTCGGTCTCGGAGGCGCGGTACTGCTGGGTCCATCGCTTGAACTGCCGGGTGAAATAACTGCCCGGCCTGCCGAAGTCCTCGAGGCCGAGAGCCTTCCAGTCCTGCTTGTGGAGCCGCGCCATGACATCGTTCATCGAGTCGTAGATGGCCGTGCGCTCCGCCTGCGTGCACCCGGGCACGAGCGGGTCAACCATGATGCGCCCCTCGACCCAATCCATGACGTAGAAGATCGTGCCGATCACCTCGGGGTCTTCGCACAGCACGTAGGTCTTCGGCACCGGCACATCCGTGCGGCCGAGCGTCGTCAGGATGCGGTACTCGCGGTCCACGGCGTGCGCCGAGGGCAAGAGCTTGCCGGGCGGCTTGCGCCTCAGCACGTACTCGTGGCCGGGCGTCGAGAGCCGGTAGGTCGGATTGGACTGGCCGCCCTGGAACTGGCTGACGGTGACCGGGCCCGCGAAGCCCGGGATGCGCGAGCGGAGATAGCGCTCGAGCGCGTCGACGTCGAAGCGGTGCGTCTCGCGCACCGGAATGGTATCGGATGTCAGCGTGGTCTCAGTCGCCATGGGTCGTCGGCTTCCCGGAGGGTGGATTATACCCGGCGGCGCCAGACGAGGGCCAGCGCCGAAACCGTCAGGAACCCCATGCCGCCGCCCCAGAGACAGGCCGTGCCGACGCCCCATGCCTCCGCCAGCCCGCCCATGAGGAGAGCGCCGAAGGGGTGCGTGCCCACGAAGACCAGCGCGTAGAGGCTCATCACCCGTCCCCTCAGATGATCGGGCGCGGTCACCTGGATGGTCGTGTTGCAGCTCGCCATGAAGACGATCTGGGTGAATCCCGCGACGGCGAGCACGGCCGCGGTGACCCAGAAGTGCCGCACGGCCGACAGGCTGAACACGCCCGCCGAAGTGACGAGGGCCGCCGTGAGGATGAGGGCCAGCGGCGGCCGCGTCCGGTTCAGGGAGGCCAGCGCGATCGCGCCGCCGACGGCGCCCACGCCGAGCGAGGCCATGAGGAGCCCGAAGCCGCGCGCGCCCTCGTGCAGGGCGTCGCGGGCCACGAGCGGCACGAGCACGTTGAAGTTGAGGACGAACAGGCTGATGACGAAAAGCAGAGCCAGGATGAGGCCGACGAGCGAGGAGCTCGTCGCGTACCGCAGGCCCTGGAGGATCTCCTGGCCCACCGTGGCGGCCTCGCGCGGTCGCGGCGCCCCCTCGGTGCGGATGGCGGCAAGCGCCACCAGCACCCCGAGGAAGCTGAGCCCATTCACGAGGAAAGCCGGCGCGACGCCGTAGCGCGCGATCAGCAGGCCCGCCACGGCCGGGCCCACGATGCGCGCGCCGTTGAAGACCGTGGCGTTGAGCGCGATGGCATTCATGAGATTGTTCTTGCCCACGAGCTCCACGACGAAAGACTGGCGCGCCGGCAGGTCGAGCGTGTTGGCGATGCCGTACACGAGGGCGAGCACGCACACGTGCCAGTACTGGATCTGCCCCGACCAGTCGAGCGCGGCGAGGGCTAAAGCCTGGAGCATGAGCGCGCCCTGGGTCAGCATGAGGAACCGGCGCTTGCGGACGCGGTCGGCGAGCGCGCCCGCGAGGAGAGACAGGAAGAGCATCGGGCCGAACTGGAGCGCGCTGATGACGCCCAGCTTGAAAGGCGAATGCGTGAGCTCGAGGACGATCCACGCCTGCCCCACGCTCTGCATCCAGGTGCCGACGAGGGAGACGAGCTGGCCCGACCAGAAGAGGCGGAAGTCGCGGTGCTGAAAGGCGCGGAGCCCGGCGGGCAGGGGCATCGGCTATACTGTGACACGAATCCAACTCCGGGCGTGAGGTGACAGGCGTGTTGCTGCAGCGGCCTTCGGGGTGCGCGGTGCTCTCGGCTGCCGTCGCGCTTGTCTTGGCGCTCGGGGCCGCGCAGCCGCCTCCCGCTCCCGCCCAGGACGCGCGCCTGACCGGCCAGCTCCTCGTGGCGACCGCCGAGCTGGAAGGTCCGGTCTTCGAGAAGACCGTCATCTACATGGTGCGCCACGATGCCCGGATCGGCGCGATGGGGCTGATCGTCAATCGTCCGCTCGGGGAGGTGCCCATGGAGGTGCTCCTGCGACAAGCGGGGCTGCCGGGCACTGGCGCCAAGGGCACGGTCAAGCTGCACGTGGGCGGTCCCGTCGAGCAGACGGCCCTCACCGTCCTGCACTCCGACGACTATGCGGGGCCCGACACGGTCAAGGTGGCCAGCGGCGTCGCGTTGACCACCGAGCCGTCGATACTCCAGGCCATCGTCCAAGGCAAGGGTCCGCTCCGGGCGCGCTTCACGGTGGGCTTCGCCGGCTGGGCGCCTGGGCAGCTCGAGGCGGAGATGCGGGCAGGCTACTGGATCGCCGTGCCGTCCGACGACGCCATCCTCTTCGACGACGCCTACGACACGAAGTGGGACCGCGCGATGGCCAAACGGCGGATGAGCCTCTAGCGCGCGGCGAGCTGGCCGTTCATCCCCAGCGGCCCGTGGAACTTGCAGGAGAAGACGAGCGCGCCGGATTCCGGGATCGTGACGTCCACCTCGATGGTCTTCTTCGGCAGGATGTCGCGATCGACCTGCAGGCCGGCGATGGTGATGTTGTGCAGCGTCCCCGACTCGTTCTCGATCCGCAGCCGCACGCGCTGTCCCGGCTTGCCGCGAAGGAAGGTCGGGCCGAAGTAGTAGTCGTCCGCCTCCATCTTCACCACCGTCAACGAGCCCACGTCCCGCGTGCCGTGATCGGCGTAGCTGAGGCCGCCGATCGTCACGGTCTTCTGCTGCGTCCGCGCCGCCGTCACGGCCGGCGGGGCGGTCGCTGCCGCGCGCGGCGCGCCTGACGGCTGCACCGCGATCTTGCGCGGCGTATTGCCGACGGGAATGGTCGCGATCACGGTCCGCTTCGCGAGATCCACGACCGAGACCTCGTTGGAGCCCTCGTTGGAGACATACGCTGTGCGGCCGTCGGACGTGGACGCGACCCAATGGGGCAGCTTGCCCACGGTCACCGTGCCCGCGACCGAGCCGCTCGAGACGTCGAGCACGCCCAGCTCGCCGGGCCCCTGGCTGACGGCCAGCGCCCAGCGCCCGTCGGCCGTGAACGGCGCTTCGTGGGGCGAGGCGCCCACCGCGATCTGCGCCACGATCTGGTTCGTGGCCGTGTCGAGCACCTGGATCGCGTTCGAACCGGCCAGCGTGAAGTAGACCCACTTGCCGTCGGGCGACAGATCGATCGCCCGCGGCGTCTTGTCGAGCGGCACCGCCCCCGCGCGCGTCATGGTCTTCAGGTCGAGAATCACGATGGCGGCCTCGCCTTGCTTCTGCGACACGACGTAGGCGAGGCTGCCGTCGGCGGACAGCGTGCCGTTGTGGACCTGGGGCACCGCGACCTCACCCAGCACGCGGTCCGTGGCGATGTCGACCACGAGCGAGCGATTCGTGCCGAAGGCGGAGACGAGGAGCCTGCGACCGTCCTGGGACATGGCGAGCCCGTGCGGATTGGCGCCGACCTCGATGCTGCCGACGACCTTGTCGCTGGCGGTGTCGATCACGCTCACCGTGGACGCGCCGTCGCTGCTGACATAGACCTTGCGGCCGTCGGGAGTGACGACCAATCCGTGCGGCCCCTTGGGCACCGGGATGGTGCCGACGACCCGGTTCTGCGACGTG
>WNGE01006747.1_pt1 | contig 12697 bp, 11 predicted proteins | sample 5400651 | NCBI WGS metagenome assembly WNGE01 (sample SAMN13153370, study PRJNA577476) | soil metagenome | isolation source: 60 cm soil or saprolite under grassland replicate 2 | place: USA:California | collected 2016-06-15 | reverse complement strand
AAGAGGCCATCAAGGTGGGCGATCACCTGCTCGTGGAGATCGACTCCATCGAGACCGACAACATGGGCAGGACGAAAGTCAGCCTGAAGCCGGTGGGCGAGGGCTGGGATCCGCCGGAGGGCGGGTGGCCCCGGGAGGAAGGCGGCGGTGCTGCCCGCGGCGAGCGGCGGCCGCGCCCCGAGGGCGAAGGGCGCGATCGCGGTCGCGGCTTCAGGCCCCGAAGGGATCGAGACCGTGGCGAGCGGGGGGAGCGGCGCGGGGATCGCCGCGACAGTTGAGTCCCCGAAAGCGCGCTCGCGCCACCGAGATCTCCCGGAGCGAGTATGCCTCGGGGCTCCGAGTGGTCACCGAGGATATGCCGGGCCTGCGCTCGGTGGCCCTCGGGGTATGGGTGGACGTCGGATCGCGCGACGAGCGCCCCTCCATCGCCGGAGCCTCGCACTTCCTCGAGCACCTTCTGTTCAAGGGCACGAAGAAGCGAACGGCCACGGACATCGCCGAGGCCTTCGATGCCGTGGGTGGTGACCTCAACGCGTTCACCGCCAAGGAGTACACGTGCTACTACTGCCGCGTCCGGGACGAGGACCTCCCGATGGCCGTGGAGTTCATGAGCGACATGCTGCAGAACTCCGTGCTGGCCAAGAAGGACTTCGAGGCGGAGCGCATGGTGATCCTGGAAGAGATCAACATGCGCGACGACGATCCCGGCGACCTGATCCACGACCTGTTCGCCGAGACGGTTTGGCAGGGTCACCCGCTGGGGCGGCCGGTCCTCGGTAGCAGGGAGACGGTGGCCGGCGTCTCCCGGGATCAGATCAAGCGCTTCTACAACCGCCTGTACGAGCCCCGCCACTTCGTGATCGCCGCGGCAGGCAACCTTCGCCACGAGGATGTGTGCCGGCTCGTCGAGGAGCAAATGGACACGGGGCCGATGATTTCGGACGGCGAGGCGCCCCGCGTGCGGGCAGGAGGTGATGTCCCGCCGGTGACCCCGGCGACGGTGGTTCGGAATCGTCCCACCGAGCAGGCCCACATCTCCCTTGGCACCAGCGGCTATTCCAGGAAGGACCCTCGCCGGTTCCCGTTCGGGGTGGTGAACTCGGTACTGGGGGGCGGAATGTCGTCCCGGCTTTTCCAGGAGATCCGGGAGAAGCGCGGGCTGGCGTACTCGGTGTATAGCTATCACTCGATGTTCGCCGAGACCGGGCTGTTCTCCGTGTACGCGGGGACCACGCCGTCGAAGGCGCACGAGGTGCTGTCGATCATCAATCGGGAGCTTCGGAGCGTCGCCCAGGGAGGAATGACGGATGCCGAGCTGGACCGGGCCAAGGGTCACCTCAAGGGCTCGCTGGTCCTGTCGCTGGAAGACACCAGCGGTCGGATGTCCCGCATCGGTCGCTCCGAGATCAGCCATGGAGAGATCCTTTCGGTCGACGAGGTCCTGGAGCGCACGGACGCGGTGACGAAGGACGACGCCGTCGACGTGGCCCGGGAGGTCTTCTCCCGTCCGATGGGTCTGGCCGTGGTCGGACCGTTCGAGGCGAAAGCCTTCGAGGAAGCGATGGGCGAGGCGGTGACGGAGGCGCCGGTCGCGGTCGCGGCGCACATGGAGGGCCGGTCTTGATCAGGGTCGGCGTCCTTGGGTGCGCCGGCCGTATGGGCCGGCTGGTCTGTCAGGCCGTCGCGGAAGACCCGGAGCTGGCGCTCGTCGCGGGCATCAACCCGTCCTTCGGAGGCGAACATCTGGGTGGCATGATCGGCCACCCTGACGTCGACGTCCGGATCTCCAACGAGCTCGATACCCTGCTCCAGGCCGAGACCGAGGTGGCCGTGGACTTCACCCGGCCGGACGTGGTGATGGACAACATCCGATGGGCCATCGAGCATGCCATGCACATCGTGGTCGGGACGACGGGGATCGGGGATAAGGAACTCGACGAGATCCGCAAGCTGCTGGAGGACGAGGGCAACGAGTCGAACGTCATCGTGGCGCCGAACTTCGCCATTGGCGCCGTCCTCCTGCAGCGATTCGCTCAACAGGCAGCCCGGTTCTTTCCCGCCGCCGAGATCATCGAGCTGCACCACGTGGGCAAGGCCGACGCGCCGTCCGGCACGGCGCTGGCCACGGCCGAGATGATGGCCAAGTCCCGCCAGGAATCGTGGGAGGGCCCGGTGGACGAGAACGTCAAGGGCGTGCGGGGTGCCGACGTCGAAGGCATCCGGGTCCACTCGGTTCGCCTGCCGGGCCTGGTCGCCCACCAGGAGGTCATCTTCGGTGGGCTCGGCCAGACCCTGACGGTTCGGCACGATTCCTCGCAGCGGGTCTCGTTCATGCCGGGCGTGATCCTGGCCATCAAGAAGGTCGTGGACCGCCCGGGGCTCACCGTGGGACTCGAGCCGCTGCTCGAGCTTCCTGAAGTCACGTACAGGTGACCCACCGCCTCGCCGCCGTCTTCGCCCATCCGGACGACGACACGTACGGCCTGGCCGGCACCCTCGCGATGGGCAAGGGCGACGTCGAGTACACGGTGATCGTCGCCACGAGCGGCGAAGCCGGACCCATCAGCGACCCGTCGCTCGCCACGCGGGAGAGCCTGGCCGAGGTCCGCGAGAACGAGGAGCGAGAGGCACTCCTCCTGGCCGGCGCAGATAACTCCAGTGTTCATTTCCTTCGCTATCCCGACGGTGAGCTGAAGGAAATCCCGCGGGAGGAGCTGGTCGCCCAGGTGGCCGACCTCCTGAGAGAAGCACGCCCGCAGGTTGTGGTCACCTTTGGGCCGGAAGGGATCACCAAGCACGACGACCATATCACGATCGGAACCGCGGCCACCGAGTCCTTTTACAGGGCTCGGGGTGAGAGTGAGACCGGGCAGCGGGGGCCTCGCGATGCGTTCCAGCGCCTGCTCTACGTGGCCATCCCGAGCTCGGAGATCGATCGTTTCTGGGAGAACCTCAGGGTGAGGGGGGAGGAAGTCGGCGATCCCGAGGGTCCCTTCATGCCTCGGGGGGTTCCCGATCGGACCATCACCCATCGAGTCGATTGCACCGGGGTCCTGAAGTCCAAGATCGAGGCCCTCCACGCCCACCGGACGCAACGGGACGAGGTGGATCAGATCCCGGAGGACCTCCAGGAGGCGGTGCTCGGCTACGAATGCTTCGTCCAGGCCTTCCCCCCGGTCACCGAGCCGCCTGCCCGCCCGGCCGGGAGCGTCTTTGAAGGGGTGGAAGCCTGAGAGCTACGCCCCGAGCACGGTCCTCTTCGGGCTGTCCGTACTCTCCTTCCGATAGTCCCACGTCAGCAGCGTGTCGGGCGTCATCCTGAGCAGCACGCGATCTGGCTCCGTCATCGCCTTCGCCGTCCACCGGCGGCCTTCCGCGTCTCCGTAGCGTGTGGAGAGAGCGAGCAGGAGCTCCTCCGTCTTCTGCACCACCTCGGTTCGACCGTGCGCGATGACCGCGCGATATGGGCGATCCTCCGACGCGATGGAGACGGCTACTCGAGGGCTCGATCGCAGATCTCGCCCCGTGTGGCGCGCCTCCAGACGCGTGGTGAACAGGAACTCGTCGTTCCGCCACAAGAACCACAAGGGCCGCACTCGCGGGTTCCCCCGGTCATCGATGGTGGCGAAATGGCACAGGCGGGGAGCGGCCAGGAACTCATCGATCTCCTCACGGGTCATCGGCATGGCGCTGATCCTAGCGGTAGATGAGTTGGTAAAGCTACTTGATGATATGTTCTTCGACGTATACCAGACCGAAAGCGTCCGCGAAGTTGGAGAGATCGTCGGTGGACCGCCTGGCTGGTTCACTCGCCATGTCGGTCTTGAACCCCTCGCGGTCATCCCACGTGAGGATCGCCACTCCGTCATAGGGCGCTGTCTGCCCGTCTGGGACCCGGGTCACCAGTTCAACCCTGTAACCGCGGAGTTGCTCGTACCCATCCCTGGCGATCGGAGCATGCTTCCTCAGCCAGTAGTCGCGGAATTCCTCGGGTGACAGCCCGTCCTTCTTGCGAAGCCAGATGTGTGCGCGTACCACGGCATCCCTCCTGGTCATGTACGCCGATCGTAACGATGTTCCGCTAGCGAGACCGACTTGGCTCCTCGGGGCCACCGGACTCGGCTCTGGCCAGGACGAAGAGCAGGTCGGAGAGCCGATTCAGGTATCTGAGGGCCTCCGGACTCACGGTCTTCCCTGCATCCTTCATCTCCACCGCGCGTCGTTCCGCCCGCCGCACGGCCGTCCGAGCGACGTCCAACGCTGCGGACACTGGGTTGGCTCCGGGCACGATGAATTCGGCCGGAAGGGGATGGTGCTCGACCGCCTGGTCGATGAGGCGCTCGAGGCCCTCGACCATCTCGCGGGTGACCAACGAGATCCCGGCCCTGAGCTTGTGACGCTCGTCGGGATTGGTCGCAAGGTCCGCGCCGACAACGAAGAGGTCTCGCTGCAGCCGGAGGATGCCCGAGGAGATCTCCGAGCCCGAAGAGGAGGCCAGCGCTCGGGCGAGCCCCAGGGCGGCCACGGCCTCGTCGACGCAGCCATAGGCCTCGGCGGCGTGATCGGCCTTGGAGATCCTCCCGCCGTACAGGAGACCGGTGGTTCCGTCATCTCCGGTCTTCGTGTAGATCCGCACGCTGTAAGGATACCGATGGGCCTCGCTCTTCCCGATGAGCCCGATCCTTCGGATCGTCCTCATCGCCAGGGGGAGTGCAGCGCCTGATCCGCTCGCTCCGCTCGCTGGGCTACTACCCCCCTGGACCCCTCCGTTCTCCTCCCCGACGCTCCGCCTCCGGCGGAGCGTCGACGAGCCAGGGGGTCCGCAGCTGCCTCGCTCCGCTCGTTGCTGCTACCCCTCTGGACCCCATTAGCAACGAGTTGCACATGTGGCCCATGTGGCGCTTGTTAATCGTTGTGCAACGCGATACAGTTCGGCTCACGCGACGGGCCGGGGGTCGAGCAAGGCAGGACGCCTGACCGGGGCTCGGCCTCCCGCCCGGAGTGCAAAGCCTTCCGATCCGCACAGATGGCGGCTTTGGATGCGTTTCCGGAGTACGCTCCCTGCGCGACGAGAAAGAGGGTGATCGATATGACCGGGAGGTTCGGCTCGGTGGTCACGGCAATGGTGACGCCGTTCCGCGATGACTTCTCGCTGGACCTGGAGGGTGCCCAGGCGCTGGCGACGTACTTGCTGGACACCGGGTCGGATACCGTGTTGGTGGCCGGCTCGACCGGAGAGGGTCCCACCGTCTCCCACGAGGAGAAGGATCGACTCTTACGGGCCGTGGTCGAGGCCGCGGGCGGCCGTGGAAAGGTCTGGTGCAACACCGGGACCTACAACACGGTAGAGAGCGTCGAGCTCACCCAACAGGCGGAGAGGGCCGGAGCCGACGCCGCGCTGGTGGTGACGCCGTACTACAACAAGCCGCCCCAGCGCGGGCTGATCGCCCACTTCACCAAGGTCGCCGAATCCACCGACCTTCCCGTAATCCTGTACAACATCCCGGGGCGCACGGCTACCCTGATCGAGGCCGACACGCTCCTCCGACTGGCCGAGGTCGACAACATCGTCGGGGTGAAAGACTCCACGGGCGACTTCCAGACGGCCGGCCGGATCATCACCGAGACGCCGGATGATTTCGATCTCTACTCGGGGGACGACTGGGCCACTTTCCCTCTGGTCTGCATGGGCGCCGCGGGCATCGTCTCCGTGGCCTCGCACCTGGTGGGGCGGGAGATCAAGGAAATGGTGGAGCTGACCACGTCGGGCGACGTCACCAGTGCTTGGAAGATCCACGCCCGGCTGTTGCCTCTCTTCAAGGGCCTTTTCATCACGTCGAACCCCATCCCGGTCAAGGCGGCCCTGGAGATCGCCGGCCGGCCGGTCGGCCCACCTCGGCTGCCTCTGGTGGAGGCGACCCCTGAGGAGCGAACGAAGATCGAGCAGTCCATGCGGGAAGCCGGAGTCGTCTGACCTTCTTGCAGGATGGCGGACGTCTTCTTGACCCCGGGCCCGAACGATCCACGCCTCGTGTTCCTGGGCGGCGTGGGTGAAGTCGGCCGGAACATGGCCGCCCTCGAGATGGACAGCCGCATCCTCGTCCTGGATGCCGGCCTGTCGTTCCCCGAGGTCGAGATGCCGGGTATCGATCTCGTCCTCCCCGACTTCCAGTACGTCCGGGAGCGCCGGGACCGGGTGCACGCCGTAGTCCTGACGCACGGACACGAGGACCATGTGGGCTCCCTGCCCTATCTGCTTCGAGAGTTCTCCCTGCCGATCTATGCGACGAAGCTCACCCTGGCCTTGCTCGAGGGGAAACTCGAGGAGCACGGGGTTCGTGACCGAGCCGAGTTCCACGAGGTGGCCCCCGGACAGGAAGTCAGCACCGGCCCATTCACCTTTCGGTTCCATCGGGTGTCACACTCGATCCCCGATGGCTGTGCGGTGGCCATCGACCTCCCCGCGGGCATCCTCCTGCACTCCGGGGACTTCAAACTCGACCCCACACCGATCGACAGCCGCCCAACCGATCTGCAGGGCATCGCCGAGGAAGCCCGCAGGGGGGTGCATCTTTTCCTGGCCGACTCCACCAACGCGGAGGACCCGGGAAACACCGGGAGCGAGCGCCTGGTCGGCCCGGTTCTGCGGGACATCATCCGGGACGCGCGCCGGCTGGTGGTGGTGGCGTGTTTCGCCAGCCACATCCATCGGATGCAGCAGGTGGCGAACGCGGCTCGGATGGCCGGGAGAAAGATCGCCTTCCTCGGCCGTAGCATGCATCAGAGCGTCGATGCCGCCAGGGCCCTCGGCTACCTGGACGTGCCCCAGGAGGACATCGTCCTCATCGAGGACGTGGAGCGCATGGATCCCGCAGAGGTCGTGGTGTGTTGCACGGGCTCGCAGGGCGAGCCTCTTTCGGCCCTGTCCCTCATGGCCGCTCGCGAACACAAGTGGGTCACGCTCGAGCCGGATGACACCGTGATCCTCTCGTCCTCGGTGATCCCCGGAAACGAGACAGCCATCCACCGAACGATCGACGGGTTGTACCGGACCGGAGCCGACGTCTACCACGTGCCGATCGCCCCCGTTCATGTCTCCGGCCACGCGGCCGCCGAGGAGCTGAAGTTCATGCTGAACCTGGTCCGGCCGCGGTGGTTCATCCCGGTCCACGGGGAACGTCGCCACCTGGCTCACCACGCCAGGCTGGCCCGGGATGTGGGCGTCCCTGAGGACCGCATCCTGATATGCGAGGACGGCGACACGGTCGAGATCGGGTCCACCCTTCGCCGGGGCGATCGCGTCACGGCCGGGATGACCTTCGTCGACGGCTTGGGGATCGGCGACGTCGGAGAGGTGGTGCTGCGAGACCGGCGCAAGCTGGCCGGCGACGGGATCGTTGTGGTAGTGGTCACGGTGGACGCGCACTCGGGCGACGTCCTGGCCGGGCCGGACATCATCGATCGCGGGGTGGTCGAGGAACCAGCCGAGGCCATCCTGGAAGAAGCGCGCCATCGGATCCTGGTGACGTTGAAGGAGAGCGCGGGGCAGGGAGTCACCGATCCGAGGATGTTGCGCGATCACATCCGTGCGGCCCTCCGCCGATTCTTCATGGAGACCACGAAGCGCAAGCCGGTGATCGTTCCGGTGGTCATGGAGGTGTGAGGAGAGCGATGGCGACAAAGAAGAAGTCGCGCTCGAGGACCAGGGCGAGGGCCTCCAAACGAACTGCGTCCCGCCGTTCCTCCGGCAACGGCAAGCGCGCCGGAGCCCGGCCCATTCGGAAGGCCGGGTCCAGGATCGTCCGCCATCTGTCGCCGCGAGGGGCAGACGTCCTCGGCGTGTTCCTGGTCATTCTGGCGGTCTTGTCGATCCTGGGGATGTGGCTGGAATCGGCGGGACCATTCGGCCGGTTCCTGCGCGTGGGAACTCTCGGGCTGACGGGACTCCTCGGATACGCGCTTCCTGTCGTTGCCTGCTTCTGGGCGTTCCTCCTGCTCGGGGGGACCGGCCAGGATGTCCGCGGCAGGATGCTGGTGGGGTTGGTCATCGCGTCACTGGGCATCCTGGGGGTGTTCTCACTGGCTCAGGGAAACCCGGCCCCGGACGACGGGTACAAGGTGGTGAGCTCGGCCGGAGGGGTGATCGGCGCTCTCGTCGCCCATCCACTCTCGAGCGTGGTCTCACCGTACGGCGCCACCGTCGTGTTCCTGGGTCTCGTCCTGCTCGGTGCGATGATCTTCACGGCGACCCCGCTGGTGGCGGTGGGAAGGGCGCTTCGTTGGCTCGTCATCGGGCCCACCTCGGTGCCCGGGGAGGATGAGCAGGACGTCGCGCCGCGCAGGACTCGGCGCCCGCGTCGCCTGAAGGAGAGTCCCGAATCGTTCGCCGACATCGCCCCGGCCATGCCCGAGCCCGAGGTGATGGGTGTGCCGAAACAGGTCCGGCTCCCACTCACGGCTCGAGGGAACGGCTACAAGCTGCCCCCGCTCGATCTACTCAGACGAGCTCCGGCCACGCCCGCCGACGCCAGGGACGCCGAGCACACGATGGAGGCGCTGGAGCGGACGTTCCGAAACTTCGGCGTCGCAGCCAAAGTCGGTGCGTCCCATCGAGGACCCACCGTCACCATGTACGAGGTCGAGGTGGAGGCGGGGACCAAGGTGAACCGGGTCCTGTCCCTGGCCGACGATATCGCTTACGCGCTGGCCACACCCGACGTGCGGATCATCGCGCCAATCCCCGGCAAGTCGGCCATCGGCGTCGAGGTTCCCAACAAGGTTCGGGACTTCGTCATGCTCGGAGACGTCCTTGCCTCGAAGGCGGCTCGAGAGGTGACCAAGCCGTTGTTCGTCGGGCTGGGGAAGGACGTGCACGGCAGGGCGGTGCTGGTCAATCTGGCCGAGATGCCGCACGTGCTCATCGCCGGGGCCACGGGAGCCGGGAAGTCCTCGCTGATCAACACCTTCGTCACGTCGGTCCTGATGCGGACGTCCCCGGACGACGTGAAGGTTGTGCTGATCGACCCCAAGCGAGTGGAGCTCTCCCACTTCGCCGAGCTGCCACACCTGCTGATGCCCGTGATCGTCCAGCCGAAGAAAGCGGCCGAGGCGCTGGCCTGGGTCGTACGAGAGATGGAGACGCGGTACGAGTCGCTGGCCGCCGTCGGCATGCGGGACATCGACACCTACAACACCCAGCACGCCGAGGGGACGCTGCGTGTCCCGCCGGGCCAAGAGGCCAACTTCGGGGGCCTCCCCTGGATCCTGGTGGTCATCGACGAGCTGGCCGACCTGATGATGGTGGCACCGAGGGACGTCGAGGACGCCATCTGCCGGATCGCCCAGATGGCCCGGGCCGTGGGGATCCATCTGGTGGTGGCCACCCAGCGGCCGAGCGTGGACGTGGTCACGGGCCTCATCAAGGCCAACATCCCCTCGCGGATCGCGTTCATGACTGCGTCTCAGGCGGACTCCCGGGTGATCCTGGACGTGGGTGGCGCCGAGAAGCTGGTCGGCCACGGCGACATGCTGTTCCAGCCGGCCAACGTGTCGAAGGCCGTTCGGATCCAGGGCGCGTGGGTGACGGAGAAGGAGATCGAGAGCGTCGTCGACTGGTGCCGGAACCAGCGTCAGCCGGAGTACGCGGTCACGGTGGAGGGGATGGGCCGGCGGACTGCGGACGACGATGACGACCTGGGAGACGACGATCAACTGCTTGAGCAGGCGGCCGAGCTGGTGATCCGGTCACAGCTCGGATCCACCTCGATGCTCCAGCGCAAGCTCAAGGTCGGATTCGCCCGAGCCGGCCGGCTGATGGACCTCATGGAGGAGCGGGGTATCGTGGGACCTAGCCAGGGATCCAAGGCCCGCGACGTCCTGATGACGTGGGAAGAGTGGGAAGCGTCCCGGGCCCGAGCTCGCTAAGCCTGGCGGACCGGCCAAATAGAAAGGAGCGAACCCGAAGGCTCGCTCCCTCCGTCACTCCGCACTTCGGGATCCGAAGACCCGGCCTTGCTTCGTGACGCGCGGAAGATACGCCACGAGAGCTTTCGCTGTCCAGCCGGAAGGCCTCCTCGAGGTCAAATAGAGTGACAAGAACGAGAGCAGGGGGAGTTTCAGGTCTCCCCGGCTCGCTGACCTACTATGAGCAGGTGCAGGGAATCGGGATCGGTCCGGCGCTCCGCAAGGCGCGGCTCCTTCGGGGGAAGTCGATCGCGGAGGCCAGCCGGGAGACGAGGATCCGCGCGGAGTACCTCCAAGCGCTCGAACGAGAGACGTTCGACGCACTGATGGGCGACGTGTACGGCCGGGGGATGCTCCGGTCCTATTCGTCATACTTGGGGCTGGATCCGACCAAGGTCGTCACCGTCTACAACCAGCACTTCGGTGGCCCGCGCCCGCTCCTCCCCGATCCGACGCCTGCCCCCATCAGGACCCCACGCCATCCCAACCTCCCGCAGCTCGTGCGGCACCATCCGAGCTGGACGTTCCTCATCGGGGTGGCGCTTCTCCTGCTCGCCATCCTGGGCGCGGTGGGACTGCTCTCGCGGTCGAAGGCGGCGACTCGAGCCGGGGGCCAGACCGGTCCGCAAGCCTCCATCCCGGTCCTGCCCCCGACCGTGACCGTAGTTCTCCGAGCGGACGAACCGGTCACCGCCATCATCCGCATCGACTACGCCAAGCCGCGGACGTTCGAGCTGCGGGCAGGAGAGGGACGCACGTTCGAGGGGAACACGAGGGTGGTGGTGGGGTTCGACCATGGAGGGACCACGGCGCTGACGGTGAACGGCCACAATCTCAAGAAGCCGGGCAAGAAGAACCAACCCTACACGGCCACGTTCAGGCCTCAGGATTTCAGGGGGAAGTCATCCGCGAACGGCCCCTGACTCCCCTCGGGCTCGGCTGGCCCAACATCGTCTCGGTGTTGCGGGTACTTCTCGTGCCCTTCCTGGTGATCCTGATCCTGGCCCAGGAGCGGTCCGCCTCGTACCTGGCCGCCACCATATTCGTGGTAGGGGCGGCGACCGACGGGCTCGACGGATACCTCGCCAGGCGTTATGACTCGACGACCGGGACCGGGGTCTGGCTGGACCCGCTAGCCGACAAGATCCTGGTGGCGGCGCCCGTCCTCACGCTCGCCGCGCTGGGCGAGTTCCCGGTATGGGGCGCCACCATCCTGGTCGCCCGCGAGCTGGCCATCTCCCTCCTCCGGGTGGTCCTGGGCCTCCGGGGACAGAGCGTGCCGGCCTCTCGCGCGGCCAAGCTCAAGACCACGCTGCAGCTGCTGGCCATGACGCTGTACATCCTGCCGCTGGGGCACGGGGCGAACGGTCTGAAGCTCGCCGTCCTCATCGTCGCTCTGGTCCTGACCGTGGTCACGGGGGCCGACTACGTGGTCCACGCCATGCGCCCGCGTCACGTCGCCCGGGGCTTGTCCGAGGAGTGGAGGCATTGAAGGCGGAGATCATCGGGGTGGGAACCGAGATCCTGCTGGGGCAGATCTGCAACAACAACGCTCAGTGGATGTCCGAGCGGCTCGCGCAGATCGGAGTGGACGTCGCGTACCACCAGGCGGTGGGGGACAACCTCGATCGGATCGAGACCGCCTTTCGACTCGCTCTGTCTCGCTCCGACGTGGTCATCGCCACTGGGGGCCTGGGGCCCACCCAGGACGACATCACGCGCGAAGGTATCGCCGCGGCCCTCGAGGTCCGGCTGGTTCGCCACCCCGAGATCGAGGACTTCCTGCGAGAGAAGTTCGCCCGGCTGGGCCGCAGGATGGCCGAGATCAACCTGGTCCAGGCAGACGTTCCCGAGGGAGCCGAGTACATCCTTCCCGACCGGGGAACGGCTCCCGGGCTGATCTGCGTGACGCCGCAGAGGAAGCGGATGTACGCCGTGCCGGGGGTGCCGGCCGAGATGCGGGAGATGATGACGGGAACGGTCCTGCCTGAACTGGCTGCGCTGGCCGGTCCGTCGGCCCTCGTCTCCCGCACGATCCGCCTGACGGGAATCGCGGAATCGAAGGTGGCGGAGATCCTGGACGACCTCTTCCGTGCCTCGGCCAACCCATCCGTCGCGTACCTCGCCTCCTCCGGCGAGGTGAAGGTCCGGCTCACGGCGAAGGCCACGACCAGGGAGGAGGCCGAGCGACTGATCGAGCCCCTTGCGCTCGAAGTGCACGCCCGCCTGCCAGGGTTCGTCTTCACCACAACCGATGAGGAGCTGGAGCAGGTCATCGCCAGGCTGCTCGACGCATTGGGTGCCACGGTCGCGTGCGCGGAGTCCCTGACAGGTGGAAGCTTGGCGCTCCGCCTCTCCGCGGCGCCCGGTGCCTCCAGCTACTTCAAGGGTTCTGCGGTCACCTACACGGCGGAGGCCAAGCGCGACATTCTCGGCGTTTCCCAGCAAACGATGGACGGACCGGGTGTGGTCAGCGAGGAATGCGCCCGAGAGATGGCACTGGGGACGAGACGGATCTTCCAGGCCGATCTGGGACTCGCCGTGACGGGGGTAGCGGGGCCGGATCCCCACGACGGCAAACCCCCAGGGACTGTCTGTCTGGCTCTGGCATGGGACCGCGGGAGCCAATCCGACTCCTTCCGCGCGCCGGGCGATCGGGAGCAGGTCAGGCGGTGGGCCGAGCAGTCGGCCCTCGACATGCTGCGACACCGTCTGGAGGACCAGCTCCGCGCGG
>WNGE01006745.1_pt1 | contig 12699 bp, 15 predicted proteins | sample 5400651 | NCBI WGS metagenome assembly WNGE01 (sample SAMN13153370, study PRJNA577476) | soil metagenome | isolation source: 60 cm soil or saprolite under grassland replicate 2 | place: USA:California | collected 2016-06-15 | reverse complement strand
ACGCCAGCCCGCGGCGCTTTCACCCGCTGGTCGTCATCCATTGCGGGGCGCTGACCGAAACGCTGCTCGAAAGCGAACTCTTCGGCCACGAAAAGGGCGCCTTCACGGGCGCGCAATATCGCAAGAAGGGCAAGTTCGAGATCGCGGAAGGCGGGACCGTCTTTCTCGATGAAATCGGGGACATCAGTCTCAAGACCCAGACCGATCTACTTCGCGTTCTGCAGGAGCGCGAAATCGTTCGCGTCGGCAGTACGCAGCCCATCAAGGTCGATTTCCGGTGCGTCGCGGCCACGAACAAGAACCTTGACCAGTTGATTGAAGAAGGCAAGTTTCGACCCGATCTCTTTTATCGCCTCAACGTTTTTCATATCGAGCTTCCGCCGCTGCGCGAGCGCCGCGACGACATTCCGCTGCTGGTCAATCATTTCGTCCGCAAGTTTTCGATGCAGATGAATAAGAAGATCAATCGGGTCTCGCCCGCGGCCATGGACTTGCTGCAGCAGCAACCGTGGATGGGGAACATCCGTGAACTCGAGAATGCCATCGAGCGTGCGATGGTGGTCGCCCAGGAGCCGGAAATCGGCGAGCGCGACTTCGTCTTTAAAGCCGCCGCGGCCGGTCCGAACGGATCGAAATCGCTGGAAGACATGGAGAGGGCGCACATCCTGCGCGTGCTCGAACAGTGCAACTGGAACCAGACGCGTGCCGCCGAGACCCTGGAAATCGACCGCGTCACACTGCATCACAAGCTGAAGAGATACGGCTGGAGCAAACCCGTCGAGACCCGATGAAGATGCTCGAACTGCTGCCGATCGGAAACTTCGACGCGCGGCTGCTGCAGAACGTGGCTCCAGCGCTCGCCGATGCCTTCCGCGTGCCCTGCCGCATCGCGGGTGCGCGGCTCGATCCGCAGTTCGCCTTTCACACCGAGCGCCAGCAGTATCACTCGTCGGAAATACTGCAGGCCATGCAGGAGTACGCCGCCGACGGCGCGTGGCGTGTGCTGGGCGTGACGGGCGTCGATCTCTACATCCCGATTCTGACCTTCGTCTTTGGAGAAGCGCAGATGGGCGGCCCGTGCGCCGTGGTGTCGTTCCATCGCCTGATGCAGGAGTTTTACGGGCTACCCGGCGACACAGAACTGCTGATCGATCGCCTCGTCAAGGAATCCGTGCATGAGGTTGGTCATACCTTTGACTTAATGCACTGCGATGACTACGCATGCGCCATGGCTCCCTCACACGCGGTGGAGTGGATCGATTTGAAGGAATCAGTGCTGTGCGGGAATTGCCAGGAACGAGCGCTGGAAGCGGTGGGATAAGACGAGTGTCCATTACGACGACGGCTTCAGCGCACCTTTAAAGACTTGTCATCCTGAGCGAAGCGAAGGACCCATGTATTTCGCTGCGTCGAGCACAGCGCATAGCAGTCCATAGGTCCTTCGCTTCGCTCAGGATGACAGCATAAAGGCACGGGCCTCTCGGTGATTATCCGCAGCTACCGCTTGTCAATTACCTTCCGAATCCGCTCGAAGGCCCAATCGATTTCGTCGCGGGCGATGGTGAGCGGCGGCGCGATCCGGATGACGTGATCGTGTGTCTCCTTGCACAGGATGCCTTCTTCTTTCAGCGCCTCGCAGAGCGGGCGCGCTTTTCCGTGAAGTTCGATGCCGATCCAGAGACCGCGGCCACGGACTTCTTTCAGGTCCGGGCTGCGCAGCGTTCGTAGCCGCGCGAGGAAGTAAGCGCCCAACTCTGCGGAGCGCTCCGGGAGTTTCTCGTCGACCAGCACGCGCAGCGCGGCACGTGCCACCGCGCAGGCCAGCGGATTGCCGCCGAAGGTCGAGCCGTGATCTCCGGGATTGAAGACGCCGAGAACTTCTTTGGACGCGAGCACTGCCGAGACCGGATAGAAGCCGCCAGAAAGCGCTTTACCGATAATCACTGCATCGGGGCGGATGCCCTCGTGCATGTAGGCGAAGAGCTTCCCGGTGCGGCCGAGGCCTGACTGGATTTCATCGGCAATGAAGAGCACGCGATTCTGCCGGCAAAGATCGGCCGCTTCTCTCAGAAAGCCGGCGGGTGGGATTACGACGCCAGCTTCACCCTGGATAGGCTCGACAAGAAAGGCGCAGGTGTTCGGCGTGATCGCAGCGCGCAGGGCGCCAGCATCGCCGTAAGGGATGATCTGGAAACCTGGCGTGAAGGGGCCGAAGCCGTCGCGATACTGTTCGTCGGTCGAGAAGCTGACGATGGTCACGGTGCGGCCATGGAAATTGTTGGCGCAGACGATGATCTCGGCCTGATTCTCCGGGATGCCCTTGACCTTGTATCCCCACTTGCGCGCCGCTTTGACGGCGGTCTCGACGGCCTCCGCGCCGGAATTCATCGGCAGCGCCATATCGAAGCCGGTGAGGTCGTGCAGTTCCTTGTAGAGCAAAGGCAGCTGATCGTTGCGGAACGCCCGCGAGGTTAGCGTGACCTTGTGCGCCTGCTCCATTAGCGCGTCGAGGATCTTGGGATGGCAGTGTCCCTGGTTGACGGCTGAGTACGCCGCCAGGCAATCCAAATACTTCTTGCCATCGACGTCATACACCCAGCATCCCTGGGCGCGCTCGATAACCACGTCGAGCGGATGGTAGCTATGGGCTCCGTATTTTTCTTCGAGTTGGATGAAGTCGTTGGTACGGGTCTTTTCTTCTACTAAGGGCATTGAGTTCTCCAAAAGGTCGTTAGTTGCTGGTTTCTCGTTGCTTGTACCCTGAGGCACAGCACAGACTGGAAACGAGCAACGACGAAACCAGAAACTCGCGCTGGCTACTGCTCCAACAACATCGTCAACAGCGCCATGCGTACATACAGTCCATTGGTCGCCTGCCGGAAATAGAGCGCTCTGGGATCGGTGTCGACGGTCTTGTCCAACTCCACGGTCCGCGGCAGCGGGTGAAGGATCATGGCATCGGGCTTCATTCGCGGCAAAACCGAAGAATCGATTGCGTAGTTTCGCAAAGTAGGACGGTCAAGCGCGCGGCCGGGATGAATGCGCGTCTGATAGACGACGTCCACTTCCCCTACGACTTTTTTCAAGTCCGACTCGATCTCATAGCGTACGTTGTGCCGGTCCAGATACTCCAGAATGTCGGGCTTCATCTGCATCTCGGGTGGGCTGACGAAGAAGATGCGGATGCGCTCGAACTTGGCCAGCAAGTAGGCCAGCGAACGGACGGTTCGTCCCTGGTCGAGTTCGCCAATGAAAGCCACGCTCAGGCCGTCCAGCGGACGCATGCGGTAGATGGTGTACAGATCCAGCAGCGCTTGTGTGGGATGCTGGCCGCCATTGCCATCTCCGGCATTGATCACCGGCACGGGCGACACCGCGGCCGCCCGCCGGGCGCCATCTTGTTCGTGGTGCCGAATCACGATCACGTCGGAGTAGCCCCCGATGATGCGGATCGTGTCTTCGACCTGCTCGCCCTCAACCTCCGACGAAAAGGCCCGCGCCTGCTCGGTCGAAAGCACGCGTCCTCCGAGCTTGTGCATGGCGGCTTCAAACGAGAAGCGCGTGCGCGTGGAGGGTGCATAAAATAAGGTTGCCAGGATGCGGTTCTGGTGATCGAGCGAGCCGCCGCGCGCCACTATTCTCTCCATGCCCCGCGAGCGGCCGAACAACTCCATCAGCAAGGGGAGCGTGAACTGCTGGGATTCGACCACGTGGCGCAGCTTCATCGAGGCGGGTTCCAGACCGACGTGCAAGTCTTTCTGCTCCGCGATTGCATTAGGCGTGGTCAAACTGCGATTCATGTTCACTTGACACTCACCTTCTGGTGCGCAGCGCCGCCAAGCGCCTGCGCAGCCGCTCCCGGCAGAATGCGGGTTCCCGCCGTACCCGCGACTGCTTCGCAAAGATGCTCGTACGAACTGATGATGACTTCTTGGCCGCCACCGCGCAGGAACTGCAGCGCCGATTCCACCTTCGGTCCCATGTTTCCGGGCGGAAATTGTCCGGCCCGGTAGAAGGCTTCCACCTCATCTGCCGAGACGCAAGTGAGCGGGCGTTGCGTTGGCTTCTTGTAGTCCAGATAAACGTAGTCCGTATCGGTTGAAATGGCCAAGATGCTGACGCCAAGTTCGGACGCCAGCAAGGCCGAAGCGCGATCTTTGTCGATCACCGCCTCCACCCCCTGGAACCCGCCATTAGCCCGAACCACCGGAATCCCGCCACCGCCGCAGGCAATCACCAGCACGCCCGCCTTGACCAACTCGCGGATCACCGCGAGTTCGACAATCTCGACTGGTTCGGGCGAAGGCACGATGCGCCGATAGCCGCGAGAGGCATCTTCGACAATGGTCCAACCGAACAGACGTTTCTTCTCCTCCGCGTCGGCCCGCGAATAGAAGGGTCCAATTGGCTTGGACGGATGTTCCATCGCCGGATCACTCGCGGAAACGACGGTTTGAGTCACCACGCTGACTACGGGACCCGGCAGGGCCGCCGCGGCCAGCTCGCGCTGCAAGGCCTGCGCGAGCAGATAACCGATCTCACCCTGGCTCGCGGCGCCGCAAACGTCCAGGGTCTGCCCCGGAACCTGGTCAGACGCGCGCTCGGACCGCAGCAGCTGCGCTCCCACCTGTGGGCCGTTTCCGTGAGTAATCACGATCCGGTACCCGGCGCGAACCAGGCCAACGATGGCCGCCGCGGTACGGCGGGCATTGCTCATCTGTTCGGCAACGGTCCCCTTCTCACCCGCCCGGATAAGAGAGTTGCCGCCCACGGCGATGAGGATCGTAGTTCGGAGTTCGGAGTTCGTAGTTCGCCTCTCCCCTTAACCTGCCGCCTTCTCCGACCATGAGCGGAGTCCGGTGAGCATCTTCCCTACAGCATCTGCCTGCGCCATTAATGCGTCAGCAACATCTGCCTTCACATAACCCAAGTTTTTTGAGATTTCGAGCTGGGTCTCAACTTCAGACAACGAGCCTCTGGCTTGGCCGATGAACTGTCGGAACTCATTCCTGGAATTTCGCCCGTGTCCTTCTGCCAGGTTGCTGGGAATCGATACCGCTGCTCGTCGAATTTGACTTACCAAACCGTACAATTCCTCTTTGGGGAAAGCACGAGTGATCCGATAGATCTCCGTGACCATCGCCATCGCCTGCTGCCACGCGCTCAGATCCCGATACCCTCGCAATGCTTGTTCCATGGGACGCCCTTTCTTCGCTTGAAAGCGAACTCCGACCTACGAACTACGAACTCCGATTTTCATGCCTTCCGCCACTCTCGGCTTCATCAGCTCCAGCATGATCGCTTTCTGAGCGTGCAGCCGATTCTCCGCTTCCTGGAAGACGACCGAGTGCACCGAGTCGATGACGTCGGCGGTGACTTCATCGCCGCGATGTGCCGGGAGGCAATGCATGAAGATGGCATCGGGCTTTGCCAGTTTGAACAGGTCGGCGTTGACCTGATAGGGACGGAAAATCCTTTCTCTTTCCTCTTTCTCCTTCTCCTGGCCCATGCTCGTCCAGGCGTCGGTGTAGACCACATCGGCGCCGCGCACCGCCTCAAGCGGATCGTTGGTGACCGTGCACGTCCCGCCGGTGCTCTGCCCACGTTCTGTTGCCCACCGAATGGCGGCGGCATCGGGCTCGTACTTCGGAGGCGTTGCTACCCAAACCTTGGCTCCCAAATGCGCGCCCGCAAACATCAGCGAGTGAGCGACATTGTTTCCATCTCCGACGTATGCCACCTTCAGGCCTGCGACTTCATTCTTCAACTCGAAGATCGTCAGGTAGTCGGCCATCGCCTGGCAGGGATGGCTATAGTCGGTCAGCCCGTTGATGACCGGGACCTCCGCGTACTCGGCCATCTGGTCCACGATTTCGTGGGCAAACGTGCGGATCATAATGCCCTGGACCATTCGCTCCAGGTTCTTGGCGACGTCGTAGATCGATTCACGCTTGCCAAGATTGATCTCCGCCGGAGAAAGATAAAGCGAGAACCCGCCCAGTTGATGGATGCCGACATCGAAGCTCACACGCGTTCGCAACGAGGGCTTCTCGAAGATCAGCGCGAGAGTCTGACCCTTGAGCGAGTCGGCGTAGTTCTTTGGATTCGCCTTGATCAGCCGCCCCAGTTCGATGAATTCGCGAACTTCCTTGGGAGTGAAATCCCGGATGGAAAGAAAATCGTTGCGAAGCATTTGGAATCTCCAGAAGCAGGTCTCAGTTCTCAGTTCTTAGGTCTCAGGAAAGTCAAACCCTTACTAAGTCGAAGCTGCCAGATCTTCGGTCGGCTTTTCCTGAGACCTGACACCTTCTTTACACAGGCAGCAACCGCTTCTCCACTTTCTTCGCAAACTCCGCGATCAGTTCGGTAACGCCGTGTGGGCTGCGTTCCTCGATTTCGTATCCGACGCGCACCGTTGGATGCTTGATGTTCAGAATGCGCGCCAGATCGACCGGAGTGGCGATCACTACGACATCACACGGGGTGCGGTTGATGGTTTCTTCCAGTTCATGCCGCTGCATGTCGCCATATCCCATGGCCGGCAGAAGCGTCGTCATGTGCGAATACTTTTCGAAGGTCGAACGGATCGAGCCCACGGCATAGGGGCGAGCATCCACCAGTTCCGCGGCGCCGTACTGGCGTGCCGCCACCACGCCTGCGCCATAGCACATTTCGCCGTGCGTGAGCGTCGGTCCGTCTTCGACCACCAGCACCCGCTTGCCGCAAATCTGCGCGGGATCGTCGACCGACACTCGACAAGCCGTTTCGATCACCCGCGCCCCGGGGTTCGCCTGCTCGATGTTCCTCCGAACCGTGGCAACGTTCTCTGGAGCGGCGGTGTCCACCTTGTTAATCACCACCACCTGCGCCCGCCGCAGGTTGACCTCGCCGGGATAGTAGGCCAGCTCATGGCCCGGCCGGTGCGGATCGGCCACCACGATCTCCAGGTCGGAAAAGTAAAACGGGGTGTCATTGTTGCCACCATCCCACAGAATGACGTCGGCTTCCTTCTCCGCCTGGCGCAGGATCTTCTCGTAGTCGACCCCGGCATAAACCACCGTTCCGTGCACCAGGTGGGGCTCGTACTCTTCGCGCTCTTCGATTGTGCAATGATGGCGCTCCAGATCCGCCAGGGTCGCAAAGCGCTGCACCGCTTGGGCAGCAAGGTCCCCATACGGCATGGGATGGCGAATGGCCACGATCTTAAGCCCCGCCCGCCGCAGTTCCGCGGCTACCTTCCGCGACAGCGGACTCTTTCCGCACCCCGTCCGCACCGCGCAGATCGAAATCACCGGCACCGACGACTTCAGTTGGGTGTGCTGCGCGCCCAGCAGCCAGAAGTCCGCGCCCGCCGCCAACACGCGTGACGCCAGGTGCATCAACGTCTGGTGCGCGACGTCGCTGTAAGAAAACACAACCACGTCGATCCCCCGCTCGCGAATCAGCTTTTCGAGGTCTTTCTCTTCCGCGATCGGAATCCCATCGGAGTATTCAGGCCCGCCTAACTCTGCGGGATAACGCCGCCCGGCAATGTCGGGAATCTGGGTTGCCGTGAAAGCTACTACGCGATAAAGCGGATTGTTGCGAAAGAAAACGTTGAAGTTATGGAAGTCGCGGCCAGCCGCACCGAGAATCAGCACTTTCTTCATGATTTCAGTCCTCTCCATCCCCCACGATTACCTTCTATGGTCGCCCGCGATGGGCACACAGGCTGTGAGGGGCGTCACAGGCGGCTGTGTCAGGCGTGCGAAACCATGTGATCCCTGCCGATGGTTCGTCGAACCCGACCAGCCTTCGTCAGCACCAGGCGTGCCAAGCCGTGCCCCCGCCTATCTTCTTAGAACTAAGTGCCTGTAATTCCACGTGCTTAACTGAGACCGCCCGGGTGGAAACTTCGGCCTCTCGCGTGCATTATGGTTGCAATCTCTCTGACCAAATCCCACAGAAGAGAAGAATGGACCCAGCCAATGCTACAAAAATGTGCGAACCCCTCCTGTACCGTTCCCTTCCGCTCGCTGCGCGAAGGCAAACTGTTTCTGGCCGAAACGCTCCCGCAGGACCCCAGCCGACCGTTCGACGGCGAACGCCGCAAGGTGCGCAAGCGGGAACACTTCTGGCTCTGTGACGTCTGTTCCAACCATTTTACCCTCCGCTTCGATGCGGAACGCGGAATGCTCACCGTGCCCCTGACCGACTACATGGCGCCAATGTTTCTAACCCGCGCCGCCGGGGAGAGGTGTTGAGTGGGAAGAAAAAAAGCGCTCCTGGACCGTCCGCTGCCAACCCGCTTCCCTTGCGCGGTATGTGGGATCGAAACCAATCGGCATGCCAATTGGTTTCTGCTGGTCGAGAACCGCTGGCTGGACCGCCTCAGGATTCTCTCCTGGCACCCGGTCCTGGCAGCCCAGGAAGACATGCTGAGCGTCTGCGGCCGGCAGCATCTCAAGACTCTCATCGCCCACTGGCTGACCGAAGCCAACCTTGAACTCCAGGCCAGCATTGATCGGGTGGTCCCAATCACCAGCGAGAGCCAGACGCAAGCCGAACTTGGTCCGCTCGCGGTGGGCGGGCTCGTGGGAGAACTCGCCGTCCACCGCGAGGCCCTTTCCCGGGTCTGGACCGGATCCCCCGAAACGCTGGAGTGCATCCTGAACGCCCTCATTGGCGACGTGGAGCCCAGAAAGCCCGCCATGAACTTCTCTGTGTTCGACGTGTCCTCGGACTACTACCGTGAGATTGCCCTTCATTGAAGGCGCTGGCAGAGTTCAACTCTGCCGGCGCTCCCGCCCCACAACTCCGCCTTTTGACGATGTTTATGAGTCAGCACGCAACGATCGGACGCAGCCCGAGGCGTGTCAGGCGTGCGAGGGCGCTTGCGGCTGCCGCTCAGGGGGAATGTCGGAACCGTTTGGTCTGCTTCCAGCGGCATGAAAAAAAGCGATTGCAGTCCTTCCCAGGCGCAATCGCTTTGCTCGAGCAAATCGGGAAGAACGCCCCGCTCTCCACCGCCACGCTCGGATCGACAGCCGTAACTAGCGCGCAGTCACGGTACTAGTTCGCGTAGTAGGCGGCGTTTTTCTCCAGGAATTCCTTCTTCTCCTCGGGAAGATCGTCCGCCGTAAAAATCGAATCCGACGTACAGGCCGGAACGCAAGCGCCGCAATCGATGCAGCCCGCGGGATCGATGAAAAGTTGCGCCGCCGCCTCAAACTGCGGCTCGTCTTTCTTAGGATGAATGCAATCGGTGGGGCAGACTTCCACGCAAAGTTCGTCTTTGATACAGGTGTCTGTGATCACGTACGCCATGAGTTTGTCCTGAGTCCTTTCCTCAAGTGGATGCTCTGCCTACCTTAGAGTCTCACGGCACGTCGCAGCGGTGACCTTCATCACAGCCCGCTGTGGCCAGTGGGTCACACGGTACGGTGACCGCTGTCACAGCCAAACTGTGCGCTCTGCCTGTAAAAACAATGATCATTGATTCAGAGGGGAATAAGCAGAATTGCCCGGCCCCACCCCACGACCCCACATGCCGCCACCCAGCGGCGGGCCGGGCACTTCTTCCCTGAATGTGAAACTCCCCCCTCCCCCAAGCATGTGCTCCTCACGCGCGGGCCAGGCTCTTGCCCGGTACCGCTTTTCTCATCCGAAATCGAATAAATAGGTAAGGAGGAGCCCCGCAGTGGCAAAGGCCCTTCCTGTTACTAGGTGTGCCTCCTGCTATGATTTCCGTTCGGCGAAATGGTGGAACCGAAGCTTTTACGTTCTTAGCCGCGATGCGGCGTAAGAATGCAGCCCACGGCGCAAGCCGTGGGGGAAGGTGGGCAGCAGACAAGCCCCAGCTGGGCGAAAGACAAGTTCTCACGCACCCACTTCAGCGCTGGGGAAAAGTGGGGAAGGAGCGGTCAAGTCCCGCAGGGACGGCCCAGTTTTGAACAGACTCTTCACTGGCGGACTCTGCCCTGGCCGGAGTGTGCGATGAAAAGTACCTCTTAGTGCCGGGGGCACGACTACGTCGCTCGGCCCGCAGTTGAACCCCCGTTAGGAACAGCAAAAGGTGGGATGCCCCCGCGCCGAAAGCGCCGGGCGCCCGGCCGGCTTGGTCGCAAACTCAGTGCATCTCCAGGCGCTCGTGACCCGTTCCTGCGATCCGCTGGGTCGTTTGTGGTTTGAGCCTCAATCGGCCGCCGCCGACCCCTTCCCCACTCCACTCTTCAAATCCCCCGCCAGCAGGCGATGGAACAACTGCTCCCCAGCTTCGCGCCGCACCGAGAGCCGCCCCGCTCCATACGCGCGCGACTTGAGCCCGCGCTGCACCGCTTCGCAGATGCCCAGATCTTCATCCTGCACGCGATTCCCGACCGCCACGCTCTGCTCGTGGTACTCGCGCCGTGCCTCGCTCCCGTCGCTAAAGTAGAAATCGAAAATCACCCGGCAATGGTCCACATCAATCGGAACGACCAGGTTAGTGTCCATGTACCCTTCGTAGCAGTTGAACATAAAATTCGGATGCAGCCAGAAATACCACGCCCGATCGCCCTTCCGCGTGCTGGCCACGACTGCCTCTTCATCGGAGAACACCAACGGGCTCGACTGCAGGCAGTAGCGGTCTTCGTTCTCAATGGTGTATTGCTTGTAATCGAGAACCGAGTTCAAGCCCTTGTGCAGATGCGGCACATGATATCCGCCATCCAGGTAGTTATCGACAAACACCTTCCAGTTGCAGTGAATGTCGTAAGTCTTGCTGGTGAAATAGTGGAGTTTAGTGAGCCCTAGCGGAGCCGCCCGCTTTACCAATCCTCCCAGAAATTCCGGAAGCGAGGCCGCCTGCGGATCCAGGTTCACAAACACAAACTTCTCCCATGTATCCACCTTCACGGGAACCAGCCCGTTGTCTTTGCGCTCGAATCCCAGCACGCCCTCGAACTCCGGCATCCCCTTCAGCGCGCCATCGAGGCCATAATTCCAACCATGATACGGACAATGCAGAATGGAAGCCTGCCCGCAAGGCTCGGTTACCACCGCCGCTGCATGGTGCCGGCACACGTTGAAAAATGCGCGCAGCACGCCATCATTTCCGCGCACCGCAAGCAGCGGTTCGCCCGCGACGGTTGCGGTCACAAACTGTCCCGGCTTCTCCACCTGATCAACCCGGCCCACGACCTGCCAGGTCTTGCTGAATACCGTCTGCCGCTCCAGTTCCGCAATGCGCGCGTCCACATACCAGGGTGCTGGAATCGTGCAAGCCTTGTTCAGCGGCGCTTTGTCGTCATAGCTCTCTAGAATCTCCCGAACACCCATCCACGCTCATCCTCATTTTCCTGGGATTTGAATTTTCTCCGACCCGATGGCCCGCCGCATCAGCGCCACGAACTGCTCGATGCGCGCTTCTTTTTTCTCCGGAATCGGCCCCTGCTTCCGGAACAACCCCGGATCCAGTTCCTCGGTGAGCAGCGCGTCCTGGAAGCGGTCCGTCGTCCATTCCAGAATTGACCCGATCATGTCGGCATCCAGATCGGAGCGCAGTTCTCCGCGGCCCAGACCGTAGCGCACGAAATCGCGCCACCCGTAAGGATCTTCCGCCACCAGAAACCGGTTGATCTCCCGCCGCAGCGAAAGGTCCGTGCCGTAATTCCCCACCAGGTAAATCCGATAGGAAGCCCAGTTGTCCCGCACCATATTCTCGGTGCGGCTCAGCCAATACCGCAGGAGGTCAAAAAATCCCCGCTCCCGCCATTCCGCGGGAACTTCCATGTACTTCGGGAACGACCGGACCGCCTTCTTATACGCCTCAAAAAACAGTCCGTCCTTGCTCCTGAAATGCTGAAAGACCGAACCTTTGGCGATGTCCAGTTCGGCGGCAATATCCTCCACCCGCGCCTCGCTATATCCGTGCTCGGCAAAGTGCCGGATGGCAGCATCCACAATTCGGGCCCGCTTGGCTTCTGACCGCGGACGCGGCTTCGCATCCACCCGCAACTGGGCGGGCTTGGCTAGGCTTTTCGCGATTCCGTCCATGACTGACTCCAAGTCAACGCCAGATACGGTGCTGAAAGACGATTTTGCAACGCTTTATGCCTAAAGAACTTCCGCCAACTTCGCTCACTGCATTCTGGATCATTCTTGACCCTAGGTCAACGACCATGACAAGCGTCTCCAGACCGTCTTTAGACACTGTCATTATCGGCGCAGGACCCAACGGCTTGACCACCGCCGCCTATTTAGTGCGCGTTGGTAACTTCGCCGCAGGCAGGATCTCGGTCACGCGAGCATCCGCCGACTCAGTCGCCATGGACGAGAAAGAGAGACGGTGCCCATGTGAGGCAAGAGAGCTGGAGGAAGTCTCGCAAACGCCGTTTTTCACGGAGAGAATGACCGGCGACCCCCAAATTACCAAATCGAAGTTACCAAATTACCAATCCTCTCATGAGCTTCCAATCGCAATTCCCGCGATAAACACCAGCACTCCGCCCACCACCACCTGAAACGCCGCCGACAGCAGGGGGGTATCCATATAACGGTTCCGTATCCACGCAATCGCTCCCAGTTCCAGCGCCACAATCACGACCGCAGCGATGAACGCAACATGAAAGTCGGGGATCAGGAATGGCAGGGTATGGCCAATACCGCCCGCAGTCGTCATCAGTCCCGTTACCGCGCCGCGCAGCACCGGGCGCCCGCGCCCCGTAAGCGATCCGTCGT
>WNGE01006744.1_pt1 | contig 12699 bp, 9 predicted proteins | sample 5400651 | NCBI WGS metagenome assembly WNGE01 (sample SAMN13153370, study PRJNA577476) | soil metagenome | isolation source: 60 cm soil or saprolite under grassland replicate 2 | place: USA:California | collected 2016-06-15 | reverse complement strand
CCTCGTCGCCGAGCTCCTCGGGCTTGTTGGGCATGAGGCCGCCGTCGTACCAGGTCAGCTTCACGGGTGGCATGGGACCACGGGCGGGGAACTCGTAGAAGGTCAGAGTGGCGTGCGGGTAGGACGCACCGTTGAAAGGGGTGGATACGGTCTCGATGCTTGCAGGGAGTCCGAGGTTGAGCGCCCACATGGAGTGGTCGATCAAGTGTGCGCCCATGTCGCCAATCGCGCCGACGCCCCAATCCACCCAGCCGCGCCAGTTGAAGGGGTGATAGATCGGGTGGTAGCCCATTTGAGGCGCCACACCAAGAAAGAGATCCCAGGCGAGCGTGCCGGGAACCGGAAAGTCGCCGGCAAGGGCCGCGGCGAGGCGCGCGGTGACGCCCTGGCGGTTCCAACGGAGCGAATCGGCGGGCTCCTTTAGAGGCGCCGGGCGCGGAACGCCTTGTGGCCAATAGCCCAGGGGGCGGTTGGTCCAGATATGCACGTCGCGCACGTCGCCAATTGCGCCGGCCGATATGTATTCGACCGCGGTCCGGCCATCGTCGGAGGAATGCCCCTGATTGCCCATCTGCGTGGCCACCTTGGTCTCTTTGGCGCGGCGGGCGAGCTGGCGAGCCTCTTCGACCGACCAGCAGAGCGGCTTCTGAACGTACACGTGCTTGCCAAGAGCCATGGCCGCGAGGGCAATCGGGGCGTGCATGTGGTCGGGCGTGGCAACCACGACCGCGTCAATGTCTTTCTGGTGTTCGAGCATGTCCCGGTAGTCGCGATAGCGCTTGGCCTTGGGCAGATGTTCAGTCTTCAGCTTGATCATGGCATCGAGGCGCGCTTTAGCCTTCACGCGATCGAATTCGACAGGCGGCTGGCCGGGGGCCGGTTGCGGATTCGGCTGGTCGATGCGCGCGCGCAGATTCTGGATGCTGGTGTCGAGGCCGTCGAAGCCCTTGTCGGCATAGCCCCAATCCACGTCGCACAGCGCCACGATGTTCTGGCTTGCGAGGTTGATCAGATTGCTGCGGCCCATGCCGCCGACTCCAATGCCGGCGATGTTCAGCGTGTCGCTCGGCGGAGTAAATCCATGGCCGAGGACATGCCTGGGCACGATGGCAAACGCGGCGCCGCTCGCGCCGACGTTCGACAGAAAGGTGCGCCGGGATATTTCTTTTTTCTCGCTCATGACATTCTCCCTTGCTTGCTGAGATTATCGCGCGCCAGGCGATCGATTGCGATTGTTAACTTCGTTCTTCTCCTCAGACGTTTGCAGCTTTCTCCGGACTCTTTGAAGCGCGATAAATGGCTTCGACAAGGGCGATGCTGCGGCGGCCTTCGGCGCCGTCGCAGGCCGGAGCGCGATTCTGCTGGATGGCCTCGAGGAAGTCTTCGAGGACGGCCTGATGGCCGCGAAAATCACTGACCACAGCGGATGAGGCGCTTTGGTTCTGGTCGGCAGAGACGGTTGAGGAAGCCTCCGGAGTATGCCGGAGGTCGGCAGCGACGATGCGGTCGTGCTCGAGGATGACGGTGCCTTTGGAGCCGGAAATCTCGACGCGACGCGGATAGCCGGGGTAGGCGGCGGTGGTGACGTGCAGGATGCCGAGGGCGCCGCTGGCAAATTCGAGGATGGCGACGGCGGTATCTTCGGCTTCGATGGCGTGGAGTTTCGTGGCGATGCGGGACTGGACGCTGGCAACATCGCCGAGTAGCCAGAGAAGAAGATCGACGGTATGAACGCCTTGATTGATCAAAGCTCCGCCACCATCGAGCGCAAGCGTGCCGCGCCAACGTGAATTGGCGTAGTATTCGGGAGGCCGATACCATTTGACGCGCGCGTCCACGAATAGCGGCTTGCCCAACACACCTTGATCGAGCCACTGTTTGAGCTGGCGAATGCCGGGCTTCAGGCGATCCTGAAAAATTACGCCGAGTTTTACACCGGATTGTTTTGCGGCTTCGATGAGGGCGTCGGCGCGTTTCGTGCTTATATCCATGGGCTTTTCTGTCAGCACGTGCAAGCCGCGCCGAGCTGCGGCGATGCCGTGAGTGGCGTGCAGGCCGGAAGGGCTTCCGATGATCACGAGATTCATGGGGCGGTGGGAGAGAAAAGCGTCGAAGTCCTGATATGGCTTTCCGCCGTGTTCGCGGCAGAGGCGCGCGACGCTTTCTGAGTTGGTACCGTAGATTGCGGAGATCTCCACGCCCGGGATTGCAACAGCGGCGCGGGCATGCGTCTGCGTGATGTTGCCGCCGCCGATGAGACCGATGTGGATGGACATGGAAGTAAAAATCGTGCCGCAACTGGCGACTCGAATATATATCCTCGATGCCAGGAAGCAAGGGAAAGCCTTACGCCTAAAGGGGTGAGCTGCAGGGCGGCGAAGCGTGAATCAATGATAGGCCGCGATAAAGGCTTTGTAGGCGGCTTCGGTGGCTTCGGGCGTGGCGATTTCGGAAGAGATCAAGATGCGGTAGCGGAAGGTGACGCTTTCGCCGGGCGCCAGGGAGAAGTTCATTTCTTCCTTGCCATTGGTGAAGATTTTTTTGCCGAGCGGGTTGGCGGCGAAAAGGCCGTAGCCGCGGGCATGCCAGAAAGTGGGGAAACCGGCGTTGGAAGGGTGGTCGAGGATGGTGATCGTGACTGGTTCATCGCCGACACGGCCGCTTAAATTACACCAGCGGCCGCGTGTTCCCCAGGCGGCGTCGCCATTCTTGCCTTCGCTAGTGAGATAGGTGCCGTTGACACCGGCGTTGTCCAGCTTGGCCACGGTTGTGGCGTGGCCGCTGGCGTCGGTGAAGACTTCGGGCTTATCGGAGGGAGCTTCGAGGGCGCGTGTGACGCGCATCCCGAGAAGGCCTTCCTTGTCGTCGTGGAAGATAACTTTTTCGCCTTGGCCTTGCAGCGTGGTGATGCGATCGATGCTGCGGAAATTGGGGCCGCCGCGAAAAATGAAGCGCGTATGTTCTTTCAGCAAAACTTTTTTGTCGTAGGTGAGCCAGTCGGCTTCTACTTCGAGTTCGCCCTGGTCAGCGCCGCTCTTTGCCGAGACGATGGAGCGGTGACGAATGACGCCCATCTTGGGGGCGTTTTCCGGCTTGATGGCGTCTGAATTATTCCAGAAATCAATGTCGTTGACGTTGCCGTAGTTGAACCAGAGGCCGGCGTGATGAGGGTGATCGACACGTTCGCCCGACCGGGGTCCGAGCGGGTAACCACGAGTGATGACGGTGCCTTTGGCCGTGCGAAGGGGGTACAGGACGGGCTTTGCGAGCTTCTCCGGCCAGATATAGGAAGTGAAAGGTTTTCCATCGATGGTGATATCAGCGCGATTGGCGGCCTCATTGGGGACCACGCGAATGCGATCGCCACTGGCGTCTTGGTGAGCGGCGACGCAAATTGCCAAGAAAGCTGACAAAACGAAAAGCGCAAGATATCCCGCCACGCTAGGAACGCGCATGAGCCGATTGGCCTCCCAAAAGAAGCTTCCTGCTTTTCATCCTCAAAACTGACCCTTGGGCCCGTTTGGATGGGCCAAATGTCCGGTAACCCTCAGCAGGTCAAATCTCTTCCGGCACAATGTAAGGTGCGCGATAGCTGCCGCGCAGGAGACGGTTGGCTTCCTCATCCCCAATGACCTGCTCTTGCGCGGCATCGAATCGCAGCGCACGCCCCAGACGGTACGAGGCATTGGCTAGATGAACCAGCGTCGTCGAGATGTGGGCTTCCTCAATCGGCGAATGAATGTCCTGGGCACGACGGCTGCGAACGCAATCAATGAAGTTCGCGTAGTGGTCACCAGAACCCTTGCCGTGTGGCCCGGGGTCGGCCTGATTGGTCAGCCAAGTCTTGTACGCGTCGTATCCATCGATGGCGAGGTAGCCGTTCGATCCGTAGAAAGTGTTGCCAATGGTGTTGGTCTTTGCGTCTTTTGGCCCCAAGGACTGTGTGCCCTCAGGCTTTTTGTTTGGAGCGGCGCTGAGTCCCGCGGGGGGCACAGCACTGGTCCCGTAAGCACTGGTGCCTATCTCCGCCTCGTGATTGGTGATCCAGTGGCGGACTTCGAGTTCCATCATTTTGCGCTTACCGTCCGAATCATTGAAATAGAAGGTTGCATTCAAGATATTGGGTGTCTCCTGATCGTCCTGGAACATAAAGTGTCCGCCCATGGCGGACACACATACCGGGAAGCCAACCCCCAAGCCCCACCGAGCGATATCGATTTCGTGGATGGCCTGGTTGCCGACTTCGCCGTTCCCGGTATCCCAGATCCAATGCCAGTTGTAGTGAAAGCGATTACGCGTAAAAGGCTTCAGCGGTGCGGGGCCGGTCCACAGGTCATAATTAACGCCGGCCGGAACGGGTTCCTCCGTGGCGTGGCCGATCGTTGGACGCCACTTGTAGCAAAGCGCGCGGGCCATGTAGACATCGCCGATCGTGCCATCACTCAGATGATGAATGGCTTCCAGCATACCGGGGTTCGATCGCGACTGGCTGCCGTGCTGGCAAATTCGGTTGTACTTCTTTACAGCACGCACCAGTTGGCGTCCTTCAAACGCGTTATGCGAGCAGGGCTTTTCCACATACACGTCCTTCCCAGCCTGGCAGGCCCAGATGGCCATTAGCGCGTGCCAATGATTGGGCGTGGCGATTGAGATGGCGTCAATATCCTTGTCCTCAAGCAGCTTGCGAACATCGACGTAGGATTTTGGCTTTGGCAAACTCAGCTTCTCGATGTCCCCGAGGCGATGGTTCAACACGTTTTCATCCACATCGCACAGAGCGGCAATCTCCGTTCCTGGCACACGCGCAAACCCGCGGATGTGATCGTTACCGCGACCTCGTACTCCGCAAATTGCCACCCGCACACGATCATTTGCGCCCACGATCCGGCTGTAACTCGAGGCCTTGACGCCCAAGGCCGTGCTGGCGACGCCGGCCCCCGTCAGTTTAAGGAAATCGCGACGTGATGATTTTTCTCCGGACATAGAACCTCCTTGCATGAAAGCCTGTGGGCACACCCAGATTCACAGGGCTGCACCCGGATTTGCGAGCGGTCATGGCGCGCGAATCAGCGCGGTTGCCGCCATCCTCAATCAAGCACGCCAATAGTAATCCAGAACAGCAACTTCCAGTATTCAGACTTATTAAAGGAATCGTTTATCGCTCCTGATGTGACCGTGTAAACGAAAGGGCATAAGAACCTTCCGGGAACTGCGAGCCGCAGGAAGCTTGAAACGATTTAATGGACGATGGACGGCGGATACGAACGGCATTCCGCAAAATGCGAATCTCAAATGGGGGAGAAGAACCTGGGCGCGCCGGCCCGGCGGAAATGAGCGGCGGTGATTCTTTTCGTTGAGCGTAGCTGAACTTGATCATCAGTTTTTTCGGTTTGACACGCTCGGGCATGGCTTTGTATTCTGCGGCGGTTGCGCACATTTCCAGTTTATAACTCACGTCGGGGCGAAAGTCCGCCCAACCTGATACTTCGGCCGCTTTGCATCGCATCAGCTGGCTGATCCATGAAAGGAAGCTCGAGGGATCCGGGAAGAAGAGGCGTGCGTATGGGAATAACATCCGTCAAACAGCCAAACATCACGGGGGCGCCTTCGTCTGCTGACCTGTTGAATGATGAGCAGATCCAGTCCGCAGTGAAAGATGCGCTGTCTTCCACGCAGTTCATTGACGTCCACACGCACCTGTTTTCTCCGGCGTTCGGCAATCTTGGACTGTGGGGAATCGACGAACTGCTGACGTACCACTATCTTGAGGCGGAGTTCTTTCGCTCGTCCGACACGACCCCCGAGCGATATTGGAATCTTTCGAAGCGAGAGCGGGCCGATGCCATCTGGCGAGCGCTGTTCGTTGAGAACAGCCCGATTTCGGAAGCTACGCGCGGCATCATCGCGGTTCTCAATGCGTTTGACCTGCCCACGGGCTCTTCCGCCCTGGAAGAGGCGCGAGCCTTTTTCAGAACGCAATCGATCGAGGAGCACATTCGAAACGTGCTGCGAATTGCGGGCGTGAGCGACGTGGTGATGACAAACGACGCGCTGGACCCGGAAGAGCAGCCGGCATGGTTGAACGGCGGTCAAAAGCATGCGCAATTTCACGCGGTGCTGCGCCTGGACCGGATTCTTTGGGGCTGGCCGCGACACTGGCAGCAATTGGCGAGTCAGGGTTACGCCGTCGAGGAGAAAGCGACGGGGAAGTCGGCGGCGGAAGTTCGCAGATTCCTCTCGGACTGGCACGAGCGCATGCGGCCGCTGTATATGGCGGTCTCACTGACCGACGAATTCCAATTCCCGGACGAGAGTATTACAAGCAAGATGCTGGCGGAGGCGGTCTTGCCGTCTTGCCGCGAATTCGGGTTGCCGATGTCGCTGATGATTGGGGTTCGCCGCCAGGTCAATCCCAGACTCCGCCTTGCCGGCGACGCGGTCGGCAAAGCGGACCTTCGCGCGGTGGAGAATCTTTGCCGCGCTTTTCCGGAAAATCGTTTTTTGGTGAGCGTGCTGAGCCGCGAAAATCAGCACGAGCTTTGCGTGTATGCGCGGAAATTCAGCAACCTGATGCCCTTCGGATGCTGGTGGTTCATGAACAATCCTTCGATTGTGGAGGAAATCACGCGAGAGCGGATTGAATTGCTCGGTACCAGTTTTATCCCACAGCATTCCGATGCGCGCGTTCTCGAACAGGTCATCTACAAGTGGCGGAACACGCGCCTGACGCTTGCGCCGATCCTTACGAACGCCTACAGGCGGATTCACAACGATGGAGGCGGAATCAGCCGCGGAGATATTCAGCGGGATGTGAACCGTCTCTTCCGTTCGAATTTTGAGAATTGGACCGGCCGGCGGATCGGGTGAAAGTTCGCGGCCTTTTCCACGCCATCGGCGGCATCAACCCTCGACCAAGGCGGCACGAAGAAAGTTGGCGACGGATTCTGTCAGCTTACGCGGACAATCGGTGCGAGCCATTGCGAGTGCCAGGCTTCTCGTCAAACGACGCCCTTCGACTCGAAACTTTTGAAAGAAGTGCGAACGGCCCCGCAGGGCGTGTTCTGGAAGGACCGAGTGACCGAAACCCGATTCCACGAGACGCTTGATCGCTTCGGTGTCATCCGCTTCCATCACCACATGGGGCGTAACACCAATTTCCTTGAAAAAACGGTCGATAATCTGCCGTATGTTGCTGCGCCTGGGGTAGAGCAGGAAGGGAGCGTTGTTCAGTTCGGAAGGGCGCAAGGAACTGACGTGTCCACTGCCGACTCTTTTTGTCGAGGGGCGAACGATGAGAAGCTCTTCATCGAAGAGAGGGATGAGATTCAGGTTGTTTTCCGCAACGGGGAGAGAAATGAGCGCCAAGTCGAACCGGCGATCGAGGAGGCCGGCAATCATCTCTTCCGTCACGCCAACTGTGACTCTGATCTCCGCATTGGGGTAGCGCTTTCGCAGTTGTCTGAGAGGGCGGCCAAGCTGGTAGATGAGCGTGGTAACGCCTGTCGCAAAATGGAATGGGCGGACATCCTTCGATAAGTCATTTTCAAACTCCTGCTGGATATGGCCCATCAGCTTGACCAATTCTTTTGCGCGCTCAGCAAGGCGCAAAGCGGCCGGCGTGGGAATCAGGCGTTTGCCGCGGCGCACGAAGAGTTCCGTGTGAAGCTCTCCGGCAAGGTTATGCAACTGCAGACTGACCGCACCGGGAGACAGGTGAATCTTCTCCGCGGCGCGGGTCATGCTGGGAGAGTCCATGACGGCAAGGAAGAGTTCGAGCTGGTGGATATCCATTTACCTACTCCCAATACCGCCCGCCGCACAGGGACACATGCTCGCACCCCAGATCTGTCAGCAGCGGATTTCCGGAAGAGGACGCTAGGGCCGCATCAAGGCGTGTCCTGTAATTCTTTCAGTTTGCGGGTTGAGCTACTCCCCGGTATCGCCAGCACATAAGCCACTCTATCAAAAAATGATGGCGCGGGTGCACACGTGTGCCGGGTTGACTGCGCGAGTTCGCAACAGGGCTCCAGGCCGCTCAAGAATGCATAGGAGGAGGAAAGAAGCGCCCAAGGGAAAAATAATTGAGCTTGAGAATCCTCGTAGAACCGGAAGGGTTTAACAGCGCAAAAAGACAAAAGCGAATTGGGAGCCCGAGGCGCCCAGAATTCACTCTTTTGCTCTTTCCGAGGCGTTTTATATGATGAAACGCTAAGGGCAGTATGTAAAACTATCGGCATTTGCTAAAATTTCCCCGTTTACAGGGAACCGCTGATTCCGCGCCGAGATCGGGGAACGGAACACTCCGGCTGTGTTCGGCAGGCGGCAAGTTTTTGCGCCTGGCAGGTACTCCAGCTTCGAGAATAATATGAAAATCATCCGATACGAAGATCCATCCGGAGAGATTCATCATGCCGCCGAACAAGAGGACGGCTCGTATCGGCGCATTGAGGGTGAGCCGTTGAATGGGTACGAGGTAACCCGTGAGGCCGCGAATATCAGAAAGATGCTGGCTCCTGTTGTTCCGGCGACGATCTGGTGCATCGGTCAAAACTATCGGCGACACGCGGATGAAGTCGGCATGGGGGTCGCGGAATACCCGGTGGTGTTTAGCAAGGGTGTGAACGCGCTGCAGGATCCCGGCGAGCCGATCCGGATCCCCACGCGAGCAAAAAGCGCAGAGATTGATTACGAAGGGGAGCTTGTGGTCGTAATCGGAAAGCCGTGCAAGGATGTACCGCGCGAACGGGCGCTCGATTATGTGGCCGGGTACACGTGTGGAAACGACGTCAGCGCACGCGACTGGCAACTGAAAATGGGAGGGAGCCAATGGTGCCGGGGGAAAAGTTTCGACACCTTTGCGCCGCTCGGGCCGTGCCTGGCGACGCGGGATTCCATCCATGATCCCGGGACGCTGCAAATTCAAACGATTGTGAACGGCCGCGTCATGCAGGACGCAAACACGCGCGACATGATTCATAATGTGCCAGCGCTGATTGAGTTTCTCAGCCAGAGCACGACGCTGCTTCCGGGCACGGTGATTTTCACGGGCACGCCCAACGGTGTGGGCATGGCGCAGGGTCCGCCATTATGGTTGAAGGATGGCGATGAAGTGAGCGTCATGATTGAAAAGATCGGGACTTTGACGAATCGCGTTTGCGGCACGGGGAGCTGATCGGACGCTGCTTCAGTCGCCTTTTTGCAACCCGAGCGAAGAGACACAGGCAGAATGAAAGCAAGGATGGTCAAGAGGCAGAACGCGTATGCCGGGTAATGGATCAAGACAAGGACGAGTTCTAAGGCTCGATGCGCGGGACAACGTTCTGGTAGCGCTGACGGAAATGCGCAAGGGCGAAAACGTAAGCTTTTTGGGGAATGACTACCTTCTGGTGTCGGACGTGCCCGCCAAGCATAAGTTCGTCACGGAAGATCTGTCCGCTGGCGATGAAATCATCATGTACGGCGTGCTGGTTGGCAGGGCCGTGGAGAATTTGCGGCGCGGAGAATTGCTTTCCACGCGGAATATTCGTCACGCCGCTGCTGCGTTTCACGAGATAGAGGAAACCGGCCCTCAGTGGATGCCGCCCGACATCTCCGCCTGGCAGAGGAGGACATTTCTTGGCTACCACAGGGCTGATGGCCAAGTGGGTTCAAGGAATTACTGGCTGGTTGTTCCGCTGGTGTTCTGCGAAAACCGAAATGTGGCGGTCTTAAAGCAGGCCTTTGAAGAAGAATTGGGTTTTGCCGCCCCTCAGATGTATCGTCGCCAGGTTGCAGAGCTGGCGCGACTCTACCGGCAAGGGAAATCGGAGGCGCTAAAGACATTTTCTCTCGGTGATGCGCAGAGGACGACGGCCTCTCCCAAAGTGTTTCAAAACGTCGACGGCATTAAGTTCCTGCTGCATGAAGGAGGGTGCGGGGGAACGCGCGAGGATGCGAACAATCTCTGCGCGCTGCTGGCGGGTTACGTCCACCATCCGAATGTTGCCGGCGTCACCGTCCTGAGCCTGGGGTGCCAGAATGCGCAGGTTCCCATACTGCTGGAAGAAATCAAACGGCGGGACGCGAATTTCAGCAAGCCGGTTCTAATATTCGAACAGCAGAAGAGCCCTTCGGAAGCCGCGATGATTACTGAGGCCATTCGCGATACATTCCTGGGCCTGGTGGAGGCGGACAAGATCACGCGGCAACCGGCGCCCCTATCACAGCTCACGCTTGGCCTAAAATGCGGCGGGTCGGATGGATTTTCGGGGCTATCTGCAAATCCCGCTATCGGGCACACTGCCGACTTGGTGGCCGCGCTGGGTGGAAAAGGTATTCTCTCCGAATTTCCTGAGCTGTGTGGTGTGGAACAGGAGCTTATCGAGCGCTGCGTCAAGAAAGAAGTAGCGGACCGTTTTGTGCAACTCATGAGGGATTACGCAGCTCGGGCGAAAGCGGTCCGTTCGGGATTCGACATGAATCCTTCTCCAGGCAATATTCGTGATGGGTTGCTGACGGACGCAATGAAGTCCGCAGGCGCGGCGAAGAAAGGCGGCACTTCTCCGGTCACAGCAGTGCTGGATTATCCCGAGTATTCAACAAAGCCGGGTTTGAATTTGCAGTGTACGCCCGGGAACGACGTGGAATGCGTGACGGCACAGGTGGGCGCCGGCGCAAATGTGGTTCTGTTCACGACGGGACTGGGTACGCCGACGGGGAATCCGATTGCGCCGGTCTTGAAGATCTCCACGAATTCAAATCTCGCGCAGCGCATGCCAGACATCATTGACATTGACGCGGGCGGCATCATTTCCGGCGAAACCACCATCGAGCAGATGGGAGAAACGATTCTGGATCAGGTGATTCAGGTCGCGAGCGGAGAAGCCCGCACGAAAGCGGAACAGCTCGGGCAAGACGATTTCATCCCATGGAAAAGAGGAGTCTCGCTCTGAAGGACAACCAGAAGCATTCGAACGGCCTCCGACTCGACAGTAAAGTGGCCGTTGTCACCGGTGCCGCGAGCGGCATCGGCCGCGCCATCGCGCAAAGATTTGCGCAAGAGGGCGCATCGGTCCGGCTCGTGGATATTGACGAAAAGGCGGCGGCGGATGCCGCTCGAGAGATTGTAGAAGCAGGCGGCACTGCAAGTACGCACGCTTGCGACGTCTCGAATCAGCGGTGCGTGGAAGAACTGTTCCAGAAGCTGGCTGACCAGAAGCCAATCGATGTCCTCGTAAATAATGCGGGCATCTCTCATGTCGGGAAGCTGGAGACCACGACGGAAGAGGACTTTGAGCGGATTTTCCTGGTGAATGTCAAAGGAATCTACAACTGCATGCGCGCGGCAATCGAGCCCATGAAGAAAAACGGCGGGGGAGTCATATTGAACATGGCTTCCATCGCCGCTACCGCGGGCCTCGCCGATCGCTTTGCCTATTCGATGAGCAAAGGAGCGGTCGTCGCAATGACATTTTCCGTAGCTAGAGATTACCTGGCGCACGGGATCAGGTGTAATTGCATTTCGCCGGCGCGGGTTCACACGGCATTCGTGGATGGTTACTTGCGGAAAAATTATCCGGGCCGCGAGCAGGAAATGTTCCGGACGCTTTCAGAGTCTCAGCCGATCGGCCGGATGGGAGATCCCGAGGAGGTAGCCGCGCTCGCATTATTTTTGTGCTCGGAAGAGGCTGCTTTCATCACCGGCACGGACTATCCCATCGACGGCGGGTTTTTCAATCTCCACGGATGAGGACTGGGCTCTGCAGGGCAGGCAGGGACTGAAAAGCCGACGAGATGCGGAGAGCATTTTCGCCATTGTGATGAAGATCGATTCACACCAGCACTTCTGGAAATACGATCCTGCGCGAGACACCTGGATTACGGAAGAAATGTCAATCTTGAAACGCGATTTTTTACCGGAAGATCTGGCCCACGAGTATCAGGCGAACGGAATCGACGCCTCGATCGCCGTCCAGGCGAACCAATCGGAGAACGAAACACTATTTTTGCTGGACCTTGCCAACCGAAATTCAAAGATAGCGGGAGTCGTTGGCTGGGTTGATCTTTGCTCTTCAAAGGCCGCCGAGCGGCTGGCATATTTCGCTCAATTTGAAAAGTTGTGCGGATTCCGGCACATTGTGCAGGCGGAACCCGACGAGCGATTCTTGGTCCGGGACGATTTTGTGAGAGGGATCGCGTGCTTGCGGGAATTTGGATTTACTTACGACATTCTCATTTATCCGAAGCAACTGCCCGCCGCGCTGGAACTTGTTGCCAGGCTCCCTGAACAACGATTCATAATAGATCATCTGGCGAAGCCCGAAATCAAAACGCGCGGCGCCGCGTCCTGGGCCACGCACATGAGAAACATTGCGCAGAGTCCGAATGTTTATTGCAAACTCTCGGGACTCGTGACCGAAGCCGATTGGCATCACTGGAAGAGAGAGGATTTCAAGCCTTACCTGGACGTGGTTTTCGACGCGTTCGGGCCACAGCGCCTGATGTTCGGCTCCGATTGGCCGGTGTGCCTGCTGGCGGGCAGCTACCAGCGAGTGAAGCAGGTTATTGAAGATTATTTGAATGGCCATTCAGAGGACGAGAAAGAGAAAATCTTTGGAGACAACGCCGTCGGGTTTTACGGCTTGAAAACGGTTCGGCATGGATTTGCAGCTTAAAGACAAGGTGGTCCTCATCACCGGGGGCGCCAAAGGAATCGGCGCG